>Ga0126378_10002672_pt1 | contig 13258 bp, 9 predicted proteins | sample PanSoiMetPlot_23_FD_92587 | JGI IMG/M metagenome (GOLD analysis project Ga0126378, IMG submission 92587) | Tropical forest soil microbial communities from Panama - MetaG Plot_23 | ecosystem: Environmental > Terrestrial > Soil > Tropical forest > Bulk soil | place: Panama | collected 2016-02-17
AACGCGTACTTCAACCCGGCCGGGCTCTCTGGGAGCGGAGTCGTCAACACGGCGCGCTGGCGATCGGCCGAGGTGCCATCGGCGAACGGTCACGGAAGCGCCAGGGGGATCGCGCGGGTCTACGCCGCACTCGCGGCCCGCGGCGTCGCCGACGGCGTTCGGGTGATCGACCCGGGCGCGCTTGCCGACGCCAGCTCCGAGCAAGTCTACGGCCCAGACCTGGTCCTGCACCGGCCGTCAAGGTTCGGCCTCGGCTTCCAGCTCACCCAGCCGGAACGGCCGATGGGCCACGGACAGAGCGGCTTCGGCCACTTCGGCGCCGGCGGCTCGCTTGGCTGCTGCGACCCCGAGGCCGGCGTCGCGATCGGATATGCGACGGGCCAGATGGGGCCGCGCTGGCAGAACCCGCGAAACCGCGCGCTCCTCGACGCGATTTACGCCTGCCTGTGACGATGACCACGTCCGGCACCGCCAGAGCGGAGCCCTGACCAAGTCCCGGATCAGGGTCACGGGGGCTATCGTGAGCGCAGCGCACCGGTGCGAGTCGCGATCGCGGGAGGTGGCTGATGTCCGCTGTCTTCGCTGTTGACGCATGCCGGACACCGATCGGCAAGATCAAGGGGGCGCTGGCCGATGTGCGCCCCGACCACCTGACCGCGGACGTGATCACGGCGCTGATGATGCGCAATCCGTGGCTCGACCCGCAAACCGTCGACGACGTCTATTGGGGCGCGGCGAATCAGGCAGGCGAGGACAACAGGAACGTCGCCCGGATGGGGGTGCTCCTGGCCGGCCTGCCCGTCGAGGTCCCCGGCGCCACGGTCAACCGGCTGTGCGGCTCAGGCATGGAAGCGATCTGCTCGGCGGCCAGGGCGATCGCGGCCGGCGACGCAGACATCTGTGTCGCCGGCGGTACGGAGTCGATGACCCGCGCGCCGTTCGTCCTGCCGCGAGCGGCTGAACCGTTCCCGCGTGACGCGGGCGTCGCCGACACCCGGCTCGGCTGGAGGCTCGTCAGCCCGAAGATGGCGGAAATCTACCCCCCCATCAGCCTCGGCGAGACTGCCGAGAACGTTGCTGACAAGTACGGGGTCGATCGGACGCGGCAGGACGAGTTCGCGCTGCGCAGCCATCATCTGGCCGCTGCCGCCAGGGATGGCGGTCAGTTCGACCGCGAGATTATCCCGGTGCACACCCCGCACGGCGCAGTGACAGCGGATGAAGGGGTCAGAGCCGACCTGACCGAGTCGGAACTGGCCGCCAAGCGCCCGGCGTTCCGGACCGGCGGTACGGTCACTGGCGGGAACTCTTCCCCGCTCAACGACGGAGCCGCCGGGCTGCTGCTGATGTCTCAGCGCGCGCTGACCGCGGTCGGCGCCACCCCGCTGGCGCGGTACGCCGGCGGTGCCTCGGCGGGCGTGCACCCTGACTACATGGGCATCGGGCCTGTCCCCGCCATGACCAAGGTGCTGGTGCGATCCGGCTGGCGGCTCGAAGAACTCGCGCTTGTCGAGGTCAACGAGGCCTTCGCCGCCCAGGCGGTCGCGGTGATTGACCAGCTTGGCCTCGACCCCCGGCTGGTCAACGTAAACGGCGGAGCGATCGCGATCGGTCATCCGCTCGGCTGCTCGGGAGCCAGGATCACGACCACGCTGCTGCACGAGCTGAGGAGGCGTGGCGGCGGCCGGGCGGCGGCCACGATGTGCATCGGAGTCGGCCAGGGCATCGCGAGCCTGTGGGAGGCGGGCTAGTCGCTCAGGCCCCGGTGACGGCGACAATGCCGTGCAGCGTGCCGATCAGGACAAGCCGCCCGGACAGCGAGGGCGACGCGAAATGCGGCAATTGCGAGCCGAGGGTTATCTGGTGAACGGCTTTGCCGGTGCTCGGATTCAGCTCGTAGAGCACCCCCGCCGAGGTGTCTGGCACCCAGATCGCGCCGCCTCCGATCACCGGAGAGCCGTCAGCGGAAGGCGGCCCTCGCCACAGCACCCCAAGCCGGGTTCCGCGGGTCGTCACTGCGGTCGGACCGCCGCTTTCGCAGGGCACGATCACGGTCGCGCGGCTCACCGCCGCGCCGCCGAATGCCGTGCAGACGCGCAGTCTGGCTATCTGGCCGCCGACCCCGCCGAGGTTGGACGCCCTGAGCAGGTAGCCCACCCCCCGCTTGCCTACCGCCAGGATGAGCCCTGCTCCGGTCAGGGCCGGGGTCATCGAGCCGAGGTCCAGATCGCCGCGGTTATCCGCGAGCCAGCTCGCCGGAGCAAACACCCCCGACCTGTGCAGCCGCTGCGAGAGCGAGGTGACCGAGTCAGAGAAGTCGTAAGGCCCCGAGGTGCCGCCGTTGCCCACGCCCACATAGACGGTCCCATCCGGGCCGATTACCGGACCGCCAGCCGCCCAGATGCCCGCCTTCGGCGACGGCACCTTGTAAGCGACAACAGGCTTCGTTCGCGCGCCGGGTCCGGCGGCCGGCACGCCCACGACGGATCCTGAATACGGACCGCAATCGCCGAAGTGACCGCCAAAGGCGACATAAATCCGCCCGTTGCCGGCGGCGAGCGCGCCGCGCTGCTGATCGTAATAGGGATGGCGGTCGGGCGACGGCACTGACCTGCGGTATCGCACCCGGCCGGTAGCTGGATCGAGCCCGACGAGCACATGCCGGGTTCTGCCATCCTGCGCGAGCGCGTAGACCAGATTGCGGTAGAAGACCGGTGTGCTTGTTATGCCGAGCGGGTCGATATTGCCGCACGGCTGCGAGCTCAGCGGCAGGGGGGTCGCCACGTGTCTCTTCCACAGCACCCGTCCGCTGAGCCTGGCTAGCCCGAAGACCGTGTCGTTCTCGGTCGCGGCGATCACCAGGTTGCCGATGACCAGCGGCTGGCCGTAGACCGCCCCGTCGAGCCTTCGTGACCAGCCGATGGCCAGCCGGCCGGCCGCGGGCAGCCCGCTGACAAGCCCGGACCTGGCCGCGTCCGCGTGATAGGTCGGCCAGTTCGTCGCGGGACCGGCCTGGACGGGCTGGGACGGCACGGCGCGAGTGGCTCCCTGGCCGCTCTGGCCCGTGCACGCGGCGAGACCGAAGACGGCCGCGGCCCAGGCGCACAGCGGCCGCGCGGCCGGCCTGATACCCACCAGACAAGTGTGCACCGGGCCATGCGTTCGCGCACAAGGCTCGCCGCGATCCGGTGTCAGGCCCGCGGACCGCACCGCGTAACGTCTGCGACGGGGACGGAAGCGGGTGATGCGCGATCATGGCAGAAGCTCAGCCGGATCTGCGGCAGCGGGTCGTCACGATCCCGAACGCGATCAGCTTCGCCAGGCTGGCCGGCGTCCCCGTCTTTTTGTGGCTGGTTCTTGGCGTCCGGACGCAGACCGGCGACTGGTGGGCACTTGGCCTGCTCGGCGCGGCCGGGCTGTCGGATTGGCTGGACGGGAAGATCGCTCGAGCGCTGAACCAGCAGAGCCGGATCGGAGAGATCCTGGACCCGGCGGCCGACCGGCTGTACATCGTCTGCACGGTCGTCGCGCTGGCCATCAGAGCGATAATCGGCTGGTGGCTGGTAGCCGTACTTGCCGCGCGCGAGCTGTTTCTCGGCCTGGTGCTGCTCGCGCTGCGCCGGCGTGGCTACGGCCCGCTCCAGGTCAGCTTCGTGGGCAAGGCAGCTACGCTGAGTCTTCTATATGCTTTCCCACTGCTTTTTGTCGGTTCGCACCAGACGTCATATGCGGTCGTGGCTCGAGTGTTCGGTTGGGCATTCGCACTATGGGGAACTGCACTGTACTGGTGGGCCGCCGTACTCTACCTCGCGCAAGCTCGCCGCCTGCTAGCCACGATCCGAGACAGTAACCGCACGGCGGCGCGCCGCGACCGACACCCAGGGGCGGCAGCGCGCTGACGGAATATGGCTGAAAAGAGGTTGGCAAGCGGTGCGGGCAGTAGTCATGGCAGGCGGGGAGGGGACCAGGCTGCGCCCGATGACCGCCAACCAGCCCAAGCCACTGCTGCCGGTCGTCAACCGGCCGATCATGGATCATGTGCTGAGGCTGCTCCGCAGGCACAGCTTCGACGAGACCATCGTCACCGTTCAGTTCCTCGCTTCGATGGTGCGCAACTACTTCGGTGATGGCGAAGAGTTCGGGATGAGCCTGCAGTACGCCACGGAGGACATTCCGCTCGGCACAGCCGGGAGCGTCAAGAACGCCGAGTCGGCGTTGCGCGACGGGCCGTTCCTCGTGATCTCGGGTGACGCGCTGACCGACATTGACCTGTCGGATCTGGTGCGCTTCCACAAGGACAACGCCGCGCTGGTTACGGTGGCGCTCGCCAGGGTTCCCGATCCGCTCGAATTTGGCATTGTCATTGCCAATTCTGACGGCAGGATCGAGCGATTCCTTGAGAAGCCGACCTGGGGGCAGGTGTTCTCCGACACGGTGAACACCGGCATCTACGTGATGGAACCCGAGGTGCTCGCTCACGTGCCGTCGGCCGAGACAGTCGACTGGTCGGCGGACGTGTTTCCCACGCTGCTCGACCGCGGCGCCCCGGTCTACGGCTGGGTCGCCGAGGGGTATTGGGAGGATGTCGGAACGCACGAGGCGTACCACAGGGTTCAGGCCGACGTGCTGTCCGGCAAGGTCAACGCGGACATCGAAGGATTCGAGGTGTCGCCAGGCGTCTGGGTAGCGCCCGGGGCGGAGGTCGACCCTGACGCCATCCTCACAGGACCGCTGTGCATCGGCGACTATGCCAAGATCGAGCCGGGTGCGCAGCTGCGCGAGTTCACCGTGGTCGGCAGCAACGTCGTGGTGAAGGAGGGCGCGTTCCTGCACCGCGCGACGGTGCACAACAACGTCTACGTCGGGGTCGGCGCCACCCTGCGCGGCTGCGTGATCGGTAAGAACACCGACGTGATGGCGTCAGCGAGAATCGAGGAGGCCGCGATCGTCGGCGACGAGTGCGTCATCGAGTCTGAGGCATACGTCTCCGCCGGGGTGCGGGTATACCCGTTCAAGACGATCGAGGCCGGCGCCGTCGTCAATACGAGCGTCATCTGGGAGTCGCGCGGGCAGCGTACGCTGTTCGGCCCGCGTGGCGTCTCGGGCCTGGTCAACGTGGAGATCACGCCTGAGCTTTGCGTGCGTCTGGCTAGCGCCTACGCGACGACCCTGAAGAAGGGTTCGGTCGTCACAACTTCGCGTGACGTGTCGCGGGCCGCTCGTGCGCTGAAGCGCGCAGTACACGGAGCGCTCAACGCGAGCGCGATCAACGTGATCGATCTCGAGGCGCAGCCGCTGCCTGTGGCCAGGTTCGAGACCGCGCGTAGCGAGTGCTCGGGCGGTATCGCGATGAGAACTACGCCGGGCGACCCGCAGTCGATCGACATCATCTTCCTCGACGAGCACGGCGCCGACCTGTCGCAGGCCGCGGCGCGCAAGCTGGAGCGCGTGTTCTCACGGCAGGAGTACCGACGCGCCTTCCCAGGCGAGATCGCCGAGCTGACCTATCCACCGCGCGTGATCGAGGCATACACGGCCGACCTGCTGCGATGCGTAGATATGACCGGCGTCAGGGAGGCGAGCCTCAAAGTAGTGGCTGACTGCGCGGGCGGCACGGCATCGCTGGTCCTGCCCGCTCTGCTCGGCCGGATCGGCGTCGACGTGCTGACCGTCAACAGCAGGCTCGACGAGGCGACCCCGACGCAGTCGGTGGCGCAGGTCAGGGCTGACTTGCACCGGCTGGCCGAGCTTGTCTACTCATCGCGCGCGGCATTCGGTGTCAGGTTCGACCCGGTCGGCGAGCGGATCATGCTCATCGACGATAAGGGCGCCCTGGTCAGCGACGACCGCGCGCTGCTCGTCGTGCTCGATCTGGTCGCCGCTGAGCGGCGCTCAGGCAGGGTCGCGCTCCCGGTCACGACCACCAGGGTTGCGGAGGAGGTCTGCCGTTTTCACGACGTGGAGGTCGGCTGGACGCCCACTTCGCCGCACGGGCTGTACGAGGCGACCGCGGCTGACGAGGTGATCTTCGCCGCCGACGGCCGAGGCGGTTTCGTCGTGCCAGAGTTCTCCAGGTCGCTCGACGGCATCGCCGCCTTCGCCCTGCTCATCGGGCTGGTCGCCAGGACCAGGCTCACGCTGAGCCAGATCCACGCCAGAATCCCTGTCGCGCACCTGCTCAAGCGGTCGGTACCGACACCGTGGGCGGCCAAGGGCAGCGTGATGCGCAAGATCGTGGAGGCGGCGGGGTCCCGCCGGATCGACACCACCGATGGCGTCCGCGTCATCGAGCCAGATGGCGGATGGGCGCTCGTGCTGCCAGACACCGCTCACGCGATCACCCATCTGTGGGCCGAGGCCGCGGACAGCGAGAAGGCCCAAGCGCTGCTCGAAGAGTGGGCGGGCGTCGTCGAGCAGGCCGGCCGGGAGCGCCGCGGGTCAAGCTGAAGGCCGACGCCGCACAAGCTGCACGTGAGACAATTGCCAGCACTGGGTGACTGCGGGGGTGCCCAGCAGATGGCCGGATTGTCGGAGGTGCAGCGTGATCTGGCGCAGGCGTCGCACGAGGAAGCGTTCGGTTGCGGCATACCAGAGTGCGCCGGTCGGGGCGGGGCGGCGGCCGGCTGATCTGGCGCAGCGGCCGACCGACGCAGCGCAGCGGCCGGTCGGGGCTGGGCAGCGGCCGTCAGACCCTGCGTGGCGGATGGACCAGTACCGCGAGCCGCAGGTAGCGTTGAGTACGCAAGGGGATACGGCCAGGCTAGATGCCAGAACGGACGTCTATTCCGTCAGCGCAGTGCGGTCGCCGATGGGGAGGCTTGGCGCTCAGATGCCCAGCATCTATTGCACCGGGTGCGGTGAGCCCAATCCCGAGAACGCGCGGTTCTGCTCGCAGTGCGGCACGCCGTTGACGAGAGCCGCCGGCGAGCGCGCAACGGCCGGCGAGACCACGTCGATGATCTTCACAGGCGCCGAGGCGCTGGACGCCGAGCCAGGCGACGAGGCGCCCGCCGATTCCTCTGTCATCGATGCGTTGCCGCCGAACACGGCGTTGCTAGTGGTCAGGCGCGGGCCGAACGCGGGAAGCCGGTTCCTGCTCGATAGCGAGCTGACCGAGGTCGGCAGGCGGCCAGACAGCGACATCTTTCTCGACGACGTCACGGTCTCGCGGCGTCACGCTCAGTTCTACCGGCACGGCGGCAGGTTCGTTGTGCGTGACGTCGGAAGCCTGAACGGCACCTACGTGAACAGGGAGCGGATCGAGGAAGCGGCGCTGAGCGGCGGCGACGAAGTCCAGATCGGGAAGTTCCGGCTGGTCTTCCTCCAGGGCTAGCCGACGCAGCGGCATGAACGCTCAGTTTGCGCGGGCATATCTAGGAATAGGCGAGGTGCTTGTCGAGCTACGCGCCGAGTTCCCCGACATCAGCGTGTCGAAGATCCGCTTCCTCGAGTCCGAGGGCTTGATCACCCCCGCACGCTCGCCCTCGGGATACCGTCGGTTCGGCCCGGCGGACGTTGATCAGCTCAGGTTCATCCTCACTGCGCAGCGTGACCAGTACCTCCCGCTTCGCGTGATCAGGGAACGGCTGCACCATCGTGAGGCCGCCCAGCCAGCCCAGTCCCAGGCGGGTCACGCGCCTCTCGCAAGCCGGGCCGAAATGATCAGTCGGCGCGACCTGCTCGACGCGGTAGGCATCGATGAGCAGCAACTTGCCGAACTCGAGACGCACGGGCTCGTCCGGCGGGTCGGCAGGTTGTACAGCCAGGACGCGTTGGATATCGCAGCTACTGTCGCCAGGCTTGCCGGGCACGGAGTGCAGGCCAGGCACCTGCGGACGGCCAGGACCGCGGCCGATCGGGACGTCTCGCTGATCGAGCAGCTCGTGGCACCGACCTTGCGCCAGCGCAGCCCGCAGGCTAAGGACGCAGCCGGGCATGCCGCGCGCGAGATCGCGACCCTGCTCTTGAGGCTGCACAGCGTCCTGGTCGATGCCGCGCTTACCGAGGCAGGCCTCGGTCGCCCGCCCGACGATGACCGCCGCGGGTACGAGTCCGGGCGGCGAGCCGGGGGGCCCGCGGGGGACGGCATGCCACGGTCCGGTATCGAGGACGAGAGCGCGTGAGACACCGCTGCAAATGGCGCGCCGCGACAGCCAGAAGCGGCCCGAGCAGGTGTCCGGGTACGGCGGCAAGGGGTGTACGTTGACAAGGGAGTGCTGCCCGCACGCGCAGGGAACAACGCTGACATGAGGCCCAGTTGAGGACGGAGTCGCGGTGAAGGAGATGGAGGTCGTAGGCGTCCGGGTCGAGATGCCGACGAACCAGCCCATCGTGCTGCTCAAAGAGAGCGGCGGTGACCGTTACCTGCCGATCTGGATCGGGCCGATGGAGGCGACCGCGATCGCCTTCGCGCAGCAGGGCATGGTGCCCGCCAGGCCGCTGACTCACGACCTCATGCGGGACATCCTGCAGGCGCTCAAGGTCGAGCTGTCGCGGGTAAACATCACGGCCCTGCGGGACGGGATCTTCTTCGCCGACCTCGTGTTCTCCAACGGCACAACGGTCAGCGCGAGACCCTCTGATTCGATAGCGCTCGCGCTGCGCACCGGGACGACGATCTTCGCCCAGGACGAGATCCTGGACGAGGCCGGCGTCTCGATCCCGGACGAGCAGGAGGATGAGGTCGAGAAGTTCCGCGAGTTCCTCGACAACATCACCCCAGAAGACTTTGGGAGCGCGACCTAGCGCATGTCCGCGGCGCGACGCGCCGGGGGAGATCGTTGACGGGGTCACTCCGTGGGCCTAACGTGCGAATCGTGCACCCCGTGAGGCCGGAGGTGGGCGTGGCGGTGATCAAGGGCGATAGGCACCACGAGCGCGACCGGCGCGCCGCGGCACAGCTGGCCGGTGAACAGGGCCTGCTGTTCGACGACCAGATCGCACCGCTGCCCGCCGAGGTCGGCTATCGCGGCCCGACCGCCTGCACCGCCGCCGGGATCAGCTACCGTCAGCTTGACTACTGGGCCAGGACCGGCCTGGTCGAGCCAAGCGTCCGGCCCGCCAGGGGCTCAGGATCACAGCGCCTGTACGGATTCCGCGACATACTTGTGCTTCGCGTGGTCAAGCGCTTGCTCGACACCGGAATCTCGCTGCAGCAGATCCGCACCGCCGTGGCCTACCTGCGCGAACACGGCGCCACCGACCTCGCCCAGATCACGCTGATGAGCGACGGCGCGAGCGTGTACGCGTGCACGTCCCCTGACGAGGTGGTCGACCTGCTGCAAGGCGGTCAGTGCGTGTTCGGCATCGCACTCGGGCGGGTCTGGCAGGAGGTCGAGGGCTCCCTGGCCGAGTTGCCCGCCGACGCGCGCGAGGACGCCGCGAGCGCGTCAGGAACCGACGAGCTCGCCAGGCACCGGGCACGCAAGATCGGCTGATCCGCGAGTTTCGCTCCACTGCGAGGCGTTAGCGAAGATCGGCATTCTGCTTGGGTTCGCCGCCATCGTCGGCGCGATCGCCGTGCGCGCGTTCCGCTGGGATGATGTCTAGCCGCTCCCGGTATGCTGCGGTTTCGACCTGACCCGCTAAACGGAGCCCTCATGACGCAGCGGCCGCTGACCATCTTGTTCATGCCGGAGAGCGCTTACGGGCCGACGAACAACTGCGTCGGCATCGCCGACGTGCTTCGCCGCCGCGGCCACCGGATCGTGTTCGCGGCCGAAGCGTCCTGGGCCGGCAAGCTCGAACCCCTTGGTTTCACCGAAGACCTGGTCAACCTGGCCGAGCAGGCCGATGCCGAGCAGGACGCCGGGCAGTTCTGGAAGGACTTCATCGCGAACACGGCGGCCGAGTTCCGCAAGCCCACGATCGACCAGCTGGAAACCTGGATCAAGCCGGTATGGGAGGAGCTGATCGCCGGTGCGAGGTACAGCCACGACCAGCTCACCGAGATCGTCGCGCGCAGCAGAGCCGACGTGGTAGTGGAGGACAATGTCGTCGGCTTTCCCGCGCTGATGACCTCCGGTGCCCCGTTCGTCCGGATCGTGTCTTGCAACCCGCTCGAGCTGAAGGGCCCCGACCTGCCTCCGGCGTTCTCCGGCTACCCGAGCGATCCTGCTGCGGACCGCGGCGCGTGGGCGGACTTCCGCGCGGAGTACGACCGCGTCCACCGTGGGCTGTGGAGCGAATTCAGCGAGTGGCACGTCAAGCAGGGAGCGCGGCCGCTGCCCGACCTCGAGTTCATCGCCAGCGGTGCCGTCAACATCTACCTGTATCCGGAGATCGCGGACTACGCCAGAAGCATGTCGCTTGACCCGTCGTGGCACAGGATCGAGTCATCGGTGCGCCGGACCGACGGCGCGTTCACCGTGCCCGAGCCGCTGACTGGCCGTTCTGGTGCCCTGATCTACTTCTCGCTCGGCTCGCTGGGCTCCGCCGATGTCGGCCTGATGCGCCGCATCATCGGCTACCTGGCCGACACGCCGCACAGGTACATCGTCTCCAAAGGCCCGCTGCACGCCGAGATCGAGCTCGCGCCGAACATGTGGGGCGCGGAGTTCCTGCCACAGACCTCGGTGATCCCGCTCGCCGACCTCGTGATCACGCACGGCGGCAACAACACGACCACCGAGTGCTTGCATTTCGGCAAGCCGATGGTCGTGCTGCCGCTGTTCTGGGATCAGTACGACAACGCACAGCGAGTCGATGAGCTCGGGCTTGGCGTCAGGCTCGACACCTACGGCTGCACGGGCGAGGAGCTTCGCTCGGCGATCGAAGGGCTGCTCGGCGACGACGCGCTGCGGGCCAGGCTGGCCGCGAGCGCCGGGCGGATCCAGGCTCGCGACGGCCTTTCTGCCGCGGCCAACCTGATCGAGGCGGCAGCGAACTGACGTCAGTGACTGCGGCGTGGCGAAGTGGGGCGTGGAGTAGGCTCGGATACCGCTAGCGACACCGTCCGGGAGAGTCCGCACGCAGCCAGCGCCCGGCGCCGAAGGGGCAACATCCCCGGAACCTCTCAGGCACCAGGACCGGACGGGACAGGCAACTCTGGAGTCGGGCCCAGATCACGCGACACTGACCAGGCGACAGAGGGGGAGCCGGACGGCAACCGCCGTCCGTGGGCGACCCGTCTCCAGGAGCCTGCAGTGAATTTCGCGCAACGGCACATCGGCCCCGATGACGCCAGCCAGCAGCAGATGCTGGCCGCGACCGGGTATGCCTCGCTCGACGACCTGACCTCTGCCGCGCTGCCCGCCGGGCTCGCGATGGCCAAGCCGCTGCTGCTGCCCGACCCGCTGAGCGAGGACGATGCGCTGGCCAGGCTGCGCGCGCTGGCGGCCAAGAACCAGGTTTTGACCTCGATGCTCGGGCTCGGCTACTACGGCACCATCACCCCGCCCGTCATCCGCAGGAACGTGCTGGAGAACCCGGCCTGGTACACCGCGTACACGCCATACCAGCCGGAGATCTCCCAGGGCAGGCTCGAGGCGCTGCTCAACTTCCAGACCATGATCGAGGACATGACCGCGCTCCCCGTCGCGGGCGCTTCGATGCTGGACGAAGCGGTAGCCGCGGCGGAGGCCATGACGCTCGCGCACCGCGCCGCCGGCCGCGGCAGGGTTTTCCTCGCCGACGCCGACTGCCTGCCGCAGACCCTGGCGGTACTCGCCACACGCGCCGAGCCGCTGGGATTCGAGCTGGTGGTTGGCCCCGTGACCGATGAACTCATCGATGCACAGCCGGAGGGGGAGCTGTTCGGAATACTGCTGCAGTATCCAGGCGCAAGCGGGCAGATACGCGACTTGCGGCCCGCGATCGAGGCTGCGCACGCCCGCGGCGCGATCGCCGCGGTGGCTGCCGACCTGCTCGCACTCACGCTGCTCACGCCGCCGGGCGAGCTCGGCGCGGACATCGCGGTCGGCAGCACGCAGCGGCTTGGCGTGCCGATCGGATACGGCGGCCCGCACGCCGCGTACATCTGCGTCCGCGAGGAACTGAAGCGCCAGCTGCCTGGGCGACTGGTCGGCGTCTCGACCGACGCGGATGGCCACCTTGCGTACCGGCTCGCGCTGCAGACGCGCGAGCAGCACATCAGGCGGGACAAGGCCACGAGCAACGTCTGCACCGCGCAGGTCCTGCTCGCGGTGGTCGCATCGATGTACGCGGTGTATCACGGAGCTGACGGTCTCGCCGCCATCGCGCGGCGGGTGGCGGGCAAGGCGGCTAGCCTGGCAGCCGCGCTGACCGCGGCGGGATTCTCAACCAACCACTCGGAGTACTTCGACACGCTCGGCGTGGTCGTGCCCGCGGGGGCGGCCGCGGCCGTCGAGCGAGCCCGTGCCGCCGGCTTCAACCTGCACCTTGCCGGGCCCGATCTGGTGCAGATCGCCTGCGACGAGACGACGAGCGACAAGCAGATCGCAGCAGTGGCCGCCGCGGTCGCTGGGGTGGCGTCGGTTCCGGTTCCAGCCGGCGGCGTGCCTGCGGCTATCCCGGCCCCGCTGCGCCGGACCAGCGACTTTCTCACCCACCCGGTGTTCTCGGCGCACCGCAGCGAGACGGCGATGCTTCGCTACCTGCGAAAGCTGTCCGACTTCGACATCGCGCTCGACCGGTCGATGATCCCGCTCGGCTCTTGCACGATGAAGCTGAACGCGACCGCGGAGATGGAGCCGATCAGCTGGCCGGAGTTCGCCGGGCTGCACCCGTTCGCGCCCGCCGAGCAGGCCGAGGGGTATCACGAGCTGATCCGCGAACTGCAGGACGCGCTGGTCGCGATCACCGGCTACGACGAGATCAGCCTGCAGCCGAACGCCGGCTCGCAGGGTGAGCTCGCCGGACTGCTCGCGATCAGGCACTACCACAGGTCCCGCGACGAGCCCGAGCGGACGATCTGCCTGATACCCGAGTCAGCTCACGGCACCAACGCGGCGTCCGCTGTCCTCGCCGGTCTCAAGGTGGTGGTCGTCAAGTGCGGCGCCGACGGCGCCGTCGACCTGACCGACCTGCGCGGCAAGCTGGAAGCGCACGCCGGAACCGTGGCGGCGATCATGCTGACGTACCCGTCGACGAACGGCGTGTTCGAGTCCACCATCTTCGAGGTATGCGACCTTGTGCACGCCGCTGGCGGCCAGGTCTACGTAGACGGCGCGAACATGAACGCGCTGGTCGGACTCGCCCAGCTCGGCGCATTCGGTGCCGACGTCTCGCACCTGAACCTGCACAAGACGTTCTGCATCCCGCATGGAGGCGGCGGCCC
>Ga0126378_10002673_pt1 | contig 13257 bp, 7 predicted proteins | sample PanSoiMetPlot_23_FD_92587 | JGI IMG/M metagenome (GOLD analysis project Ga0126378, IMG submission 92587) | Tropical forest soil microbial communities from Panama - MetaG Plot_23 | ecosystem: Environmental > Terrestrial > Soil > Tropical forest > Bulk soil | place: Panama | collected 2016-02-17
CTTCTCTATCGGTACGGCCTGCGCAACGTGTGGCTCACCGTTGCCTTCGTCGCTGCCAGCCTCCACTCGGTCGAGCACATCTATCTCTGCTGGCTCTATGTGACCCACTCCTCCGCCTACCTGGTGGGCGGTTGGAACGGGATCCTTGGCCAGGGCGGCCTGGTCGGCTCACCGTTGGCGCGGCCCTACCTGCACCTGGTCTAGAACGTGATCGAGGTCACGCCCTTCGTCCTCGCCTATTACGACCAGAGCCGGGTGATCTATGACCGGAGGGTGGCCGGCGCGCCTGCAGAAGCCGATCTTCCAAAGCGCATGTCCTCCAGAGGCCGTGGGGACTCTCCGGAGGCGCACCTACGCTGAACGAGGTCGGGCGGCGGCGGCTGCGTATCGCTCGTACTGGATTCGAAAGAGCTCGATGACTCCCGCCGCGTCGTCCGGACCGTTCATGCAGCAGCTGACCCAGCCGGTGTTGGGCAGGACGTGGTGGGGCTGCGCTCGACCTGCACCGACTACCTCATCGCGGAGCTTGCGGGGCAGAGGCAGGTCCGCAAGCCGGTCGCCATGCACGTGGCCCATCTCCTTCCGACCGTAGCGGTACTCGGAGCCTCCGAAGCGGTGTGGAACCGCTTCAACTCCTGGCCACGACATGACCGCGTCCCGGATCAATTCACCAGCTCGCGTCATCGCTTGCTGTTCGGAACCTACCGACGCGCGATATTTAGTCCAACTTTGCCACGGGGTTGTCCCCCCGGTGGCGGGTGAGGCGCCCGACCAGGCTAAGGGAGCGTGATCGTGCCGTCGTCCTGCAGCTTCCAGTCGGGATTGTGCGCGATCTCCCACGGGTGGCCATCCGGGTCGACGAACACAGCAGAGTAGCCACCCCAAAAAGTCATTGCCGGGCGCCGAGCGATTCTGGCACCTGCTGCTTCTGCTTCCTCAATGATCGCATCAACCTCACGTGGCGAGCGCACGTTATGGGCCAGCGTGACGCCACCCCAACCTCCGCCATCTTCCGCGCCGCTGTCCTCGGCGAGCTTCGAACGATCCCAGAGGCCGACGATGAACCCGCCCGTCTGGAAGAAGACGACGTCGTCGTCGGGCTTCGCACGCGTCGTCCAGCCGAGACCCTCGTAGAAACGACGTGAGCGGATAAGGTCACGCACGCCCAGCGTCACCAGACTGACCCGTTGTTCCATGCCTGACTTCCTCCAATAGCGCTGACTGAACGGCGCACTGTGTTGCCCGACGCAGCTAGCTCCCCCAGATTCCACCGTAAATTCTTCCGCCATGTTCCGTCAGTTCTCCACGAGGTCCTGAGTGGCGAAGTCACCAATGGTCACGTCATCGACAAACGTTTCCCAGAAGCTATCCGGCCTTATAGCGACTGAATCAATACGGCGGATAACGTTGCCGATCTTGGTTGCGACTGCCTCTCGGTCTTCAAGACTGGTGTCTCGGTCATAGAAGGGAAACAAGTCTTGAACATCCTTGAGTGTGTTAACGAACTGACCAAGCGTTGAGTTACGTAACGAGGCGTTGGCGTCCTTCAGGACTGTCCACGATTTCCAGCACTTCTCCGATTGATGTCTCGATCACGTAGCGCACGCCCCGGAAGCTCTTGGGCAGGCCCGCCGCGCTTAGGGCGCTTAAGGCCTCAGGTGGCACGAATCTGATTCCCAAAAACGGAGCATCTTCAAATCGAGGTCATCGAGACGCCACTACCGCTCTGGCCGGCGTCTGTTGTTATGGCGGATCATAAGGCGTCTGCCGATCCGGCCGCGCCTGCGGGGCGTTGGTCATCGGGGTTCCTCTGAGATGGGATCTTTGACCTCACCGTGGTGATTGCGCGGGTCCAGGTTATCCAGGCGCTCCATCTACGACGCGGACCGCAACGGTTGACGGCGTCATATTCGCAGATGTCGTTGTAGTTGGCATTTGTGACCTTGCATCGTTGGCGTCGGGGTCGTAGCCATACAGCGTCTGGGGGTCTAACCGTCGGCGCTCTGCGGGTTCGGTGCCGCTACGCAATTGGTCGCCACGCTTGAACACCTAGGACACCCAGCTGAGATCCGTAGCATGTGCACGTGTCAGAGCGTCCTGTTCGCGTGCGCATAGCACCCAGCCCGACCGGCTACGTCCATTTGGGAACGGCGCGCACCCACCTGTACAACCTGCTTTTCACTCGCGGCCGGGGAGGAAAATTCATACTCCGCGTCGACGACACAGATCTAGAGCGCAATCGGCCGGATTACGAAGAAGCCCATCTACGACGGCCTCAGGTGGGTTGGCCTCACTTGGGACGAGGGGCCGGACGTTAGAGGCCCGTACGAGCCATACAGGCAGAGCCAGCGCCTCGACAGGTACCTCGAGCAGGCGGCACGAATGATGGAGATTGGCGCCGCATATGCCTGCTACTGCACGCCTGAGGAACTTGCTGTCGAGCGCGCCGCCGCTGAGGCGGCCCGACTCCCATACCGCTACTCACGGCGTTGTTTGACTGATCCACCAAAGGGCCGCACCTCTTTCACGATGCGCCTCAAAGTGCCGCCGGGCGAGACAGCATTCAGCGACTTGATCAAGGGCGATATCCGGTTCGAGAACGCCAAGTTGAGCGACACGATCCTGGTCAAGTCCAACGACTGGCCCACCTACGTCTTCGCCAGCCCAATCGACGACGCCCTTATGAACATCACGCACGTGATACGAGGCGATGAGCACGTGTCCAACACGCCCGACCAGCTCATGATCGCGGACGCGCTCGGCTTCCCGCGGCCTACCTACGCCCACCTGCCTGTCATCGTGGGGAAGGACGGCAGAAAGCTGAGCAAGCGCCTCCATCCGGAGACCCGGCTGACTCTCTACCGGGAGCTTGGCTACCTCCCGGAAGCGGTCCTCAACTATGTCGCTCTGCTTGGCTGGAATCCGGGTACCGAGCGGGAGATATTCAGCCAGGATGAGCTCGTGCAGGCCTTCGACATCGGCCGCGTGCAGAAGGGCAACGCGATGTTCGACTGGGGCAAGCTGAACTGGCTGAACCGCCACCACATCCGCTCGCTCACAGATGACGAGTTGGCGGAGCGGCTGCGGTCCTTCCTGCCTGACCTGCCCTCGATGACCATCCGAGCAGCGGCGCCCGCCCTGAAGGAGCGGCTGCCGAGGCTCGACGACGCGGCCGAGCGCCTCGCTTACCTGGAGCAGCCGCCTCCGCACCCTGAGGTGACACACGGCCAGCTACAGATGCTCCAGGTCGCTGTGGACCGTCTCCAGACGGTTGACTGGACCCCGGCCGCGATCGAAGCCGCCCTAGAAGAGGTGCGCCTGGCACACGGCTGGACCAAGGATAAGCTGTACACGCCCGTAAGAGAGTCGGTCGCCGGAAGTGTCTCTCCTCCGATTGAGCACAGGCTTGCACTTCTGCCCAGGTCCGAAGCGCTAGCTAGCGCGGATCAGGAGGGTGCTCAGGTGATGTTCGCCACCATCCTCAATGATCTTGATACCCAGCTTTTGAGAGTGAATTGAGCAGCGGCCAGTGGAGCCGACTGGCCTCTCCGGGTGCTCCTTCAGGCCGGTGCACACGTAGTTACGATCTCGGAGTACCCGACAGTTGGACCGCTCCTTGGTTCCAGAGTGAAAGTTGCGAACCAGCTGCGCGGGTTGGCACCGGAGTCCCACGTCGGGGTGTGAGAGCTGCCGAAGCTGCTGGCGGCGGAGCAGAGCTGTCCGAGTAGTCGGCTACGGTCGCGGTTCTGGTCGCTGCCCGCAGTGCCGTCTTCGACCTCCGTGCTGCCGTCCCAGTCGAGGAAGCTGAGTGGGTTGGCCCCGACGTGAGCGTGTCGAGCCTGACGGTCTTGGGTCAACAGGTGACAGGTCAAAGCGCAGAATCCATGGTCCGGACTGCTGCCTTCGCCTCATCTGCCCAGGCTCGGCCCGCTCGGTCCCTCAGGGGCAGGCTTTTCGGACGCGGCAGGTTTCAACTTCCTTACGGGCCTGGCCACCCCCACGCCCAGAGCAGGGACCGCTGGCCAACACGCCAGCCGGGCGCTCACACCTCTTCCCACTCCACGGTCGTTGGCCGCTCACCTGTTTCAAAGAATTCCCTCATCGCTGCCAACGCATCTGTCGCCGAAACGGTGCTCCAACGAGGAAAGTCTGACCAGTCCCCGCCGTAGAAGAACACGATCGTGCCCTCAGCTTTGGGATTCCCCTTGCTCGCGTAGTAAGGCGGATCCTTACTTGCCTGAACCCAGCTCAAAACCGACTCCTCTCGCCCCAGTCCCATTGACACGCAGTTGCCATTTGTTGCAATCAACTCGGCGATAAACGGCCGAGATTTCGCCTCTTTTGCCAGTTCAGCCAGCCTCCGATCCAAGTCATCGATCGAGTCCACCGGCACTGTTCCGCTCTCGCCCCATACCAAGCGTCGCTGTTCGCTCTCTGCCATCAATCGGGAAGTCCTAAAAAGGTCTGATCATATCCACCAGGGCCGATTACCCGAAGGCTGGCTCCCCCGGCAGCATACTTGGAAGCATCGCTGCACAGCCTCGCGGACTGGGGCATGGGATCCCGTTGATGTACAAGGTGGCATCGCCCAGGCCCTGCTCTCCAGCCCGTTCTGCTCCTGGTCGCTGATGTTCGCGTTGAGGTCGTATGCGAAGCTCGAGAAGATCCACTTGGTGTCGTTCTGCTTCTTCAGGTCGGAGCGCAAGGTCGCTCCATCCTCGCCTCAAGAGAGCTGGGCACGTGCCGTCCGAGTTGTAGGCGGTAATTGCCGGGTTGTTGGGGAACAGCGGCTCACTCACCGAGGTCAGGTTGCCGTTGCCGTCGTAGCCGAACGACCACTTGTTCTGGCTGCCTGCCGCCGCCTCCTTCGGGTCCTGGTTGGTTACCAATTGAGAAAGGTGCGGGATGGTTCGGCCGGTCCCATTGGCACCCCCTGCGGGGTTCCAGTGGGCTGAGACGTCGCTGGGGTCGGCCTGGACGTTTTGATACGTCAGCACCATGGTCAGTGATCTGGGTGGGCCGGCCCTGCACGTCGTAGGCATCGAAGAGGTGGTCCGTGATCGACGCGATCTTGGTGACGCCCTGGAAGGTCAATAGCCGGCCGGTCCCATCCACCAGGTTGATGAACTTGTTGGAGCGGCCGGCGATGCTGTCGGCGTGTCTATGGGGTCGCCGAAGCGGCTAAGGCCGGAGCCGCCCTGCTCGGTGATCTTGAGCAGGTTGCCGTCGTCGTAGTAACTGAAGGTCGCATTCGTCAGGGACTACCGAGCACGACGTCATCATGGTCCTCTCGGCGACGATGGACGGCTATGCCAACCAAGCCGATCGATATTGGTGAATTTCGTGACCATACACGACCGAAGTGTTTGACCTATGTGTCGGCCGGCGGGATATAGTCAGGGTTCTCCACACCTCCCCAGTTGGCTGCCCCGAGTTCGAGACCTTCCACCCCCGCAAGATTCCATACACCGGCACGTAACCGTTTGGATCGAAGCGGGGATCGATCTCGTATACCCATCCGCCAGGGTGTCGCCGCGCTTCTTCCAAGAGCGCGCTCGGAAACTCAGGCATTCGAGCCGGCTAAGCTTTTAATCCACCTTTCTCGGAAGTTCCGCTGCTCCGAGAGTAAGGCGACCTCATCACAGGGGCACGGGTCAAAGATGCGCACTCTATTTGAGGGATGTCCAGGCTTGCCCAACTTATGCAAATAGACGAATCCAGCACCACCCCCCATCTCGCTACCCGTTCGGGAGGCCGACGCATTTTGTCGTGCGCCGTTGACGCAGATGCGTATCCGTGACGGCTCAATATGAAGTTCACAATGCGCTGCTGGCATCCCCAAGACGCGCCGGGGACTATCCAGTTTGCGAGGATACACGTCCCTCCACTTAAGTTAGTGGTGTGAAGCTGGCGTGCCGTTGAAGTCCTTGCTCGTGGCAACCGTCCCCTTCGCCCCTAACAGGTACATGGGAGAACTCCTGTCACCCGGACCGCTGGTCAGCTTGATCCTGTTCGACATAGATAGACACCTCCTTCGGCCTTCCATCGGTCGCTGAGGGGTCCGCCAACGAAGCAGCAACATCTGCCAAGACCTTGAGTGCAACCTCCAGGTCTTCTGGTGTGGCACTCATTGCGGCGGAGTCCGGCCAGATGATCACGACCCTCTCAGACTCCAGGGCATCGATGCCTCCCCACAACGAGTCAGACAGCGCGTCCCAGCTCCGCGATCCCACAATCGGAGGATCGAGCGGCAGACCCGCCCGCACGGCCTGGAAAAATGCTGCTCGATTGGCTAACCCTCGTGGTAGGACGTACGTTGGCATGCCCTCCGGCTGAGCCTGGCGGAGAACGTCGCTCAAGTCAGAACTTGAAACCATGGTCAGCCCCGGCTGCAGTCTCACGGGACTCTCATCGGATCTGCACAAAAGCCGGGTCACCCATGTCCCCATAATGCGTCCACGTGTAATAGGTTTCACCAGACTGGGGATTCCGGACGATTCGGAGCGGGCCGGCTCCTGTCGTTCCAGGAGGCGGAGCCACTCGGTACTCCCTGTACGGCGAAGCAGCTCCACTCCCACCTGGGAGGTCGTTGTTCCAATTCTTGAACGCCGCCCCCACTTCTTAGCCAGCGGCTCCAGGAGCTTTGGTGCCAGCGTCGATATGACTCAGGTATCGAGCTTGGGCACCGGCGTCGAGCTGGTCGCACCCATCGTAGGTAGTACCCGCCGTGTCGGCCAGCTTGGGGCCCCGGGCAGTAGTCGTTGCTGGCGAAGACTGTGAAGTCATATTTGACGTTCGCCTCGTTGTGAGACTTGATCAGAAAGCCCAGGTCGGGCGCCTGCCCACTCGCCCACAGTCGTCAACCAGTTCCTGGTCGGCTGCCTCGCGGAGACGTTGGATCTACCCGCCCACCGCTCGACGCACGGTCTTCAGGAAGAAGCTGCCGAAGTCGGCCGCCGCAGTCTCTAGCTCGTCCTCTGCTTTCGAAGCTCCCGGCGTCCAGACGACAAGCGGAGACTCACCGTCCTCGCTGTGCTTCGACGTGTCCAATGCAAAGTACTGGCCATTGCCTACGCCATACACGAGAACAAGATGCTTTGGAAGGCCGGATGTCTTGCGCTGTGTCAGCGTCAACCAGATTCCATTTGGTACCGACGACACTTCAAAATCGCTCGTGGTAACTCCGTAGAACTCCTCCCCGGCAATCGAGCCTGCCCCCAACTCCGTTACAAATCGTCGATAGCTAGGCGGGAATTTGACTCCGAGTGCCGCCTCTGCTGACCTGACCAAGGCATCTGGGCGGGCTCCCATGAAGTCACTCGTGTCAACATTATCTTGAATAGTCCGCATGGCGGATTCGAAGTCCTGTGTACTCATCTCCTCATGGCTGGAAGTCTAGCGCGCGGGCTTTCCAGTATGCCCGCCGAAAAGCGTTGAACTCCTCCCTATCAATGGCCGAACCCCATTCCTGTGGATTGATATGTAGCTGAGCAAAGTAGGTCTGATGCATAGTCTGGGTTACTTCCGCCAACGGGCAGTCGGCACATTGGCCCAGATGATGAAGGTTAATAGGCTGCCCGTCCGGCCCAAGCGGGGCCAATCCCTGTTCCATCCGCTCAAGATTCGTCCGACCCATGGCATCTACCGCATCTCGGTCGATTAGATCGTTTCGCTGGTAGACCTTCGTTCCCCGGAACTCCGTCGCACTCCACCGGCTTCCGGCAATACGAGCTTCCAGCTTTCGGGCGGCCAGCCCTCCCCTGCCCTCCTCTACATCCCTACCGGCAGCTTTGAGCGCCAGGAGGGAATCCAACTCAGGGTCACCGCCAGCCGCGTTGATAAGCAATCCTGGGAATGGGTCGTTGCCAATCTTGTGCGCCAAAACCTGGCACTGCAGCAGAAGCCCCTGAAGCCCGCAAGCCAACGAGAACTCAGGAGTCAGGTTGAACTTTCTTGGCGGGATGCACAACGGATTCGAGAAGCCAGTGTCCCGATCGTGGCACCGATCCAAGAGGTCCCGATTGAGACCATTATCGCCGCTGGTCGTTATGGGGCGGGGCCGGAATATGTTCTGCGAGGTTGACGGCGCGTCGTCGCACAGACCGCCGCATCGGTCGACTACCTTGGTCTGTGTTGTCGTGGGGATAATGGCCGGACCGCCACCAACATAGGGGCTGCCGAAGGGAAGGTGGCCGTCCCACTCGCTGAATGTAATGGGGTTGCCGCCTGCTAGGTCATAGCGGTTGTCGGTCAGCGGGTCGATCGACAGCGACAGGTTAGCCAGAGAGCCGTAGAAGAAGTCCGGGGTCAGGAAGTGGGAGACATCGGGGCCGAAGCGGCGCACGCCCATGTCCACCGTCCCGGAGCCGGTGTCTACTCGCTTGGCTGAGTACCTGAAGGGGTTGATCGGGCTGGTCTTATCGGCGTTCTCGCCCTGGCTGAGCGTAGCGTCACTCTGGCCGTAGGGCGTGTAGGCGTAGCTGGCTTGAGTGTTGCCGTTGGCGTCCATCAGCTGGGAGACCGAACCGTGCACGTCGTAGCCGTAGGTGAAGGTGCCGTTGGGAACAGTGGGCAGCGTCGAGCCGGACACGGTCATGGCCAGGCGGTGACCGTAGACGTCGTAGGTGAAGTCCTTGGTGAACAGGGTGTTGCCCGAGTTCTTGGAGGTCTGCTGCTCCTCGGTCTCCAGCCCGCCCAGGCCCAGGTAGCTGAACTGGGTGATGTGCTGGTCGCCGTTGAAGCCGGGGTGCTGCTCAGTCTCCTGGACCAGCCTGTTCAGGGCGTCGTAGACGTAGTCCGCCTCGTCGGTCTTGGTGCTGCTGGTGCCGCCACTGAAGGCCCGGTAGGTCTGCAGCCGGTCCAGGTAGTCGTACTTGTAGTCCTGGAGCAGATCGGGGGAGAAGGTCCCGTTCTCTGAGGGGTTGCAGTTGGCTTGGCTGCCACTGGCGTCGGTCACGCACTGCTGGCGGCCCAGGCTGTCGTACCAGTAGAGGAATTTCTGGCTGCCTGCCGACGAGGTTTGGACCGACTGCTGGAGCTGGTTCAAGTTGTTGGGGCCGTACGTGTTGTTAATAGTGAGCGTGGTGGTCCCGTTCTGCACCTGGGTCTGGATCTGGATGTTGCCTGCTCCGTCCAGGGTGTAGCTGGTCTGGCCGCCGTGACCGTCGTTGTTCTGGACGAGCCGGTCGCGGGGGTCGTAGGTGTAAGTGGCCGTGCAGGTGCCTGGGAAGCAGGGCGAGCCAGCCGAGCCGCCTGCCCTCAGGCTGAACTTGTCCTGGATCCGGTTGCCGTCCACATAGAACCCACAGTTGGGTTGAGGGTTGGTTCCGCAGACCGACTGTGGCTGGTCCAGGTAGCTGACCGCGTGCGACTCGACGGTCTGGGTGTTCGTGCATGGTGTCGAGCAGGGCGGCTGGCTGGGAACGGTCGTGGTCAGGCCGCTCAGCTTGCCGTTAGCGAAGTAATTCCACGTCGTCATCTGCTTGAAGTTCCAGCCTCCTGAGCCATTGCTCTGGTCACTCTCCCGGCTCGACTCCAGGCCGATCGGCGTGAACGTATTCAGCACCCGCTGATTCAAGGTGCTGTCAATCTGGTCGACCAGCCAGTTGGCCTGGTCATAGTCGCTGTGCAGCTTGTGCCCATCTTTGACCAGGGTCCCGTTCGGCGAGGTCTCCAGGCCGTTCTGGTCCTGGTCGGTAACGTTGCCGTTCAGGTCGTAGGCGAAGCTCGAGAAGGTCCAGTTGGCAACGATCGGGCTCTCAGACTTGAGGTCGCTCCGTACCAGCCGGTCCAGGTCGTCGTAGAGGTTCTGGGTGTCGACCGGGCTCTGGCCCGCGGAGACCAGCCCGCTCGCGTCGTGCGATGAGGTCAGGTTGCCGTCGGCGTCGTAGAAGTAGCTCACCGGCTGGTTTTGCTGGTCGGTGCGGCTGGCCAGCCGGCCGTCAGGCCGGTAGCTCCAGATGACGGCATTGCTGGTGTCCGCGCCGCAGGCCGAGCCCGGCTGTCGGCAAGTCTGCTGGCCCTTGCCGTTGTAGTCGTAATGGATGGGCGTGGTGGTGCCCACCTGAGTGCTGGCGATCCAGCCTGGATCGAAGTAGACGTTCTGTGTCAGCGCGCCAGGTGTGAGCTTGAGCTGGTTGGGGTCGCTCTGAGTGGTGGGCAGCGAGACCGAGAGCAGGTTGCCGTTGACGTCATAAGAGCGGTGAATGTAGTACTGGGTGGTGGCGTTGCCGTCTATAGGCAGGTCCTGCCGGACCAGCCGCTTGAGCTGGTCGTAGTGGTTCGTGGTGATATAGCTGGTGCCGCCAGGCGGCTGCTTACACAAGGACGTCGACAAGCAGTCCACGGCTCGGGGGCTGATGCTCTGGACCACGTTGCCGTTGGCGTCGTAAACGGACTGGCTGACTGCCGGGTGAGCAGGCGTGGTCTGCGTTGCCAGCATGAAGGGCTGAGAGGTCTGGGTCAGTCGGTTGAGGGCGTCGTAGGTGTAGGTGGTGGTGTTGCCGTTGGCGTCGGTGACCTGGGTCCGATTGCCGTTCTGGTCGTAGACGTAGCTGGTCTGATGGTGGGCCTGATCTGCAGTCTGCGGATTGGTCACGCTCTTCAGGCGATTGTTGGCGTAGTAGTCGTAGATCGCAGTAAAAGGCGTGGCCGTGGTGCCCGGGCAGCTGACCGAGCTGAGATTGGCATTGGGCGCCGTTACCGAGACCAGATTGTTGACCGAGTCGTAGCAGGCAAGCGTGCTGAGCGCGCTGATAGTGCCGTCTGGATTGACGTGGTTCTGAGTCTGAGTGGTGGTCCGATCGAGCGCGTCGTAGCCGTAGTTGACGGTGTGGGTGTTGTTGGGCGTTCCATTCTGGACGCCCAGGGGCAGCGTTACCTGCACCAGCCGGCCCGCCACGTCATACGCATAGGTGGTCTTGTTGCCGGAGGGATCGGTGACCAGGGTCTTGCGGTCCAGCGCGTCGTAGCCGGTGCTGGTGGTGTCGCCCGTACCCGTGTCTTGAGCCCCGAAGTGAGGGGCCACTACGTTGATCACGTTGTTGTTGGGGTCGTAGGTGATGTCCGACCAGACCAGGGTGCCTCCGACCAGGCTGGTCGACTTGGGCGTGCTCTGCCGGCCCAGGCGGTTGAAGCTGTCGTAGAAGAACTGGCTCTGGTAGTTGGCGGGGTTGCCGCCTGAGAAGGAGGCGTGGTTCTCGTCCTGGACGAAGGTCGTCCGCCCGGCCACGTCGTAGCCGATCTGGAGCGGGTGAGTTGGTGCCGTGGGGCTGTCAGTGGCGTCTGCGATCTTGGTCGGCAGGCCGTTGGCGTCGTAGCTCAGATAGGTGGTCTGGTTGCCATTGAAATCCTTGGTGCTGGCCACGGTGCCGTCTGAGTTGTAGGTGACGGTAGCAGGGTTGCTTGGGAAGAGCGGCTCGGTGACGGAGGTCAGGTTGCCTTTGCCATCGGTTGAGTACTGGAAGCTCCACTTGTCACCGCTCCCGGTCGCTACCGCCTTGGGATCCTGCTTGGTAGACAGCAGGCTCAGGTGCGGAATCGTCCGGCCGGCGGCGTTGGCGCCTCCGTTGGGGTTCCAGTGGGCAGAGACGTCGCTTGAGTCGGCGGCATCGTTCTGGTAAGTGAGAAGCGTGTGATTGCCGAGCTGGTCGAAGACGTCGGTCGGGTAGCCGTTGTCGTTGTATGCGAACTGGCGCGTGTTGCCGTTTGGCTCGGTGAGCTTGGTTACCGCGTTGTCCGGGCTCCACTGCAGGCTGGTGTTCTGGCCCAAGGGATCGGTGATCTGGGTGGGCCGGCCCTGCACGTCGTACGCGTACTTGTAGGTCCTGGCCGTCTGGCCTGAGGGGGTGGGCTGGGCCACCGTGGTCACCTGGTTGACGTTGTCGTAGCTGAAGCTGGTGACATTGCCCGCCCGGTCCTGGACCGAGGCCAGCTTCCAGCGGTCGATGCTGCTGGTGGGGCCGTTGTAGGTGAAGAGGGTCTCGTGGCCGTTGGGATCGCGGACGCTGAAGATCTTGGTCGACTCGTTGGGCGTCTTGGGGTCGGGGTTGACCCGGTCTGGGGCGTTGGGGATGGCCGGCCCCGAGCCGTCCGAGGTGGTGTAGGTGAAGACCCAGCTCCGACTGGCCAAAGGCGTGCCGTCGGCGTTGAACCCGCCCTGCTCGGTGATCTTGAGCAGGTTGCCGTCGTCGTAGTAGCTGAAGTCAAACTCGTGGCTCAGGTGGTCGGTGATGGAGGCCACCTTGCCCCGGATCTGTGGCTTCTTGGCCGTCGCTTTCGTGAAGTAGTTGATGTTGAAGCTGCGGTTGGGCGCCGGGCTGGGACCCTGGCCGGCGGCGTCCGTCACCTGGGTGACGTGGAACTTGGGCCCGCCCGGGTCATCACCGGGCTGGACGCCGCTCAGCGTGAAGCTGAGCGTGTTGCCGTTCTTGTCCGTGACAGCGGTCGGGAAGCCGTCGTGGTTGTAGAAGAAGGTCACCCGGTCCGGGCGGGTCAGGGCCCAGAACTTGGGGTTGGTGGTGTCGGTGGTCACCGAGCGCAAGAAAAGGTGCACCCCTGGCGGCTCGAACCAGGAGGTGGTCCCATCCGGGTTGGTGACGCCCTGGAAGGTCAAGAGCCTGCCCGTCCCGTCCACCAGGTTGATGAACTTGTTGGAGCGGCCGGCGATGCTGTCGGCGTTGTTGGGATGGATGTCTATCGGATCGCCGAAGCGGCTCAGGCCAGAGATGGAGACTGACCAGTTGTTGCCCGCCGGCGAGTCGGAGTGCTCCTCCCGGCTGTTGTAGATCAGCCTGAGCACCGTGCTCAGGCCTCTGCCCGGCTCGCTCCAGGGCGTGAACGTGAGCAGGGAGTTGCCGTTGGCCACGTTGGTCATGTGGGTCATGCCCCCGCCCACCGGCTGGCTGGTGAACTGCCAGAAGTGCTCCAGGCCGATGTTGGCCTTGAGCACCTTGTTCACGATCACCGGGTTGTCGAGAGGCGGGTTGCCCTTGTCGGCGAAGAAGGCAGGCGTGGGCTGACTCGAGTCAACCAGGTCGAAGCGCAGCGTGAAGCGGGCCGCGTCCATGCCGTCGGGCAGCGAGGGCGGGCTTACGTTGACCTGCGTGGTCTGCGTCTGGCCCGCCGCAAGCCCCAGGCCGGCCACGTCGCCGCTGTCCGTGAAGGAGGTGTTGGAGCCGGCCAGGAACCAGCGGTAGCGCAAGGTGGTGGTGGCCGCGTTCCAGGCCTGACCGCTGGTGTTGGTGATGATGACGTTGA
>Ga0126378_10002675_pt1 | contig 13257 bp, 14 predicted proteins | sample PanSoiMetPlot_23_FD_92587 | JGI IMG/M metagenome (GOLD analysis project Ga0126378, IMG submission 92587) | Tropical forest soil microbial communities from Panama - MetaG Plot_23 | ecosystem: Environmental > Terrestrial > Soil > Tropical forest > Bulk soil | place: Panama | collected 2016-02-17
CTCGAAGTCGAGCTTCATCATCACGCCCAGTGCGCGGGCCAGTCCCGGGTTCATGGCCACTGGGAAATTGAGGGTGCAGACCTTGCCGTTTTCGATCAGCCAGGAGAAGGAAGGCAGAGGCGTACCGAAGCGGTGATCGGCGTTGGCCCTGGGATCATAGCATTCCGGGGGTGGGCAAAAGGTTCGTTTGACGGCGGGGTTGTCGTCAAATAGCGAGAGGAAAACCGAGATGCCCTCGATGATCGAGGTTCGCAGCTTCGGCTCAATGCGCCTCCAGTCATTGTAGAACCAGCGTTTCACTGCCTCGAGTTGTTCGTAGCGCTCCGGATCGGCCTTTTCGAAACCGGCCTGGCTGAGACGCTCAAACGGAACCGCGCGGCTTTCAAGAAACTTGCGCACTCCGGGCGTTTCGCGAGTGCGGCACATCTCGAGTTCCTGTTCGAAGGAGAATTCGAACAGGTCGAGTTCAGTGGCGTGCTTCCGATACTGCTCCATTGAGACCAAAAGGAAATAGCGTTCTTCCAGGCGCCGCTCGGCGTCTTGAATCTTGGTCTCCAGCACGTCCGGCGAGATGGCGCATTCGTAGACGTCGAACAGTGTGACGTAGTCATAGGCGACCTTGTGCAGCAAAATGATGAACTTCACAAGGTTCGTATAGGCCTGCTGCCAGAAGGGTTCCTTGCCCTTGCCGAAGAGGTTGTTCAGAAGCGATGCGATGCTGTAGGCCAGAGCGTATGCATCGAGGTCGTTGTGCAGCGGGTTGTAGCGGTAGGCAGAAGCTAGACTGACCTCAATATAGTCGTGCTCGCGGCTGTTCCTAGTAAGGATCGCCTTGATTTTGTGACAGAAGTCTCCCTTGACCTCAAGGACGAGGCCTCCGATCTTCTTGTCGGCCTCCGTTGCGCGATACGCGAGAAGTTGCTCGGCAAAGGGCAGGATGCAGCAGGTGGTTTTTCCCGATCCGATCGCTCCAAAGATTGCGATGCCCGTGAACAGGCCTTTCTCTGGCACGACCAGCCACGTCGGGGTTCCCGAAGGCCCTGGGGTTCGCGCGTTGTGAATTTCGCCGATCACGAGGTAGAGACTTTCGCGCTTCTTGGGATCGGGATAGAGAGGGAGTCGGCCAGGCCGTGGTTTCGTGGGCCTCTTGAGCGTGAAGATATAGAGTCCCGATAAGACGACCGAGTAGGCGATATAGGGTGTTGTGTACAGAGAAAGGATGTAGAAAAACTTGAATCCCAGCAACACAGGACGCGCCCCGAGAGCCACGAGCTTGAGATAGAGGTTCTGTTCGGGGAAAGGGAGCTTGAAATACAAGGTAAGTCCGGTTGCTGCGGAGAGCGCGCAGGCCACGAGATTTCGTGAGTGCAGAAGCCGCTGGATCACGCCGTCCTCGTGTGGTGGGATGAGAGAGCGGTTTGCTTCAACGCTGGTGCCTCCGGCTGCGAGGCTTTCCATTTCTTGTACTCGGGGTCGCCAGCGAGCATTTTTTTGAGAGCGAAATTGGTGACGTAATCGGGGCTGCACTCGACGAACTTGCAGTAGTCGTCAAGCAGGCTGCTGATGAGCTCCTCCAGCTGAAAGCGCCGCTCGACTGTTTGCGGTGGCTTTTTTACCAGTGCCATGTGACTTCCTCCTCTAACGGGATTTGCCCTTCAAATCCGACGAGCGGCTCAAAACCACTGGCGCGTTTCTCCTGCGCCAGCGGTCTGGGCCGCGGTCGTTCCGGGTTTCTGCAGCTTGTCCATCTCGAATCCTTCAAGCGCCCTGGCCCAACCTCATCATGGAAGTCGAACCAGAGAATCAGAAGCGCGAATGGAAGCGAGCTTCACCTGGCGATTTCCGACTTCTTCTCGAGCTATGCGGTCTCGCGACACTAGGCGACACTCAAAGCGGATGTTTCGCGGGCTCTGCGGATCGGGAAGAACAGTGCCGACATCACCAGTGGGCTGCTGGGCTGCACACCAGGACTGATAGAGTCGCTCGATGTCCGGTCCGGTGAATTGGCGGCTCGCAAGCTCAAGGGATTTGATATCCGGCATTGAGAGTTCCGCGTAACGTTTCTGGTCCCACTTGGCGCGAAGGGTGAAGTAGCTTAGAAGAGCAGCCGAAATCTCTTCCCGGAACGCGTTCGCGATAAAGGCCGAAAAGCGCTCTTGGGCTGCGATGAAATGCGCGGACGTATTCGAGATGTAGATGAAGCCGAAAGCGGACAGGGAGGCGAAGAGACTTTTGTATCGGCGCAAGTGATGACGGAACCCGGCAAGGCTCGCATGCCCGGGATCGACGTAGGATAGGGTCACGAGCGGCGGAGAATCGTCCTCCCCCTTTGCGAAATACATCGGGAATTGGTCGACGAAGTATCGGACCGTGGGCGGAGAGGTTCTGTGTCTGGCAAACTCCTTGGTCGGAAAGAGCTTTTCTGGGATGCCCAGCTCCTCATGGAAATAGGAAACCTTGTCGGCCTCCGTTTCGAGATACTCGCAGTGGTGGTTTGCGAGAATGAAATCGAGAGCTACCAGGCGCGTGCGGATGAAGTCGGGCGAATGCCGCCTGCGATTGCGCAGATTCTCTTTGCCAATCCGGCGATAGAGCACCTTCGACGAGAGGTGGTAAACGCCGTCAAGGTGCGGGTATTCTCGCCAGCTCACATGGCCGCGGCTCTCGAGCTTGCGCGTGAAGTTTGTGGACCGTGATCCCCACTTCGCGCCGGTGAAGGCAATGAACTGGCGGGGTACAAAGTAGCCTGAGAAGGTGGCTGCAATATAAAGGAAGCGAGCCTCGTCGGCGGTGTAACCGAGGGACTCGATCGCGGCCGTGTATTCACTGGGGATGTTCATAGCGACAGGATTTCGGCGGTCAGCTCTTGCCGATCAAGTACGCGGCGCAGGTGATCGGCTTCACCCCGGAGGGCGAAGAGCCGGAACCCGGCACGAACCTTCTCGCCGAGGCTCCGGCGGCGGTAGTGTTCAGTGACAAGTTCGAGGTTCACCCTGGCCACTTCTCCGTCCCTCGTCTCGTACTCGATACGCAGATCGGGAACGGGAATTTTGTTGCGGACAACCTTGAGGCCATAACGCTCGGCGATCTCAGGTCTCGCCTCGGTCCCAAAGCGAGCGATATCACGGTTGATCTTGCGTTTGAGTTCATAGTCGAGGACGACGCGGACGTTGGTGCCGCTCTCGCTGCGGATCCGCTCAGCTTCTTTCTGATAGAGGCGGTAGAGATCGGCGTCGTGGTTCGCTTCCTTGGGTTTGGCGAAGCCGTGGTAAACAGCTTGGTCGCGGGGAACCAGCACATTCGCGCGAAGAAGTCGGTGCCCGCGCCTCGTGAGCGTCAAGAGTTCCCGCGGGACAGTTTCTGGGCCTTCGAAGCTGCTCCTGCGCGCGAGCCCACGAGAAATCAGGTATTCCATGTCGGATCGCGCGAGCTGCAGCTGCCCCTTGTAAGCGTGCTGCGCGAGATCGTAAGCGGCGATGACTCGGAACTTACCGAGCTCGGTTATGGCACTGATCTGGTTTTCTGTAAGCCGGTATCCCCGTTCGCGATCGTAGAGGACGGCCACCCCATCGACGAATGGAATAGGCGGACGCTGGGTGTCGGTCGGCCGTTCCAGGGGACGTGAGGGGTGACCCAAGGAGGCTCGGCTGATCTCGCGATCTCGCTCGCGGATTGCCTCTTCCATCTTGCGAGGGTCAGTGTTCCAGCCGCGTGCCTCGCGAGGATCATCAGGTGGGACGTCGCGGGACATTTCAGGCGGCCTCAGTCGGAGATTGCGGGGAGGGCATCGGGGAATCACCGACTTCCAGTTGCTTTTCGATATGGGAGAGCTTCCGGCCAGTGTCCTTGAGGAAGAAGCTGCGCTGGAGAGCGTACACTGCTGCAAAAACGTTTGTGGACAGAATGGCTGACCAAAAGATAAGGACATTCCCGTACTCGTGGAACAGAACGCGGCGGTAGGGAACCAGAAACCGCAGTTCGCCCATGAGCCAAAAAGCGAGTGCCAGAACGATCGCCGTCGTTACGATGAGAGAGTTAGCGATCACGACGATCCTCTGGCAGCACGATGAAAGTCGGTTCCGGTTTGAAGAACAGTGTCGGAAGCGGGCGCGAGGCAGTTAAGCAACGGAGGCCCTCACGGAGCGCGCCTGGTGTTTCCAGGGAGGAGGCCCGGCGGATGGGACGCGGCGAGAGTGAGGGCACGGCTCGGGTGGCGGGTATCGGCCTGGCGCGCGGAGGTTGGGCCGAGGTGGGGAAGCGAGAGCCCGCGACCCCTTCAGCTTCTTTTCGGGACTGGCGTGTCATTTGAAAGCCTCGTCCTCGCGGAAGTAGGCGATGGTCAGCCCCAGCGGATTGATAGGAATCAGTTCGTTTGGGACTTGGCTTTTGAAGACGAAAACGAAATTGGCGGTATATAGGTCGCGTTTGAGTTCGGAGTGATCGGTCGGCGAGTAATAAACCAAATAGAAATCGACGCGCGCGCGAAAGGGAGGATTCTGCATGCCCTCGAGTGCAACTTTTTTGACGTCCACATCGATCTCGGGAGCGGCGGAATTGGTGATGAATTTCTTGATCACATCGTCCCTGCGGTAAGCATCGAGAATGCTGTTCGCTAGCTTGCCGTCAAGAAAGTACAGGGACTTTGAGAAATCGTTCTGGATCGTGTAGCGATTGCGCCGGTAATACAGGCCGCAGAACTGCGACAGAAAATACTTCGCTTCGGCGTCTTCGGGCTTGTACTCGAAGTTGTGATAGTTGATGGCCTCGGCGCGGCCGACATCGTCAATGCGGATGACCAGCGGTCGGAAGTTTTCAAACGTGCGGATCGTCTTGAGATCCAGGAGCGCAAGACCCAGGGCGACCAGCGACACAAGTGTCAGAGCGATCTTAAGATAGGTATTCGTCACCATCGGGTCACCGCAAGACTCGAGATAGAGCCGCTTGGCGTCTTCAAAGGTGGCGTCGCACTTGCTCACGATGCCCTCGAAGCGGTCGCGGCAGCGACGAGTGGCAGTTCCAAGATTCCGGCCGAAGTCCCTCCCGCCGTGCCGCTGAAGATATGATTGGTTAGGGACGGCACTTTGAGCAGAACGTAGATCGAAGCGAGGAAGGTGATGGCGAGAACGGGGAACCAGGCCATCAGCTGAACCGTCGAGAGGCTTCCCGCGGGCGGCAGCTTGAGCGCGCCGATCATCAGGTTGCCGATGATGGCCACAACGGCTGCGGCGATCACTTGATAGAAGGAATACTGCAGGAAGCAGCGCAACCATCCCCAGAACAGCCACTCCATCTTCGGGACGATGAAGAACGGCACGAAAACCGGCCCTACGAGCACGCATACGGCGGACGCGACGAATCCATAAGCAATGACGACCAGGGCAACGGCCTGCGCAGCTGCGAGCAGGATGGTCACGACAACATATACGGCCGTTCCGAGAATGTCGCCCCAGGTGGGCGAGTCCATGCGCGTCTCGAAATCGGTTACTCCCTGAATGACGTTTTGGAGCTGAGCCTGGTCGATGCGGCTTGAAAGAAACTGAGCCTCGTTCGTGACCAAGCTATGAAAGCTCACACCCACGGCGGGAATCGGCGCCGAGTAGTAGTTGACCATCGCGAAGCCGAAGCTGATGGTCAAAAGCAGGCTCGCAAAGTTCTCGAAGTGAAAGGCGCCTCGGCCGCTCGCTGCGGCGAGGGCGCTTTTCACGCCGTACCAGACGATGAGGATGGTTGCGAAGGACCTGAACAGATTCTGGCCCATGGCGTCGAAGAAGCCGAGGTTCTGGGTGAGGAGCGTGCTAATGGCCTGGAAGATGTACTGGAGATAGTCGGTTTGCACGGCCGTCAGCTCCTCGCGCTCATGGGCCAGACTCCTTCGCCTACGGCATGCGGAAGGATTCCAGAGAATTGGTCAGGGTGGCTGAGACCTCGGCCATGTTGGCGCCGATGCCCGCTTGGCGATCGATATCGGCATTGATCGTATTGGCCGTCGTCTCGCGCCGCTGCTTGGCGAGAACGGTTTGCTGTTCAAGCAGCGAGGCGAGCAGTTTGTTCGAGTCCTGCAGGCTCCTAAGAGTGAGCACGCCCGCAGCGTTGATTTTGTTCAGGACCGACACCTCGGTATTGAGGTCGGGCTCAGGAGACAGGGAGTCCTCCTCTAGGTTGTCGATCTGCGCTTGAATATCCTGGGCACTCGCGCGAATTGCGCCAATGGTTGCCATCGCGGTTTGGTTTGCCCCATCGGCGAGCTCAACGGTGGCGTATTGGGAATACACGCGCGAGAGCTCGTCCGCGTTCATGCCCGAAAGCTCGGTGGGACTATAGGGAAGCAGCGTCGTCGTTGCCTGCTGGTAGCCTGGATCGACGCGCGAAGTGAGGCCGGAGTTGATGCCGTTGACCCAGCCGGTGGTGTTGCCGTACGCGTCGGGCGCGAAAGTGTTGCGCCACTCTGAGAACAGCGCCTCATAGCGCGCGGGCATGTTCTGCAGGTTCTGGGCCATGCGCAGGGCGAGGTGGTATTGCGTTACCAGTTCCTCGTAGCTGTTCTTGAGCTGAATGAGGTGCTGCTCGAGTTGGTAGTAGCGCAGAAGGGCGTTCGCGTAGTTCGTGGGGTCGAACACAATACCCGTCCCGAACTGCGCCGATGCCGTTCCGCCGCACAAAGCGGCCAGCACCAGGAGAACAAGAATCTTATTTCTCATCCGATTTCCTCCTCGATCGTCTAGAGATTTGCAGGCATGGTGTGACTCGTGTAATCGGGCAAGGCCAGATCGCCCGCGAGATGGACTTTCACGCGGTGACCCTCGCGAATGGTCACCGTAGGCAAGATGTTCAAAAACTTGTCGAGTATCTGTGCGGAGGATTGCGCCGTGCTTTCGGCAAATCCCTGACGCATCAGATCGGAACCCGAAGCATTGAGCGCCCCGGCAGCGCCCGCCTCAGCGACCGCTCCTAACGCGCCGATAGCGAGCGAGGTGCCGAAAATGTGCAGGTAATGGTTGTTGACCTCGTCCCGGAGCCCCGCGTCACCAATCTGGTTAAGACCTTGGAACCGGTCGAGGCTCGCCGAATACCCGTCCGGCATGATCAGACGGTGAAACAGAACCGCCAGGCGCGTCTGTCCGAAGGTATCGACTTTCTTTGTTTCACCCAGCAGCTTCGAGCCCGCGGGAATCAGCAGGTGCTGGCGGTCGTGAGAATAGACGTCGGTTAACACGAGACACTCGACAGGGCCAGAGAGCTGCCCCTCGAGCCGGTTGATGAGAACCGATTCGATAACGGTCCCTTCAAACAACAGATAGGTCTTGCCTGTCGCGCTGCTGGCAACGAGAGAATTCTTTCTTTCCTCTTTCGGGTCACTTGTTTTTTCGTCCTGGTTTGGCCTCGCAGTCACGGGCTCGGGCGTCGTAACGGGAGGGGTCTCGAGATTCTTGAGCAGCCGTGCTATCTCAGCGTTCTCAGGGGATGGAGTTGCCGGTTCCGCCGCAGTTGGGTGCTCTGCGGCGGGGGCGCTTGGCGCTTGTGTGCGGTAGCTCAAAGCGACGTTCGACGCGAACAGCGACGAGTAGGCCCGCCGGGTTCGTTCGGCCGTGATGGCGTCCTCGGGATGGTCACCCTGGGGACGAGCTGGTTCCGTTACGGCACTATCCGCGCCGAGCAACCGGGTTTGCTGCGCGAGCGCGTTTTGCGCAGCGAGTTGCTGGCGCTGCAACTCCTCGATGCGATTTTGCAGTTCGGCAATCTTGGTCTCGTTGACTTCGACCGGAGCTTGGATTGGTGTCAGAGGGCCAGTCTTGCCGGGCGTCTGGGGTTTCCTCCCGCCCGTGAGCCACATGATGGCAACCATCAGGAACGCCAGTCCCACGAGAAGCCAAGTCTGCACGTGCTTGGGCAGAAGACCGGGCGGCTTCGGCGCCTTTTCTTGAATTTGCGGAACCTCGGCCATCGCCTCGCCCCTACTCCGCGCTCACGCGCCTGAAAAATTGCAGTTTCTTCTTCCCCACAGCGAGGTAACCGGAGTCAACTATTTTCGGGACGATATAGACGCCGTTTTCAACCTGGAAAGAGACGAGATTGGGCTTGCCGTCTTTGATCTCGTAAAGAGCAGGTTTTTCGCGCGCACCGGATCGGATGTAAGTGAAGCGGTCGTCGTGATAGATCGCCGACACGAGAAAAGGTTCACGCGCATCCTTTCGATTGAGTGGATAGTCGAACTCAAGCCTGGTGGCGTAGCTTGCGCGAAAGCGATCGATTTCTTCGGCCGCGTGGGCCTGAGCGGCACGGACCTCCTCGGCCGTTTGAGCGCGGACAGCCTCAAGCTGCTTTTTGTAAGCGTCGGTTTCCGCGCGCGTCGCATAACCCGCGAGCCCCATGCCTGCCGTTAGGCTTGACTCTTCTTTGGGTTCGACAAAGATCTTCAGGTCGGGCTGAGCGCTGGGGTCGTTTGTAATCTCGGTCAGCAAGAACGAGTAGACGTGGCCACTTGCCGTGATGAGGTTCAAATTGCTGCGAATACCGGCTTGCGCGGGATGCACGTAGCAGAGGTTGTGGGCGCCGTTGATGATCCAGAAGTCTTTGTCGCCGCTCGTGAAGTCGAGTATCTCCTCACTCTCGGGAAGGACGATCAAGGTCGAGAACCGCAGCTTCGCGTGCACGGGGATGACATCTTCCTTGGCATACTTCACAACGCGCGCGCCGTCGGCTGCCACAGGCGCAGGCTCGTAGAAGAATGTCCCTAACCCGAGAATGCCTGCCACAAGCAAGCGAACAAATGAGTTCCAGTTCATTGACCGCTCCTTTCAAGATGTAAGGCCAGCCGTTCAAGACCCTGCTCGAAGCCGTAGGTCTCAAAGGCTTCTTTACGTTTGGTGTTGTCGTAGGGATCATTGGTGTAAAGCCAGTAGCTTTTGGGATCGACGTGGAGGTTGGCGATCTTGGCCACCTCCGGGGTTTTGATCAGAAACTGTTGTTTGGGGATCAAGTTGGTGATCCGTTCGACTTCGTTGTCGTTGAGATGGAACTGACGGCGGTAGAGCTCGCGGTCCATATTGGGATTGGCGAGGAAGATTTTGGTGGCGCAACTTTCGACGATGATGTCGAGGATATCGGACCGCCGGAGTTCGTCAAGCGACTGGGTTGAAAGAATCATCGCGGCGTTGTGCTTGCGCCACGTCTTGAGCGCATCAACTACGTAGCGCTCGACGTTCGGGTTTTTCAAAAACACCCATGCTTCGTCGATGAAGAACGCCTTAAACACTGGAGCGAGATCAGGATCTGCGATCGCGTGGTTTGCGCGGTGAAGGATGTAGAAGAGCAGTGGTTCGAGCAGATCGGGGTAATGGCTCATCTGTTGGAAATCGAAGCATTGAAAACGAGAGAACGAGACCGTGTCTTCGACGTTGTCGAACAGAAATCCAAACTGGCCTCCCCGGGTCCAGCGAGACAGCCGGTTTCGGAGTTCCAAATCGAGGGTATTCGCGAGCACGCCGAGAGTGCGCAAGGAGGCGTCGACAGCGTAGAGGTTCTCGATTTGGTGATACAGATCGCTCGTGGTGGAAGGCTCGAGTTCTCTCACTCCCTGGCCTTCGATCAAAACGCGGAGAAAGAGCGCCAGGAAATCGAGATTTTCCTTGGTAGGCGGAAGGGAAAACGGGTTGATCTGAAAATTTTTGGATTCAAGCCCCACGCGAACGTAGCTGCCGGCAAGAAGATGCGTCAGGCTTTCAAAGCTTCCGCCCAAATCGAAGATGAAGGTGTGCGGCTCATACTTTTGCAGATTGGTGATTAGGAAGTTCAGCAGGAACGATTTTCCTGAACCAGTCCTGCCCAGAACGATCGAGTGGGCAACGTCACGATAGTGAAGGTTCAAAAAGTAGGGAGTGCCGTGGTTGGTCTCAAGAACCGCCAGGTACTCCTGACCTAGGTGAGTGTTCTGCGGCTGGCCCGAGTCGAGCGTAAAGAGGAAGGAGAAGTCCGCGTAATTGCTGTTGAGCAAGTAGAGGTAGCGAAGATTGAAGGTGTGGTTGCCTGGAACGGTCGAGAGGAAAGCGTTCAGCAGGTTATAGGTTTCTTGATAGAGCTGAGCGTCGTGCATGCTGAAGACCTTGTAGAACTCCGCCGAGGCTCGTTCTACTTTGGCCAAATCAAGGTCGTAGATGACCACGGTGAGTGAGAACTCACCGAAGTAGTTCTCATGTAGCTCGATCTCCTTCAGGCCTTCACCAAGTTCGCGGACACGGGACTCTTTCGAGTCATCGAGCAGGACATCGGCCGGAGGCGTGTCGTTCAGGTTTATGTGGCTAAAGAAGGATCGCTTGGTGTTGTGAAAGTGGCGCCGTTTGGACTGTATCGTCCTGCGCGTCTTGCCCGGATCCTGCTTCTTCCATTCGGTGATTACGTGGTAGTTGGCTTCGACTTCGAGGAGGCGCACAAGCATCAAGGGAAAGCTCTGGGCGGGAGGCTCTTTGAGCGTCAAGACCTTCACGTAGTAATCGTCAACGCCGAGATACTGGCGATGGCATTCCAGGTGCGATTCCGGCAAGTAGTAATCGATAAAAGTGTCGTGCTTGAGCCGGGCCAGTTCGAGCTTGTGGGGATCGAAGTTGAGGAGTCTCTTCAAAATCCGAAAGGCCTCCCGTTTGGCGAGCACGCGGACGGTCAGGAAGTCGCTGACCTGCAGAAGAAACGCTTGGACCTTGCTACGAAGCGCGGCCTCGGCGGCCTCGAGCCTTTCACCCAGAACTACAGCCAGTTTTTTGCCCGAGAACCTTGCCGCCAGATCTGCAATGGTTCGTTTGGGAGCATAAGCGAAGCTCGCAACTACCTCGCTCGCTTCTCGGGCGCTGTGGACCACGACGTAGTAGATGGAAAGTGAAAACAGGCTCTCTTTCTTGCCTTCAAGGTAAGCGATGCGGTTGCTGATGGCCGCATTGACCACCGGGCTGTGGTAGAGCTTGTGGGGGATCGCGGCGCTGTTTCGTTTGAACAAGTATTGGTAGACGCGGCAGTTTTCGTCGAAGAGCTTCAGTGCCGACTCGAGTCTCTTGGTCAGCAAATCAATGGTCGGCTGGTCGAGGCACTCGAAATCGACTCCTCGCACTTCGAGCATCAGGCCGACCTCGCCATCCTTCGTCAGGAAAGCTTCCGGGCCGATGAAACCGAACAGGTTGATCTGCTCGCTGAGCGACCCCGTCTCGTTGTAATTTTTGAAGATCCGGCTAAGCTTGAGCATGGCCATTCCTTCGAACCTCAACGGGAGTGAACTTCGTTGGGTCGTACTGCCGGCGCAGCCGAGCGGCGGTCAGCACCAGCCGCAGAATCTGTGGGTCGGTGGCGGTCGCCCAGCGGGCTACAACGTAGAGCAGCAGAAAAATCAGGAGCCCGCCCGAAAGGCTCGCCAGCAGGTTGAAGGTTGCCGCTCCCAGACACATGGCGAAGAAAAATAGCTTTCGCTCAGCTCCCAGAATTGTCAGCGATCTTGATAGCGATCGGTAAACGCGGTTGATGCGTCTCGGTTCAGGCATCCTCGTCCTCACGACCCAGGAAACAGCCACGCCAGGAAGTTAACGGCCGCAACGGCCATCCCGACACCGAACAGAACGCCAGCCAGCACACGTTTGGACCCGCCCTCCCCGAATGCGAAAGTGAGGCCGGATACGACGATGGCTACAAGCGAGAGTCCCCGCGCAATCGTCGAGGTGAACGCCGTTTCGAGAACGTTGACAGCGTTCTCCCACGGGGAATTGCCCGTGGTCTGGGCGAACGCAGGCGCCGCGAGGAGCAACGTGAAACCCGCCGTGATCAGAGAACGAATGGAAAAATTGCGCAGAATCCTTCGAAGCACTCGCTTCATCTTTGGGTAGTTCCCTTCACTCGAATTAAGGGGAGTGCCCGCCATGCCAGAGAAGCGATCGCGATCGGGGTTTCGCTGTGGCCGCCGGTTGCCGGGCCTCCGCCCGGGCATACTTGGAGCGTTCGCTCCGTGACAGCGTAATCCCCCGATCGCGCGCCGCCCGTGGTGCGGCCCTGCGCGATAGAGACCGAGCATCGAGAGAACCTTGCGCTGGTCTGTCCGCGGGAGGTACCGGCGAGAACTCCCCTCACTACACTAATCTGCCAACGAGAGACCCCAATAGACCGGGTACTACAAAAATACTTTCTTCTTAGTACTCGGAGGGAATAATTCAAGTTGGCGCGGCGGGCCCTTCGCTGCCACGCGGCGCAGCTTGTCTAGAACGCGCTGGATCTTGTGCTGGATCGCCACAGCCGAGTGTCTGTTGCGCGAGGCGAGCTCCCGGCAGGAGATTCCCTTCACTTTGAGCTGGATCAAAAGATTTCGTTCTTCGTCCAGAAGCCATCCGGCCGTTTGGCAGTTGTCCAGAAAGTCTTGGAGCACGACTTCCGCATCGAGCAGGGCCCGATCATCGATCTCTTCAATGGGCGTCTCCCCCATCTCTCGCGGCACAGCTAGGCGCGCTTCGTGAACCGCCCAGCGAAATGCGTGGCGGCGCAGCTTGCGGGACACGGCAAAGGCAACGTGTGACCGGGCGACCCGAAATTCATTGGAAACGAGCAATTCAAGAAAAACCGAGACAATGTGCTGCGAAACGTCATCCCGCGCAAGCGGGGTAAAGCGGCCGGTGATGTGACTTGCGGTGGCGTGAATGGTCGGTACAAAGACCAGCAGGAGAAGTTGCTGCCAGAGCGAGCCCCTTTCAGCCCGCACATTTTCAGTCAGTATCTCGACCAGCAGGCGATCCGAATCGAGAGTATCCGCGGAACCAGAAGGTGCGTGCAGCGCAGCAACGACATGGAGCGCAGAACGGAACGCTCGAAGAGCATTCGAAGAATTCGCAGCTAGAATATGGCTTTTCCACACACACTCATTGGCAAGCTCGGCGTTCAGGGATTTCTCCATCCGGCAAACCACGCAATCGCAGTACACCCCGGCGATCATGGGAGTTCGTTCCTTTTTTCGTCCGCCCGGAAGTCCGGCCACGGCAGGACCGTGTATCTTGCTATCGCTCGCTGTGCAAACGGCCTAAATCTTCAATAGCGGTCGGAGTCAGGACCAGAAAAAAAGAAAGGAGGCCCCGGCTTTTGCCGGGACAATTTGGAAGATCCGAGCGCTAGTAATCGATTCCGTCAGTTGAAGGGGGAGCGTCATCGGGCACTACTGGCGCGGCCGGCTCGGGTTCTCCCCGGTCGATCTGCCGCGCCGCGAACAACTTGGCGATCGCTCGCGCCGCCCGCTTTCGCAGC
>Ga0126378_10002677_pt1 | contig 13251 bp, 10 predicted proteins | sample PanSoiMetPlot_23_FD_92587 | JGI IMG/M metagenome (GOLD analysis project Ga0126378, IMG submission 92587) | Tropical forest soil microbial communities from Panama - MetaG Plot_23 | ecosystem: Environmental > Terrestrial > Soil > Tropical forest > Bulk soil | place: Panama | collected 2016-02-17
CCGACTCCGCCGGCTGAGATGCGGCCAGGCCATCCGGCGCAGCGCCGGGCAGCGGCCGCCGCCGGCAGTTCCGCATCGTCCTCACCCCGATCAGGGTCGGCGCGGCCAGCAGGGACCGCGGCCCGTTCCGCATCGTCCTCATCGCGATCAGGGCCGGCGCGACCAGCAGGGACCGCGGCCCGTTCCGTATCTGGGGCCGGTGCAGGCAGGGACCGGGGATCTGGCAGCGCGACCGAGGTCGTGGCCGGGCGCAACGCCGTGCTTGAGTCGCTGCGGGCATCGGTGCCCGCGCTCGCGCTGCACGTTGGCCCGAGGCTGGACGCCGACGAGCGGATCGGCGAGGCGATCAAGCTAGCCGCCGACCACGGAATCGCGGTAGTCGAGGCGGGGCGGTCCGAGCTCGACCGGCTGAGCGGCGGCGCAGTGCACCAGGGCCTTGCGCTGCGCGTGCGGCCCTACCGGTACGCGCATCCCGACGACCTGATCGGGTCCGACCCGGCCGTCCTGGGTGGCGCGCCGCTCATCGTCGCACTCGACGGCATCACCGATCCACGGAACCTGGGCGCCGTCGCTAGGTCGGTCGGCGCGTTCGGAGCCAGCGGCGTGCTGATCCCGGCGCGGCGATCGGCCGGGGTGACCGCGGGAGCGTGGAAGGCCTCCGCGGGCGCGCTGGCCCGGGTCCGCGTCGCCAGGACGGCGAACTTGGTGCGGGCCCTTGAGACATACGCCCGAGCCGGGCTGTTCCTGGTCGGCCTCGACGCGAGCGCCGCGGACGGGATCGGCGACCTTTCGCTGGCGGACGGCCCGCTCGTCCTGGTGATCGGCTCGGAGGGCGGGGGCCTGTCCCGGCTCGTGGCGCAACGGTGCGACGCGATGGTGAGGATTCCGATGAGCGGCGCCGAGTCACTCAACGCCGCCGTCGCCGCTGGGATCGCCCTGTATGAGGTGACGAGAATCCGGGCCCGGCGCTTAGCCGACGTCCGCGGGTTCGGCGAGCTGCGTGGCGGCAGACGGCGCGATCCGGCTGAGCGGAACCCGAACTATCCGGTGCTCGCCGTTGGCCGAGCAGACGCCCGACTCGGCTGACTCGAGCAGCGTGCCGACCGGCCCGATGATCAGAGGGTCGGGCGTGCCGACCACGTCCGGCCGTATGCCCTCGTAGCTGGTCCGCGACAGCACATGCCGCATCGACTCAACTCTGGCTCGCTTCTTGTCGTTGGCCTTCACGATGGTCCACGGGACCTCCGGTAGGTCGGTGTGGGCGAACATCGCTTCTTCCGCCTGGGTGTACTCGTGCCACCGGTCCAGCGAGGCGAGGTCAACCTGGCTGATCTTCCACCGCTTGACCGGGTCGTCCAGGCGGTTGACGAACCGCCGCAGCTGCTCGGCCCTGGTGATGTAAAACCACAACTTGATCACCGCGATGCCGTCGGCCACCAGCGCGCGCTCGAACTCCGGGACCTCGTCCAGGAACCTGGCGTACTCGTCCGGATGGCAGAATCCCAGCACCTGTTCCACGCCGGCCCGGTTGTACCACGAGCGGTCGAAGAGAGCGATCTCTCCGGGCGCGGGCAGGTGCGGCAAGTACCTGCGCAGGTAGTTATCGCCTTGCTCGTGCTCGGCCGGCGGCTCAAGTGCCACGACCCGGGCGCCACGTGGGTTGAGGTTCTCCGTGAAGCGCCGGATGGCGCCGCCCTTGCCCGCGGCGTCCCTGCCCTCGAAGATGATCAGCAGCCGTTCACCTGACGTCTTGACCGATCGCTGCAGCTTGGCGAGCTCGATCTGCAGCGAGCGCTTCGCCGGCTCGTATCGCTTGCGGCCGAGGTGGTCGGGGTAGGGGTAGTCCTCCCGCCATGCCTGGAGGCGGGTGCCGTCCGCCCAGGTCAAAGTGGCGCCGCCGTCGCGCTTGGCGGTGATCTTCAGTCCGAGTTCGGCTGCCAGCTTCTCAAGCTGCGCCCTGATGGTCTCAGCGTCGGGGATGGCCTCAGCGTCGGGCAGCTGGTCTCGCATAGCCGCTCTCACGACCCCTTCCCAGGCCTGGACACCATCTGACGGCTGCTGACCTGATGCCCAGCGTATGGTCAACAGATGCCACGCGGGTGGTAATGGCGCTGCGCAGTGAACTCGGCAGGTCATGGTGCTGAACAACGGGCGAATAGATACCCGGGTCGGCCGGCCACACCTACCCGAATGGCCGCCGCTGTACTGCCGATCCTGCCGGGTCGGCATGGCCGCGGGGCCCGGCTCGCATCGCCCCGTACCGAGTCATAACGATATCGCCCATCTCGCAACCTAAAGCTGGCGGTTGACGTCCACAAGCTGGAATAGTTGATCTACCCGGGCGTTCCCGGGTAAGTCAGGTCGAGCCAGCGCGGTCAGGCGCGCGTGCGACGGGAGCGTCAGATGGGGGTCTTCGCACGGCGGTGGATTGTCACCGGCGCCGTAACTGTGGTCGCGGCAGGGGTGGCAGTGACGGTCGGCCAGATCGGTGCAGCGGGTGCCACCGGAGCTAGCCGTGTCGTGGGCGCGGCGCCCGCGGCTCGCCGTGCCAGCGCCGTCGGCGCGGGCATGACATCGAAGATCCCCGCGGGGACGTCACAGAACGGCCCGGTCCCCGGCTCGGTCTACGTGCCGACGAGCCGGACGCTCTACTTCGGCTCGCATGGTCCCGCGGTGCGGGCGCTCCAGCGGCGACTCAGCTTCCTGCACTACTACGTAGGCCGGGCGGACGGAACCTTCGGCTGGGACACCCTCGAGGGGGTCTGGGCGTTCAAGGAAGTCCAGTCGGGCAAGATCGAGCCGCGCAACGCCAGCATCGTCGGCCCGGCCATGCAGCGCCAGCTCCTGCACCCCAAGCTGCCCAAGGTGCTGCACAGTCGCGGCGGGCCCTGGCGAATCGAGATCAACAAGCGGATCGAGGTCCTGGTCCTGTACCGCCGCGGCAAGGTGAGGCTGATCACGCACGTGTCGTCGGGGGGCGGTTACTACTACTGCAGCCCGCACGGCGGCGGGTGCGGTTACGCGATCACGCCGAACGGGCGCTACCGGACGCTGTCATTCGCCGCGGGGAACATCAAGGTGCCGCTCGGCCAGATGTTCAACCCGGTGTTCTTCATTGGCCGGGCATACGCCATTCACGGAGAGCCAAATGGGGCCGTTCCGCTCTACCCGGCCTCGCATGGCTGCGTGCGCATCCCGTGGGACCTGGCTGTATGGTTCCACAGGCTCGTTCGCCTCGGATCCCACGGCACACCGGTCTTCATCTCCGGCTGACCGGCCCTACGTCATCGGTCCAGAATATTCAGCATGTTTTCCGGGTAAGTATCCGCCAATCATCGCAGATTGGTTACGAGACAGCGTAGGACACAAGTTGGGGGAGGGCCTGATGGGGTTTAGCGCACGGCAGTGGGTAGTCAGGGGAGCGGTGGCTGCGGTCGCGAGCGCATTGGTCCTCAGCCAGGCCGGCCTGGCCATCGGGGGGACCGCGGCCAGGGCGGCCGGATCGGTCGGCGCGGCGCCGGTAGCGCGTGCCGGGTCGGCGATCGCGGCGGGCCGCGGCGCATCGATGCCTGGCTCGGTCTACGTTTCCAGCGGCCGGACCCTGCGCTTCGGCATGCGCGGCCCAGCCGTGCGTGCCCTTCAGCTGCGGCTGAATTACCTGCACTACTACTCGGGTCGGCCCGACGGGCACTTCGGCTGGTCCACGATGGAGGCGGTCTGGGCGTTCAAGGAGGTCCAGTCCGGCAAGGTCATCCCGCGCAACCCGGACATCGTCGGGCCGGCGATGCAGCGCCAGCTCAGGCATCCCAGGCTGCCGAAGGCGTTCAAGCCGCACGGCGGCCCCTGGCGGATCGAGATCCACAAGAAGAACCAGGTGCTCATCCTCTATCGCCGCGGCAAAATCGAGCTGATCAGCCACACCTCGACGGCCAAGTTCTACCGGTCAGACGGCAGCGGCTGGGTGACGCCTGACGGCCACTACCGCGCGCTGAGCTTCATTCACGGGTGGGCCTGCGGTGGTCTCGGCTGCATGTGGAACCCGGTGTTCTTCATCTCGACTCTGTTCGCCATCCACGGGGAGCCCAACCCGCCCTCGACCTTCGGTGAGGCCGGCGTGCCGCTGAACCCGGCCTCGCACGGCTGCGTCCGGATCCCGTGGGACATCTCACAGTTCCTGCACCGCCGGATCAGGATCGGGGCGCACGGCACTCCGATCTACATCTTCGGCCCCAACTACTACCACTGAGTCGCTGTGCCTTCCCCCATCAACGGTCCGTTGATGGGGGGATAGCGCCAATAACGGTCCGTTGCTGGCGTTGACGCGACGAGCCGAGGGTCGCCGGCGGCCGGTCCGTGTGGGCGGCTCGGCCAAGTCGGCGGGCTCGGGCCACTAGGATTACGGTCACGGTAGTAGGAATCCCCTAGACCGGACAGCGGATACATGTGTGGGGTGGGTACGATGCGACGTTTGGTGTTGGCTGCGGCAGCCCTCGTGCTCTCCGGCGGAGTCGCCGCTTGCGGCACAACCAGCAGTTCCAGCGGCGGACAGGTGGCCGCCGGCAGTTGCTCCAAGGCGAGGCTGCAGCACTTGCTCTACCACAAGGGCGTGCTCACGGTGGCCACAGATAACCCGGTCTACACGCCGTGGTTCGTGAACAACAGGCCGCAGGACGGCAAGGGCTACGAGAGCGCCGTGGCGTACGCCCTCGCGACCAAGCTCGGCTTCCCGGCCTCGAAGGTGGTCTGGGTACACGAGCCGTTCAACAGCGTGTACGCGCCAGGACCGAAGGCCTTCGACTTCGACATCAACGAGGTGAGCTTTACGTCCGCGCGGGCGCAGGCGGTGACGTTCAGCAACAGCTACTACCCCGTGCAGCAGTCGATCGTGGCGCTGAAGGGCTCCCCGATCGTCACCAAGCACTCGCCCGCGCAGCTCAAGACCTACCTGTACGGCGACCAGATCGGCACGACGGGCCTGGCCTACATCACCAACAACATCCAGCCGACCAAGACGCCCAAGGTCTTCAACACGCTCGCGCTGGCCGCCTCCGCGCTCGAAGCACACCGCATCGACGCCATCGTGACCGACACGCCAACGGCTCAGTACATGGCGTCGGCGCAGATCAAGCATGCAGTGCTAGTCGCACAGTTCCCGTCCGTGGGCGAGCACTACGGTCTGGTGTTGGCCAAGGGCAACCCGCTGGTGACCTGCGTGAACCAGGCGATCGGCGCCCTGCAGTCGAACGGGACGATGAGCGCGCTGCAGCACCGCTGGCTCGGCATCTACCTGCACTTCCCGACGATCAGGCCGTGATGGCGGCCGAGCGGTCCCGCTAGGTCGGCATGACGGATAATCAGGCCGGCCAGCCGGTCGACCCCTTCATGGGCCTGCCGCAGCGCACGGCGGGCGGCTTGTTCGCCCCGCCCGGCACCTTCGTCACCGGAGGCCGGGGACCGAGGCTGTTCACCGGTGGCGGCCGCCAGGGCACGATCGTGTCCACGCTCAGCACGATCGTCGTGCTCGTCGCGTTCGTCGCGATCTTCGCGCTGGCTCCCGGCGCGAGGACGGTGGCGCACGCTTTCTTCTCGCCGCAGGCCATGTGGCAGTCCTTCATCGGCAACCCGAAGAAGGGTTACTACTCGGTCGGTGCCGCCGTCTGGCTCAACATCAGGATGTTCCTGGCGGCCGAGGCGCTGATCCTGCCGTTCGCGCTGCTGGTCGCGCTGATCAGGCTGTCCACCCACCCGGCGCTGTTCCCGATCCGGGTCCTCGCGACCGCGTACGTGGACTTCTTCCGCGGCGTGCCGCTGCTGCTCGTGGTGCTCGCCCTCGGGCTCGGGGTTCCCGGGCTGTACCTGCCAGTCATTTCGACGCAGCCGGACGCGGTGTACGGCGTGGCCGCGCTCGTGCTCTCCTATTCCGCCTACGTGTCGGAGGTCTACCGGGCCGGCCTCAACTCGGTGCATCAGAGCCAGGTCGCTGCGGCGCGTTCGCTCGGATTGCCGCACCGCACCGCGCTGCGGTATGTGATCTTGCCCCAGGCGGTGCGGAACATCATCCCGCCGCTGCTCAACGACTTCATCAGCCTGCAGAAGGACACCGCGCTGGTCGGCACGCTGGGCGTGATCGAGGCAAACCAGGCGGCCAACATCTACGCCTCGACCGTGTTCAACTACTCCAGCTTCACGGTCGCCGCGATCCTGTTCTTGCTGCTCACCATCCCGCTCGCCCGGTTCACTGACCGGCTGATCGAGCGTGACAGGCAGCGCCGGCTCGCCGGGGGCATGGTATGACCGGCCCTTCTGGCACCGAGGCGATCAGGATCGAGGATCTGCACAAGTCGTTCGGGCCGAACGTGGTCCTGCGCGGGATCGACCTGGCCGTCGACTCGCACGAGGTGGTCTGCCTGATCGGCGCCTCCGGGTCCGGCAAGTCGACCCTGCTGCGGTGCGTGAACCTGCTCGAGCCGATCGACTCGGGCCGGATCAGCCTGCTCGGCCACCAGATCACCGGGCCGAACATCGACGCGAACCTGGTGCGGCGGCAGGTCGGCATCGTGTTCCAGTCGTTCAACCTGTTCCCGCACATGACCGTGCTGCGGAACGTGACGCTCGCGCCGATGAAGGTCCTGCGGCTGCCGCGCAGCCAGGCGGAGGAACAGGCGCGGGCACTGCTGGACAGGTTCGGCCTGAGCGACAAGCGCGACGACTATCCCGACCGGCTCTCCGGCGGCCAGCAGCAGCGCGTGGCGATCGTCCGTGCGCTGGCGATGCAGCCGCAGATCATGCTGCTCGACGAGGTGACGAGCGCACTCGACCCGGAACTCGTCGCCGAGGTGCTCGACCTGATCGGCGAGCTCGCGCGGGGCGGCATGACCATGATCATCGCCACCCACGAGATGGGCTTCGCCCGCGACATCGCGCACCGGGTCTGCTTCCTCGAGGAGGGGACGATCATCGAGGACGCGCCGCCTGCCGAGCTTTTCACGGACCCGAAGGACGAGCGCACCCGCCGCTTCCTGCGCCGGATCGTCGAGGCCAAGCGCCTCTAGCAGCCACGGCGACGCGCTTCCCGGTCCGCTTGGCCGCCGTTCCCGGGCTGTTCGCCACGACGTCACGTGGCTATAGTGCTGCAAAGGTGAATGAATCGGTGCGACAAGGCCGTATGCCGGAGGCTGATCCCCGGTAAACCCCCGCAAAAGGAGGGTCATTCGTGCGTAGTTTGCAAAGACGCATCACAGCCACGCTTACTCCCGCCCTGGTCCTGGCTGGCGCTCTGCTCACCTCGGGCAGCGCCGCCGCGAGGACGACATCTTGCTCGAGCCCGATCGTCACAGGCGACACTGTCCTGTGCGGCTCGCTCGCGGACGGCGCGACTTACCTGATCGAATTTCCGCCGCACTGGAACAAAACGCTGTTCCTGTACAGCCACGGATACGTCGCCCCCACCCAGCCCAACCCGGCCCAGGACGTGGGCGACCCGGTCACCGGCGGCTGGCTGCTCACCCACGGTTACGCGATCGCCGGGTCTTCCTACTCGACCACAGGCTGGTCGATCGCCCAGGCGCTGCCCGACCAGATCAAGACGCTCGAGGTGTTCCGGCACCTGGTAGGACACCCGAAGCGGGTCATCGCCTGGGGCCACTCGCTCGGCGGGATCATCACCGCCGGGCTCATCCAGCGGTACCCGCACACCTTCAGCGGCGCACTGCCCATGTGCGGGGTCCTCGCCGGCGGCGTGGCGACGTGGAACACCGCCCTGGACGGCGCGTTCGCCTTCAAGGTGCTCATCGACCATTCGGCGCAGGTGGTGCACATCACCAACGCCCTCGGGAACCTGAACGGAGCCGAGGCCGCGGCGGCCTCCGCGCAGAGCTCGGCCAAGGGACGAGCCAGGCTCGCGCTCACCGCGGCGCTCGGCGATGTGCCCGGCTGGTTCACGCCGCTGTCGAAGCCGCCCGCGGCGACCAACTACGCCGCCCAGGAGCGCAACCAGTTCCAGTGGTTCAGCCAGGTGGACGGCCCGTTCATCTTCGCGCTCCGGGCCGAGCTCGAGGCCCGGGCGGGCGGTAACCCGTCCTGGACCACAGGGGTGAATTTCGCCCGGCAACTCGCCAGGTCGCCGGACCGCAATGAGGTCGCGGCTTTGTACAAGACCTCCGGGCTGAGCCTAAAGGCCGCCCTGGCCAGGCTGAACCGGGCGCACCAGATCGCCGCCGATCCGGCTGCGGTGCGGTACCTGAAGCGCTTCATCAGCTTCACCGGGCGGATCAACATCCCCGTGCTGTCGATGCACACGACCGGCGACGGCCTGGTGATCCCGGAGAACGAGCAGGCCTACGCCAGCGTCGTGAACCGGGCCGGCCGCTCGTTCCTGCTCCGCCAGGTATTCGTGCGCCGGGCCGGGCACTGCGCGTTCACCCCGGCCGAGACGGTGACTGCGGTGAAGGTGCTGCTCCACAGGATGCGAACCGGCCTGTGGGGCAAGGGGGCGGTCAGGCCGTCGCGCCTGAACGCGGCCGCGAAGGCCCTCGGTCCCGGCCTCAACATCTTCTTCAGCAACGGCCACATCGTCCCGGTCAACCCGGCGTTCCTGAGGTACTCGCCGCCGCCTTACCCGAGGCCGTTCGACCTGCCGTAACGCGCGCCCCGCCCGCGCCCGCCTCTGCGGCGGGCGCGGGCGGTCGCCGGCGGTTGCCGCGGGCTTGGACCGCAGGTGCGGACCGTAGGCGCAAACCGCGGGCGTTACTTCCTGCGGCCCGGGTCCTTGCGGAGCAGCTGCCACCACGTCAGCAGCGCGTAGCCGATGAACAGCGCCACCATCGCCCCTACGTCGAAGACCCAGGCATGAGCGGTGTGCCGCCATACCGGGTCGGCGAGTGCCGCCGGGGACCCGACGATGTGCGGCAGGTCCACGGTCGCCGCGGAGGCGCCGAACCCCCACCTGGAGGGCAGGAACCAGGCGACCTGCTCGAGGCCGACCTTGCCGTGAACAGGGAAGATCCCGCCGGTGACCACGACCTGGAGCACGAAGACGAGCAGGAACAGCGGCAGCGTCTTCTCCCGGGTGTTCACCGCCGCAGAGCAGAACAGGCTGATCGCGATTGAGACCACGACCACGCCGGCCATGGCCACGGCGATCTCGAGCAGCGGGTTGCTGATGACCGACCCGCTGAACACGCCCTTGGGCGGGAACGGGCGCAGGATCAGCGCGCCCACCACCAGGAACTCAGCCATGAGCACGCCGAACACGCCGAGCACGAGCAGCTTGGAGGCGAGGTAGGCGCCCGCCGAGAGGCCGGCCGCACGTTCTCGGGCGTAGATCTCCCGCTCGTTGACAATCTCGCCGAGTGCGAAGATCCCGCCGATGAAGGCCAGCGTGAGCGTCAGGATCAGGAGCAGGGACTGCGCCGCGGGGTTCGGCCCGATGCCCGCGACCTTGGCGCCGGCCAAGGTGAACCCGTGCGCCGCGGGGAACAGGTGGAACAGCCCGCCGAGCACTGCGGAGATCGCCAGCGCGCCGCCGACGAACAACGGCTGCGCGGCCATCACGGCGATGTTGCGCCTGGCGAGCGTGCCGAGCTGAGAGAACCTGTTGCGCGACTTGGGCGGCGGCGGCGGGGCAGGACGCTGGCCGTGGGTGTGGACCGCGCCCGCGGGCTCCATCCCGGTCGCGACGAACTGAGCGTAATAGGCCGAGTTCCGGAACTCGCCCGCCCAGTCCCGGTCCGGCTCGGCCTCGAACGCCTGGAACACCTCGGCCCAGCCCGGCTTAGAGAAGTGCTTCAGCCCGTCCCTTGGCGCTCCGAAATAAGCAATCTTGCCGCCGGGCACGAGCACGAGCAGCCGGTCACACAGGTCGAGGTTGGCGACCGAGTGGGTCACCACGATGATCGTGCGGCCGTCGTGGGCAAGCTCGGCCATCTGCTCCATCACGGACTTGTCCAGGCCGGGGTCAAGTCCCGACGTGGGCTCGTCGAGGAACAGCAGAGACGGCTTGGTCAGCAGCTCGGTGGCCACGTTCACCCGCTTGCGCTGGCCGCCGGAGAGCGCGTCGATCTTGGTTTCCGCGTGCCTGGTCAGCGCGAGCTCGCCGAGCACCTCGTCGATCCGATGCTCGCGCTCGGCGGCGCTCACGTCCTTGGGAAAGCGCAGCTCGGCGGCGTAGCCGAGGGCGCGCTTGGCGGTGAGCTGGGTGTGCAGGATGTCCTGCTGAGGTACCAGGCCGATGCGGTAACGCAGTTCGGCGTAGTGCGCGTACAGGTCCCGATCGTCGTACAGCACCGAGCCCTGCGTGGCCGGCCTGATCCCGGTGAGCGCGTTGAGCAGGGTCGACTTGCCCGCACCGCTCGGCCCGATCACGCCCATCAGGCAGCGCTCGCCGAGCGGGAAGCTAACGTGGTCGAGCAGCACCTTGCCGCTCGCCAGCGTCACGGTGAGGTCCTTGGCGATGAACGAGATGTCGCCGGTGTCAAGGAACTCCTGCAGCTCCTCGCCGACCAGCCGGAACGTAGCCGGACCGATGCTGATCACGTCGCGCTCGGTTACCGGGGCCGAGCCCACCCGCTGGCCGTTGACGAACGTGCCATTGTGGCTGCCAAGGTCGACGATCGAGTAGCCGCCGCCGGTATCGCGGCGCAACTCGGCGTGGTACCGCGAAACCGACAGGTCGGAGACGACCACCTGGTTGTCCGTGGCGCGGCCGATTCGCAGCAGCGTGGTCGGCAGCCGCAGCACCGCGCTGGGCATCCGCTCTAGGCTCATCCGCTGCGACGGAACCGCCGGGCCGCCAGCGCCGTCGGCACCGCGGTATCCGCTCCCGGGAGGAGCTGCTCCTGCCACGCCCGGGCGCGCCGGCGGTGCTGCCGCGGGCTGCGCCTGCTGCGGTGCAGGCGGTGCGTCCTGCGGGGCAGGTGCCTGGCCCGGCGCCCGGACGTAGCGGGTAGGCGGCGGTGCTGCCGGAGCTGCCCCGTCAGCGGCTATCGCGGCAGCGGACACGCTCAGCGAGACGGCGGGACCGTCGTCGGGGTGGCCGAGCCGGATGGCGCAGGTATCGGAAATGGTGACGCGCTGCACCCGAGTCCGGCCCTGGAACGTCCCGTTGGTCGACCCGACGTCCTCGAATAGCCATGTAGTGCCGTCTTGCCGGAGCGCGGCATGTCGCCACGACACGCGCGCGTCGTTTACGACTATGTCGGATTGGGGGTCGCGGCCGACGAAATAAGTGCGGCCGCTGGAAAGCGAGCGCTCCGCGTCTGGAGTCCGCACGATCAGTGCGGAACCGGCGGGAGCCTGCACGGACTCAGGGTTCATGGAGCAACTGTAGAACGCTTCGACCAAAGAATGTATCGGGCTTTGCCGTCAGTGTGGTTGGTGTCGTAAGTACATCCGCGACAGCGCCCATTTTTCGCAATCTGCCCCAGCGCGATAGGAAGATGATCGCGCCTGCCCGGAAGATGATCGCGCCTGCCCGGAAGATGATCGCGCCTGCCCGGAAGATGATCGCGCCTACCCGGAAGATGATCGCGCCTTCCTGCTGTAGTCGGGGGCATAGACCCAAGTCGGTCCGCCACCGATGGTGCTGAGCAGGACGTAGCCCCGGGTGTGCTCGACGGTCTGCTGGATCACGCGATCTGCCGGAAGCCGCTGCGGGTTGTATCTCGACCCTATGGAGATGACCGCGAACCAGTGCGCCTGGATAGCGGCCACGTAAGCCGCGTTGCCTTCGAGGTATACGCAGCCGGGAAGCACGCGGGTGCACACCTTGCCGGGAGCGCGCCCGTGCGAATCGCCGCCCCGCCCGGGGATCGGGTACTTGAGGTAGTTGTCGTCAGTCAGATCGAACCAGGGGACCGCCGCCTTGTCCTGGTAAATCAGGTGGAAACCAGATCCCCCGCTGATCAGGTACCTGCCGCCGTTGACCGACAGGTAAGGCTTCAGCAGCGCCTCGAGCTGGCTGGTCATGCCGGTCGGCCTTTGCTGGATCGGCACGAAATGCAGCCCGAAGATCGCGGTGGCTCCGATTACGCCGGCAAAGGCGGTGCCACCGGCGAGATGCCTGATCAGGCTGTGCCGCATCTGGTAGATCATGCCCAGGCTGTATCCGGTGGCGATGCACGAGAACCAGGCGCTGAAGTCGTCGTGCTGGATCATCGACTCGTCGGTGTGCAGGTGAATCGCTTCCAGGGTGACCAGGAGCCCGGCCACGATCATCACGCCGAGCAGCCGCAGCGTGGGCGCCTTTTCACGCGTCGCCAGAGCCACAATGAGCGAGATCATGGCGAGCAGCACGACCAGCCCGATCCAGCGGCCAGACTCGGACACGATGTAGACGTACGCCTCCTTCTGGGCGGTGAAGACGATGTTGGTCCCGGCCTTCCGGCCGAGAGTCGAGAAGAACACCCCCTTGACGTAGGCGCCCCCCGCGAGTGCTGCGGCCAGTACGAGCAGCCCGGTGGTAGCACCGCCAAGGATCAGCACTCGCCGGATCATCTGGCGCCACGGCAGCCGGTAGGACGCAAGCATGAGCACCACCGGGTCGAACAGCAACGACGCGTATTTGGCCGTGTTGGCCAGCAGCAGCGCAACCGGCACGAGCAACAGCCATCTGCTCTTCGCCTCGGGATCGGCCGAGCGCACGGCGAAGTAGGCGGCGGCGGAGAGCAAGAGCAGTGCCAGGCCGTCGTAGTTCGCGTACGTTCCGACGAACCTGGTCAGCCCGTTCACCGCGAACATGCTGGCCGCGAGCAGGCCTGCGGCCTGGCCGAATAGGTGCCGCGCCGTCATGTAGAGCAGCACAGTCGCCCCGACCACGAACAGCAGGCTCATCAGCCGTACCTCGATGAGCCCGCCCAGCCGGTCGGCCATCGCGGCGAGCGGCGGGTAGAAGTCCGGCGCCCCCGAAAAGTAGGTGTCGTAGTAGGGAGTTCCGCCACCGTGCAGCAGCTCGTTCAGCAGCTGGTGCCCGGCGTAGATATAGCGAGCCTCGTCCAGCGATGGCGGGCGGGTGATTATCCGGAGCGCCAGCGTCACCTGCGCAGCGAGTATGAGCGGAAGCGGGATCCACGCGAGCCGCCGCTTCCAGTTAGTGGGGACATCAAGCGACGGCGGTCTTCGGAGGGCGATCGCGGTCATCGGGGGGTCCGGGCTAGCGCGGCGAAGCAACGGGCGATGGCGGCGGCGCCGGCCGAGTTCGCCCATGCGGCCTGCCGGTCGGGAGCCGGGCCCCGCAACTGGGTACTGAATGGGAGC
>Ga0126378_10002679_pt1 | contig 13248 bp, 7 predicted proteins | sample PanSoiMetPlot_23_FD_92587 | JGI IMG/M metagenome (GOLD analysis project Ga0126378, IMG submission 92587) | Tropical forest soil microbial communities from Panama - MetaG Plot_23 | ecosystem: Environmental > Terrestrial > Soil > Tropical forest > Bulk soil | place: Panama | collected 2016-02-17
GACAACGTAAGTTTGACCATTGAGCTGATCACGCCGGTGGCCATGGAAAAGGGCTTGCGCTTCGCTATCCGCGAAGGCGGCCACACCGTGGGCGCCGGCACCATCAGCGAGATCGTTCAGTAGCACTGAGAAAAGCAGGTTCTTCGCTTTGCTCAGGGTAATTAAGCTGTGAGCTAAAAAAGCTAACAGCTGTTTTGGAGTGAGTCATGCCCCGAGAAATTATCACGATGCAGTGCGGCGAGTGTAAGGAACGGAATTACTCGACCACCAAGAACCGGAAGACGACTCCGGATCGGCTCGAGTTAAAGAAGTTTTGCCGGCGCTGCCGGAAACATACGCCGCATAAAGAAGTGAAGTGATCGCTTCGGGGCGTTTGTGCCCGGCCGTGACGTCATCCTGCGCGAAGTGCGGGATCGCCTCGGCAGTCTTAGTACGACGAAGAACTAGGGGCGTAAGCTCAACGGTTAAACTGCCGGTCTCCAAAACCGGACTTGGGGGTTCGAATCCCTCCGCCCCTGCCAGATTGGCAGCAGAAGCTAGGAAGAGAAGATTGGATCATTAGATGGCAACCGGAACGAAGAAAATGGGAAGCACAATCGCAGCTGCGGGCGACAGCTTCAGCGACCGGCTCAAGTCCTGGCCGCTGCGAATCAAGTCTTTTTACAACGACGTGCGCACGGAAACCAAAAAGGTGACGACCCCATCGCTGAAAGAGGTTCGGGCCACGACCACCGTGGTGGTCATCACGGTCTTCATCTTTGGTCTGTACTTCTGGATCATCGACAACGCCATCGGCAAATCCATCGACTGGGTGTTGCGCACACTAGTGCATCGTTAGAGAGGTTTTGGTTGAAATCACTTATGCCGGACGAAGAAAAAAATCAGAGCGCTCCGTCAGCCGGTGGCGACAACGTCATCACTACGGCTATGGAGCCGCCCCGCAACCCGAATATGAAGTGGTACATCATCCACTCCTATTCGGGGTTTGAGCGCAAGGTAAAAGAGTCGCTGGAGTCGCGCGTGCAGGCCTTTGGACTCGAGGAGAAGATTGGCCGGGTGCTGATCCCGACCGAATCGGTGACCGAGGTTCGCGGCGGCAAGAAGTATACCAGCGAGCGCATGTTCTATCCCGGTTACGTGCTGGTCGAGATGGATATGGACGACCATGTGTGGCACGTGGTGAAATCCACGCCGCGTGTGACCGGGTTTGTAGGCACGGGCCAGCAGCCAACGCCGCTCTCAGAAGAAGAAGTTCAGCACATCGTTTATCGAGTTGGCGAGTCGAAAGACAAACCCAAACTCAAAGTCAAGTTTGAGAAGAACGAGTCGGTACGAATCACCGAGGGTCCGTTTGCCAGCTTCACCGGCGTGGTCGACGATGTCAATGAGGACCGCGAGACACTGAAGGTGATGGTTACCATCTTCGGGCGGTCAACTCCAGTGGAGCTGGAGTTCGGCCAAGTCGAGAAAGTAGCGTAAGAGAAGCTTTCAAGCTTCCGGTTCCGATCAGTTCCAAGATGTCGGACCAAAATCCTGGGCACGGAGTGGGGGCGGAAGAGAGATTATGGCGAAGAAGGTTACAGGTTCAGTAAAGCTGCAGATTGCGGCGGGCAAAGCCACGCCGGCGCCTCCGGTTGGACCGGCGCTCGGCCAGGCGCAGATCAACATCATGGAGTTCTGCAAGCAGTTCAACGCTCGCACCAGCCAGAAGGAGCTGGAAGGACTCATTATTCCGGTCGTGGTGACCGTCTATAGCGACCGCTCCTTCACCTTCATCACCAAAACGCCTCCGGCTTCGATTCTGCTCAAGCGAGCGGCGGGGATTGCCAAAGGATCCGGTGCTCCTAACAAAGATAAAGTTGGGAAGGTAACGGCGAAACAGATAGAGGACATTGCCAAGCAGAAAATGCCGGACTTGAATGCCGCCTCGGTGGAATCGGCGATCAAGAGCGTGCGCGGAACCGCGCGCTCGATGGGAATCGAAGTAGTTGGGTAGCTTGTCGCAGCCAAGAGGAAGGCAGGCGTCCGCAGGTCAACAACACTACGGCCCCGCAGGGTAACGCCGGGCGGTGGGAGACGAGGAAAACAGATGAGAAAAGCCGGAAAGAATATTGAAAGGGCACGGAAGGCGGTTGAACCGCGCCCCTATGCGCTGTCAGAAGCGGTGCCGCTTCTGCAGAAGGTCAAATACGCCAAGTTCGACGAAACCGTGGAAGTGACACTCCGTTTGGGAGTTGATCCCAAACACGCAGATCAGATGGTGCGCGGCACCGTCGTCCTGCCGCACGGGCTGGGAAAGTCGAAGAAGGTTCTGGTCATCGCGAGCGGCGACAAGGTGCGTGAGGCGGAGGCTGCGGGTGCGGATTTCGTCGGTGCTGAAGACATGGTCGAGAAGATCATGAAAGAGAACTGGACGGACTTCGATGCTCTTGTGGCCACGCCCGACATGATGAAGTCCGTCGGACGTCTTGGCAAGGTCCTCGGTCCCAAAGGTCTGATGCCTAATCCGAAGACCGGCACCGTAACGTTCGATGTGGGGCGGGCGGTGAAGGAGGTGAAGGCGGGCAAGGTGGAGTTCCGAACCGATAAAACAGCCCTGGTTCACGTTCCCGTGGGCAAGATTTCCTTCGCCCCCGAGAAGCTAGTCGACAACGCGATCACCGTCATCACCAGCGTGGTCAAGGCCAAGCCGTCAGTGGCGAAGGGCAGGTACATCAAGGGCTGCTATCTGAGTTCCTCCATGGGGCCCGGAATTCAGATCGACACGACTGCGGTCGAGGTTGCCGCGAAGGGATAAAACAATAAATCGAGATTGGGAAGGATTAAGACATGGCAGTCTCTAAGGCCAAAAAGCAGGCACAAGTCGAGAAGCTGACGAGCGACCTCAATCAGGTGGGCAACTTGGTAGTTACCACGTTCGGCAAGCTTACAGTCGCTCAGGATTACGAGCTTCGCAAGGCTATTCGCGGTGCGGGAGCTAAGTACCAGGTGGTGAAGAACACCTTGGCCGAGCGTGCCTCCAAGGGAACCAAGGTCGAGCAGGCTTTAAAGGATCTGAGCGGGGTCAACTCGATCGCCTATACGACCGGCGATCCGGTTGCGCTGGCGAAGGCTTTAGCCAAGTACGCGAAAGACAACCCGGAGTTCAGATTCAAGACGGGAGTGGTCGAAGGCCGTGTCGTCTCGATCAGGGAGATCGAGTCGCTGGCTACCATGCCCTCGAAGGAAGAGCTTTATTCGAAGCTACTCTGGCTGATGACGGCTCCAGCCGAGCGATTGGTAACGGCGATCAATGCCGTCGGGCGCGATCTGGCCGTGGTCATCAATCAGGGCGTGGAAAAACAGAAGTTCAAGAACGACGCTCCCGCGGGAGCCTAGGGTGTTTACAAGGTTTCGTGACGGCTCCGGCCGTCCGAGAAGGTTTCCCTCTCAGGCGAAGCAGGGTTTGCAGGGCTGAGGTTCTGCCCGTTGTCTGGCGGGCAGGGCAAAGGCTGGCTGCACTGGAAACCTGGTTGACGGATAACCAAATCAGTAACTGATAACGGAAAGGTGGAGATACAGACATGGCGGATCTCGAGCAATTAGAGGAATCGATCGTAGGGCTGTCGCTTCTCGACGCGGCGCAGCTGGTGAAGAAGCTGGAAGAGCGTCTCGGAGTCTCGGCGGCAGCCGCAGCCCCAGTAGTAGTCGCCGGTGCGGGTGGTGGAGCAGCCGCAGGCGCGGCGCCGGCGGAGGAGAAGACCGAGTTCACGGTCGTTCTCAAGGAGGTGGGCGCGAATAAGATTAATGTAATCAAGGCAGTACGAGAAATCACCAGCCTGGGCCTGAAGGAAGCCAAGGACCTGGTGGATGGCGCTCCGAAGAACGTCAAGGAAGGCGTGTCGAAGGAAGAGGCCGAGACCATCAAGAAGAAGTTCACCGACGCGGGAGCTACGGTCGAAGTGAAATAGGTTTTGTGGGGCGCGGATACTTTCGATTGGGCGCTCGGGCCCGGGGTCAAAAGCCGCGGGCCGGAACGCCCGCGCCACACAGACAAAAACGACTTCGTGAATCGGGGGTAGAGGTGGTATCATCTAACCAATAACCCTGCTTCCCGGAGTTCACTTCAACGGACCACAAGCAAAGGAAGCGGAGCACTGGCCGCATGTATGGGTTAGCCAAACTGTCTCGATAGCGGCGGGACGGGAACAGGCCTGAAGAACTGGCGCGGAAATACACATTTCAACAGAGCAAAAGTGCCGGGATTGGCGCTCACGGGAATGTTTGTCCCGTGGGCGAATACGCGTTTTTTCCGGTCTGTGCGCGAAACGGATCCTTCGGCCCGAGTAGAAGCTAAGCGGACGCGAGTGTCCGCGCCACATTAGTCACCGCATAGACAGAACGCGGGCAAAACAGCTCGCGCCGCAAGTTGGAGCCTTAATGTCGAAGAACAATACCCACCGTCATCGTTTCGATTTTTCCAAGATTCCGGCAACCATCCAGATTCCCAACCTGATCGAGGTGCAGAAGCGCTCCTACGACCGGTTCCTGCAGATGGACAAGTTGCCCAGCGAGCGCGAAGACGCGGGCTTGCAGTCGGTATTTCAGTCGGTATTTCCCATCACCGACTTCCGCAACGTCTCGCAACTTGAGTTCGTTGACTATGCCATCGGCAACTGGGAGTGCAAGTGCGGACACCTGAAGGGTCTGCACCACCTCCGTACTACTTGCAAAAACTGCGGTTCGACCGTCATCACCGATCCGTTTCATCCCGGCGAGGTGCTCTGTCAGAAATGCGGCACCTACAACGCCAACACTCCCGATTTCTGTAACAAGTGCGGTGACCCGGTTGGACTGCAGCTGAAATACGACGTGAATGAGTGCGAAGAGCGCGGCATGACCTACTCCGCTCCCCTGAAGGTCACCATGCGTCTGACCATTTACGAAAAGGACGCTGAGACCGGCAACCGCTCGATCCGCGATATCAAGGAGCAGGAAGTCTTTTTCGGCGATGTGCCGTTGATGACCCAAAACGGCACCTTCATTGTGAATGGGACTGAGCGCGTCATCGTCAGCCAGTTGCACCGTTCTCCGGGTGTGTTCTTCGAAACCGCCAACAACCGCACGTATTTCCTAGGCAAGATCATTCCCTACCGCGGTTCGTGGGTGGAATTCGAATACGACCAGAAAAACGTTCTCTATGTCCGCATCGACCGCAAACGCAAATTCCTGGGGACCATTTTCCTTCGCGCCTTGGGCCTGCGATCGAGTGAAGACATTCTGCGTACCTTCTACGCAGTCGACAAGCTGACGGTGCGCGACAAGAAGGTGTTTTGGACAGTGGATGCGAACCCTGACAAGCCGACCAATTTGATTGGCATGAAGCTGGCGCACAGCATCAAGAACAAGGCGGGCGAGGAAATCATCCACTCCGGCCGCAAGATCAATCAAGCCAACTTCAAGGAACTGCACAAGGCCAAGATCAGCGAGTTGGAAGCCGATGTTACGGACTTGGAAGGCGCCTATGTTGCCAGCGACGTGGTCGACACCACCACCGGCGACGTGTTGCTCGAAGCCAACTCGGAACTCACGGCCGACAAGCTGGCGAAGATCTTGGATTCCGGCGTGGTCGAGATTCACGTCTTTTTCCCCGAGCGCGACGATGTGGGCACGGTGATCAGCCAGACGCTGCGCCGCGATTCGGTAAAAACTCCGCAGGAAGCGCTGATCGAGATCTACCGCAAGCTGCGCCCGGGCGATCCACCGACTTTGGACACGGCCACGGCTCTGTTCCACGGCATGTTCTTCGATCCGCGCAAATACGACTTTTCGCGTGTGGGCCGGCTGAAGTTCAACATCAAACTGTTCGAAAACCAGGAAGCCACCAACCTCGAACAGCGCACGCTGGACCCGGAGGACTTCTACGCGACCATCCGCTATCTGCTGAAGCTGCGCAAGAACATTGGCGCGGTAGACGACATCGATCATCTGGGCAACCGCCGCGTACGCGCCGTTGGCGAACTGCTCGAGAACCAGTTCCGCATTGGCCTGGTTCGCATGGAACGGGCCATTAAGGAAAAGATGAGCGTATACCAGGAGATGTCGACGGCCATGCCGCACGACTTGGTCAACGCCAAGCCGGTGATGGCGGCCATCCGTGAATTCTTCGGATCATCGCAGCTGTCGCAGTTCATGGATCAGACCAATCCCCTATCGGAAATTACCCACAAACGACGCTTGTCTGCCCTTGGGCCAGGCGGTCTGTCGCGGGAGCGTGCTGGATTCGAAGTCCGCGACGTGCATCCGACCCACTACGGCCGTATTTGCCCGATCGAGACGCCGGAAGGTCCGAATATCGGATTGATCTCCTCGTTGAGCTGCTACGCGCGAATTAACGACTATGGGTTCATCGAATCGCCGTACCGGCGCGTTAAAAATGGCCGCGTGCTCGACTATGTGACCGTGGTCAACGCCGGTGACAGCGAGCACCGCGTCGGCGATCACATTGAGAAGCACGAAATCGAGAGGTTGAATAGCGACCTCAAAGACCGCCGCAAGCGCCAAGTCGATTACGAGCCTCATTCCTTCTACCTGTCGGCTTGGGAAGAAGACCGGCACGTCATCGCGCAAGCCAACGTCGAACTCGATGACAAGGGACGGATCGTAGCTGACCTGGTGAACGCCCGTAAATCGGGGAACTTCGTCCTGGTCAACCGCGATGAAGTGGACTACATCGACGTCAGCCCGAAGCAGCTGGTTTCCGTCGCCGCCTCGCTCGTTCCCTTCCTCGAGCACGATGACGCCAACCGCGCGCTGATGGGTGCGAACATGCAACGCCAGTCTGTGCCTCTGCTGCGTGCGCAGGCTCCCATCGTGGGGACGGGAATGGAGGGAGTAACGGCCCGTGACTCGGGCGCCGTGGTGCTGGCACGCCGTAACGGAATTGTCGACTCGGTTGACTCCGAGCGCATCATCGTGCGGGTTGAAGGCGAGCATCATCCCGGTCAGCTGTCGCGTGAAGTGGGCAGCGACATATATCAGCTCACGAAATTCAAGCGCTCGAACCAGAACACCTGCATTAACCAGAAGCCGATTGTGAAGCGCGGGCAGCGCGTCACCAAGGGACAGGTCATTGCCGATGGTCCTTGCACCGATTTCGGCGAGTTGGCACTGGGCCGCAACGTGCTGGTGGCCTTCATGCCCTGGCGCGGCTACAACTTCGAAGACGCGATCCTGGTCTCGGAAAAGATGGTGAAGGAGGACTACTACACCTCGGTCCACATCGAGGAGTTCGAGATCGAGTCGCGCGACACCAAGTTGGGTCCGGAGGAAGTTACCCGTGACATTCCCAACGTCAGCGAGTCCGCCCTGCGCGACCTGGACGAGAGCGGCATCATTCGCATCGGCGCGACAGTGAAGCCGGGGGACATTCTGGTGGGCAAAGTGACGCCTAAGGGCGAAACCCAGCTCACGCCGGAAGAGAAGCTGCTGCGGGCGATTTTCGGCGAAAAGGCCGGCGATGTGCGCGACGCTTCGCTAACCTGTCCTCCGGGAATTGAAGGCACAGTAGTGGATGTCAAGATCTTCTCCCGCAAAGGCCAGGAGAAGGACGATCGCGCCAAGATGATCGAAGCGCAACAGATCGCCAAACTCGAGAAGAATCTTTCCGACGAAATCCGAATTCTTACCGACGAGCGCTTGAAGCGCCTGGAGAACATCCTGGGCGGAAAGGAAGTGCAGGCTGACCTGCACGACGAGCGCACCAACAAGCGTTTGCTGACCAAGGGTACGGTTCTTGATCGCGACACCATCGAGCGCATCTCGACGCGCAACCTGAAGCGAATCAAGTACGCTGATAAAGATCCGCGGGTAAACGAGCAGATCGACGAGATCGAAGAGATGACATCCCGTCAGATCGACGTTCTCAAAAAGATCGTCAACGAGAAGAAGGAAAAACTCACCAAGGGCGACGAACTGCCACCGGGCGTGATCAAGCTGGTCAAGGTCTACATCGCCATGAAGCGCAAGCTGAGCGTCGGCGACAAGATGGCTGGCCGTCACGGAAACAAAGGCGTGATTGCCCGCATTCTGCCCGAAGAAGATATGCCGTACCTGGAAGACGGGACCCCGGTGGAAATCGTTTTGAATCCGCTTGGCGTGCCAAGCCGTATGAACGTCGGCCAAATTCTGGAGACGCATCTGGGCTGGGCCGGATTCGAGTTGGGAGGCAAGATTGGCGAACTGCTGAAGCAAAACACGAAAGCCGAAGCGGCTCGCCGCGAACTCAAGGCGCTGTTCAAAGACACGGCTCTGTCCGACATCATTGCTGGGCTGGATGATGACACCCTCGAAGCCGTGGCCGACAGCCTGACGCGCGGCGTTTTCATGGGATCACCCGTGTTCGACGGCGCAAGGGAATCAGAGATCAAAGCGCTGCTCGAACGCTCGGGCCTACCTACCTCGGGCAAGACGGCGCTTTATGACGGCATGACGGGTGACAAGTTCGAGCAGCCGGTGACGGTGGGCTACATTTACATGCTCAAACTGTCGCACCTGGTGGACGACAAGATTCACGCTCGCTCCATCGGACCATACTCGCTGATCACGCAGCAACCGCTGGGCGGCAAGGCGCAGTTCGGCGGACAGCGCTTCGGAGAAATGGAAGTCTGGGCACTGGAAGCCTACGGTGCGGCCTTCATTCTCCAGGAACTGCTCACCGCAAAGTCAGACGACGTGTACGGCCGGACCAAGATTTACGAGGCCATCGTGAAGGGCGAAGCCGCCATGGAACCCGGCGTACCTGAGTCCTTCAACGTGCTGATTCGCGAATTGCAGTCGCTGTGCCTGGACGTCGAGCTGATCAAGGCAGGCGAGCGGAAGCCGGTAGCCGCGGCAGCAGCAGACTGAACATTGGCTGCTCGGTAGTGGTTGAGCCGATAGTTTCCTTGACCGCTATCCGAGCCGAAGAAAACGAGGCCCAGCTGTGATGCTCTTGAGCGGCTGGGTTGCTGGAGTGACTGGTCTCTGATAACCAGTCATAGCCACGACGCTTCGAGAGCCGCACGCGGCCGCGCAACGCCGCAGCTAGCGGAGGATACCTTGTACCGTTCGAGCCCCTTTGACCTGGGAAATCCGATTGCCGACTTCGATGCCATCCGTATCAGCCTAGCCTCCCCCGAGAAGATCCGGAGCTGGTCGCACGGAGAGGTCACCAAGCCGGAGACCATCAATTACCGCACCTTTAAACCGGAGCGGGACGGACTGTTCTGTGCCCGCATTTTCGGTCCTGTCACCGACTGGGAATGTCTCTGCGGCAAGTACAAGCGGATGAAGCACCGCGGCGTAATCTGCGACAAGTGCGGCGTAGAAGTCACACTTTCCAAGGTTCGCCGTGAACGGTTGGGCCACATCGAGCTGGCATCGCCTTGCTCGCACGTGTGGTTCTTCAAGGGCCTGCCCAGCCGTATCGGGCACCTGCTCGATATTTCGCTGCGCGACCTTGAGTCGGTTCTGTACTTCGAAGCCTACGTGGTCGTCGAACCGGGCGACGCCCCGGTCAAAGAACGCGAAGTCATCAAGGACGAAGCCAAGTTCCGCGAACTCGATCAGCAGTATCGTCCCACCGGCTTCAAGGCCATGATGGGCGCAGAAGCCATCAAGGAACTGCTCAAGCGCGTGGACGCGGAGAACCTCGGAGTGGAACTCCGCGACAAGATGAAGACCGAGACCTCGCTACAGAAGCGGCTGAAATACGCCAAGCGGCTGAAAGTGGTTGAGGCCTTCCGCAAGAGCGGGAACAAGCCGCACTGGATGATTCTCGACGTGATCCCCGTCATCCCGCCCGAGCTTCGCCCCCTCGTTCCTCTCGATGGCGGCCGTTTCGCGACCTCCGATTTGAACGACCTCTATCGTCGCGTGATCAACCGTAATAATCGGTTGAAGAAGCTGATGGACCTACACGCTCCGGAAGTGATCGTTCGCAATGAAAAGCGCATGCTACAGGAAGCCGTGGACGCGCTGTTCGACAACGGACGCCGTGGACGCGTGCTGCGCGGCGCCAACAACCGCCCGCTGAAGTCGCTCTCCGATACCCTCAAAGGCAAGCAGGGCCGCTTCCGCCAGAATCTGCTCGGCAAGCGCGTGGACTACTCGGGCCGTTCCGTTATCGTCGTCGGACCGGAGTTGAAGCTGCACCAGTGCGGTCTGCCTAAGAAAATGGCGCTCGAGCTGTTCAAGCCGTTTATCTATCACCGCCTCGAACAGACCGGGCACTGCACCACCATTAAGCAAGCCAAGGAAATGGTAGAGCAGCAGGAATCTATCGTTTGGGACATCCTCGAAGAGGTGATTAAGGACCACCCGGTTCTGCTGAACCGCGCTCCCACCCTCCACCGTCTCGGAATTCAGGCGTTTGAGCCGGTGCTTGTAGAAGGCAAGGCGATCAAGATTCACCCCCTGGTCTGCACCGCATTCAACGCAGACTTCGACGGCGATCAGATGGCGGTGCACATTCCGCTGTCGCCGGAAGCACAGGTGGAAGCCAGCGTGCTGATGTTGTCCTCGCACAATATCCTGTCGCCCGCCTCGGGTCAGCCGATTACCGTGCCTACCCAGGACATGGTTCTTGGCCTGTACTACCTGACCAAAGCCAAGCCCGGTGCGAAGGGCGAGGGCCGCGCGTTCGCCAATATCGAAGAAGCGCTGCTGGCGCGGGAAGCTGGCGAGGTGGAAACGCTTACGCCGATCCGCCTGCGCTACTCAGGTGAGGTCATCGACTTGACCAGCGCTTACGACGATCAGGACGTGCTGCACACCGACCCGACTCACGTCGAGCGTGGATATATCAACACTACCGTCGGCCGCGCCATTTTGAATGAGCAATTGCCCGAGGGCATGCCGTACATCAATGGCCTGCTCAAGAAAAAGGGCATCGGCCAGTTAGTCAATTACTGCTATCTGCGGTTCGGCCTTGAGACCACGGTCAAGATGCTGGATTTGGTGAAAGAGCTTGGGTTCCGTTACGCAACTCGCGCCGGCCTGTCCATCGGCATCGATGACATGGTTATCCCGGACAACAAGAAAACTCTGGTCAAAGATGCCGAGAAGCAGGGGGTCAACGTCCAGCAGCAATACCTGGACGGTGCCATTACCAACGGCGAACGCTACAACAAGGTCATCGAAATCTGGTCGGCAATTACCGAAAAGGTGGCCGACGAGATGTTCGGCGACATGCAGAAGCTAGACAAGGAAGGCGTGATCAACCCGATTTACGTCATGGCCGACTCGGGCGCTCGCGGATCGAAACAGCAGATCCGCCAGCTGTCCGGCATGCGCGGTCTGATGGCCAAGCCGTCGGGCGAAATCATCGAAACGCCGATTACGGCCAACTTCCGCGAAGGGCTCACCGTGCTGGAGTACTTCATTTCGACGCACGGCGCTCGCAAAGGGCTGGCCGACACCGCGCTTAAGACCGCCGACTCCGGATACCTCACCCGCCGCCTGGTCGACGTGGCGCAAGATGTCATTATCAGCGAATACGACTGCGGCACGGTGGACGGAATCTTCGTCTCCGGCATCGTCGAAGCGGGTGAGATCATCGAGCCCCTGCGTGACCGCATCGTTGGCCGCGTGTCGCTCGAAAAGATCAAGGACTATGACGGCAATGTCATCGTCGATATCAACCAGGAGATCACCGAAGAGTTGGCCGGGGCTATTCAGGCGGCCGGTATCGAGCGAGTGAAGATTCGTTCGGTGCTCACTTGCGAGTCGAAGCGTGGCGTTTGCGTTATGTGCTACGGCCGCAATCTGGCTTCCGGACGACTGGTTGAACTCGGCGAAGCTACCGGCGTCATCGCTGCTCAGTCGATCGGCGAGCCCGGAACCCAGCTCACGATGCGAACCTTCCACATCGGCGGTACGGCATCGCGAGTCTCCGAGCAGTCGCGACTCGATTCCAAGACCAATGGAACGGTCCGCTTCATCAACCTGCAGACCGTGAAGTCGAAAGCCGGCGACCTGGTTGTCATGAACCGCAACGGCTCGATCGCTGTGGTCGACGAGAAGGGCCGCGAGCGCGAGCGCTACTCGGTCGTGTACGGCGCCAAGGTGAAGGTCAACGACGGTGATGCGGTGCAGCTCGGCCAGGTGATGGTTGAGTGGGATCCATACACCTTCGCGATCCTGACCGAAATCGGCGGAACCGTTCAGTTCAAGGACCTGCAGGAAGGGGTCACGCTGCACGAAGAAGTCGACGAAGTCACCGGTCTGTCGCGTCACGTGGTGGCCGATTCTCCCGATGAGAAGCGTCAGCCTGCGATCGTGATCAAGGGTAAGGGCAACAAGCGTTACTTGATGCCTTCGCGCGCTCACCTCATGGTGGGGGACGGCGATAGCGTTTACCCGGGCGACGTGCTGGCAAAGATCCCGCGCGAGACCACCAAAACCAAGGACATCACCGGCGGTCTGCCGCGCGTGGTGGAATTGTTCGAGGCCCGCAAGCCGCGCGAAACCGCGGTCATCAGCGAAATCGATGGCACGGTGAAGTTCGGCGAGGTCTCGAAGGGTCAGCGCAAGATCTATGTCGTGGCCGACAACGCTAGCGAGAAGGAATACCAAGTGCCGCGCGGCGTCCACATCAACGTGCAGGAAGGGGAGCGCATCAAGGCTGGCGAACAGCTTATGGATGGCCCGCTCAACCCGCACGACATTCTGGCGGTGCTCGGCGAAAAGGAGCTGCAGGCTTACTTGGTGAACGAAATCCAGGAAGTCTATCGCCTGCAGGGTGTTAACATCAGTGACAAGCACATCGAGGTGATCGTGCGCCAGATGATGCGCTGGGTGAAAGTCGAAGACGTAGGCGACACCCAGTTTCTCCTTGAGCAGCAGGTGGACAAATTCCGCTTCCGCGAGGAGAACGAGCGCGTCATCGCGCAGGGTGGAAAGCCCGCTACCGGCCGCCCGCTGCTGCTGGGAATCACCAAGGCGTCGCTGTCGACCGAGTCGTTCATCTCGGCGGCCTCGTTCCAGGAGACCACCAGGGTGCTCACCGAAGCTTCCATCCAGGGAGCGGTGGACCACCTGCGCGGCCTGAAGGAGAACGTGATCGTCGGCCGTTTGATTCCGGCCGGAACCGGCATGGAGTACTATCGCAACGTGCGCCTCTCGCCCGAGATGGAAGAGGCCGCGGCCAAGGTGCAAGAGGAAGTCTCGCAGGCTTACGAGGAAGCTGAGCGGGCGCTCGAACTAATGCGCCGCGAAGGCGAAGCGGAA
>Ga0126378_10002680_pt1 | contig 13247 bp, 10 predicted proteins | sample PanSoiMetPlot_23_FD_92587 | JGI IMG/M metagenome (GOLD analysis project Ga0126378, IMG submission 92587) | Tropical forest soil microbial communities from Panama - MetaG Plot_23 | ecosystem: Environmental > Terrestrial > Soil > Tropical forest > Bulk soil | place: Panama | collected 2016-02-17
CAGCAACCGCTTGATCGCCCGCGTGCCGGAAAACGCCAACGGCAGCAGCGTGCAGATCGTGAACGCCCAGAGCGAAAGCCAGCCTTTTCCGGTGTCGTTGGGATTTCAAATCGCGGACAACTTACACCCCGTCAGCAACCCGGCGGTGGATTCCGAGGGAAATATTTACGTGACGTTCAGCGGGCCGCGAGGGCAGCGCGTACCCGTGTCGCTCTACAAAATCAGTAGCAGCTACACGGTAAAGCCGTTTGTGACTTCGCTGGTGAATCCCACGGGGCTTGCGCTGAGCAAGCATGGCGAACTGTTTGTCTCTTGTCGGCACGATGGCACGATTCATCGTGTTACACCCGACGGGCGGAGTGAGCAGTGGATTGAGGGCATGGGCATCGCCACAGGGCTGGCGTTTGATGTGCGCGGGAATCTGTTTATCGGCGACCGCAGCGGAACGATTTTCAAGATCAGCCCGGAGCGCGAGATTTTTGTGTTTGCAACGCTCGAGCCTTCTGTCGCAGCGTATCACCTGGCGTTTCATCCCGGCGGCGAGTTGTATGTGAGCGGGCCGACGACTTCGAGCTACGACCGTGTCTATCGCATCACGCAGAACGGCGAAGTGCATGTCTTTTATCGCGGGCTGGGGCGGCCACAGGGGTTGGCGTTCGATCAGGCAGCGAACCTGTATGTGGTCGGATCACTCGGCGGCAAGCGCGGCATCGTGCGTATTACGCCGCAGGGCCATGCGGAACATGTGCTGAGCGGGCCGGCGCTGGTTGGGTTGACGCTGCTGCCGAGCGGTCGTGGGATTCTAGCGGCGAACAGTTCTCTCTTCACTATCGATTGGAATGTGCGCGGAGTCCCGCTGTACGGGTAAAGAGAAGTGACAGTCGTAGTGCTCGCGGATCGTCTGCATAGGCTGAAGCCTGTGCTACCTGAGCTACAATATTTCGCATGAAAGCGGAAATCATCGCGGTTGGCTCGGAACTGCTCACTCCGGATCGCCTAGACACCAATTCTCTTTTCCTGACCGAAGAACTCAACAAGCTGGGCATCGAAGTATTGCGGAAAACGATTGTCGGCGACGACCGCGAACTGCTGGCCGAAGCCTTTCGCGATGCGCTCAATCGCGTGCCCGTGGTGATTGCCAGTGGCGGGTTGGGACCAACCGAAGATGACCTGACGCGCGAGACGGTTGCGGAACTTCTGGGACGGCGTCTGCAACGCAACGAAGATGTGGTGCGCGCGATTGAGGCGCGCTTCCGGAGTTTCAAGCGCGACATGCCGGCGGTGAACCTTCGACAGGCGATGGTCCCAGAAGGCGCCGAAGTGCTGGAAAACCCTCGCGGCACCGCGCCGGGCTTGTGGATTGAAGACAAAGGTCGCATGGTGGCGTTGCTGCCCGGCCCGCCCCGCGAGCTGAAGCCGCTGTTCATGGAACAAGTGCTGCCGCGGTTGCAACGCCAGGTTTCCGGCGTGCAGATGTTTCACCGCGAACTGCGCGTGACCGGGTTGGGTGAATCGCACGTTGAGGAGCGCATCCGCCCAATCTATACGCGTTATCGGGAAGTGCACACGACGCTCCTCGCGGCGCCCGGCGAGGTACAGATTCACCTGCGCACGTGGACGAGCGACGCGCTTTCGGCGGACGCAACGCTGGCTGAAATTGTACGCAGCTTCGAACTGGCGCTGGGCGACCGCATCTTTGCGCACGCCGGCGTTTCACTCGAAGAAGTGATCGCGGAACTCCTGACGACGAACCGCGCCACCATCGCGACGGCGGAAAGCTGCACCGGCGGCCTGCTGGCAGAGCGCTTGACGCGCATCCCGGGCAGTTCAAACTATTTTCTGGGCGGCGTGGTTTCCTACAGCAACGAACGCAAAACGGCCTGGACCGAAGTGCCGGCGGAACTGATCGCGACAAAGGGCGCGGTGAGCGCGGAAGTAGCCGTGGCACTGGCCGAAGGCATTCGGCGCAGCGTGGGCACCACGTTTGGCGTTGGCATCACGGGAATTGCGGGGCCGGGAGGCGGCAGCGAAGAGAAGCCGGTGGGCACGGTGCACATCGCGCTGGCGTCGGCCAGCGGAACCAAGGAACGGCTGATCAATCTCCCGGGTGACCGCGACATGATCCGCTTCTATGCTTCGCAAGTGGCCCTCGACATGGTACGCGTCCATTTCCTGTATGACGGCAAGCCGCAGCCGCGGCTCGTGCCATCCGGCAGTTGAGAAGGCCGGCATGCGGCTCTTCGTGGCCATCGAAATTCCGCAGGATATTCGCACAGCGTACACCTCCCTGCTGAAAGAGTTGCGAGGCGTCGCTCCGCAAGCGAAGTGGGTGCGCGCGGAGAATCTACACGTCACGCTGAAGTTCCTAGGAAACACCGACCCCGCGATACTGGGCGCCTTGCAGAGCGTGCTCAGCGTAATGCGATCCGAGCAAACGGTCAGGCTAGAGTTCTGCGGCCTGGGATTTTTCCCGAATGAAAAGCGCCCGCGTGTTTTCTGGGCGGGAATGGAAGCGTCGCCAAATCTGAAAACGTTGGCCGCGGACATTGACCAAGCTGCACACCGGCTGGGATTCCCTTTGGAAGACCGTCCGTTCAGGCCGCACCTGACGCTTGCGCGCTTCGAACCCCCGGGAATCCTGCCAAAGTTGCGAGAAGCGACTCACGCCCACGGGGCACAATCCTTTGGCTCGCTGACCACCAGCGAATTCCACCTGATTGAAAGCCAGCTGAAACCCACCGGAGCGGAGTACACTACCGTGCAAACGGTTCGCTTCGCACCGGGGGCCTAGCTTCGCATGTCTATTTTGACGCCCGCCAATTTGTTGCTGATGGCAATGGCCTATCTGCTCGGGTCCATTCCGTTTGGTTTGATCCTAACGAAGATTTTTGGCGGCAAGGACGTCCGCAAATCCGGCAGCGGCAACATAGGAGCCACTAACGTCGCGCGCGTCGCGGGTCCGGCGGCTGGCATTCTTACGCTCCTGCTCGATGCCGCCAAAGGGGCGGTGGCCGTGTGGCTCGGGGCGCGATTCTCCGAACAAAGCGCGGCTGCGCTGATGCTGGCGGGCGCCACCGCCTTGGTTGGGCATTGTTTTCCTGTGTGGTTGAAATTCAAGGGGGGGAAGGGCGTGGCGACGGCACTAGGTGTGTTTGTGATGCTTGCGCCGATGGCTGCGTTGGGCGGGGCGGCGGCTTTCTTCGTGGTGGTTCTGCTGTGGCGCTATGTTTCACTGGGTTCGATTTCCGCCGCCGCAGCAATGCCATTGTTGGTTTATTTTCTGTGGGCGCCGGGGCACGCGCCGCCGCTGGTCGTGATCTTCGGCACGTTGTTTGCTGCGGGGCTCGTCATTGTGAAACATGACGCCAACCTGCAGCGACTCGTGGACGGCACCGAGCCGAAATTTTCGTTCGGCAAATCCAGGGAGAAAAACGCTTGAGCCGCGTGGCGATTCTTGGTGGAGGCAGTTGGGGCACCGGCCTGGCCGTGGTGCTTTCGCACAGTCGGCGCAAGCATCAGATCCGCCTGTGGGTGCGCGAACCAGAACTCGCGGAGTCCATCGAAGGGGAACGCGAGAATAAGAAATACCTGCCGGGAATGGCGATTCCGCCGAACGTGCGCGCCTGCAAAAATATCGAAGAAGCTTTGCAGGAAGCGGAAGTCGTGATTTGTGTGGTGCCTTCGGCGCACACACGGAGCGTGCTGGCGCTGGCGCTGCCCTGTGTGCCCCGCGGCGCGTCCCTGGTCAGTGCCACCAAGGGGCTGGAGCCGGCCACGCACTTGCGTATGAGCCAGGTGATCAGCCAAGTGCTGAACGCGCGCTTTGTGCCCCGCGTGGCCGTGCTGTCCGGGCCATCGTTTGCTTTGGAAGCGGCCCAGGGGCATCCCACAGCCGTGGTGCTGGCTTCGGAAGATGCGGCGCTCGCTGCATGTCTGCAGGAAGAGTTTTCCGGGCCGACCTTTCGCCTGTATACCAACAGCGATCTTCTGGGAGTGGAGCTTGCCGGAGCCATGAAAAACGTGATGGCCATTGCAGCAGGCGCATGCCAGGGGCTGGGGCTAGGGTCGAATTCGCTGGCCGCATTGATTACGCGCGGCTTGGCGGAGATGACGCGGCTCGCGGTGGCATTGGGCGGGAAGCCTGAGACGCTGAGCGGGCTCGCGGGCATGGGCGATCTGATTCTCACCTGCTATGGAGCGCTGAGCCGTAATCGCCGCGTGGGCTTCGAACTCGGCCAGGGGCGCTCCCTGCAGGAGATTCTCGCAGGCATGACCATGGTGGCCGAAGGCGTGGGGACGACAGCTGCGCTGCTGGCGCTGGCGCGCGAAAACCACAGTGAGCTACCCATCACGGAGCAGGTGCACAGCATCCTGCATTTGGGGAATCCGCCGCGGGAAGCGATTCGGGCAATCATGGAAAGACCTCTACGGAGGGAGTAATCAGCAATCGGTAATCGGAAAGAAAGCGGCGAGCAGACAAACAGATAACAGCGACCAGCTGGTGCTGGGCGATAGCAAGGGTACGGTTCTTGTTCGCTGCTCGCTGGTTATCTGTTATTCCTCAGACTTGGTGTCCCGTGTGACGGAGCGGCGATCCAACCTGATTGCTGATCTCTGATTACTTTCTCTTAGTACTACCAGCCTAGTTGCACTTGCGCGTCGCCTGTCCTTCAGGCCAGCGTCTTTCCTCCAGCATCCCCTCCTAAAATCAGTATGTTGCATGGCGGATGCCATCCAATCGCTACTAGTGCGCCTCCGTACCGGGCGGGTGCGCATTCTCTGGCTCGTGCTCGGTGCGCTGCTACTTGTCAGCGCGCTCCCGATTGGTCTGTATCACCGCCAGGTGCTGGAGCTTAGCCAGGAAAAGCTGGTGGACACGGAGCGCGTGCAGCAGACCGAACTGACCCGCTCGCTGGCGCAGGAAGTGCAATTCTTCGAGTTCAACCTGACGCAGCAGCTCATCAGCCAGCGGCAAATCCTGGCGCTGACCGGGGTGATCGACAATGTCACCGACCCTGCGGCCGAACCCAAGGTCACCCGCCTGCTCGAAAATTTCGTTGATTCCAACCGCACTTCGTTCATCTACCTGACCGCCGTGGGCCGCGACGGCAAGGGCACCAGCGCATCGCAAGGAAATTTCCACGCGGAACAGGACCCCTTCGTGGCCAAGGCGCTGCAGCGCGCCTTCGTCAGCTGCATGCAAGCGGTGGAATTCCGAAGCGACCCCCTGGCACTGGCGCCAGATAACCGGCCGGCGTTCGTGATTGCCGTACCGCTCAAGGATGGACAAGACAACTTTACAGGCATGCTGGCTGCAGTGGTCTCGATGGACCCGATCCTTCATCGCTTGCAGGATGCCAGCATCCGCGGCCGCCGCGTCTACGTGATCGACCACTACGGCCACATCGTGGCATATCCGGACAACCTGCATTTCGTACCGGGGGAAGACCTCAGCGAAAAATCGCACCTGGTAGCGCAGGTTAAGGCGCTGCCGAAGGATTTGCGCAACACGGAAACCGTGCGCTTTACACAGACAGAGAAGAATCGCCAGGTCGAAATGATCGGGACCTACAGCACATTCCCCGAGGTCAACTGGGCGGTGATTGCGGAACGCAGTCTGAAGGAAGCGCGCGCCGACGCCGGCGTAACCGAATTGAACCGCCAGGCGCTGGCGTTCGTCAGCGTGGTGGTGCTGGTGGCCATCGCATTCGGTTATTTCTTTGCCGTGGGCATCAGCACGCCGATCCGTTCGCTGGCCGCGTCCACTCGCGCCATCAGCCGTGGCGAATTCCACCAGCGCACGCCGGTGCGCGGGGCCACGGAAATTAGTGAACTCGCGGAAAACTTCAACCTGATGGCCAGCGACATCGAGGAATACATCGAGAGGTTGAAGCAGGCCGCCGAGGCGAACCGCGAGCTGTTTATCGGGTCGATCCGCATGCTGGCGGCCGCCATCGACGAAAAGGATCCGTACACGAGAGGCCATTCCGGCCGCGTGGCGAAGTACTCCATGCTGATTGCCCAGGAGCTGAAGCTTTCGCCGGAAGAACTGGACAAGTTGCGCATCGCCGCGCTGCTGCACGACGTGGGCAAGATCGGCGTGGACGACCGTGTTTTGAAGAAGCCGGGTTCACTGACGCCGGAAGAGTTCGAAATCATGAAGACGCACACTACCAAGGGCGCGAACATCATGCGTCCGGTGTCGCAGCTCAAGGACATGCTGCCGGGCATCGAATTGCACCACGAGCACATGGACGGGCGCGGGTATCCGTATGGGTTGATGGGGCCGCAGATTCCCCGAATGGCGCGCATCATCGCGGTGGCCGATACCTTGGACGCGATGACCACAAACCGCCCCTACCAGACGGCGATGGATTTGGAATATGCGCTGGGACGCATCAAGGCGCTGACGGGCTCGAAATTTGACGAAGCGATCGTGAATGCGCTGGAGTCCGCAGTGAAGGCCGGGAAGCTGCGACTGACGGCGGTGGAAGTGCAAGTCTAATTTCCGAACATTCTTATCCCCTTCTCGCCAAGTACGGTAAGCTATGAACTCCAAATCGTATGCTGCATGTTTTATCTCCTTTTTGGTTTCCTTCTGGTCACACTGCTCCTCGGTGCGATAAGCGTCTACATTTTTCATGATGTGGACAAAGAAATGGCGGGGCAGTGGGATCTTGTATTCATCGGCCTTGCAGTGGAAGCCCTGATTTTTTTAGTCGGGATCACTATGTTAGCCATCACCCTCACGCACCTAAAGCAGGTCGTACCAAATCCAAAAGTGGGCTGATTGTCAGGGGCAACTACCGGCCTGCTTCCGTATCCCCATCGAGTATTTCGTTCTCTCTGCTGTTCCGAAGCGCTGCGATATAGCACTCCTTCTAGACATGCTACTGGCCATCGTCTTCTCGGCAGCTCTCTTTATCTATCTTTGTGCCAAACGGCAGCAAGCGGGCACCTAGCAACGCGTCGTCAACTAAAGAGCCAGGAACCTGACTCCCGCACTCCAAAATGAATCTGTTACACTTTTCTTTCGCGCCGTTGTACGACGGGGCGCCATTCTGATGATTACCCTGTTTGGAAAACCCGAACCTACGCTGCTGGAGCGCCTGAAAGAGTCGGTCGGCAAGACCAAGGATGCGCTGGCGGACACGCTCGACACGATTACGCAAGGTGGGCGGCAGATTGATCCCTCGGTGCTGAAGGAGGTGGAAACTGCACTGCTGACTGCGGATTTGGGCGTGAAAACTACACGCGAGATTCTCGACTCCGTAAAAGACCAGATTTCGCGCAACGCGTTGAACAACGGCGAGCAATTGAAGCGCGAAATCAAGGGCCACGTGTTTCGCGCCTTGAATGTCTACGGCAACTCGCCGAAGTTGGCGGGCGCGGCGAATGGAAGCGACCCGCGGGTGATTTTCATCGTCGGCGTGAACGGAGCTGGAAAAACCACCAGCATTGGCAAGCTGGCGAACCGCTTGCGCAAAGAAGGCAGCAGCGTGGTGCTGTGCGCGGCGGACACGTTTCGCGCGGCGGCCATCGAGCAGCTGGAGATTTGGGCCAACCGCAACGGCGTGGAAGTGGTGAAGCAGAAATCCGGCGCGGACCCGGCGGCGGTGGTGTTTGACGCCATGGCGGCAGCGAAGGCGCGCGGCGCGGACGCGGTTATTGTGGACACCGCGGGGCGGCTGCATACAAAGTCGAACCTGATGCAAGAACTGGAGAAGATGAAGCGCACGGCCGCGAAGGTGATTCCTGGTGCGCCGCACGACGTGCTGCTGGTGATGGATGCGACCACAGGACAAAATGGTTTGGCGCAGGCGCGCGAGTTTACTTCCGCTGTCGGGGTGACCGGGATTATTTTGACGAAACTCGACGGCACGGCTAAGGGAGGCATCGTTGTGGCCATTTCGCGCGAACTGGGCTTGCCGATCCGCTTCGTCGGCACCGGCGAGCAGATTAACGACCTCGTGCCCTTTGACGCACAGACGTACGCCGATTCGCTCTTCAACTGACGCCGTGAATTCCCACGACATTCATTTCATGGAGCATGCTCTGGATCTGGCGCACAAGGGCGTTGGACTGGCGAGCCCGAATCCAACGGTGGGCTGCGTGCTGGTAAAAGACGGCATCATCGTCGGCGAGGGCTTTCATCATTACGATTGGCGCGATCACGCGGAAGTTGTGGCGTTGAAGCAGGCGGGGGCGCAGGCGAAAGGCGCGACCGCGTATGTGACCTTGGAGCCGTGCAATCACACTGGACGCACCGGGCCGTGCAGCGAAGTGTTGATTGCGGCGGGCGTTTCGCGCGTAGTAGGCGCGATGCAGGACCCGAATCCGAGAACGGCCGGCACGGGATTCGAGCGGCTGCGCGCGGCCGGAATCGAAGTGGAAAGCGGACTTCTCGAAGCCGAGGCGCAGAGACTGAACGAAGGATTTAAGCACTGGATCGCCAAGCGGCGTCCGTTTGTAACGCTGAAGTCGGCGTTGACGCTGGACGGGCAACTGGCCCTGCCAGGGGGCCGCAAAGGCAAGAAACACGCTTGGATTACGAGCGAGGAATCCCGGGCGGAAGTGCATCGCATGCGGCATGCTTCCGATGCGCTGCTGACGGGCATCGGTACGATTGTTGCGGACAATCCGCTGCTGACGGATCGCAGTGGACGGGAACGCCGGCGCAGGCTGCTCCGCGTGATTCTGGATACGGAGGTACGGCTTTCGCCAAAAGCGCGTATCGTGCAGACCGCGGATGACGATCTGCTTGTGTTCACCGCGGCGCCGCTGAAATCGCCGAAGGCGCGCAAATTGCAAAATGTAGGCGTTGAACTGGTGCAGATGAAAACAGGCCGCGGCGGATTGAATTTACAGGCCGTGCTGAAAGAATTGGGGCGGCGGGATATTTTGAGCGTGCTACTGGAAGCGGGGCCGGGATTGAACGGTGCGGCATTGGCCGCGGGCCTAGTGAATAAACTGGTTCTGTTCTATGCCCCAAAGATCGCGGGGAGAGCGGAAGTTCCGTTCGTCAAGAGCGGTTCATTTGATCCCCTGCACCTGCATGCGCAAAATGTCCGGCAAATCGGACCGGATGTCGTGGTGGAAGCCCTCCTGGGAGTCTGACTCGCACCCTCCAAGAAACAGAAGACCTACCCTTAAGACCCGCCGACGCATTCCAAACAATTCCCTTTTCACACTTGCGGCTAAGAAACTGGTATTCAAAGCGAGGCGGGTTTGCGAGGATGCTTAGCGAAGCACTGCACCTGCTGTCTCCACCCGGAGGTTCCCGCTTGAGCGAAGCTCCCCGTTACTGGCGCCTGGGCTTCTGGAGCCTGATCGCTACGCAGTTTCAGGGCGCGTTCAACGACAACGCCCTCAAATTCCTGATCATTTATCTGATCATCGGTACGAACCTTTCTTCGGACAAGGCAGAAGCCGAAGTCCTTCTGGTGGGAGTGCTGTTCGCGGCGCCGTTTATTCTTTTTTCGATGACTGGCGGATTTTTGGCGGACCGTTTCAGCAAACGCACGGTCACCATCGGCACAAAACTGTTTGAAATCGGCGTGATGTTGTTTGCGATTGTGGGTTTCGCGCAGCATAGCATGACCATGTCGCTGGCCGCCCTGTTTCTTGCCAGCACGCAGGGGGCGCTCTTCGGTCCTTCGAAGTACGGTTTGCTGCCGGAACTGCTACCCGAGGACCGGTTGTCCTGGGGCAATGGGGTCATTGAACTCGGAACCTTTCTGGCGGCCATCGCCGGGACGCTTGTGGGCGTAAATCTTTCCAAATGGTTCGAAGGACGGCAGGAATACAGCGGCGTGTGCTTTCTGGCGTTTTCCGTCGTCGGGCTGGTGACCAGCCTCGGTATTTCGAAGGTACCCGCCGCCGATCCCGAAAGAAGATTTCCCTTCAATTTTCTTGGCGATTTGTGGAAACACGGCGCGCGGATCCAACAGGACCGCGTGTTGCGGCTGGCCGTCGCTGGAAACACGTTTTTCTTTTTTCTTGGCGCCTTGCTGCAGTTTGACATCGTGTTCTACGGCCGCGACGTGCTGCGCGTTCCGGAGTCGGAGAGCGGCTTCCTGCAGGCCGCGATCGCCATCGGCATCGGAATCGGCAGCCTGGCAGCGGGCTATCTTTCTGGCGGCAAAATCGAATACGGGCTGATTCCGCTGGGCGCATTGGGCATCACTTTGTTCGGATTTTTGCTCGCTGCGCCAGCCATGCCCTTCAACGCAGTCCTCCTACTGCTGGCCGCACTGGGCTTTTTTGGGGGATTCTTCATCGTGCCCATCAGCGCTCTTTTGCAACATCGCCCGGAAGAGCAGCATCGCGGCGGCGTATTGGCAACGGCGAACCTGTTGTCATTCGTTGGAATTTTGCTCGCCTCCGTGGTTTATTACGTTGAAAAGCACTCTCTGCATCTTGGTCCGACGGGAATTTTTTTCTGGACATCGTTCCTCACGCTCGCGGCGCTGATTTATGTGCTGTGGCTGCTGCCCGATTCTCTACTGCGGCTGCTGCTGTGGATCTCCGCGCACACACTCTATCGCCTCGATTTGAAAGGCCAGGAAAATATTCCTGCGCGCGGCGGCGCGCTGCTGACGCCCAATCACTCGTCGTGGATTGACGCCATCCTGCTGATTTCCGCCACCGACCGCCCGATTCGCTTCCTGATGTTCAAGGGCGTTTACGACCATCCGCTGATCAAGCCGTTCGCAAAGATTCTGAAGATTATTCCCATCGCTTCAGACCAAGGGCCGCGGGAAATGATTCATTCGCTGCGCGAAGCGTCCGACGCCCTGCGCAACGGCGAAGTGGTGTGCATCTTTCCGGAAGGCGAAATCACGCGCATCGGACAGATGCTGCCGTTCCGCCGCGGCTTTGAACGAATTATCAAGGGCATTGATGTGCCGATTATCCCTGTGAATATCGACGGCCTGTGGGGGTCGATTTTCAGTTTTTCCGGCGGGCGGTTTTTGTGGAAACGACCGCGGCACATTCCCTATCCCGTGCGGGTGACGTTCGGTGCGCCGCTACCGGCGACGGCCAGCACCACGGAAGTGCGCACCGCGGTGCAACAACTGGGCGTGGATGCATTCCAGCGACGCCGACGGTACATGAAGCCGTTGACGCGCTCGTTCATCAAAATGGCACGACGGCATGCGCGGCGCTTTGCAATGGCCGATGGGCGCACGCCGAAAGTGGCGTTTGGCGAGGCGTTGACAAAGACGGTTTTCCTGGCGCGGCGGTTGCGGCCGCTATGGAAAGGCCAGAAGATGGTCGGCGTCCTTCTCCCACCTTCCATTCCTGGCGCGCTGGTGAACTGGGCGGCGCTGCTGCAAGGCAAAGTGCCCATAAATTTGAATTACACGACCTCGAACGAGTCGCTGGCGTCGTGTGCGCGGCAATGCCAACTCGAAACCGTGGTCACATCGAAGCTGTTTCTGGAAAAGGTGAGGATCGAGCCGCCGGGAAGAATCATTTTTGTGGAGGATCTGGCGGAAAATCCGCGGCTCTCCGAAAAGCTGGTGGCGTTGCTTTCGGCCAAGCTGCTCCCCGCGCGATGGCTGGAACGGTCGCTGGGATTCACGACCAAGCCGTCGCTGGACGATACGGCGACGATTATCTTTTCCAGCGGCTCGACCGGCGAGCCCAAAGGTGTAATCCTCTCGCACTTCAATCTGGTGTCCAACGTGGAGCAGATCGAGCAGGTCTTTCATCTGCACAAGGGCGACAGCATCCTGGGTATCCTTCCCTTCTTTCATTCGTTCGGTTTCACGGGCACGCTATGTCTGCCCGCGCTGGCGGGCATCGGCGTTGTGTTTCATGCCAGCCCGCTCGATGCGCAAGCCATCGCCGCGCTTGTCAGCAAATATTCCGTGAGCATGCTGCTCTCCACGCCGACGTTTTTGAACAATTACACGCGGCGCTGCCCGCCGGAATCCTTTGGCAGCCTGCGCATCGTGATGGCCGGCGCAGAAAAATTGCCGGAGCGCGTCGCGCAAGCGTTCGAAGACCACTTCGGCATCCGGCCGCTCGAGGGCTATGGCTGTACGGAATGCTCGCCGGTGGTGGCGGTAAATACTTACGATTTTCGCGCGGCGTATTTCCGCCAGGTGGGGGCGAAACGCGGCACGATCGGCCATCCTCTGCCTGGCATCGGTATCCGCATCATCGATCCGGACAGCGGCGAAACTCTGCCGGTGGAAAAGCCCGGCCTGCTGCTGGTGCGCGGGCCCAACGTGATGGTCGGCTACCTGAACCGCCCGGAAAAAACCGCCGAGGTGTTGAAAGACGGCTGGTACAACACTGGCGATATCGCCACGCAGGATGAAGACGGCTTCCTGCGCGTCACCGACCGCCTGAGCCGCTTTAGCAAGATTGGCGGCGAGATGGTGCCGCACATCAAGGTGGAAGAGAAGCTCCACGAGTTGCTGGAGGCCGACGGGCAGGTGCTGGCGGTCACCGCGATTCCCGACGAAAAGAAGGGCGAGCGGCTGGTGGTGCTGCACACGCTCAAAGAGGACATGCTGAAAGATTGTCTCGAAAGACTTTCGAAGAGCGACTTACCGGCGTTGTGGAAGCCGCGGCCGGATCAGTTTGTGCATGTGGAGCAATTGCCGTATCTGGGAACCGGAAAACTGGATTTGCGAAGATTGCGGGAAATTGCGATGACGCAAACGGCAGACAAAAGATAAAAAATGGAAAATGGCGAAGAGGCTGGCTTAGAAGCCAGCGCTGCACCGCTCAGGGAAGTGAGAAGAAAGGCAGCCGCCCGGTCGAATCAATTCTCTTGTTCGGAATTCTTCAGCAGGCAGGTCATACCGCATTTGACATTACCGTTGGACTCGAGCGAGCACTCAATCACCGTCCAGTCGGTCTCTTCGGCCTGGAATGACGCGGCGACGATGTTGGCGATCTTCTCGCGGTTCGGGCAGACTATATTGCGAAAGCGGTAACTGCACGCCTGCAAGATTCGATCAAGGATTTCCGGATCCATCATGCTTTTCCTCCGTAAAAAGCGTGGGACTCGGCCCAAGGGCCCGCATTGCAACCTGGTACTGACTGCACACCCTGCGGAAAAACTCGAATCTTGCCCGGCGGTTTCTTCGTCGCCGGTTATTAAAAACTACTCCCTCTCGACGCGCGCATGCGACAAGCAATCCATGCCGCAGCGCACCGCGCCCGGCGGCAGGAGCGAGCAATCCACCACGCGCCAGTCGCTCCAGCCTTCTTCGCTGTGCGGCCAG
>Ga0126378_10002681_pt1 | contig 13247 bp, 15 predicted proteins | sample PanSoiMetPlot_23_FD_92587 | JGI IMG/M metagenome (GOLD analysis project Ga0126378, IMG submission 92587) | Tropical forest soil microbial communities from Panama - MetaG Plot_23 | ecosystem: Environmental > Terrestrial > Soil > Tropical forest > Bulk soil | place: Panama | collected 2016-02-17
CGCCGCCCGAGGCTCCGCGGAGGTTCTCGGTAAATTCCGGCATGGTGTTCTTGCCGCCGATCTCGACCAGGACATCGTCCATGTGGACCGGCTGACCTTCTCCGGCACGCGGCTTGCCATCGAGCGCGACCTGTGCAAAGTCTCCGTCCGCCAGCGGGCGGCCTTCAATCGCGGTATAGGTGGCGTGCTGCTCGCGCAACTGATTCAACGCCTGATCGACTTCCTCGTCGGTGACGTTGATCACGGGATGGTCGGCACGCAGTTCCTTGTAACCCTCAACCTTGATTTCGGGCAGAACCTCGAAGCTGGCCTTGAAGCGAAGCGGTTCGCCATCATGGATATGGAGGTCCGATACTCGCGGCTGGGAAACCGGAACCAGTCCCTGCTTGTCGGCTTCCTGGCGGAAGTAGCGGGGGACCAGCGACTCGACCACGTCGGTCTTAATGTCTTCTGCGAAGCGCTGCCGGATAATCGAGGCCGGCACCCGTCCTTTGCGGAAACCCGGCAGCCGGGCGAGTTTCTGGTACTTCTGGATCAGCGCTTCGGTCTCGCGGGTAACTTCGGCCGCGGGGACCTCGACGGCAATCTCGCGCTTCGTACTCTCTTTTGCTTCTGTGGGGCTCACGGGGACACCTTTCAGATTACGGCGTTCCTGCGGTTAGGAAAACAGGTCAAAGGGCGGGGTCAAGCCGCCCCGCTTTGCGACAATTCAGTGTAAAGACTGGGAGAGATTAGCGTCAAACGCGAAAGGTCGACGGGAAAGTCATGAGCCTTTCGGAAGTGCCCTTTTGGGTGAGCAATGGCTTCAAGTTCGAGCGCTCGGATGTGCGGTCTCCGGAGTGAGGCCGGGAAATGGATCCGAATTCAGCATAGGCGCGGACTGATTACGGAGTTATCGTGCTCTCCGGCGTGGCACATTCAAGGCGGGTTCGGTGCGGTCGTGCGGGGTAAGCAGCGGCCAGCCGCGGGCGAGGACGAAGCCGAGCCAGGCACCAGCGACTTGCGACGTGAAGACCTCACCTACGATCAGGGTCGTATAGAACTGCGGCTGATGATGCCGGCGTCGAATGCAACGCTGGCCAGTACGATGCCCGGGCCTCCGCGAGCGTTGGTGGTGATGGCGAGGTTCAGGAGATCGAGCCCGCGGAATCCGGCGAATCGTCCCGCCAGCCAAACGGACGCGATCTTCACCGCGCAACTTCCGATCACAAACGCCCCGACTATGCCGAGCGACCAGCCGCGAATCAGGTCGAGCTTCAGTCCGACGATCGCGAAGTAGACGGGGATAAAGAATGCGAACGAAACCTTCATCGAGGGCATTCGCAAACAGACGTCGCTTTTTGTGGACCACCGCGAAGCCAGCCAGAAACGCGGCGAAGACAAGACTTACGTTCAGGACGCCCGCGACCACCCAATAAGCGAGCAGCACCGCGATTGCGTATCCAATTGGAGACTGCTGGGCAAAAACGTTAAAGGGCGACTTGTTCAGATGCTTGATGATGCGGGGAACAACCGTCAGGGCAAGGCCGAAAAAACCGATGGTGGTGCCGAGGTGAACGGCGAGTTGGCGCGGACTCAGCGCAGTCGTTCCAGCCAGCGCGGTTGCGATCGCCAGCGCGAGCCACAAGACCATGTCTTCAAGCACGGCCACGCCGAGCACAATCCGCGCGAAACGGGTGTGGAGAATCTTGAGGTCCGCGAAAATCCTCGACACGACGGGAACCGACGTCACGGCAACTCCCACCGCGAGAATGATGATCAGGGAAGTGTTGTTCCCGTTCGGTCCTGCGAGCGCTGGACTGATGAGTTTCGGACCGAAAATTAGGCCCAGGCAGAAGGGGATGCCCGTGCCAACGATGGTGAGCCATCCCACCTCGCGTCGCTCATCGCGGGTGAAGAGCTGCTGCGTCTCGGCGCCGGAGAGAAACATCAGCAGCAGCAAACCCAACCAGTAAACAAAGTTCAGTATGCTGGATTGATGCACGATGGCGTCCGAGATCCGCGACGCTGCAGGCAGTTTGCCGAGCAGAGCCGGGCCCAGCACGACGCCGGCGAGGATCTCGCCCACGACCTTCGGTTGGCGAAGTCTGGTGAAAAGATAACCCAGCAACTGGGCCAACGAAACAAGCAGTAAGAGCAGGAGAAGGATCGACGTCAGATCGGAATTCGACACGTAAGGTTCCCGGTCTTCGATGTTGCAGGCGGAAAGTAAGGTTTGTTCCGGCTGTCAGGAAAAAGGAAATGAGCAAAAAACGCGAGGCCGAGTTGGGGTCGGTCGCAATCGACGAACACGCACCTTCCAAGCGAGAACCGCGTTGGCTGACGATTCTCAACCGCGAGGTGATCACCTGCTCGAAGTGTCCGCGGCTGGTGGCGTACCGCGAGCAGATCGCGCGAGAGAAACGGCGGGCCTACCGCGAGTGGGACTATTGGGGAAAGCCGGTTCCGGGCTTTGGCGATCCGAACGCGCGCGTGATGGTCCTGGGACTAGCGCCGGGGGCGCATGGATCGAACCGCACGGGTCGTCCCTTTACGGGCGACGCTTCTGGAAACTTCATGTACCCGGTGCTGTATGACACCGGCTTTGCCAATCAGCCGACCGCGATTGATCGCGGAGACGGTCTTGCATTGCGCGACCTTTACATCACCGCTGCGGCGCGCTGTGCTCCTCCCGACAACAAGCCGCTTCCGCAAGAGCTGGCGAACTGCGCGCCATATCTGGATCGCGAGATCGAGGGACTGAAGCGGTTGAAGGTGATCGTGGCGCTGGGGAAGATTGGGTTCGACGCGTATTTGAACTATCTGAAGCGGCGGGGCCTGATCAAGGTGAGAGCGCTGTACGAGTTCGGGCATGGCGCCAAGTACGAGTTGCCCGACGGGAAGATCATTTTGGCTTCGTATCATCCTTCGAACCAGAACACACAGACGGGGAAGCTGACCGGGAAGATGTTCGTGGACATATTCAAGGAAGCGGCGCGACTGGCCGATAGGTAAGGTGGCGGCGGTCGCCGGGGCCGGTCCCTCAGCGTCTCCGGAGCTAAGCCGCGGGTCCACCACCCCCGCAGCATTTGGATCGGGGCGACCGCCCCCGCGACGTTGGGCCACGGGGACAACACTCCCGTCAGACACCACTTCGCTCATCCCACAAAAACGGGCTCAGGCTCTAAGCGAATTCCCCAGGTCTCTTCGACGCGCCGTTGGATCTCGTCTTTGAATTGCACGATTTCCGCCGCGGTTGCGCCCCCGCGGTTCACGATGGCGAGCGCGTGCTTGCGCGAGATGCCGACGCGTCCGTTGCCATAGCCCTTCGCGAATCCAGATTGTTCTGCGAGCCAAGCGGCCGAGACTTTGTGTTGTGCGTTGAGGGCAGGATAGTTCGGGATTTCAAGGTGGCGAGATGCAGCGCGGGTTTTTAGTTCGTCGAATTGCTCCGCGGAAAGAACCGGGTTCTTAAAGAACGATCCCGCGCTGCGGCTGTCGGGATCGCCGGGCGTGATCAGCATGGCTTTGCTGGCGCGGATCTGGCGCACCGCTTCGCGCACTTCGGCAAGGGTCGGTTTGCCGTTGTGGTTCGCAAAATATTTCTGCAGGTCGGCATAGGCAAGGCGCGGCTCGCCGTCATGGATGACGGCAAAGCTCACGCGTAGGATGACGTACTTCCCTTTCGCGCTCGTGTTGAAGACGCTGGTGCGATACCGGAAGCCGCAATCACCCTTTTCGAATTCTTCTTCTTCGCCGGTCTCGATATTGAGAGCAACGACCGAGACGATCGTGTCTGCGACTTCCTGACCGTATGCCCCGACGTTCTGCACGGGCGTGCCGCCCACGCTGCCCGGAATGCCGCTCAGGCACTCGATTCCCGCGCAGTGATGCTGCACGGTGATGGCGACGAAGCCGTCCCAGTCTTCACCCGCGCCCGCGTCGAAGTAGGCGGTGCCGTGGACGTGGCGGTGATTGACGCCGGGTATCGCGACCTTCAGGGCCATACCGGGCCAGCCCGCGTCGGAGACGATGAGATTGCTGCCGCCACCGAGAATAAACAATGGCAGCTTACGGGATTTCGCGTAAGCGACGGCGTCGCGCACGTCGTCGGTCGTAATCGCTTCCACAAAAAAACGCGCGGGACCACCGACTTGCATGGTCGTGAGCGGTGCGAGCGCGACGTTTTCCTGAAGGAGCATGGGGCGCTTTCAATATATACGGGGAAAGGAATGTCCCGCGTTAACGCGGGACAGCTCGGCGGGCAAGATGCCCGCCGGACAGCCGGCGGGACGCCGGCGCCACCACTTCGGCTGCGTCCGGTGTGCGGGCTATCGCATCCAAGTCGTGTTAGTGTTTTTCTATCGCACTATTTCAAAGGAGCTCGTACATGTATCCCGAAGTCATGCTGATCCCGATGCGCGAGGAGTTGACCAGAGCCGGAGTGCAGGAATTGCGCACGGCGGCGGAGGTGGATCGCGCCGTCTCGGCTCCGGGCACGACCATGATCATCGTGAATTCGGTGTGCGGGTGCGCCGCGGGCCGCATGCGTCCCGCTGTCCGGATGGCGTTGCAGCACTCGGCCAAGCCCGATCACGTGTACAGCGTATTCGCGGGCCAGGACAAAGAAGCCACCGAACGCGCGCGTTCCTATTTCACTGGGTATCCGCCGTCGTCGCCCTCGATTCGAATTCTGCGCGATGGCAAGCTGGTCTACATGATGCAGCGCAACCAGATCGAGACCCGCGAAGCTCCCGCTATAGCCGCCGATCTGGCCAGCACCTTCGATCAACTTGGCACGACTACAAAAGCGTAACAACTTGCGCCCCCTATGAGCTGCGTCTGGCAGGTTGTTCGTGTGCGCTTGGGCGGTCGTGTGCGAGAAATCTGAGAACGCCAACGTAGACTCTTCCGATTTCCTGGCTGCGCATGTTTTAATGCCCTCCCAAGGTTTCCCATGAAAATCATCTCGATGAGATTCTCACCTGTCGTTCTCTCTCTTTTTCTCGCCTCGTCTCTTTTCGCTGCGGATCCCTGGCGCGCACCATCCGAGCAGCAGGTCGACGCGGTCTATCCGCAGATGAAGACCCTGTACGAAGATCTGCATCGCAACCCTGAGCTTTCACTTCACGAGGAAAAGACGGCGGCGAAGATCGCCGAGCAGCTTCGCAAGCTGGGTTACGACGTGACCACTGGCGTTGGTGGAACCGGGGTTGTCGGAGTACTGAAGAATGGCGCGGGACCGAGGGTGATGATCCGGGCGGAACTCGACGCGCTGCCGGTACTCGAGAAGACGGGCCTTCCCTACGCCAGCCACGCGACCACGCACAACGATCAGGGCGTAGAAGTGCCGATCATGCATGCCTGCGGGCACGATCTGCACATGTCGGTCGGCATGGGGACGGCCGCGATCCTTGCGCAAAACAAAGCCAACTGGCATGGCACGTTCATCTACGTCGGGCAACCGGCGGAGGAGCGGATCATGGGTGCGACGGCGATGTTGAAGGACGGGCTGTTCACACGTTTCCCCAAACCGGATTACGTATTCGCTGTGCACGACACGAACTACGCGCCTGCGGGCAAGGTGGCGTACGTTTCAGGATATGCGATGTCGAACGCCGATTCGGTGGACGTCACCATTTACGGCAAGGGCGGACACGGTTCGGCGCCGGAATTCACGATTGATCCGATCGTGATCGCGGCGCGAACGATTCTGGCCTGGCAGACGATCATCTCGCGCGAGAAGAGCGCGCAGGATCCGGGCGTGATCACGGTCGGCACAATTCATGGCGGCACGAAGAACAACATCATCCCGGATGACGTGAAGCTGCAGCTGACGGTGCGCTCGTACAAAGACGACGTGCGCAAGCACCTGCTCGCGGCGATCGAGCGCGTCGTTGATGGAGAAGCCGCCGCAGCAGGCTCTGAGAAAAAACCGACGGTCACGGTCGTGGAAGGGGTAAGCGCTGTGTACAACGATCCCGCGACGACGCAACGCGTGCGGAGCGCGCTCGCAGGCACGCTCGGCAAAGACAACATAGTGGAAGGCAAGCCCCTCATGGCGAGCGACGACTTCGCCGAATATGGCAAGGCAGGTGTACCTTCGGTCATGCTGAGCCTCGGCGCGGTGAATCCGGCGAAGTTCGACGCCGCGCAGAAAAGCGGAGAAGCGTTGCCAAGTCCCCACTCGTCGCTGTTTGCTCCGGATGAAGAGCCGAGCTTGAAGACTGGGATCATGGTTGAGACGACCGCCGTGCTGGAACTGCTGGGGAAGTAAGTTAGCTTTTGAAACGGACGTTCTTTTCAAACTTATACGAGGGATTCCCGGCTACCAATCTCACGGAGGTCGGGCTCGATCCAGTCTCGCCTCGCGTTGTCCGACATCAGGCGCTCGCGCGAGTAGTAGTCGAAAAGCGTTTCCTTGGGGTACCGGACGACGACGTCGTTGATTCTCTGGACAGCAGACAGTTCCGGCTCTTGTCGGCGGAGATACTCGGCGATCAGGAGCATCCAGAAGCGAGTGATGGTCTCGTGATATGCCTGCTTATTGTGATGTGCTGTGAAGCGGAGAAGGCTTTCGCGCATCCGGCTCAGGGCGACGTCTTCTGGTAGCGTGCACAGGTACCAGGCCGCGACGGTCAGGTGCCGGGCGTGGATGAATTCTTCCGGGGCGTAGACGCAGGTCTCAAATCTGTCGACGACTTCGCGGATGGCGTCTTCGTTGAGGTAGGTGACTGCTTCCATTTGACGCTCCTTTTCGGCGCAAAAAAATCGCCCGCGCGCAAGCTGCGCACGGGCGTTGTGATCTTGAAACCTCAGATTAAACGAGCGGTGGCAGGATGTCCACGGAAATGTTGCGCACCATCGATCTCACCTCACTGCGAGCGTGTATCCAATTATTCGCCTTCGAAGTGTCGTAGACGCCAAAGTCGCAACTGTAGACGGTCCATGCTTCCGTCGGATCAGCGGCATTGGTCGTCGACGTCCAGTAGTACTCGCTGACCATGAAGTTCGAGAAGATTGGCAGTTGATACAGCGTCTGGCCGATTTTCCATGTGTATGTCTGATTGAAAAAGTCCGCGTGGTTGGTCTCCATGCGGTCGGAGAGGCTTTGCAATTCGTTGCGATTGGGCATACGCCAGTCGCCCGCGACGGAGCCGTCGGTGAGGCCGCATTGTCCGCTGGCGAGCGAGTTCACCTCGGCGATCGCTGCCGCCCACGGTTGATGAATGCAGTCGGTCTTCTTGAGCCAGTGCAGACCGGTCATGGTATCGGTCAGGATTCCGTTGCCGTTGTCGATCCAGCGGGATCGGTGAGCGGTACGCCCGCTTGTAGGCTGCCGTCATCGCCCGCGACGTAGGACACATACATTCCGGTGGACTGCAAGGGCGCCGTGCCTCCACCCGCGCCCTTGACGGCCCACACGTTGTTGAAGGCGGTTGCTTTCACGTTGGCGCCGGAGTCATTCATGTAGCGCCCGTCAGCGAGGCGTTCGGGAGCGCAATGCAGTCGATGACGGTGAAGTAAATCGCGATGTCGGTGACACCATTGCCGACGAACTGTCCGGTGTAATCGAAGCGCGTAACCTTCGCATGGCTTCCCACGGATAGAAACCATACCCGGTCTTCGATACCCAGAACTGGAAATCCGCGGGAACGTTACCGGATGCCGGCAAGCCGTTGAAACTGTAGTTGCCGTTGGCATCGGTGGTCGTGACGGAATGAATGACGTTCGAATTCGTCAGGAACGCGGTGACGGTGGCGCCAGCCAGCGGCGCGCCCTTGAACGTAACGGTCCCGGAGACGCTGTTCGTGGGCGGCGGATCGGAGGTGAAGTTGCCGCCTCCGCCGGATGTGCTGCCGCCGCACGCCGTGAGCAGCCCAAGAGCAATCGTCAGCAAGAAGAATTTCAGCCGCGCCATCGTGAACGCCTCCCCGGGCGGAATAAGCCCTTCGAGGAGGATCGGCAGCACATCGCAGAGGGCTTAGGTTTTATGCGGCGATGAGGGAAAAAGTAATTGTGGCGAAGGACGGAAGTAATGCTAGTGCGGTTCTACTTCCTAGCGGGCCCCTTCAACAAAAATGATTTCACAACGATGTTGTTGGGCTGCACGCCGACCGGGATCATGGTCAGCAATGAATACTCGCTCGGTTCGAGCTTACGCGGCCTGCGCTTCTGGATGACGGTCACGTCTCCGGATTGCGAATCGAGAACGAGGAGATAGTTCTGGCTCTGTGACAACGCGAGGCCGTCGGGCTGGCTGCCGACCGGAATGGTGTCGACCATTTTTCCGTAGTCGATGTCGTAGACAGCGACACTGTTTGATCCGAAGTTGCTCACGTACAGCCGCGAGTTGTCGGCCGAAACGACGCTACGCGCGGGCCGGGTACCGATGAGATAGCTACCGCCGACTTCGTTGGTCGTGGTCTCGATGATCGAGACGCTGTCGGCGTCGAAGTTGGTCACGATCAGTTCACCGCCGTCAGGTTTCAAAGCCAGGTGGACCGGAGTTTTGCCGACATCGAGCAGCGCCAAAACCTTGCCTTCCTTCAAATCGATCGATGCGACTTGCGCGGAGCCACTGCAAGCCACGAAGGCTTTGGCGGAATCGGGCATGATGGCGATGTCTTCTGGCTGCGCGCAGGCCTCGATGGTGGCACGCACCGCGAGCTTTTGAGCATCGATGAGGGAAACGGTCTTGTCGGCGCGATTGCTGACGACGACGGTTGCGCCGTCGAGGGTTACGCGCGCCAAACCCGGCGAAGCGCCAACGCGCACGTTGCCGAGCACAACGCGCCTCTCGAGGTCTATGACCGACACATTCGATGAGCCCGAGTTGGCGACGTAGGCGCGCTTGCCGTCGTCGGAAACATCGATGAAGTACGGACGGCCGTGGACGCCGATGGTCGCAACGATCTGATTGCTCTCGGCGTCGATTACGGAAACGTTGGCCGATCCGGTGTTGACGACGTAGATTTCGTTCTTTTTGCTGTTGGCGGCGACCCCGGTAGGCTCGCTACCGACGCGCAGCGTCTTGACCGGCTGGAACGTGCGTAGATCAATGACGGTGACAGTGTTGCTTTTTCCGTTGGTGATGTAGGCGTACTCGCGGTAAGCAGGACCGTAGTCAGGAAGCGCTCTCTCCTGGAAATACCACCAGCCCAATGCGCCAATGACCGGCAGGAGAACTGCGATGAAGAGAATCTTTCTCAAGTAGCAAATGGTCCCGGATTGGAAAGATTACGCTACGAGGGAAGAAGCGGCAATGGAAGGGGTTTGCGAAGGACGCGCGAAACCTCCGCGAATGTGCGGGGATCGACGATCGGACTCGGAGGTTGCGCGGCTTCGGTTCAGGCCGAAACGCCGATGGCAGCGAAGTCCGGCTAGAATATGAGCAGGAGTTTTCTATGGCCTCCGGGAATCGCTTAGGGAGCTTGTTTCCGGGAAGAACCGGATTGTTTGCCGCGATCCTGATCGTGGTTGTGCTACTGGTCGGGCTGCCCGCCTACCGTTTGTTTTTTGCCGTCAGCGTGCTGCTTGGTTTAGCGATCGCCGGGATTCTGCATCTCTGGCACAAATACAAGCCAGTCAAAGAGGCTGAGGTTCACGACGATAAGCACCCTCTGGGATTGGGGTAATGAGCACAACTCGTCCAATACAGGTGTTCTACTCGACCTGAAAAATCATCTCGACCGTGGCGCTCACACTAATTTTGCCCAACGCCACGCTCCCCTCTCTGGCACCGCCACTTATTCCAGCGGAATTCTGCATGACGTTTTGGGTTCCGTAGCCGTACCCTTGTCGCATTCCGTAGAAGAAAACTCCGGGCGAAGACGAATTGATATTCAGCGGCTTGTCGGCGATACGCACCCCGGCAGCCGTAGCCAGATCATGGGCTTTCTCAATCGCCGCTTTCACCGCCATAGCGCGCGCTTGATCCCGATATTTACGAATTTCGGAAGTAGTGAAGATTACGTCATCAATCCTGTTAGCACCCGCCTTAAGACCCGCCTGTAGTAAGGGCTCGAACTTTGTCGTATCTTTCAGGACGACCTGAATTCCTTTGGTTGTCGTGTAGTACGAAATTATTCCGTGGGCCTTCTCATCGTACGAGATGCTCACCTGGATCAAATCTGTCTGAATATCGCTTTCGTCCACTCCTAGTCGCCGCGCGGCTGAGATCACGCGCTTTACCGCGGCATCCGTCTTTGAACTGGCGATCTCCAGATTGTTGTCGCGAGTCTCCACACCAAACATGATCGTGACGCGGTCAGGGACGACTTTCACCTCGGCGTCTCCGGTGACGTTGATGGTGTGTTGTTCTGGGTTCATCTGGGCGAAACACAGAGACGCAACAAACAGGAACGAAATTGCAAGGGATCGCATCGATTTAGACCTCCGTGGCACGTTTATAGCGACGATCGCGTGAGCCGGTCCACTTGCAACTTCGACGCAGAACCTCCACACTAACGTGTGCGCGTTCTCTCCCGATTCCTGTTGTCGGCCAGTGATGTAAGCCACTTCCCCGCTCCGAATCTGCCGGAGATCGCGTTTCTAGGCCGCTCCAATGTCGGCAAGTCGAGCGTGATCAACTCCCTCGTCGGCACCAAGCTGGCGAAGACGAGTTCCACACCGGGCCGCACACGCTCGATCAACTTCTTCGAATTGCGCATCGCGGGCAAGCCTCGGCCCGAGTTTTTGTTTACGGATCTGCCCGGCTACGGATATGCCAAGTTGTCGCGTGAAGTTTCGGCGCAGTGGCCACAATTCATCGATCCATATTTGAAGGACCGGCCTACGCTGGCGTTGTGCCTGGCGCTGGTGGACTCGAACATCCCCCCGCAGGAGAGCGATCAGCAACTGCTGACGTTCCTGAGCGCGATCGGGCGTCGGTTTCTGATCGTCGCCACTAAGAGCGACCGGTTGTCAGGGAACGAACTGCGTAATGCGTTGCGAGTATTCGAGGAGAAGTATCCCGAAGCGCAGATCATTCCTTTTTCGGCGAAGACCGGTGCGGGCCGCGATGAACTGTGGAAGCAAATACGAACGGCGGTGGAGGAGCTGGCCGTTTCCCATTCTCGAACTATTCCCTAAAACGAACCAAACAGCTGTTCCCAGGCATAGATCGCTACTTTCGTGATGCTGCCGGCAGCGCACTGCTCTCGAGAATAGCGATTAGCAGACGAGGCTGCCGGGAGCGGTATGGGTTGGAACTACGCCACCAATGAGCCTGAATGGGATGTTGGACGTGCCGACTGTCTGCGGCGTCTGAAGGCAGATCAGCACCAGGCTCATCAACATCCGCAAGATCCGTCGAAGGAAGGTCGGCCTGAGTCCGCGGTCGCGCAGGATCCTCTCCTAGTCCCAGCACACGGCTCCTCGCTTGAGTTGAAGCAAGGGAGCACGACCAGCACGCCGGCTGCAAGCGGGCGGCGACGTGCTCCTCGTTGCAAGTGCGAGGGCAGCGCGGAATTCCGGGTTGGTGGAACTGACGTGCGGACTTGGGGAACATTCACCGATCTCAGCGTGCACGGCTGCTACATAGAGATGACGGCGACGTTTCCGGTGGGAGCCATGGTGGATCTGGTGCTCGGGCTCGACGGATTTCGCATCAGCGTGAAGGGCGAAGTCCGGGTCAGCTATCCGTTTCTCGGGATTGGCGTCGCTTTCCGCGACATCTCGCCTGAGAACGAGCGTGAGTTGAAAGCAATGGTGGGTTCGCTGATGGCTGCGCAAAATCCCGCCAGTTCCATAGCCGCGACACAACCTGCAAAGGGTCAGCCTTCCATCAGTGGCGATCGCCACTCCCGAGGTAGCGTTACAGACGGTGGTCGACTTCTTCCAGTCCCATAGCGTTCTGACCCGCGAACGAATTTCTGCAGTTAATCCGCAAGAGCCAGACGCAGGGCCGTTGAAGCGGCAACCGCGTACAGGTCCAGCAATCTGTGCGACGGGTTCGTCGCAAAGATGACCAACGCCTTGCTTGAGCGTTGGGACGTTACGGTCGTACCCATTGCCGTCCGCTGGGAGCCAGACCTTTTTCGTTATGATAAAGATCTATGGCACGTTATCTCGTCACGGGAATTGCCGGCTTCATTGGCTCGTCGATCGCGCGGGCTTTGCTCGCGCAGGGAGAGCAGGTGCGCGGCATCGACAATCTGTCGACTGGCAAGCGCGAAAACATCACAGAAATTCTCGATCGCATTGATTTCCGCGAGGCCGATCTGATCGACATGGAGGCGATGAAAAAAGCCTGCGCGGGCGTGGACTGGGTATTTCACCAGGCCGCAATTCCCTCGGTGCCAAAGTCGGTACGCGATCCGCTGGGCAGCAACCAGGCAAACGTCGATGGAACTGTGAACATCCTGATCGCCGCACGCGATGCGAAGGTAAAGCGGGTGGTCTACGCGGCGTCGTCATCGGCCTACGGCGACACACCGACGCTGCCCAAGCACGAAGAGATGAAGCCGAATCCGATCTCGCCGTACGCGGTGGCGAAGCTTGCGAGCGAGTACTACATGGTGTCGTTCTACCGGTGCTACGGGCTCGAGACAGTGTGCCTGCGCTACTTCAATATTTTTGGCCCGCGGCAGGATCCGACGTCGCCGTACTCGGGTGTGCTGGCGAAGTTCATCACGCAGATGTTGGCCGGAGAGCAACCAACAATCTTCGGCGACGGCAAACAGAGCCGCGACTTTACCTACATCGACAACGCCGTGCATGCCAACCTTTTGGCGGCGAAAGCGCCAGCGGCCCAGGTTGCGGGCAAGGTTTTCAATGTAGCGACCGGAACGCGCGCCGATCTGAACGAGACGTTTGAAGTTCTGAAAAAGTTGACCGGGTTTTCGGGGTCTGTGAAATATGGTCCAGACCGCGAAGGTGACGTGAAGCACTCGCTCGCCGACATTTCGAGCTCCGAAAAACATCTTGGATACAAGCCGCAGGTGAATTTCGAAGAAGGATTGCGGCGCACGGTCGAGTGGTATCGCGGAGAGACGAAGGCGGCAAAGGCGTAAGAGCAGTGGTCAGTCCTCAGTGGTCCGGTGTCAGGCCTCGGTCTTCGGTGTTCGGTCTTCGCGCTCATAATCATCCGTCGTTCGCAGCTTGCTTGTAGTCGTGAAGCATGGCTCTTTCCTACCATTACCTTCGTGATCTAGGGCACGATTACGGGCGAGACTAGATTCGAGGCATGACACTTTCCTCGATGGTGGTTTCACGCGACTTTCAAGAAGTGAGCGTTCTCGAGTGCATCCTCGGTGGATTACAGA
>Ga0126378_10002684_pt1 | contig 13245 bp, 14 predicted proteins | sample PanSoiMetPlot_23_FD_92587 | JGI IMG/M metagenome (GOLD analysis project Ga0126378, IMG submission 92587) | Tropical forest soil microbial communities from Panama - MetaG Plot_23 | ecosystem: Environmental > Terrestrial > Soil > Tropical forest > Bulk soil | place: Panama | collected 2016-02-17
GACCGGGAGCTCTCCGACCTTACACCCCTGCTGAACGAGGGTGACATCGTGATAGACGGTGGCAACTCCTATTACCACGACGACGTCCGGCGGGCCGCGGCGCTGCGGGAGGAAGGGCTGAATTATCTGGACGTCGGTACCAGCGGTGGTGTGTGGGGACTCGAGCGCGGATACTGCCTGATGATCGGAGGCGACGCCGGGCCGGTGCAGCGCCTGGGGCCGATCTTCGCAGCCCTGGCTCCGGGTGTCGACGCTGCGCCCCGAACTCCGGGACGCGAGCAGGCGGGCACCACGGCTGAGCAAGGCTACTTGCACTGCGGTCCGTCCGGCGCCGGCCACTTCGTGAAGATGGTCCATAACGGCATCGAGTACGGGTTGATGGCGGCTTACGCCGAGGGCCTGAACATCTTGCACCACGCGGACGTGGGCAAGCATGGCCACGACGCCGATGCCGAGACCACTCCACTACGCAACCCGGAGATGTATCAGTACGACCTGAATCTCGCAGAGGTGACGGAGCTCTGGCGCCGGGGCAGCGTGATCGGCTCCTGGTTGCTCGACTTGACCGCAGCTGCGTTGCTCGAGAACCCCAGTCTGACCAACTTTACCGGCCGCGTCTCGGATTCAGGTGAGGGGCGCTGGACTATCGCGGCGGGCATCGACGAGGCGGTGCCGACGCCGGTGCTGAGCGCGGCCCTCTACCAGCGATTCGCCTCACGTGGCGAGGCCGAGTTCGCCGATCGGCTCCTTTCTGCGATGCGCTTCAAGTTCGGCGGCCACCTGGAGAAGTCGACCGCATCTTGACCCGGCGCCCATTCAGGGATGGGCGAGGGCGTGGCGGAGCCGGCCGGCAAGCGCCTCGAGCTCGGTGAGCGTAGCCCGAGGCGCTCCTGGCCAGTCCGTGACCGACCGTCCCCAGAACTCGCCGGGTGTGCCCGGGTAGCGGCCAACGACATGGAAGTGAGCATGAGGGACAGCATCGGCTAGGAAGAACGAGTAGACGTGCACGACGCCACACACGTCCCGAAGCGCACGCGCCATCCGGCTCACCGTCCGGCCGATGGCCTCAGATTCGATAGTTGTGAGGTCTGCCAGCTCCCAGACGTGGCGCCGGGTATCGAGCATCAGGTAAGCCAGATAGTTGATGTTCGCAGGGCGGCTGACGACGACCCATTCATCCTCGAAGAGAAGGCCGCCGGGGATCTTGATCTGGCCCTGGTGCTTGCGGCAGATGAAGCAATCGTCCGCCACGCCTTAGACCGGGGGTGTCCATGCGGAATGCTTCGTATTGCCGGCGAGAAGGCGGTCACGCACTGCGGGCGTGCCAGCCAGGTCCACCACTGTGAGCGCCATGGCGAGGGCGCCGTCGCGGACCGCCCGATCCGCGGACTCGGTGATGCACGCTGCGGTGAACTCCGGCTGATGATTGCTCGCACCCCTGGCCTCAATCTCCATCATCGGGTGGATTGTCGGCATTCGCAGAGACACGTTGGCCATGTCCGTCGAGCCGCTCTTAATAGGCGGCAGGCTGGGAAAGTTCCGTCCGATTGCCTCTGCGTTGCGGCGGTAGATCTCGCCCATCTCCATATCGGGCGTGAACTCCGAGTAGGGCGGGCTTTCCTCTTCCATTTCCATTCGGGTCCCGGTCGCAAGAGCCCCGGCGTCGAAGCAGCGGTCGACCCGAGCTCGGAGCTGCCCCAGCGCATGCATGTCGCGGGCTCGGACATAGAACCGGGCCGAGCAGTGGGCGGGCACGATATTGGGGGCTTCGCCGCCCTTGACCACGATCCCATGGGCCTGGTCGAAGGGGTTGAAGTGCTGGCGCAGGAGCCCGATGGCGACCTGGGCCACGGTCAGTGCGTCGGCAGCGTTGAGACCCCGCTCAGGATAGGAGGAGGCATGTGCCTCCTTGCCGTGGTAGCGGACTTCGAAGTGGGCTACCGCCAGGCAATCGACATGGACACGTTCCTCGGGGGAGGGGTGCACCATCATTGCAGCGTGAACGCCGTCGAAAGCGCCGCCGTCAAGCATCAGGATCTTTCCGCCGCCGCTTTCTTCGGCCGGCGTGCCGAGCACGCGGACGGTAACGCCCAGGTCGTCAGCAACCGGCGCCAGAGCCATGCCGGTGCCGGCAGCCGCGGCCGCGATGATGTTGTGGCCGCAGGCGTGGCCGATACCGGGGAGCGCGTCGTACTCGGCGCAGATGCCGATGGTCACAGGCCCGCTCCCTGCCGTAGCCACGAAGGCCGTCTCCAGGTCGCACACGCCCGTCTCAACCTGAAAGCCCGCGCTTGCCAGCGCGTCGGCCACCAGGCTGGAGGAGCGCCGCTCCTCGAACCGGATCTCGTTGGCCGCGTGCACGCGATGGCTTAGCTCGACCAGCGCATCCCGCCGCGCATCGACCATATGCCGAAGCTCGTCCTTGATCGCCCTCATGTCTCTGAAGAGTAGCCATCGCGGCTGTCGAGATAGGCTGGACGGTGGTGCGGATAGAGATCCCCGACCTGGTGCTCCTGATCCTGGTCGGTGCCGCCGGCGCCGGGAAGACCACGTTCGCCCGAGCGCGGTTCAAGCCGACCGAGGTTATCTCTTCTGACTTCTGCCGTGGGCTCATCGCAGACGACGAAGCCGACCAATCGGCCACTCCCGCCGCGTTCCAGGTTCTGCATCTCATCGCGGGGCTCCGCCTCCGCCGGCGGCGTCTGACCGTGATCGACGCAGTCAATGCGCGCCCCATTGACAGGCGCCCGCTTCTCAAGCTGGCTGGAGAGCACGACGCCGCGGCCGTCGCGCTCGTATTCAACCTCCCGGAGCAGGTATGCGTTGCGCGCGACCGAGCGCGTCCGGGGCGTTCGGTGGGATCGCGGGTGATCCGCGCCCAGCGAGAGGCCATTCTGCGCTCTCTGCCGGACCTGTGCGAGGAGGGCTTCGACGCCGTTCACGTGTTCGATTCCGCTGAGTCAATGGATGCCGCGATCGTGCGCCGGGTGCCGCTGCCGGTCAACCGGCGCTGGGAGAGAGGGCCTTTCGACATCATCGGCGACGTCCACGGGCGGCTGCCGCAGCTGGTGGAGCTGCTCCACCGCCTCGGCTACGAGGTCGAGGCGGGGCCCTCGAGCGACGCCCTGTGCGCGTCGCATCCAGACGAACGAAAAATCGTGCTCGTCGGCGACCTCGTCGGCCCTGGCCCGGACAGTGCAGGGGTGGTGCGATTAGTCATGGGCACGGCCGCTGCCGGCAGGGCCTTGTGCGTGCGCGGCGACCAGGACGCGCTCGCTGCGCGTGGTGGGACCATCGAGCTGCCGGAAGGCGGCGCGCCCTTCCTCGATGGTCTCCCAAGCCACTATGTGCTTGCTGGGGGCTCCCTGGTGGTCACTCACGCTGCAATCCTGCCGGAGATGATGGGCCGCGACACAGCGCGCATCCGTGCGTTCTGTCTTCACGGCGAGGCCGGCTGGCAGCAGAAGTGGCGCGGAAGGGCCCTCGTCATCCATGGCCACTCACCGGTCGCATCTGTTCGCTGGAAAGGCCGGACGGTGGACCTGGATACGGGCGCCGTCAGCGGCGGCCGGCTGACCGCTCTCCGTTATCCGGAACTGGAAGTTGTCTCCTAGAAGAGGAGGCTGAGCTGTAGGTCGCTGGATCATCGATGCCCACCCCGGGGGCGAAGTCGGGGGAGTACCCCTGCGAAGCCGGGGGAGGGGCGATGGGGCGGGGTCACGCGCTTCGACCAATCTGAGCTGACAGCAGAGGCTCCCAGTGAAGCATGCGCTGCAACGGCACCATCAGCTCTTCCTGGACCTCGAATAGACCGTCGAGCGCCTGCTGAACGGTGTTCGCACGGGGAAACCGACCTCGCGCTCGTGCCGTGAGCTCGCCCATCGTCCTCGCGATGTCACGCTGAGTGACGACATCGAGATCGCGTTGGCCACTCAGGTTGAGCAGCTCCAGGTGGCCGAGCAGCTTGTCGGTCAGCGCCAGCATTCGGCGGTATTCGTTCTCGCGGCGGGGCCGTTCGGACACTGCGGCCACGCTCTCCCAGGCGTTCTCCACACCAAAACCTCACAGAGTAGAGATCAGTAGAAGTAACCTCAATGATATCACGTAACCCTACAAACCATGTCAAGTGCGCCCGGCGCGAGGACGGCTGCGCGGGGTATCGTCGCCTTGCTGCTGATGGCTGTTCGGGAGTTGCGAGCTCTTTATGGGGCTGTATGCGCCGCGTGGGCTAACCCTTGGCACCGCGGTGGCGCGAGCACCCTGGTCGGTGTGGTTGCGCTGGCGGTGCTGCTCCGAAGCATGCCGTTGAGCCTGGTGGCGCAGCATGTGCAGCCCCGCCACCTCACCCCGCTGCTGGCGATCGTGGCCCTCACGCTGCTCGGCCAGCTCGTGCGCGCGGCCCGCTGGGCACTGCTGCTGCGCGGCCGCGCCCACGTCGGTCTACTGGAGGCGCTGTGGGTCAACGCGGCGACAGGGTTGGCCAATTACGTTCTGCCGTTTCGGACCGGCGAGGGGCTCAGGCTGTGGTGGCTGGCAAAACGCCAGCGTCAGCCGGCCGCGGCTGCACTGGGTCTGATCGTGGCTGACCACGCCTTCGACCTGGGGGGCGTGACCGCCGTGCTCGGCGCCGGCACCATCCTGAAGGCCACCGCCACCGACAGCCAGCTGCCGGCACTTCCGGCGCTGGCGATCATCCTGGGCCTGGCCGCCGCAGGTCTGATGGTCATCGCCGGTGGCGCCTATCTCGGTCCCCGGCTTGCGACGTGCAGCCCCGTACGCCGGAGGTTGCGCCGCTCCTGGACCGAGGCGCTGACCAGGCACAGCGTCGCCTTCTGGAGTGGACTCGGGTCCGTGTCACGGCGGCGCCTGGCTCTCTTGGTGGCCACGTCCGCAGTGGCGGTCAGCCTCGACGGACTCGCCTTCGCAATGCTCTTCTTTGCCCTGGGCCTTGCAGTGCCCATCACCTCGGCCATCGTGGCGCAGGTGACGCTGCTCTTCATGTACCTGCTGCCGGCGGCCCCTGGCTATGTCGGGAGCCTGGAAGCGGGGGGGACGCTCCTGCTGACTTCGATCGGCCTCGCACCGGGCGCCGCGGTGGGTGCCATCGTGCTCTGGCATGTGGTGGCTACCGCGAGCATCGTCGGCCTGGGAGTCGTCGCGCTCCACCGAGTCCTGAGAGCCTCTAAGACCGCATGCGGTACTCGCGAGTAGGCTGCCCCTGAATGCCCGGCCGGCCGCGGAATATGCCACCGGCGAGCGGTTCTCGAGACCGCTGGTCCTCGGCCATTCCTTGCCAGGCGCTGGTGATGTACAGGTCCTGAAGGTCAGGCCCGCCGAAGCAACAACTGGTGACCCGCGATGCCGGCAGGTCGATCTCGTCGGAAAAGGTGGCGTCGGGGAGGAAGTGGAGGACCTTCCCTGCGCCCCAGACGGCTACCCAGAGTCCGCCACCGGCATCCACTGCCATTCCGTCCGGATCGCCACCGCCGACCCTCAAGAACGGGCGGCGGTTGGCGATGGCACCTGACGTCGCGTCAAAGTCGAAAACGTCTACCCGGCGCTCCGGCGAGTCGATGTAGTACATCAACCGGCTGTCTGGGCTCCACCCCAGACCATTGGAGACGCTGACACCAGGGACCATCAATTCGACGTTGCGCGTCGCGTCGAGCCGGTACAGAGCGCCTGCTCCCGCTCGCATGTCGAGTGCCATCGTGCCGGCCCAGAAGCGCCCCCCTGGGTCGGATTTGCCGTCGTTCATGCGGTTCCCGGTGAGCTCGCGCTCGACCTCGACGATCAGCTCGACGTGCGCGCGATCCAGGTCGAGAAGCGCAAAGCCATCGCGGACGGCCAGGGCCAGCCGGCCATCGTCGGTGGGGACGGCTGCGCCCACGGGCTGTCCGATCTCGACGGCACGATCGGCACCGGACGCAGGGTCAAACAGATGCACCCGCCCAGCCATGATGTCGACCCAGGCGAGGAGGCCCCGGTCGGCAAGCCAGCAGGGACCCTCGGCCAGCTCCGCCTTGGCGTCGAGCACTAATTCTGCGTGTGTCATGACGCTGCGTTCAAGAGTTGGCGCGCGTGGCGGCCGTCGTCGCACGCGGCGACGCGGTCGACGGTTCCTCCCTGGGATCGTACTGGTCGTGCTCGGGATGACTCTGGCGCACAGGCGCCGGCGCAAGCTCCATCCGCAGCCCGACGCCGCTGTCTCAGGCTGGCCACGTCACGGCGTCAGTCCGCTCGGCGCTGTGCTGCGCCCTGGGGGCGCACGTTCTCCAACGGCACGATGGCGACCGGCTTCAGGACCACAGCGTTGCCCTCGAGATGGACCTCAAAGAATGCCTCACCGCTCAAGCCCAGAGCGCGCCGGGCCTCGGCGGGCAGCGTGAGGCGCCCGGTCGAATTCATGGAAACGATGCTTCGCACGCAGTGCGGAGTATACGGGTCGTCCGTCATGCCAGCCAATTGGCAGTGTGGCGGTTGGCCGATTTGTGCTCGATCGGCTCTTCGGCAGTTGACGTAGGCGGTCCCCAGGCGTTCTATTGAGTAGCTATTACGTTGCTATGGCCAAAAAGGAGATGCGATGGCAGTCTATGAGTTCGAGTGTCAGGACTGCGGCGAGCGCTTCGAGCTGAGCATGCCCATGAGCGACCATGAGAAGCTCAAGACGGAGCCCCCAACCTGCCCCAAGTGCGGGAAGACGGAGACAAGGCAGCTCGTCTCGATCTTCAGCTGCAAGACGCCCAGCGGCTACTGACCCACACGAGAAAGGGGGGAGGGGCACCGGAGGGGTCCCGAGGTGGAGGCTACCAACCGAAAGCCGGAGTCAGGGTCAGCTGGCAAAGCAGCAGCGTCGCGGCGACGCTCGCCCGGTAGGTCGCCGGCCTGATCAGATCCGCCAGAAGCGGGTTGCGCGGTGGCACCCTCACTCCTCGAGCGACCCACACGCCGGCCACGAGGCCATGACTGCGATGCTGCCAAGCCGTCTCGCCGGTACTCTGGGCGCGCCAACCGCTGTACTGGCAAGCCGCCGCGTTACGCGTCTGTGTTGCACATCCGGCCGCGGCTACGGCCGGGTCCGTTAACGAGACTGTCCAGCTTCGGTGCCGGCGTCCGGTTTGACCCCAGACCTGGGTCAAACTGAGGCGTGCCGATTGTTACCGTCTTCGGCGTCGTCGCCCTCAGCTTCATGATGCTCATGTACGCGCTGGAGCGACGCAGCCGACGATTCACCCTGGCTTTTGCTCTCGGCTGCCTCCTGTCGGCGGTCTACGGTTTCGCCTCCGGGGCCTGGCCTTTCGGGGTCGTTGAGGTGATCTGGTGCGTCGTCGCCGTGCACCGCTACCGGACAAGTGGGGCCGGAGCTGACAAGTCGGTGGGGTGATTCCCAGGTTCAACTCACGTTCGAGCGCCCAAGAGGAAGGGGAGGCAGTTGGTATGCCTGAACTCGAAAAGGAGATGGAGCCGACGGGGGGACTCGAACCCCCGACCAATCACTTACAAGGCGATCGCTCTGCCATCTGAGCTACGTCGGCGCGCTCCAATTATTGGCTTACTGGATCTCCGCGCTGTTCATTCTTGGCCCTTCGTCGTAGTGTCGAGCTCAAGCGTGGCCAAGTACTTGCTCGTGGCACATCAGACGGCCGAGAGCGAGGAGTTGCTCGCCGCCGCCAAGGACCTGGCACAGGACGACCCAGAAGCGGAGTTCGTCCTGTTGGTGCCGGCGACCCCGGTCGGCAAGCTGCTGGTCTGGGAGGAGGGTGCGACCGTGGACGTCGCGCGCCGCCGCGCCCTGTCCGCAAAGGCGCGCCTGGAGCGCCTCGGGCTCCCGGTGGAAGCGGCACGAACAGGCGATCAGGATCCGACGGCGGCGATCGCTGACGAGATGCACGCCGGCCGACAGTACGACGCCATCGTGATTTCAACGCTGCCTGCCGGGGTTTCCAAGTGGCTGGGTATGGACGTGCTCAGCCGCGTGCGCCGCAACTTCCCTGGCCACAGGGTGATCCACGTGGTTGCGGCGGCTGCGACAGGCGCCGAAACGCCCTCATAGGCAGGCATCCACGGATCCTTTGCACGAGGTCGTGGCCATAAGAGCCAGGTGGCAGGGTCGTGCCGATAACGCGGAGGTGTGCCCCGGGCACGCGACGTGACGGGTCCCTGGATCCGTGTCAGTCTCCGGTCAGGTCGTGGCCGCGGCCGCCAGTCCATCGATCTTGGCTGCCATGACGAAGTCGTTCTCGGTCAACCCGCCTGCGACGTGAGTCCAGAGCTGCACCCGGACCTGCCCCCAGCTGACCAGCAGGTCTGGGTGGTGCTGCTCGGCCTCCGCAAGGGGCGTGATCTGGTTCACGAAACCCACGGCGCTGACGAAGTCCGGGAACCGGAAGCGCTTGACGAGCTGCGCGTGGTTGCCTGCCTCTTCGACTCGCCAGCCGTCGAGCTCGGCCAGCAGCGGCGCGATCTGCTCAGCGTTCAGGGGCGGGACCCCGCCCTCACAGGGGACACAGTGGCGCTCGACTAGAGGTATTCCGTCCATGGCACCCCTTAGAGGATACGTGGGGAGGTCGCTTCATCCCCTTACGAGACTGGCCGGGTCTCGCCCCGCGATGCAGGGCGCTATGCGGCCTCAGCCGGATGCCAGGCGGGGTTCGAGGCCGTCCAGCAGGATCTGCAGGCCGAACTCGAAGCGCGCGTCCGGGTCGGGATCGGCCAGGCGGCCAGCCAGCCGAGCCAAGGTCGGGTACTCCTCAGGCGACAGCGCCTCGTCCCAGCCGCTTGCAGCGGCCCCGGCGGTCCGGGCCGACACAAGCGGCTCGGGCGGCTCGTCCTCGGCTTCCTGGGAGGTGTCGAACGTCAGCTGGCTGGCGCCGCCATCCATCTCCACGTCGTAGCGGCCAGAGGCGCCCTCGAAGTCGGGCGTCTCCCATCGCGTCTCGCCGGCAGAGGCGAGGTGCAGGGTGTCCAGCGTGAGCCGGTGGGCCCCCGAGCCCACCCGGACCCTGGCGGCCACGCCGGGCGGCCGCCGGATGGTGAGCTTGTGCACCCCGCCGCTAAGGCGCAGCGGGACGGTCCCTTCAGCTGCCGGCAGCAGCAGGGTCATTTCGGCGGTGCCGCCGCTTGCCGCGAAGGACCTGAGGCGCAGGCCTCGCAGGTCCGCGCGCAGCTTCCAGACGCCGCTACTGATGTCCACGTCCCAGGGGACGGCGGAGTTCAGGGCCAGGTCCGAGGTAGGCATGCGAAGCTGCACGCGCTTGTGGTGGAGGGTGATCCGGACGGTGCCGCCCTCGACTTGCACCGTGGGCGGCTTGCCCTGGAAGCGGCCCGCACACAGCTCTGCCAGGGCGGGGTCGGCTCGCAGCGTCATGCCCGCCACCCCGTTGGCAATCTCCAGCCTGCCGTGAGTCACACTGCCCAGCGGCACCCGCAGATCGCCGTACTGGCCGTCTTGGGGCAGGCCCAGCCCAGACTCCTCGGCCACAGCCGCGGGCACGTACGTGCCCGCGAGAAGGTGGCAGGCATCAACCGCGACCTCGCCGTTGAATCCCGCCGCCAGCAGCGACCGCACCAGGCCCTCGTACAGGCGCGGCGCGGCAGGCTGGGCCGCCATCACCACCCGTGCGGCGTCTCGGTGTGACCGCAGCACGTCCCGGTAGTCGGTCGCGAATGCCTCCAGCTGCGCCCGCCACGGCAGGTCGGAGGCCGGCTCCGGCACCTCGGCGACGATGGCCTCGGCGAGCAGCCCCAGGAGCTGGTCCTTGTCGCGGATGTGCCAGTAGAGCGAGGCCGCGCGCATCCCCAGCCGCTCGGCCAGGGAGCGCATGGTCAGTCCCTCCAGGCCGGCCTCGTCCAGGAGTTCCAGCGCGGCGCGGACCAGACGCTCGCGTCCTTCCGCACCCAGGCCCACGAGATGCCGCAGACGGCTTCCCACGCTCATCGACCTTGACAGTCTAACATTGTTCGTGCGAATCTAACATCATGATTCCCAATCGAACGGCGTTAGGCAAGGCGACAGACGCGGTGGTGGTCGAGAACCTGCGGAAGTCGTTCCGCGTCAAGGGCGGCACAGTGGAGGCGGTCCGAGGTATCGACCTGCGCGTCGCGCGGGGCGAGATTTTCGGCTTCCTGGGCCCCAATGGCGCCGGCAAGACGACCACCCTGCGCATGCTCACGACCCTGCTGCCGCCCGACGGCGGTCGAGCGCTGGTGGCGGGCGCCGACGTCGCCGGCCGACCCCAGGATGTCCGCCGGCGGATCGGCTACGTAGGCCAGCGTGGTGGTGCCGACAGCGCCGCGACCGGGCGCGAGAATCTGGTCCTCCAGGCTCGCCTGTACGGCCAGCGCAAGGCGGAGGCGTCGGCCCGGGCTGCCGAGCTGATCGACCTGGTTCAGCTGTCCGAGTTCGCCGACCGGCCGGCGCTCACCTACTCAGGCGGCCAGCGGCGCCGGCTGGAGGTCGCCCTCGGCATCGTGCATCACCCCCAGGTGCTGTTCTTGGATGAGCCGACGGCCGGCCTCGACCCTCAGAACCGGGCAAACCTCTGGGACCGGGTGCGGGCGCTCCGAGCCACCGGCACCACCGTCTTCCTCACCACCCACTACATGGAGGAGGCGGACGCGCTCTGCGATCGCGTGGCGATCATCGACCACGGCGCCATCGCCTCCGAGGGCACGCCGCGGGAGCTGAAGCAGTGCCTCGGGCGCGAGATGGTGCTGATCAAGCCCGGGCCCGCAGCCCGCCCGCTGGAGGACCTGCGCCGCGACCTCGCCGCGCAGCGGTTCGTCGAAGAGGCCCGCATCGAGGGCGAGACGATCCGCCTCTCGGTTGGCGACGGGGGCCAGGCGCTGCCCGCCATCGTCGCCCGGCTCCAGTCGGACGGCGTTCCGCTGGAGACGGTCTCGCTGTCGGCGCCGTCGCTTGACGACGTCTTCCTCCGTCAGACTGGCCGGTCTCTACGCGACGCCGGCAAGGGAGAGCAGTCATGAAGCTCGTCACCGACGTCTGGGTGTTGATGGGTCGCAAGGTGCGGGAGGCGCTGCGCCAGCCGACCTGGGTGATCATGAACCTCTCTCTCCCCCTGGTCCTCCTCGCGTTCTACGCCCCCTTGCTCCAGTCGCTCGCGGGGGCCCCGGGCTTCACGCGGGGCAGCGTGCTCGACGTGTTCGTGCCCGGAATGCTCGTCATGCTGGCGTACGTCAACGTCACCGCTGCCGGCTACTTCCTACTCATGGAGCTCGACTCGGGCGTGATCGAGCGCTTGCGGGTGACGCCGGTGAGCCGCTTCGCTCTCCTGATGGGCACCGTCCTGCGTGACGTCCTGGCCACGATCGTCCCGGCGCTGGTGCTGGTCGCGATCGCCATCCCCTTCGGGTTCCACCCTCGTTGGGCCGGGGCCGCCGTCCTCATGGTGCTCCTGGCGCTCCTCACCTCCGCCACCGCGGCGGCGTCCAGCGCGCTGGCACTGATCGTCCGCAAGGTCGAGAGCCTCACGGCGGTCACGAACGGCACCCTCATGCCCTTGCTGCTCCTGTCGGGCTTGTTCCTGCCGCTGTCCCTGGCCCCGCAGTGGCTACGGGTCCTCGCCCACGTCAACCCGCTTTACTACGCGGTCGAGGCCTCGCGGGACCTCGCCGTCGGGACGATTGGGTCGGCGACCGTCGGCCAGGGCTTCCTGGTGATGGGTGGCCTCGCGGTCCTGGCGATCGCATGGGCCACCCGCGTCTACCGGAAGGCTGCAGCCTGAGGGCTGCATGGCCGCCTTACCGTACCGGAGCCACCTTGGCCGCGGGCCACGGGCTGGCCTCCGGTACGGCCAACCGTATATCGACCCATGACATCTTGACCTGGACAAGGTCGATCAGCGACAGCGTGACAGCGGGCGGTGGGCGAGAAACGCCGCAGGCGCTATGTCGGGCGGCCGTCCATTCGGGATCTCGACACGCTGACGCAGAACTACTTCCAGTTGCCTGGGATGACTGTCGAGGCGCTGGCGGCACGGAAGATCATCTCAACGGCGAACGGCCTTCCGGCACGGCGCGGGAGGTGGGACTGGTTCGACTTCTGCCAACCATGGTGGGCGGCGCTGGTTTCGAACCAGCGACCTCTTGCGTGTGAAGCAAGCGCTCTCCCGCTGAGCTAGCCGCCCCACCGGCCAGCTCATTCTAAGCTGCCGTCGCGCCTCGACCTTCCGATGCGCCGCTCATCGGCCGGGGACCCGATGCGGCCGGCTGTGGGTGGGCGCAAACCATCGCCGAGGCTCTTTGGGCGTTGCGCGCCTCAAGCGTGCCAGGCGATCGTCGAAGTCGGGTCGAAGTCGAGCTGGGAGGTCAGCAGCAACGGCTGCGGAACTGGTGTTGGTGTGGGCTCCGCGAGCGTAGGAGTGACCGTCGGTCTGCCGACAATGGCGCCACGTGGTGGACTGGCGGGGGTGGTCACGAGAGGCGTCGGAACCGCGGTAGAAGGCGAAGGTGCTGCCGGCACCTGCTCCTGCCAGAGCTGGAAGTGGCCGCCATTGCCCTGAGGTGCCAGGTAGACGAGGCTGTCTCCGTCAGGTGCCCACGTCGGCTGCGCAGCGAGCTGATCGGCCACCAGCACCTGTCGGGGACCGAGCTGCCTGCCGTCGAAGGACGCGATCTCGATGTTCGCGAGCTGCCGGCCGCCGGTGCAGATCATGGCCAGGCGCTGCCCGTCCGGAGATACGGCCGGCTGCGAGCAGTCGTCCTCAGGCGGGGTAAGCGACTCTCCCACAGCTCCCGGTCTGGTGGTGAGATAGATCTGTCCGCGGATCCTGCTCGACTTTCCATCGAAGGTGTACTTCGTGTATATGAGAGCGCCCGATGGCAGAGGAACCGGCTGAACGTCTCCGCCTGTGAAGTGCTCAGGTGAGGTCAACCTCCTGGCCTGCTCGAAGCCGCCGCCCATCGGCATCGACCAGACGGCGAAGACCACGTTGTAGTCGTTGAACCGGTCCTTAGGGTCGTAGCTGAAGTAGAGCGAGCCGCCATCTGGCGACGGCCGCGGATAGAAGGCCCAATGGTTGAACTCGACGGTCTGGTTAGCGTTGTGCGTCAGTTGACTCTGGACCTTTCCGTCCCGGTCGATCAAGTAGAGGTCCGAGTACGCGTAGTCTCTTCGGACCACGACCAAGGTCTGGCCGTGCGGCAGGAAAGCAGGCTGTGTCCAGCCAGCGGCTCCGCCAGGCGAGTTGAGCACGGCCGTGAAAGTGCCCTGCTGCAGTCGGTACA
>Ga0126378_10002685_pt1 | contig 13243 bp, 11 predicted proteins | sample PanSoiMetPlot_23_FD_92587 | JGI IMG/M metagenome (GOLD analysis project Ga0126378, IMG submission 92587) | Tropical forest soil microbial communities from Panama - MetaG Plot_23 | ecosystem: Environmental > Terrestrial > Soil > Tropical forest > Bulk soil | place: Panama | collected 2016-02-17
CCATGCCGACCAGCCCCACGGCTCAATACACGGACTTCAGTAAGGATGTCCTGGGCCGCTACGTCTGCAACGGCCTCGACGAGGCCCTTAACAGCACTTCGGGACGTGCGGACGCTCGGCTCTTCGACATCGTAATAGTCGGTGGCGGTTCTTTCGGCGGAGCGCTTGCCCAGCACCTGCTCTACGCCGACAGCTTCCGCAATCACCGGATCCTCGTGCTCGAAGCAGGTCCTTTCTTCCTTGCCGAGCACGTGCAAAACCTGCCGAACCTGGGTGTCGTTGCGCCAGGGCCAACAACTGTCGACCCAGGGGTACCCCGCGCAGAGGTCTGGGGTCTGCCCTGGCGCACAGACGTACCTGACGGCTTCCCCGGGCTCGCGTATTGCATTGGCGGCCGCTCGGTCTTCTTCGGTGGCTGGGCGCCCGAGCTGCTTGACGCCGAGCTGCCCGCCGACCGCTGGCCGGCGGATGTGACACAAGACCTGAAGAGCAAGTACTTCGGTCAGGCCGCCCAACAAATCGGTGTGGACCAGACCAACGACTTCATTACCGGCGTCATGCACGAGGCGCTCCGCAAGTTGCTCTTCGCCGGCATCACCAGCAACAAGGTCGCCGCGGCGATCCCGCTGGCTGAGCTGCCCCAGCCACCGTGGCCCGTGGGTGCCACGGGCATCGAGAAGCTCGAGGCGCCGCTGGCGGTTCAGGGCCGTCCGCCACGCTCCGGGTTCTTCCCGCTCAACAAGTTCAGCTCGGTGCCGCTGATCATCCGCTCAGCGCGGCAGGCCTCGTTCGAGTCAAATGGTGACGACATCCGGAAGCGCCTGATGGTGGTGCCCAACTGCCATGTAACGCGGTTGGAGACGTCCGTGTCGCAGGGCACGGGGCAGGTTGCCGTCGTGCACACCAACCAGGGTCCGATTCCGTTGCCTCCTCGCGGCGTGGTGGTCCTGGCCGCCGGCACGATCGAGAGCACCCGGCTTGCACTCGAGTCATTCGCAGGAACCATCGGTTACGAGCTGATCGGCACCAACCTGATCGGCCACATGCGCTCGAACTACACCTTCCGGCTCCCCAGAGCCGTGGTTTCCCTTCAGCCCAATACCGACCTGCAAGCTTCAGCCCTCTTCGTGAAGTGCCGCGCGAAGCACCCGGACGGCAGTTTCAGCCATTTCCATCTTCAGATCACTGCTGCCGGCCTCAAGGGCATCGGAGCGAATTCCGAGGCCGAGCTCTTCCAGATGATCCCCGACATCGACACCGTCGACAACTTCCGCCAGACCAACAAGGACAGCATCGTCATGACCGTGAGGGGAGTTGCCGAGCTGCAGCCCGGCAACCCGCAGAACCGGATTGTCCTGGGCGGCGAGGTCGACGAGTTCGGCAAGCGCCGCGCCTTCGTCTCCATCAGGCCCACAGACAACGACGCGAAGACCTGGGACGCGATGGACCAGGCCTCCGACCAGGTCCGGCAGGTGTTTGCCTTCAACGCGGGCGCTGTCGACATCGCAAGGAATCGCGATGGCCTGGGAACCACTCATCACGAGGCCGGAACACTGCGGATGGGCGTCTCGCCCACCCAGTCGGTCACGACGCCAAACGCGCGATTCCACCAGATCGTCAACGCCTACGTCGCCGGCCCTGCGCTGCTGCCCACCATGGGCTCGCCCAACCCGATGCTGTCAGGGGTGGCCCTGGCGCGCCGCCTTGGCGAACACCTTGTGTCACCAATGGCCACCCCGGCACTGGCACCGGGCTTCCGGTGGCTCTTCGATGGATCGCAGGCCTCACTGGCCAACTGGCAGCAGGCTGGACCGGGGCAGTTCGCCTACGACCCCAACGAGCAAGTGATAACGGCCCATCCAGGGAACGACATCGGCCTCCTTTTCTACAAGGTCACAGGCTTCTCAAACTTCACGCTGAGGCTTCAGTTCCGGCTCGACTCCCGCACCGACAACTCCGGCGTTTTCGTTCGCTTCCGTGACCCGCGCCAGCCGGCACCACCGGGACTGGCCGATCCTCGGATTCCCGGCAATCCCGCCTGGGTGGCCGTGTACACGGGGTTCGAGATCCAGATCGACGAGCAGGCTGCGCCCGACCAGGCAGACAAGCACCGCACTGGAGCCGTCTACTCGGTCGACGTCGGGCCGGCCGCCGGTCAGCAGGCCTATACAAGGGGCTCGGCGCTTCAGCCCGGCGAGTGGAACGACTACGAGATCCAGGTTGCCGGCGACACCTACACCGTCCTTCTCAATGGTTTCCAGACCACTTCCTTCACCAACGCCGAAAGGCAGCGTGGCCTGCCGGCCAACCGCGATCCGAACTCCGGATTCATTGGATTGCAGACCCACACCGGCGCGGTGGCTTTCCGCGCTGTCCAGATCAAGGGCTAGGGTCGGGCGATGTGACGATGCGTGTCCTCCACCTGACGACAGAGTTCCCTCCGGTCATCTACGGCGGCCTCGGTACGGCGGTTGGCGGTTGGGTCACAGCGTCGGCGCGCGCTGGGATCGAGGTTGCGGTTCAACTGGTCGAAGGACCGTTGGTACTCGGTGAGGGCGCGACCGCATATGGCTCGCCGCCGCCGCGACGTGGCGCTGTCAAGGCGGAGGTAGTCGTCGGGGACGACGGGATCCTGTTCTACACGTCGTCCTGGGAGGACGCGGTGGAGGTCGGCGTCAGAGCGATTCGCTCCTGGCGGCCAGATGTGGTCCACCTGCACACCGCGATGCTCTGGTACCTGGCGGAGGCGCTCCAGCAGCGTACAGGGAAACCGATCGTCTATCACGTCCACTCCGTCGACCGCGCCGAGTACGAGCTCGGACACCAGCCCGACCCCTGGCTGGCGCACAGTCAGGCCCAGGAGCTGGCCGTGCGCGCGGCCGACCGCTTGATCGCGCTCGCCCAGGGCGAGGCCGAGTTGATCGAACGCTATTACCCAGAGGCCCGGAACAAGGTGCGAGTGGTCGGCAACGGCATCGAAGACACCGACGACGCGCGCGCAACCGCGTTCGCAAGCCACGATTCGGGGGCCCCGCTCATCCTCTACAGCGGGCGGCTGGTCGAGCGAAAGGGAATCCGCGAGCTGCTGGCCGCGCTAGTGGAGGTCCTGCAGGTGGCGCCGGATTCGCGGGCGGTCCTGGCCGGCGGGCCGCCTTCGCTGAGCGGACATCAGGTCGCCTCGCAGTGGCTGAGACCTGAGCATGGCCCTTATGCGGAACGCATCCACTTCACCGGCTGGCTGTCGCCCAACGGTGTATCCAGCTGGTACCGGAGGGCGGACATCCTTGTCGTCCCGAGCCGCTATGAGCCATTTGGCATGGTGGTCCTGGAAGGCATGCTCTACGGCTTGCCCATCATAGCCGCTGCGGTGGGCGGGCCCGCCGAGATCCTCGACCAGGGCCGAACCGGGCTGCTTTTCCCGCCTGGAGACGTTCAGGCGCTCAGCGCAGCGCTCGTGAGGCTTCTCGAGGACGTGAATCAACGGCGCCAGATCGGTCAGGCGGCGGCCATTGAAGTGCGGCAGAAGTGGTTGTGGAAAAGGAAGGTGATCGACATGCTCAATGTCTATGACGAATTGCTGCTGACGGTTTCAAGAGCGGCATGACTGGGACGCAGCCTCACAGGACTTGCACCTGGCATCAGCCACCTGTCCGACATGTCTGAATAGGAGGAGAAACTGTGTCGGTATCAACTGAATCAGCGCCCGCGGCACCGCCCAGGTCGGTGCCGGCCCCTGTGACAACCCCATACAACCAGCTCGCGGGGTATGTGTACGCTCCTTTGATATCCAATCAGCTTGACCTTGAGCGCGCTCGGAAAGGCTCGATCGAGGGTCGAGCACTCGCGGTTGTCCAGCTGTCCGGGGGATTCGTCACCATTTTTGCAACGCTGGTGGGCTTCGCCGTAGGTAAGACCTCGCAACCCGGCAGGACCGTCTTGCTCACGTTCGCCGTGGCAGCCGCGCTGTTTCTGGTCGCTGCCGGTCTGGCAATCGTCGCCAACTATAGGGGCAATAGTCGGAGCTCATTCGCAGAGCTTCCGTCCGACGATCTGAAACGCTGGCTGGAACACTGGCAGGCGGCCGACCAGGCCGATGCGAGCCTCGAGGCGGCTCGGGACCAGATAAAGGTCCTGAACGGAGCACGCCGGCTGAATACCCAGAAGCGTCAGCTCCTGAGCCTGGGGGTGCTGGCGGAGGTGGCGGCCATCGCTACGCTTATCGTGGCGGTCGTTCAGCTCGTGTCCGGAGGACAGTGAGTGCGAGCTGTGTTTGACGGCGACCCTGGGCCCTGCCGTGTGCAGTCCGGGTGTCGCTTGGCTCCTCTGATTGATGACGGACCCGCATCTCCCAAGATGCGGGTCTCCGCCGCGTCTGCAGATGGCCATGTCGGATGAACAACCGGGCGTCGGGGGACAAGCGAGGGACAAGTCGACCAAAGCAACACGTCGGTCCAGCGCCGCCGTTCATCTCCAGAGAACGCTTTTGGACTTCAATTTCAAGTATCGTTGACCCCGGCCAGGCCTGTCTGCAGCAGCTCGCGGTCAAGAGCGGTTGTTCGGAGGTTGTAGCGTCAATGTCAGGAGATGGCATGTCGCGGGAATGGCTGCCCGCGGCTCAATGGCAACTGCATAGGGGAGGACGGCAATGATTCAAGCATCCGATAACGGTGTGAAGCAGTTCATCGACCACGAACTGGACCTTGAAGCAGTGGTCAAGGCGGCGCGCGAAACCCATCGCTGGACAGTACCGGAGGCTGAGGTCGCTGAGCGCCGGTACCGGGATTTCCTCTGGGCATGCTGGAACAACATCAACAACAGAGTGCCTGAGATAGGTTCGCTCAGCCGCTTTGCGGCGTTTAGTCGCTCTGTCGACGAGGTCTGGCACGAGCACATTCTCTGGACAGGGAAATATCGACAGGACTGCGAGCGGATATTTGAAGGTCGTTTCCTCGACCATGTCCCAATCTATGCGGCCGACGTGAAGCCGGCGGACATCGCTGCGGCCCAGGAAGTTTACAGGCGCCTCGGTCTCGCCGAGCCTGCGGACGTAATTCACGAGTGCGTTTGGGCAATCGCGAGCTGAAAGCGAGCTCCCGAACTGTGCCGACGGCGGCGACCAGTTCTGGACGAATCGATAGATCAGCAGGCGTGCGTCGCGACGGCTGATGATTCGTGCGCCGGCCCATTCCTTGCCTGACGTCTCTTGAGCGAGACTGGCTCTTCATGGCACGGCCTCGTGCCGCGGGCCGGCGCATCTCCTGGCAGCAGGTGCCGGTCCACGTACGCTGCGCGGTCGAAGCCGCCCTGGGAGCGGCCGTCGTAGAGGCACACACGCAGGAGGGCGGGTTCTCGCCGGGCGCCGCGGCCCGCCTCCGCCTGGCGAACGGCAGCATGGCCTTCGTGAAGGCGCTGGGCGTTGGTTGACATCCACCGGGATAGCGTCGGGCTCTATCGCAGCGAGGCCGCCGCCATGCCCCACCTCCGGCAGGCTTGCCCGTGCCCCGGCTGCTCGACGTCTACGACGACGGCGAGTGGGTCGCCCTCGTGTATGAGGAGGTCGGCGGCCGGCATCCCGCCGTCCCCTGGAAGTCGGACGAGGTGGAGCGCGTGGCCGGGGCGGTGGACGACCTGGGCGCCGCGCTCCGACCATCGCCCTGGCCCGACGCGCCAGGCTTCGCGGATGCCAATAGCACCTTCCTCGGAGTTTGGAGGGAGCTCGCTGCCGCGCCACCCCCTGACCTGGACCCCTGGCTGCGCCGCCGCCTGGATCGGCTGGCCGCGCAGGAGACCGACGTGGCCGAGCTGGTCCGAGGGGACGCGCTGGTCCAGACCGACATCCGCTCCGACAATCTCCTCCTCACTCCCGATGGGGGCGTGGTCTTCCTCGATTGGGCCTGGACCTGCAACGGCGCGCCCTGGCTGGATCTGGTGCGCGCTGGTAGGCGCGTGCACCTGGCAATGCGACGCCGGGACCGAGCCCTACGACATGAAAACGAACCGGCTGGAGATTGACGGGACAGGTCGGATCAATGATCCTGCGGCCGCCGCTCCCCAATCCACGCTGCGATCTCAGCCCTGGATGAAAAGTCGAGCTTCGTGAGTATGTGCGCCACGTGAGTGGCAACGGTGGGCCGGCTCAAATAGAGCCTTCGCGCAATCGCAGGGTTGGAAAGTCCCTGAGCGACAAGTTCCGCGACCTCGAGTTCTCTGGCGGATAGCGAACTCGGAATCCCTCCGCGCCCGGTTGGCCACACCCCGAGCCGTCGCAGTATGCGCTCGGCACGCTGAACGCCTCGCCTGGCGCCGATTTGCTCAAACAGCTTTCGCGCCTGCTCAGCACCCTGCGCGTCGCTGAGAAGGTCGCCACGCCAACAACCGACCAACGCCTTCAGCCACGGCCACGGCGCCGATCCCGCGATCTGCTCCGCCTCGAGAGCCGCGTCGCCAGACGGCGCCCGGCGGAATCGAGCTGCGGCCAGTGCCGCCTCAAATACCAGGTCGTCTTTGCGGGCAAACGCCATGCTGGACACAAGCACGGCTTCCGCCTCGGCGGCCTGTCCCAGGCGCAAGTGCGCGTCAACATGCATCGGTGCGAAGACCGGCCGGCCTCCAAACGCCACGTTGTTGCCGACGGCGCACTGCTCGGCCGCGTGGGAGAGGTGGTCGGTTGCGTCTGCCCACCTCTGTTCCTCCCACGCCAGCCATCCCTGTGCCCCTGACCACGGAGCTGAGAACCAACCGTCCTGCGTGGCTTCTCTCGGGGGGATGGGACTTTCGAGGAGCTGGCGCGCCTCGTTCAAGTCGCCACGGTGCAGGAACAAGCACGCTTCGATCGCGTTGGCAACAACTGCCAGGGTCGGAGCCGACAGTCGCAGCTCAGCCCTACTGTGACCGAATATGTCTTCGGCCTCCTTACGTCGCCCAGCGAACAGATGCAGCCACGAGGCGTTGAGGATGGCGGAGCTGCCGTACCAGGCACCTGTTCTCGCAGAGAAGACCAGAGCGGCCTTTGCGTCCTCCATTGTCCAGGTGACGAACGCGAGATAGAGACGGGCGATGGCCTCACCAACGATCCATCCCTGGCCATGAGCGAACGAGGCCGCATCGCGTAGCGCCGCTGCCGCCACGTCGGCGCGTCGATCTGATCCGTAGGTGACCATGATGCTTGTGCACCTGGCGCGAGTTTCGAGTTCCGCGTCGTCGTCCCGGTGTGTGATTTCGAGTGCGCGATTGAGGAATCGACGCGCGGAATCCGCATCGCCCCTCGCCCACCAGGCGATAGTCCCGGCTGCGGTCAGCAGCTGGGCTGCCTCCTCGAGATCTCCGGTCTGTTCGAGCTCTGCCACCTCCGCCTCGAGCAGTGCCCACGACTCGCGGATGGCCCCCGACCAGTACAGAGTCCAGCCCGCGATTGCCGCGAGCTGCGATCGCGTTGGCGAATCCAGGCGACGCCGAGAGGGCCAGGCCTCCTTGAGGAGGGGGTCGAGCTCGGACCATCGACCGGCTGCAAAAAGGTCCCCAATGGCCATTCGCAGCGTGAGCTCACGCTTCGCTGCCAGGGATTCGTGCCGCGTCGCGAGCTGATGAGCACCTAAATGCAGTGTGGCCGCGCGGCCCACGCTACCTGCATTGGCCCCTTCGTCCGCGGCCGCCAGCAACGCCGAAAGCGCCTCGCCCGGCGCACCCGCCCTTTCGAGATGAGTAGCGACCAGCTCGACGGAAACGTCGTGGCTTCCGGCAAGAGCAGCCGCAAGCTGAGCATGTAGCGCCCTGCGCCGGTCAGGCGGAATGTCCGCATACGCCGCCTCCTGCATCAGCGGGTGACGGAACCGGATGCGGCCGTCGCCGGTCATCAGCAATCCGGCCGCCACAAGGTCCTTCGATTTCCCGCCTGGATGGAGTCGCGCCAGAAGCTCTTCATCGACCTCGAGGCCTGCGACGGCGGCCACTTCGAGAAGCGCACGCTCCTTCGGACCGACACGACCCATCCGTTCTCGAACAGTGGCTTGCACGATGTCGGGAACGGCGAGCACCCGACCTGATTGCATCGCCATGGTCGCAAGCTCCTCAACCAGGAGCGGCGTTCCGGCGGCTCGCTCGACGATCGTTTGCACGGCCTCGTCGGAAAGCGTCGGTGCGAGCGAGCGCGCTAGACGCCCTGCATCGTGCTCGCTGAGCCTGGCCAGCGAAAAGGACCGCGCGCTTGGCTGACGTTTCAGCCGGACGAGATCTGTCCACCACAAATGACCAGGGCCGATTTCCTCCTCTCTGTAGGTGACAAGGAGGACGAGCCCGAGATCAGGAATTCGCCGGGCCGCGTATCGGATGAACTCCCAGGTCGAGTCGTCGGCCCAGTGGATGTCTTCGATTGTCCAGAGCGTTGTCCGGTCACCCGCCGCCTCTGCGACTGCGTCCAGAATTGCCTCGAAGATCACCGGACGATCCACCGATCGCTCCGGTTGACCCGAAGCGGGGGCGAGCTCCGATGCCACCGGCCACAGGACCGACCCCTGGGCCAGAGCCGCCTCCCATAGCCCGCGCTCCGTGCGACGGGCCGCCCGGAGCGTGTCCGCCAGAGGGGCGAAGGGTACGGATGCGTCTTCGATCGACGCACTTCCCAAGAGAGACTGACCGCCTCGCTCGCGATGGTGACGGCTCAATTCAGAGCAGAGCCGGGTTTTGCCGACGCCGGCTTCACCCGTGACCAGGACCATGGAGCCGATCCCCTCGTCCCCTTTCTCGAGGAGCTCAGTGAGTCGGGCTACCTCGACCTGCCTGCCGACGAAGGCGGCCCTTTCGCCCACCACTTCGAACGGTCCCTCCTGACTCAGATCGCCGCTGGTGCAGCCCATGGTAGGCGGCATCAAGCGAGACCGTCGAAATTGCCTCCTGCCTCTCGGGCCTCAGCCGCGGTCACAAGGCCGGCGGTGTAGAGCTCCACCAGCAGCCCGAAGCGATGATCCAGGTCGACTCGCGCGAAGTACCGCCCGACCGCGATCAGGTTGGGGAAGCGATCTGGAGGCAACGACTCGAAATACTGGCGGACAGTTGTCAGCACGTCGATGTCCACCACGTCGTCAGACCGCAACTCCTCCTCTTGAATCGTGAAGATGTTCACGATCGCCCAAAGCAGCTGAAGCGCCCCCACGGCGACATCGTCGGGGAGGCTGCCGGCGCGCAGCACCCCAAGGGCACGATCGTAGAACTTGAGCGCGCCCTTTCCAACGGGGAGCTGCCCGAGCCGCATCGGTGCGATGTCGCGATGACGCCGAATGACGCGACGCATCTGATGGGCCAGCTCTTCAACCTGGAGCACCCACCTCTCGCGGCTTGGCTCTGGGATCTCGAACTCGCCAAACATGCGGTCGATCGCTAGCTGGCGTTCGGCCGACATTTCACCGATCCCACCGGACCAATGTGCCCGTCCGCCGGCTTTTCGACATCGTTCAGGCGAACGATTTTCGACTGAATCATCTCTCTGATCGATGCCGGCGCACCGATTCTGACCCTAGCGTCTCGATCAACGCGTGGGCCCGCCTGGGCCCGACACTCGAGTCAAAGGAGGCGCTGGAATGAAAACCGCTGAATCTCGTAACCCATGGTTGGTGTTGCTCGTCGTTTGCGTCGGCTCGTTCCTGATCCTGCTCAACGCAACGATCGTCAACGTAGCGATTCCGACCATCCTGTCGTCCCTCAACGCGGGCCTCGACCAGATCCTGTGGGTCGTCAACGCGTATCTCCTGACTTTCGCTGTGTTGATACTGGTCGGCGCCCGGCTTGGGGACATCTTCGGCCAGCGCAACGTGTTCGCGACTGGCCTGGCGATCTTCTCCGTGGCAGCCGCGCTCTCGGGCCTGGCGCAGGATGCGACCGAGCTGATCGCAACCCAGGTTTTGATGGGAGTCGGGGCTGCCCTTCTTGCACCCCAGCCGCTCGTCATCCTGTCCGCGGCATTCCCAGCGCAGCGTCGTGGCGCTGCGATCGGAATTCTGAGTGGAATCACCGGCCTTGCTGCTCTTGCCGGCCCAACTCTTGGTGGGCTGATCGTCACCAATCTCGACTGGCGCTGGGTCTTCTTCGTCCTTGTGCCGGTGGGCGTCCTTGGCGTCGCTCTAGCATTTCTGCTCCTGCCGAACCTCCGACCTGACAAACGACAGAGCCTCGACCTGGTCGGCGTGGCCCTCGCGAGCGCCGGTCTTTTCGGAGTTGTGTTCGGCCTCATCGAGGGACAGCGCTATGACTGGGGCGCTGTGGCCGGATCCTCCGTGACGATTCCCGAGATCATTGGTGGGGGCGTCCTCGCGCTCGCCGCATTCCTGGTCTGGGAGCGATTCCAGGCAGAGCCACTGATGCCGTTGTCGATCTTCCGAAATCGCAACTTCTCGATCATGACCTGGCTGAACGGACTGCTCTTCTTCGCCCTTTTCGCACTGCTGTTCACAACGACGATCGACCTCCAGTCCGTGCTCGGCATGAGCGCAGTGCAAGCTGGCCTGACCACCATCCCGCTCACCGTGATGCTGATCGCGGTCGCTCCGTTCGCCGGGCGTCTGACAGACCGGATCGGAAGCCGGTACATCCTCATGCTTGGCTTTCTCCTCTTCGGTGCGGGCATCGCTGCCGTCGCCTTCGCCGAGTCCCTCGCGGCAGACTCGTCGACGTTCGTGCTGCCCCTCGCCTTGACCGGTGTCGGGATGGGCATGGTCATTGCGCCAGTAATGACGGAAGCGATGCGCGAAATGACGCCTGCGCTTGCGGGAACCGCATCCGGAGTCTTGAACACGACCCGCCAGCTGGGCAGTGCCGTCGGCGTCGCCGTTATCGGCGCGGTGCTGCAGAACCAGCTGTCGACTGCGATGCATGACCGTGCGGTGGCCGATTCTGTGCAGCTGCCCTCTGGGGCCCGAGCGGGATTCGTCGAGGGTGTCGACAACGCGGCGAAGGCCGGCCTTCAGGTTGGTCGCGGCCAGAGTGGGGGCCTCCATCTTCCAGCTGGCCTGCCGGCTCAAGTAGCTCACCAGATGCAGCAGCTGATCCACGACGTCTTCGTCAACGGGTATGCGACTGCGATGCGACCCACTCTGGCTGTAGCGGTCGCGGCGGTCGTGCTTGGAGCGCTGACGTGCATCCTGATAGTGCGTCGCTCAAGTCCGGCAGGAGCCGTCAGCGGCGAGATTCGTGAAGGCGCACCCGCCTGATGGAGGAGCAATTGGGAGGTTCGACGACAGGATGAACACGCACATGAGACCAGAGCGCCAAGACTCGCCTGAGGGGATGACGGCCGTTGTCAATGTATTTGTCGGTCGGGTCGGTTGATCCCTCTGCGGGAACAGTCAAGTCGACTATCAGCCCTTCACACACGGAACGGGCTTACTGACCGGTATAATGACCTGGTGCCCAGAAGGCTGACCGCAACTGAGGCGAAGGCAAGAATCCTCGCCTTGCTCGATGAGGTCGAAAGCGGAGACGAGGTCGAGATCACCAAACACGGGCGCACGGTCGCTCGGCTTGTGCCGGCCACCGGCCCCAACGCCTTGAAAGCAAGTCAGACTGGAGTGGCGATGACGGCCGGATCCGACGAGGAACTGTTCGCGACCGGCGCGGCGTGGGAGCTCCGCTGACGACGATCCTCCTCGACAGTCACGTCGTGCACTGGTGGTCGGCAGAGCCGGAGCGCGTCAGTCCTGCCGCGGCCAAGGTCTTGGGTGAAGCGGACGAACTTGCGGTAGCCGCTATCTCATGGTTCGAGCTGGCCTGGCTGGCTCAGCGCGAACGAATCACGCTGACAATCCCGATCCGCTCTTGGCTCGAACGGTTGGCGGCTTTGGTGCGGACGGTTCCGATCACGCCAGCGATCGCAGCTACTGCTGTATCGCTGCCTACATCATTTCCCGGCGACCCTGCCGACAGACTTATCTATGCGACAGCGATCGAGCACGGATGGCAGCTTGTCACCAAGGATCGCAAGCTTAGATCCCACCGACATCCGCGACCGCTCGCAGTTTGGTAGCGCCGCTTGACGCGGGTGGCGCCTTCGCGACATTGCAGAGCCGGCCCGCAAGAGCCCAGTAGGCCACCGGGAGTTCGTATAGCAATCTCTCCTTATTCGCGAGATCATTGTGCTCGGTCGGGGTTGTCAAAGGGACCGCGCCCCGAAGGTGCTAGCCGTCAAGGTGGCGGCGCGGGGAGGTCCAGCAGCCGGCAGGCCCACGGCAGGACGACATTCAGTTGCGCCCGCTGGAAGCTGCGTACGCCAGGCGCCCCCTCAGGTGCGGGCAGCCCGACACGTGCAGCGAAGTAGCCGGCCAGCCAAACCACGATGGCAGGATCGGCGTCCGGTGCCTGGACCTCGGCTCGGGGACCTCCCTCCAGCTCTATCGTCTGGAGCATTAGCAGTCTGTCCCATCGCGAATCGCCACGAGCCGCGTGGTTCCAGTCGACGAGCATGGGCCGGCCGCCGCGAAAACAGAGGTTGTCGCTGCGAATATCCATGTGAAGAAGGCTGTCGCCGGCAGTAGATCCCCGGCTCTGCGCATCGAGCAGTCGCTGGAGATACCGGTTGAGCCAGGCGGCACTTACCGCGCCGGACGCCAACAGTGCTGACGGCTCCGCGGCAACCCGCTCCCATGCACCCCACTCGCGAAGTCGATCGGCGAGGGTCGGAAGATCGGAGTCGGCCGCCGTCGCGGCCAGCTCGACGAAGAGGTCCTCCAATCCGGCCAGAAGTGCTGCCGTCCAGGGTGGCGGCCAGGTTGCGGCGCTCAGGTCCTCGAGAACAATGATCGCCTCGTCCGGGTCAGCGGCGACTAGCCGGGGCACGAATGGCCCGCCCAGCAGCGGGTAGAGCTTGCATTCGGTTCGGATGGCTGCGATCGTGTCTGGTACGTCGCCCATCTTGGCGAAGACGTTCTCTCCTCCCTCCAACTCGAACACACCGCGACGCGCGATGCTCCAGCCACCACCGGGGACCGATCGCCAGCCGATGACGCGTCGTCCTAGCAGTCGCTCAACCTGAACCGCCAGCTGATTACTCAGTTTGTCCAACCTACGACCTGGATCGTCCGCGCAATCATCAAAACAGCTCCACTGTCGAGGAGCCGATCGCGCCTCGATAAGGCCAACTTAGCCCTATATGAAGGGGCCGGTTGATGTGGCCGGGACTTGGTAATGGATTCCAGCCTGTCTCGTCCTCGGGTGGAGCCCGCATCCAAACGTTGCCTCCATAGCGCGCCGCCGGGGACCC
>Ga0126378_10002686_pt1 | contig 13241 bp, 11 predicted proteins | sample PanSoiMetPlot_23_FD_92587 | JGI IMG/M metagenome (GOLD analysis project Ga0126378, IMG submission 92587) | Tropical forest soil microbial communities from Panama - MetaG Plot_23 | ecosystem: Environmental > Terrestrial > Soil > Tropical forest > Bulk soil | place: Panama | collected 2016-02-17
ACCTGCGGCAGTCCCTGGCCGCCGTACTCGGGATCGAAGGGCAACGCGTTCCAGCCGCCCTCGACATAGCTCCGGTAGGCGTCGCCGAATCCCTTGGGCGTGCGCACCACGCCGTTCTCGAGCCGGCTGTGCTCTCGGTCGCCGACGGCGTTGAGCGGCGCGATCACGTCGCCCGCGAGCTTCGCGGCCTCTTCGAGCACCTGATCGACGAGGTCGGGAGCCGCCTGCTCGCACCCCGGCAATCCCGCGACATCCGCGAGGTTCACGATTTCATTGAGCGCGAAGCGCATGTCGGCGAGCGGCGCGGCATAGTCGGACATAGGGCCAGCCTCCCTCGGAGAATCGCGCCGATCCTATCGGCCTTGCGCGGACTGTCCAGCGCCCGCGCGATCCGGGCTGGCCTTGCGGCAAAGCCGGCCTAGTATAGGGGGTCCGGACCGCGAGGAGGGGCGTTCATGAGTTGGCAGCCCGCCCAGGAGCCGAGGGCGACACCGGCGTCAGGCACGGGGCTCGATGTCATTGTCGTCCCGCGCGTGCGCGACCTCGGCGGGTTCGAGGTGCGCCGCGTCCTGCCCTCGGGCGAGCGCCGGATGGTCGGGCCGTTCGTCTTCTTCGACCAGATGGGACCGATCACCTTCAAGGCCGGCACCGGCATCGACGTGCGGCCGCATCCGCATATCGGCCTCGCCACCATCACATACTTGTTCGAGGGCGAGATCCTGCATCGTGACAGCCTCGGCAACGTGCAGCCGATCCGGCCCGGCGAGGTGAATTGGATGACCGCCGGCCGCGGCATTGTGCATTCCGAGCGCACGCCCGAGGCGCTGCGCATCGCGCCCTCGCCGGTGTTCGGTATCCAGGCCTGGGTGGGCCTGCCGCGAGCCAAGGAGGAGGCTGAGCCGAGCTTCGTCCATCATGGCGCCGGGTCTCTCCCCGTCATCGAGGGCAAAGGGACCCGCGTCCGCCTGATGATCGGCGCGCTCATGGGCGCACGCTCGCCGGTCGCGACCTGCTCCGAGATGCTCTATGCCGACGCCACTTTGGCGGCGGGTGCACGGCTCGCCTACCCGGCGGATCACGAAGAGCGCGCGATTTACGTGGTGAAGGGCGTCATCGAGCTCGGGAACCGCTCGTTCGGCACGAGCCAGCTCCTGGTGCTGAAGCGCGGCGTGGAGTCGGCGGTCGTAGCGCCCCAGGGTGCGCGGCTGCTGCTCCTGGGCGGCGAGCCGCTCGACGGCGTACGGCACATCTGGTGGAACTTCGTCTCGAGTTCCCAGCCGCGCATCGAGCAGGCCAGGGCCGACTGGAAGGCGGGCCGCTTCCCCGGCGTCCCCGGCGAGACCGAGTTCATCCCGCTGCCGGAGTGACGGCAGGCTATCGCGCGCGCCGCCGCGGTCGCGCCTCCGTCTTCGGATCGTCCATCAAGATGATCTTGCCGGGGTTCATGATGTCGCCGGGATCGAGGGCGCGCTTCACCGCACGCATGAGGTCGAGCGCGACCGCTGATTTATAGCGCGGCAGCTCGTCGCGCTTGAGGATGCCGATGCCGTGCTCGGCGCTGATCGAGCCGCCCATCTCCGCGACGATTCCGTGAACGATGTCGTTGACCTCGATGCGGCGAGCAAGGAAGGCCGAGGTGGGCGCGGGGTCGGTCTTGAGGTCACCGCGGACGGGTTCGCTGACGTTGAAATGAATATTCCCGTCGCCGACGTGGCCGAAGGCGAGGGGACGGCAGCGGGGCACGCGCGCCTCGACGGCGGCAGTCAGCCGCTCGATACACTCGGCGACGCGGCTCACGGCGACGGAGACGTCATGCTTGATGCTGCCGCCCTCGTATTTCTGCGCCTCGACCATGGCCTCGCGGATGCGCCAGAGCTGTTGGGATTGCTGGGCGCTGCTGGCGACCACGCCATCCTCGATGAGGCCGGCTTCCATGACCTCGCCCAGGAATGTCTCCAGGCTCGCGCGCAGATTGGACCCGGGCCGGCTCGATGACACGTCGAGGAGCGCGTACCACGCGTGCGGTCGCTCGAACGGATCGACGATGCCGGCGACGTGGCGCGCCGCAAACTCGAGCCCGCGGTGCGGGATCAGCTCGAAAGCTGTGAGCTGGTCGCCGCTCGCGGCTCGCGCGCGGGCGAACAACTCCATGGCGTCGCTCGATTTCGCGAGGCCCAGGAACGCCGTCTCGATTTCGCGCGGCCGCGGGAAGAGCTTCAATGTCGCCGCGGTGATGATGCCGAGCGTGCCCTCTGCGCCGATGAAGAGCTGCTTCAGGTCGTAGCCGGTGTTGTCCTTGCGTAGCGCGCCGAGCCCGTCCCAGACCCGGCCGTCCGGCAGCACGACCTCGAGGCCGAGGCAGAGGTCGCGCGTATTGCCATAGTGCAGCACGCCGATGCCGCCGGCGTTGGTCGAGAGGTTGCCGCCGATCTGGCAGCTGCCCTCGGCGCCCAGACTCAGCGGGAACAGCCGATCGGCCGCCTCGGCCGCCTTCTGGATCTCCACGAGAATGCAACCGGCCTCGACGGTGATGGTGAAATCGACGGAATCGATCTTGCGGATGCGGTTCATCCGGCCGAGCGCGAGGACGATGCAATGCTCATCCTGCGGCACCCCGCCACCGCAAAGCCCGGTGTTGCCGCCTTGCGGCACGATCGGAGTACGCGCCGCAGCGGCGAGCCTCACGACCTCCGCGACCTCTTGGGTCGAAGCGGGTCTCACCACGAGACCTGTGCGCCCACGGTACATGCCGCGGGTCTCCGTGACGTAGCGCTCGATCTCCCGCGCGTCGTCGACGATGCCCTTGGGCCCGACCGCCGCCCGGATGCCCTTGAGAGCGGCTTCGACGGAGAGCGTCACCGGGGCGATCTCCTCAACTTGCTTGTCCGGACAGCATCTAACGCGCGTACGGGTTCCGAGAAAAGCGGAACAATGCTTCGAGACAATGACGACTCAGCGGGATCGCGGTGCTGCGGCGCGGCGAAGCCGGTCGTTGATGGCGACGCCCAGCCCCCGATCGGGGATCGGCATGACCGCGATCCCCGCGAAGTCCGGCCGGTCGACCGCGCGCAGCGAGGCAAACAGGTTCGCAGCGGCTTCCGTGAGATCGCCACTTCGCGAGAGCCAGCGCACCTCTCGAAATCCTTCGGGGGCGGGCGCAGGGCCCAAGGCCAGCAAAGCCTCGCCTGGATGGACGTTGCGCGCCTCCAGGCGCAGCGGCCGCTCGGGGGCGTAATGGCTCTCGAGCATGCCCGGCGAGCGCGGCGTTCCACTTGAAGCGGCGGTCCTGGCGACCGGCCCCAGCAATTCCGCCAGCGCCTCCCGCGACACGCCTCCCGGCCGGAGGATGGCAGGCTCGGCGCTGCAGAGATCGAGCACCGTGGACTCGATCCCGATCGGGCAACGGCCACCATCGAGCACCGCGGCGATGCGACCGCCGAGCTCCGCCAACACGTCGGCGGCGCTGGTGGGGCTCACTCGGCCGGAGCGATTGGCGCTGGGCGCCGCGAGGGGTCGCCCGGTCGCGCGCAGGAGCGCGAGCGCGAGCGGATGCGCGGGCATGCGGATCGCCAGCGTGTCGAGACCGGCGCTTGCCAGGAGCGAGACGGGGCAGTGAGGCGCGCGCGGCAGCACCAGGCTCAGCGGGCCCGGCCAGAAGCGCTCCGCGACCCGCTGGGCGCGGGTGTCGAAGGCGGCGAGTGTCCGCGCGGTCGCAAGGCTCGGCACGTGCACGATGAGCGGGTTGAACCGCGGCCGGCCCTTCGCCTCGAAGATGCGTGCCACCGCTAGGCCGTCGGTGGCATCGCCGCCGAGGCCGTAGACGGTCTCGGTCGGAAACGCCACCAGCTCGCCGGCGCGCAGCGCCCGGGCGGCGTCCTCCATTCGATCCGGGCCCCACAGCTCCGTCATGGCTCAGCGCCCGCGGGCGACGAAACCCGTGTTGAGGAAGCCGGGCTTGCCGTAGCGGAAAGGCGTGCCGTCCGGCATCGTGACGCTGCCCCCGGCGGCTTCCAGCACGGCTTGGCCCGCGGCGGTGTCCCATTCCATGGTGGGACCGAAGCGCGGATAGAGATCGGCCTCGCCCGCGGCGATCAGGCCGAACTTGATGGCGCTGCCGGAGACGCGGGTGACGGGCTGTTTCAGCGTCGCGAGGTAGGCGGAGAGCTTCTCGTTGTTCTCGTGCGAGCGGCTGTGCACCACCACGGCGCCGCGAGACGGGATCGGACGTGCCGCGATCGGCTGGGACGCCGCATCGCCGCGCTGGCGCGTGGCGGTGCCGGCGCCGGCGGCCGCGAAGGTCTCGGCGAGCACGGGCACGTGCACCACGCCCAGCACCGGACGGTCGCCCTCGACGAGCGCGATGTTGACTGTGAACTCGCCGTTTCGGCGCAGAAACTCCTTGGTCCCGTCGAGCGGATCGACGAGCCAGAAACGCGGCGGCGGCGCGCCCGGCAGGCCCTCGCGCTCCGCGGTCTCCTCGGCCACCACGGGGATGCCCGGCGCCGCCGCGGATAGGATCTCGACGATGATCGCCTCGGCCCGCTCGTCGGCGCGTGTCACTGGCGAGTCATCGGCCTTACGCCGTACATCGGGCGCGTCGACCGCGTTGTAGACCTCGAGGATGGCGACGCCGGCGCGGTGCGCTGCGCGGCGCGCGATCTCGAGGAGTGAGCGCAGCTCCGGGATGCTCATTCCAGACGTTCTCGCTGAAGCCGATGATATCGCGAGGCAGAAAGTGCGCGCTAAGATAGGAGCGTCCGCCGCACCCACCAACCCCTCTTTTTTTCGGAAGCACCATGTGTGGGCGATATCTGTTGAAAGCGCCGGCCGACGCGTTGCGTCGGCCCTTCGGCTTCGTCGAGCAGCCGAACCTGATGCCGCGCTACAACATCGCGCCGACTCAGGACGCGCCTGTCATCCGCGAGCGGCGCGAGCCCAAGGGCGAGCGCACGCTGCAGCTCCTGCGCTGGGGGCTCATTCCCTGGTTTGCCGAGGACATGAAGGGCGGCGGCAAGCTCATCAACGCGCGCGCCGAGAACGTTGCCTCGAAGGCGTCTTTTCGCGAGGCGTCCCGCAAGCGTCGCTGCCTTGTGCCGGCGGACGGGTTCTACGAGTGGCGCGCCGAGGGTAAGCAGAAGCAGCCTTATCTCATCCAGCGCCGCGACCGCGAGCCCTTCGCTTTCGCCGGGCTCTGGGAGCGCTGGATCCCCAAGAGCCAACCACCGGACCCGCCCTACATCGACAGCTTCACCATCGTGACTACCCAGGCGAACGCGCTGTTGAAACCGTTGCACGAGCGCATGCCCGTGATCGTCGCGCCCGAGGATTATGCCCGCTGGCTCGATCGCGGCTCGAGCGAGGCCGACCTCAAGGCGCTACTGCACCCAGCGCCCGAGGAGCTCCTCGCCTATGTCGCCGTGAGCCCGCGCGTCAACGCCGCGGCACTGGATGATGCCGGATTGATCGAGCCCGTTGGAACGGAGGTGGTCGCGGCCTAGTTTTCAGTAGAGCCGTGATGCCCCGATCCGTGACCCGCAGCGCCCAATTCCTACGGTGGCGTTCCACCGCGTGGCCTGGTGTCTGCGTGCTGCTTGCAAGCCTTCTCTTTCCGACGACGACAGCGCACCCCCAGCACCTGCGTCCACTCTTGCGCGCACCGGTCTGGGTCTACAACGACTGGTCTGCCTACGACGAGCTCTCGGACGAAGTGCCGCTCAACGAGGCGCTCGCGATGCGCGAGCTCGATGAGATTCTGCGTCTGAGCAAGGCGGGGGTGCATTTCGACTACTACATGATGGATGCGTTCTGGTACGACCCGGACGGCGGCTATCGGACGTGGCGCCGGTCGGATTGGCCGGATGGGCCCGACCGCTGGATCGCGGCCTGCGAGATAGCCGGCATCAAGCCAGGGATTTGGCTCAGTACGAACACGCTGACGAGCATGAGGCCCGCCCCCGAGTGGCAGAGCTCGCTCAACGCCGCCGGCACGGCGATGGCGCTCTATAGTGGTGGCTTCCTCGGGGATTTCATCAGCGTGCTCAACTACTGGTACGGGCGCGGCATTCGCATGTTCAAGCTCGATTTCGCGGATCTGAGCGCGGCGGCGAAAGGGGATGAGGGTCGGCTCCCGCCGCAGGAGGTGCGGCGCCGGAATGCACGCGCGCTTCACGATGCGCTGCGTGCTTTCCGGCGCGAACATCCTGACGTCGTGCTGGTTGCGTTCAACGGCTTCGTGGGCGACATCGAGTCCGCGGCTGCGGAGCTTAACCCCTTCAATACGCAATGGCTTGACGTCTTCGATTCACTCTACGCCGGCGATCCTCGGCCGTCCGACTCGCCGCAAATGGACCTCTGGCGAGCGATCGACATCTACAGCGACGACATGGTGCGACACTTCGCCCAAGAAGGCGTCCCACTCGATCGCGTCGACTCAACGGCATTTATGGTCGGGAATACCGGCACGAACTATTTTCGCAAGACCAGCGCGTGGCGCGGTAGCCTGCTCCTCATGGTGGCGCGCGGTGGCTGGATCAACACCGTGCACGGCAATCTCGAGTTCCTCAGCGAGGATGATGCGCGCTGGTTCGCCAGGGTGCAGGCTCTCTACGCGCCGTTGCAAGGTTCCGGCCGTACGCGGCGGTTCGGCGGAAATCCTGGAAGCCCCTGGCCTTATGGCTTTGGCTCGGTCGCGACGGATGGGGCTCTCTATGCGGTGGTCAACCCCGCCCAGGGCGTCCGGACCCTCCGCATGCCTCGGCTGTCATCGACGCAGGAGCCCAATATCGACGGCCGAGTTCTCTTCCATGATGCCGATTTCATCCCGGCGCTGAGCGGCGATACGATCAAGCTTGGTCCCGGCGAGCTCGCCTTGGTGGGCTTCGGGCGCTACAACAGCCCCGAGAACGACCTCGGCGTCGAGGCGGACATCCGCATCCCCAAGAGCATCGAGCTCCTGCCGGCACATTTCCGCGATGTCACCGGACATGCCGGCCATATCGCTATCGAGACGATGATCACTCCGCCCGCGAGCGGCGACCTCCGCATCATCCTGCAGCAGCGCGATCCCGACGGGTCGGTCGTTCGGAGCTTCAGCCGAGAGACGATGGGGAAGTTTTTCCGCATTCGCGCGTCACAGGGCGACGCGCCGCTGCCCGTCGAGATCCGCTACGACACGCGCATCTGGAGCGGGCTTTCCTGGGGAGTGGGCGAGCTGCGCCACGACCAGATCGCGCCCGGCAAGCCTATTCACATCGAGCTGTCATCGGCCGAAACCGATCCCGCCATCCATCTCGATGGCCGGGTCTACAGCGTCCAATACGAAGCTGACCGGTGACAGGCGCCGATCAGCGCACTTCGACGTCTTCCCAGAAACCGAAGCGCTCGCCGACCTGCTTCATCTTTGGGAGCGGCGCCTCGTAGAGCCAGGCGGCCCGGGGGTGGCGCGCGCCGTCCACCACCACGTCGTAGAACTGGACGCCATGCGGGCACTCCAGGTCGGAGGCTGTCTTCGGCGACTTCTCCAGCCACTCTGTGTGCACAGCGGCGCGCGGGAAGTATTGGTACCCGCCGACCTCGACGATGTCGGTGCTGTCGGCGATCACGCGACCGTTGCTTTTGAGGACTGCCTTCATGGAGATGCTCCCGTGACTGATGCTGAGCCGGGCTTGCGGGCGTCCGCCACCATCTTCCGGAACGTCGCCAGGTCGACCGCGCCGGGGCTCATGGCGGTGCCGATGACGAACGCGGGCGTGCCCGTGATCTTGAGCGCGTCGGCGAGATCGTAGTTCCGCTTGATCAGCGCGTCGATATCCCGCCCGTTCATATCTGCCTTGATCTTCGCGACGTCGAGGCCGGCGGCCTCGGCAGCCTTCAGGATCGACTCCTGGTTGAGGTCGCCTTTGGTATTCATGAGCGTCGCGTGCAGGTGGGCATATTTCTGCGGGCTCTGCTTGAGGGCCGCAAGCGACACCTGGCTCGCGATCAGGGACTGGGGCCCGAGGATCGGGAACTCCTTGTAGACAACACGGATCCGCGGATCCTCCTTGAGGAGCGCCTCGAGTGCCGGCTCCACTTGCTTGCAGTAGGGACAGCGGTAGTCGAAGAACTCCACGATGGTGACGTCGCCGGCGGGATTGCCGCCGACCGGCGACTTCGCGTCGCGCAGGAGCTCGTCCTGGTGTTTGACGATCTGAGCGCGGATCTCCGCCTCTTCCTGCGCCTTCGCGCGGGCGTCGTTGGCCCTAAGCGCCTCGATCACCACCTCCGGATGCGAGATCAGGTAGTCGTGGATGATCTGCTCGATCGCCTGGCGATCCGCAGGCTTCGACATCTCTTGCGCGGGCGCCCGCGCCGGCGAGAGGGCGCCGAGCAGGACGACGCAACCGAGTATCGAGATCCAGCGAGGGGACATGGTGGCGGCATGACCTTGTGCAATGGGGGACCGATCTTGCACCGTGACCGCGCGCGGGGCAACGAGGCCGCCTGGCGACCGGCTCACGGTTTGAGCTCGACCTCGACGAACACCATCTCGCTAGCGCCCGCGTTGAAGACCTCGTGCTCAACGCCGGCGGGCCGGGCGTAGCTGATGCCGCTTGCGAGATCCGCAAAAGTCTCGCGACCGTTCGCGACCACGCGCAGGCGCCCCGAGGTCACCGGCACGATCACGTAATCGTGCTCGTGCCGATGGGCGCCGGTGCTGGCACCGGGCGCTAGGCGATAGCGCGTCACCCGTGTGCGTGCCGTGTCGATTTGGCGATCAACCCGCGCTTCCGGGGCTAGCGCAGTCATTCCTTCCGCGTGGCTTCGATCTGGATGTCCTCGGCGCGCAACCTGCCCGGCGAGCCCGTCGGCAGGAGCTTGAGGGCTCGCGCAGCCATGCCCTTTGCCTGGGCCTTGTCGCCGTTGGCCATCGCTTCTTCGGCGGAACTGAGTGCGCTGTTACCCATATCGCCGGCCCGTCCATAGGCGATCGCCAGGAAATGCCAGGTGTCGGCGTTGCGGCTTTCGTATTGAGTAGCGCTCTTGAGGTTGGTGAGCGCGTCGCTGTTGAGGGACTGGTTCTCGGTCTCGATCTCGACCTGGCCGAGCTCCACGCGCAGCAACGCGATGTCGGGCGCCAGCCGCACGGCCTCGCGATAGGGCGCCACCGCATCCGCGACGCGGCCGTTCTCGAACAGCATCTGGCCCTTGAGCTCGTGGAAATAGGGATTGCTGGGCTCCTGCCGGATCAGCCCGTCGATCAGCTCCAGCGCCCTCTTGAGTTCGGGGAAACGGTAAAGGGCGATCGCACGACCGTAGCGTGCCGAGACCGACATGTCGGTCTCCGGGAAATACGTCAGGGCCTGCGCCGGCGGGTAAAGGAAGGCGATGAGCTTCGCCTTCATGCGTTTGTGCAACTCGACCCACGCGGAGGAATCGGTGACGTTGGAGTAGGGGGACTGCTCCACGTGCTGGCGCACGTAATCGATGCGCTGGGTGGTTAGCGGATGGGTGCGCAGATAGGGCGCCTGGCGCATCCCCGTGAGCATCTCCTGTCCCTCGAGGACCTGGAAGAACTCGAGCAGCCCGCGCGACGATTGATGAGTCTTGTCGAGGAAGCGGAGCGCCGCTTGGTCGGCATTCGCCTCCTGCGCGACCGAAAAGGACAGGAACGACCGCAGCCCAACGCCCTCGGCGCCCAGCAACGCGGCGCCCGCGGCGCCCCCGTTGTGCGTGGCCGCGGCCGCGCCGGCACCGAGCACCATCGCGATGATGGTCTTGATGGTGGCATTCTTCATCGCCTCCTCCGAGCGGATCAGGTGTCCGCCGGCGATGTGGCCGGTCTCGTGCGCGACGATGCCGATGAGCTGATTCGGCGTCTCGCTGCGCATGATCGTGCCGGTGTTGATGAAGATGTTCTGCCCGCCCGCGACGAAAGAGTTCAGCGTGGGATCGTTGACGATGTAGATGTGGACGGCGGACGGCTCGAGGCCGGCCGCCAGCAGGATGGGCGTGTAGAAGGTGCGGAGCGTGCTCTCGATCTCGGCGTCGCGGATATAGCCGACATCAGCCCAGGCGCGCCCGCCAGCCAGCAACGCAACCAGGGCGAGGCCGAGAATGCGTGAGAAACGGCGCAACACGGCTCTTCCGTTCAATCTCCGGAGCGAATAGGCGACCATGGGCCCGGCGCGACCTCGCCGTCAATGCGCTATTGCGCGACTCACTTGCCGGCGCGCTCGTCCAGCGATCAAGATTGCGTCAGGCGATGCCACCAGCCGCGCTTGGGATTGGCCGGCCGCTCGGTGACGGTGACCGGCGGCGGTACGTTGACGGCGCCGCTGGGCGCCGGCTCCGGCGACTTCTCGGCCACGGCGCTCCCTGGCGCGGGCGGAGGGTCGGGCTGCGGAAGTGCCTGGGGCTCTCGCGCTGTGAGCGGCACATCCGCCTCGGGATCCAGGCCGGTCCCAGGGTGATCGGACCACGACCTCGGCTCGGTTTCGGGGGACCAGGCGGCGTCCGGAGCGTGATCGCGCTCGAGTTCGTCGCCCGGGCCCGGACCGGCACCGTCGGCCGCGATCGGCTCGCGGAAGCCTTCGGAGCCGCCGCCGCGTCGGCGCCGCCGGCCCCCGCGCCGTCCGCGCCGGCGCCGCTTGCGCTGCTGCCCGTCTCCCGTGTCGGGTGCGCGATCCTCTTGCGAGGAGGCCGGCGACTCGGCGGCGCCTTGGTCGATGGTCGGATCCATCGCCTCACCCAAGGCGATCTCCTCGGCTGCGAACTCGTGAGCCTCGCTGAAAGCGCGGCTGCTGTCCCGCGGTTCGGGGTGCGTCTGGCCCTCTCGCATCTCGCCCTCGCCCCGACGTCCACGCCGCCGCCGCCGCCGCCGCCGCCGGCCATGACCCTCCTCGCCCTCCGAACGAGGCTCATGCGGACGGCGGCGCTCCTCGCGAGCATGCTGCTCCTCGGCAGGCTCCGCCGCGCCCTCCAGGGCCACCGACTCCGCCTCCTCGGCGGCCGGCTCCTCGAGGTTCTCTGTCTCGTCCTCGACGTAGCCGGTCTCGCGCGCCTCGACCGGCGGCAGGGCTGCGATCTCGTCCGGGGTGAGCGCGCGGACACGCTCCAGCCGCATGTTCGGGGGGACCAACGTGTCGTCCCGGGTGATGGTGACGCGAAAGTGGTAGCGACGCTCGGCGTCGGCCAGCATCATGCGCTTCTGATTCAGGATATAGAGCGCGACGCCGGTCGGCACCGCGACCGAAATCTCCGCCGAGCGCCGGCGCATCCCCTCTTCCTCGATCGCGCGCAGCACATGGAGCGCAGTCGATTCCGTCGAGCGGATATGGCCCGTGCCGCCGCAATGGGGGCAGGGCTGGGTCGAAGCCTCGACGATCGAGGGACGGAGGCGCTGGCGAGACATCTCCAGCAGGCCGAACGGGCTGATCCGGCCGACCTGGATGCGCGCGCGGTCGTGCCGCATCGCTTCCTTGAGTCGGCGCTCTACCGTGACCTGATTGCGGTGCTCCTCCATGTCGATGAAGTCGATCACGATGAGCCCCGCGAGGTCGCGCAACCGCAGCTGGCGCGCGATCTCGTCCGCCGCCTCGCAGTTCGTCTTGAGCGCAGTCTCCTCGATGTTGCGCTCGCGGGTCGCGCGGCCGGAGTTGACGTCGATCGCCACCAGCGCCTCGGCCTGGTTGATCACGACATAGCCTCCGGACTTGAGCTGCACTACCGGTGAGTGGATCGCGTCGATCTGGCTCTCGATCTGATAGCGCTGGAACAGCGGCACCGTCGGATCGCGGTAGAGATGCACGTGCTTGGCGTGGCTCGGCATCAGCATCCGCATGAAAGACTTCGCGGTGCGGTAGCCTTCGTCTCCCTCGACGATCACCTCGTCGATGTCTCGGGCGTAGAGGTCGCGGATCGAGCGTTTTATGAGATTGCCTTCCTCGTAGATCAAGGACGGCGCCGTCGACTTGAGCGTGTGCTCACGGATCTCGTCCCAGAGCCGGAGCAGGTACTCGCAGTCGCGCTTGATCTCGGCCTTCGAGCGCTCGCTGCCGGCGGTGCGCACGATCACGCCCATGCCTTCGGGGATCTGCAGGTCCTCGACCAGACCCTTGAGGCGCTTGCGGTCGGCCATGTTCGTGATCTTGCGGGAGACGCCGCCGCCGCGGTCGGTGTTCGGCATCAGCACGCAATAGCGCCCGGCGAGCGACAGGTACGTGGTGAGGGCGGCGCCCTTGTTGCCGCGCTCCTCCTTGGTCACCTGCACCAGCATGATCTGCCGCCGCTTGATCACCTCCTGGATCTTGTATGGGCGATAGCGCCGGGCGCGCTGGCGGCTCACGTCCTCGATCTCGTCGCCGCCGATCGTCTCGATCGGCTCGGCGGGCGGCGACTCGACCATGGGCGCCTCCGGGGCCGCGACACCCTCCACGGCGAGTATGGGCTCGCCGACGGTGATCAGCTCCTCGGTGATCGACGCGGGCTCGGAGACGTCCTCAGCGGTCGGTACGCCGGTGTCGATGCTAGGAGGCTCGTCGCGGAGTGTCGGCGCGTCGATGCGCGCGGGCGCCACCGTGGGAAAAAGCGGCTCCTCCTGTGGCGAGACCAGGGGCTCCACAGGCGCATCCGGGAAGGGCGAGGGCTCGATGGCCATCGCCTCACCGGCGGTAACCTCTTGCGTTTCGTCGGCGTCACGCTGGAGGCTCGGCTCCAACAGTTCCTCCGACACCGACTCGTCCCCGGGAGTCGGTTCGACCGGAAGAACTACGTTGGTATCCGTCGCCGTGCTTCCCTCGGGCTCGATCGCATCCTCCGGCTCTAGCTCCGGCGTCCGCGCCTGCGGTCGGAAGCGGTCCGGCGGACGGTCGCCGACGGGGATCCGATAGTAGTCGGGATGTATCTCGCTGAAGGCGAGGAAGCCGTGGCGGTTGCCGCCGTAGTCGACGAAAGCTGCCTGGAGGGAAGGCTCTACCCGCGTGATCTTGGCGAGGTAGATGTTACCTTTGACCTGTTTCTTGGTGGATGTCTCGAAATCGAATTCATCGAGACGGTTGCCACTGCTCACGACTACCACCCGAGTCTCCTCGGAGTGGGTCGAGTCGATCAACATGCGCTTGGCCATGGGGCGTAACTCCGGAGCGCGCCCAGCAGTCCGCGCGAAGGACGGACGAGGGCGCTATCTCAGTCTGGGCGAAGCCGGGACAGTCTCCGGGCACTCCGTCGAGCGGCGCTATTGCTTGAGCGATGGCCATGTCGGA
>Ga0126378_10002687_pt1 | contig 13240 bp, 12 predicted proteins | sample PanSoiMetPlot_23_FD_92587 | JGI IMG/M metagenome (GOLD analysis project Ga0126378, IMG submission 92587) | Tropical forest soil microbial communities from Panama - MetaG Plot_23 | ecosystem: Environmental > Terrestrial > Soil > Tropical forest > Bulk soil | place: Panama | collected 2016-02-17
CTTTGCCCCCTGAAGCCGTCGCCGAACTACCTGCAACAAACGTATCCGGCTTGGCACCGCGGCGGCAACGCATCGCCCATGCGGCAATGGCAACCGCGCTTCTGATTGCCGCAATCGCCTGGTGGGTTTGGCCGGCAACAAATTCCTCTCGATCCCCTCCAACCGTAGCCGGGTCGGCCAGAATAAGCACGTCGCCCACCCCATTTGCGCCGCAGCCGCCAGTCGCACCGGCTATCTCACGGCAACAGATTGCCCTATGGGATGCGGTCATCGCAGGTGAGGTCACCGAAGCCATCGTCTCGATCAGGGCGGGGGCCGATGTCAATGGACTGGATACCCGCTCAAATCGACACGGGCGACGGCCTTTGAACTACGCAGCAATAAGAAACGACACGGCTATGATAAGAGCCTTGCTTGATGCTGGCGCGAATATAAATTCGGCAAATCAGACTGGTTTTACGCCATTGCACCACGCAGCGGAAGCTGGTTCTAAAGAAGCTGTAATCTTGCTCATTACGAATGGGGCCAATCTCACCCTGAGAAATGAATATGAGCAGACGCCAGAACAAACTGCATAGGCGTCTTATCATCCAGAAGTTGCAGAAATCCTGCGTCAAGCGATGAAACGCTCGAAGTGGGCGGAGATATTCTGCGATGGAGCCTATAGCTTCGATCCGACGACTACCCCACCTGCTCGAGGGCCTCCGCAAGGCCGCGATGCCGGAAGAGTGAGCCGCGCCTTATCGAGGCCCATGACAGTCGTCCTCGGGCGGTGGCTGGCCGGAGCGATCACGCGGTTGCGGTCGCTCTTTAACCCTTTAGCTGGCTGGACGCTACCGCCCGTAGGGTCCCCCGAGACCCTCGTGAGCCAGGGCGGCGTGGGGGAACTCGCCCCGGGGGACCGAGCGTGCGCCAGGCAAATCTGCGCTTGCAGAGGGCTTGCCCCATGGCCGCGAGGAACTGTCCGCTTTGCGATGCGGGGTGCGAGCACGATGCGGCTCTCGGAGCCACAGAAATCCTAGCCTCTTTCCGAGGAACTGTCCCGTTGCTGGCCCAAGAAGGGACGTTCATGCCGGCCAGGCAGCGAGCTCCGGCCGCTCGCTGCGCTTCGGTGGCTCCTCCCTCGCAGGCGCGAACGTCCGGCGGGTGGACGGGAGAGGATCAAATGCACTGAAAACCATTGTGCCGTTCTTCCGCAGGGCTTCCGTCACGGAAAAGGGCCTAGCCGATTTATCAGCTAAGCCCTTCATTTGATTGGTGGAGCCAACCGGGATCGAACCGGTGACCTCTACAATGCCATTGTAGCGCTCTCCCAGCTGAGCTATGGCCCCAGGATCCGCGCACCGCGAAGTTAAGAAGACCGCGCCTGTGCGGCAAGAGGAAAATCGCGGTCTTCCCCGCGCCTCGCCTTAGTGCTCCTCCTCCTCGACGTTCTCGATGACCTCGGCCATGTCGTCCTCGTCCTCGCCGAGTTCGGAGGCGTCCTCGAGGAGTTCTTCATCTTCCTCTTCGGCCTCTTCGAGCGGAACGGCCTCCTCCTCTTCGTCCTCTTCCTCGGCAATTTCGGCCTCCTCGGTTTCGAGTTCGGTATCGAGCTCGTCGGCGCCGACCGGCTCCAATTCCTTCTCGACCGGCGCCGCCGGACGGGCGCGGCGCGACTTCAGAAAGGCTTCCGGGTCGAACGGCGTGTCGCATTTCGGGCACATCACCGGTTCGCGCATTAAATCGTAGTAGCGGGCACCGCAGCTTGGACAAATCCGCTTGGTGCCCCATTCGGGTTTGGCCACTATTCACTCCATGAAAAGTTCCGCAAAGCTGCTCGGCGCGCCATTGCCACAGGCAGGCTACCCTGTCAAAAGCAAACTTCCGATAATCCTTCGGGCGGGGGCGGCGGCGTCGGGTCCCAGCATATGGGCTGACGATTTCCTGACGGCAACTGCGCTCGTCCATTTTTGAGGCCTTTCTGCATATGGCCCCTTCCACCCCGTCTCGTGCCGCCTTCGCCCGGGCTTCAGGACCGCTTGCCGGTGCGATCCGAGTGCCCGGAGACAAATCGATCTCGCATCGCGCATTGATGCTGGGCGCGCTGGCGATCGGCCGCACCGAAATCACCGGCCTTTTGGAGGGCGAGGACATTTTAGCCACCGCTGCAGCGCTCAACGCGCTGGGCGCGGCCGTTAGGCGGCTGGGCGATGGCCGATGGAGGGTCGACGGGATCGGCGTCGGCGCGCTTGCAGAGCCGGAAGACCTTCTCGACCTCGGCAATTCCGGAACCGCGGCGCGCCTCCTTCTCGGTATACTCGCGACACACCCGACTACCGCTTTCGTTACCGGCGATGCATCCTTGCGGCGGCGGCCGATGGGCCGCGTCGTCGAGCCGTTGAGCCGCTTCGGCGCGCGCTTCGTGACCCGCGAAGGCGCTCGATTGCCGCTCGCTGTCAGCGGCGCGGCCGATCCCATCCCGATCGGCTATCGACTGCCGGTACCCTCGGCTCAGGTCAAATCGGCGGTTCTGCTGGCCGGGCTCAACACGCAGGGAGCGACGACGGTCATCGAACCGCAGCCGACTCGCGACCACACCGAGCGCATGCTGCGCCATTTCGGCGCCACCGTAATCATCAAAGACGAGGAGAGCGGCCGCCATATTACCGTCGAAGGCTTTCCGGAGCTCACCGCGGCGCCGATCACCGTGCCGGGCGATCCCTCCTCCGCTGCCTTTCCGTTGGTTGCGGCGCTGATCGTGCCGGGCTCTGACGTGATCGTCGAGGGTGTCGGGATCAATCCGCTGCGCAGCGGTCTCCTCGAATGCCTCCGCGAGATGGGAGCCGACATCACATTGCTGAACCCACGCGAAGAGGGCGGAGAGCCGGTCGCCGACATCCGCGCCCGCGCCGGCATGCTGACAGGCGCCGATATTCCCGCCGAGCGGGCGCCGCGAATGATCGACGAATATCCGATACTGGCGGTCGCCGCCGCATGTGCTCGCGGGCGCACGGTCATGCGCGGTCTCGCCGAACTGCGCGTCAAGGAAAGCGATCGTCTTGCGGGGATCGCCGAGGGGCTGACAAGTTGCGGGGTCAATGTCGCGGTCGAGGGCGACGATTTGGTCATCGACGGCGCCGGCAACTTTCCTGCCGGCGATGCGCTGATCGCGGCCCGGCTAGACCACCGCATCGCAATGGCGTTTCTGGTCTTGGGGCTCGCCGCCAACCAGCCGGTCCATATTGACGACATCACACCGATCGCTACCAGCTTTCCGGGCTTTATCGGGCTGATGAGAGGTCTGGGAGCAGCAATTATGGAGGACGCGTGAGGTCGCGTCCGTTTGTCGTCGCGATCGATGGGCCGGCCGCCTCCGGCAAAGGCACGCTGGCCCGCCGTCTCGCCGAACGTTTCGGCTTCGCCTATCTAGATACCGGCGCGCTCTATCGCGCGACGGCGCGGCTCGTGCTCGACGCCGCCGGCGATCCGGCCGATCCGGCAACTGCGGCGGCGGCCGCGCGCCGCGTCGACCCGCAGCTCGCTGCGGATCCGCGGCTGCGCGGCGACAAAGTTGCGGCGGCGGCATCAGTGGTCGCCGCTATCCCCGAGGTTCGGCACGCGCTGCTCGCAGTGCAGCGGAATTTCGCCGCGCACCCGCCGGCGCCGGCCCGCGGCGCGGTCCTCGATGGCCGCGACATCGGCACCGTCATCTGCCCCGACGCCGACCTCAAGCTCTTCGTCACGGCCAGCACCGAGGCGCGGGCGCGCCGCCGGGTCAAGGAGTTGCGGGAGCAGGGCACGGCGGCTATATACGAGGCTGTCTTGCAAGATTTGCACGAGCGCGACGCGCGCGACAGCGGGCGCCAGGCTGCGCCGCTGGCAGTGGCCCCCGACGCCGAAGTCATCGATACGACGATGCTCGACGCTGATATAGTACTCGAACGCGTCGCAGACCTTATCGCGCGCATGCTCAAGGAGAAGGAATGGCAGTAGTAGATGTTCAAACCAGGGAGGCGCTTCAGAAGGAGAGCTTTGCCGCGCTTCTCGACGAATCCCTCGGTGTCGCCGACAGTCTCGAAGGCACCGTCGTCAAGGGCCGGGTCGTCGCTATTGAGAACGATGCGGTGTTGATCGATGTCGGGCTCAAAGCGGAGGGCCGGGTGGCGCTGAAGGAGTTCGCCACCGGCGGAGCGGAACCCGATCTCCACGTCGGCGACACGGTCGAAGTGTTCCTCGAGCGCATGGAGGACAAGAACGGCGAGGCGCAGCTGTCGCGCGAGAAGGCGCGGCGCGAAGAGGCCTGGACCCAGCTCGATAAAAGTTTTCAGGCAAATGAGCGTGTCACCGGCGTGATCTTCGGCCGCGTCAAGGGCGGCTTTACCGTCGATCTCAATGGCGCCGTGGCGTTTCTGCCGGGCAGCCAGGTCGACATCCGTCCGGTGCGCGACATCACCCCCCTGTTGGGTTCGCCACAGCCCTTTCAGATCCTCAAAATGGACCGCTCGCGCGGCAATATTGTCGTGTCGCGCCGCGCCGTGCTCGAGGAAAGCCGCGCCGAGCAGCGCTCGGAACTGGTCGCCAGCCTCAAGGAGGGCCAGATCCTCAACGGCGTCGTCAAGAACATCACCGATTACGGCGCCTTCGTCGATCTCGGCGGGGTCGACGGCCTCTTACATGTGACCGACATTGCCTGGCGCCGCATCAATCACCCCTCCGAGGCGCTCAATATCGGGCAGAACGTCAAAGTCCAGGTCATCCGCTTCAACCCCGAGACGCAGCGCATCTCGCTCGGCATGAAGCAGCTCGAGGCCGATCCGTGGGAGGGCGTCGACCTCAAATATCCCGCCGGCGCCAAATTCCGCGGCCGCGTCACGAATATCACTGATTACGGCGCCTTTGTCGAATTGGAGCCCGGTGTCGAGGGTCTGGTGCACGTCTCCGAAATGAGCTGGACCAAGAAGAACGTGCATCCCGGCAAGATCGTCTCGACCAGCCAAGAGGTCGAGGTGATGGTGCTCGATGTCGACCCGCAGAAGCGCCGCATCAGCCTCGGCCTCAAGCAGACCCTCGCCAATCCATGGGAAGCCTTCGTCGAAGAACACCCGGTGGGCAGCGAACTCGAGGGGGAGGTCCGCAATATCACCGAGTTTGGGCTTTTCGTCGGCCTGCCGGGCGACATCGACGGCATGGTTCATATGTCCGACATCGACTGGACGCGGCCGGGCGAGGAGGCAATCAACGACTACCGCAAGGGCGATGCGGTGCGCGTCAAAGTGCTCGACGTCGATGTCGAGAAGGAGCGCATCAGCCTCGGCATCAAACAGCTGGAATCCGACCCGTTCGAAGCCGGCATGACCAAACTGAAGAAAGGGGATGTCGTCACCGGCACGATTTCGGCAGTCGGCGACGGCGGCGTCGACCTCGTGGTCGGCGATGGCGTGCCCGGCTTTATCCGCAAGTCGGAGCTATCGCGCGACCGCAGCGAGCAGCGTCCCGACCGCTTCGCGGTCGGCGAAAAGATCGATGCCAAGATCACCGCGATCGACCGTGCCACGCGCAAACTGACGCTGTCGATCAAGGCCCGCGAGATGGACGAAGAGAAGCGCGCGATGGCGGAATTCGGTTCATCCGATTCCGGCGCCAGCCTCGGCGACATCCTTGGCGCTGCGATCAACCGGGCACGCCGGCAAGGCGAGGCCGAGGAGAAGGGCCGGCAAGGCGAGGCCGAGGAGAAAGGCCGGCAAGGCGAGGCCGAGGAGAAAGGCCGGCAAGGCGAGGCCGAGGAGAAAGGCTGAGGGCCATCTCGAGTGCGCGGCAGCCCGTGCCTTGCTTGACGCACGCCGGGGGCTTTGGCAGGCTAGCGTTAAGACATCAGGGGGGCGACGTTCGCGATGACGAAATCGGAGCTCGTGCAACGGCTTGCCGAAGCCAACCCGCATCTGTACCAGCGCGATGTAGAGGTGATCGTCACGGCGATTTTTGACGAGATCACTTACGCGCTGGCGCGCGGCGACCGCGTCGAGTTGCGGGGATTTGGCGCTTTTTCGGTCAAGCGGCGCGAGGCCCGGATCGGCCGCAACCCACGAACCGGTGACAGTGTTCCGGTCGCCGAAAAGCACATCCCGTTTTTTAAGACCGGCAAACAGCTCCGTGACCGCCTGAACCGCTCCGCGAGCTCAGCTTGACGCCGACCGACCGCATCCAGCTCGGCGGGTGAGAATTCTTTACCGCGCAGCCGTCATCGCCGGCGCCCTTATCCTGGTCCTCTTCGCGGTCTCCAATCGGGAGACTGTATCGCTTACGCTGTGGCCGCTGCCATTCCTGGTCGATCTGCCAGTTTATCTGCCGCTCTTTTTGAGCCTGCTGCTCGGCTTCCTGATCGGCGCATGCGCCGCATGGATCGCCGGCGGCCGGGTCCGCCGCGAGCTGCGCCGCCGCCGCCGGCGCATCGAGGCCCTGGAACGCGAGCTCGCGGCCACTCAAGCCGAGCTCAAAAATCGGAAGGAACCGGCAACGACAGCGCTGCCGGCCCGCCACCAGACGCGCTAGCGCCGGGCCTGTTCGGCGCTTGCCTCCCGCATCGCTTCGAAGGGACGCGTCGCCATCCGGCTGGCGGCTTCGGCTATGCGGGCGCTCTGCTCCAAAAAAGCTTGCATATTGTTGCGCAGCAGGTTGGCCTGGATCTCAAGCATCTCCGTGAAGTTCCGCGCGCGCAGCAGCGCTTGGCTCGCCTCCGAGGTGTGCCGCATGACATCTTCGGCATAGCTCGACCAAGCTGCAGTAATCTCACGCGCACCCTCGGTCAGCGCCGAACTCGAGCGGACCGCCCTCTCAGCCGCGGCCGTTGAGGCTGTGGGCGCCTGCCGCACCCCTTCCCGCCCGACTTCGGCAAAGCGCTCTGTTGGCCGTCGAGCGGCCTCGCTTCCGCGATCCTTCTCCATCTCCTTTTGCGCGTGCTGCGTCTCTGTTCTCGACTCGGCCATGTGAACCTCCGCTTGCACTTTCATAATCAACAGCGGTGGCCGGTCCACGCTCCCGCGATATTAAGCTTTTCTTCCGCAAAGTAGGGCACCATTCTCGCCGCCGCGAAAACGGTGTATCTCGATATTGCACCGCATTAGCAAGGCGGAGCGCAGCCCCCGACCGGGAGGTCCCACGAGGAGATCGCATGATTCATCCCGTCATTCTGTCCGGTGGCTCTGGAACCCGGCTATGGCCGATGTCGCGAACGCTCTACCCAAAGCAGCTCCTGAGCCTGCTCGGCCGTGAGAGCCTTCTGCAGCAGACCGTCCGGAGGGTCGCCGAGCGCGCCTGCTTCAGCCCGCCGCTGCTGGTTGCGAACGAAGAACATCGCTTCATCATCGCCGAGCAGCTGCGCGAAATTGCCGTCGTGCCGCGCTCGCTGCTGCTCGAGCCGGTGGGCCGCAACACGGCGCCTGCCGCCTGCATCGCGGCGCTGGCGCTCACCGAAGCCGAACCCGATCCGCTCATGCTGGTGATGGCCTCCGACCATCGGATAAGCGACACGAGCGCCTTTCTCGCAGCGGTGGAGCAGGCGGCCGAGGCGGCGCGAGCCGGCGCCCTGGCTTGCCTGGGAGTGACGCCGGAGCGCGCGGAGACCGGCTATGGATATATCCGCCGTAGCGCCGCGTTGGAGGGCGTCAGCGGCGTTTTCGCCGTCGGCGAGTTCGTTGAAAAGCCGGATCCGGAGCACGCCCAGAAATACGTCGCTTGCGGCGAATATTTCTGGAACAGCAGCATCTTCATGTTCCCGGCGCGGCTCTATTTGGACGAACTGGAGCGCCTGCGACCGGACATGGTCGGCGCCTGCCGCCGGGCGCTCGAAACCGCGCAGCGCGACAGCGATTTCATCCGCCTCGGCCGTGAGGCCTTCACCGGCTGCCCCGCTGATTCCATCGACTATGCGGTGATGGAGCAGACGAGGCGCGCGGCCGTCGTACCCGTCAGTATGGGCTGGAGCGATGTCGGCTCCTGGGATGCCTTGTGGGAGATGAGCGTCAAGGACCAAAACGGCAATTCGCTCGAGGGCAATGTCGTCGCTGAAGACACCCGCAATTGCTATCTGCGATCGGAGGCCGGGCTCGTCGCCGCGGTCGGTATCGAAGACCTCGTCGTCGTCAACACCGCCGACGCCGTCATGGTGGCGCCGCGCAACCGCACGCAGGATGTGAAGAAACTGGTGGCGCGGCTCGTCGAGGACCGCCGCGACGAGGCCGATGCGCTGCCAACCGTCCACCGGCCGTGGGGCAGTTATACCTCGCTGCACAATGGGCATCGGGTGCAGGTCAAGCACATCATGGTCAAGCCGGGCGGCAAGCTTTCGTTGCAGATGCATCATCACCGCGCCGAACATTGGGTCGTCGTCCACGGCACCGCGAAGATCCGCCGCGGCGACGAGGAGATGATGCTGTCCGAGGATCAATCGACCTATATCCCGATCGGCACAGCGCACCGTCTCGAGAACCCCGGCAAGATCCCACTGCATCTGATCGAAGTTCAGTCCGGCAGCTATCTCGGCGAAGACGACATCGTGCGGCTTGAGGACAGTTACGGCCGAAGCTAGCAGCCGGGGTCGAACCTCGCGCTGCGATTGCTTCGTCGCTCCGCTCCTCGCAATGACGCCCTTCGGCAGGTCATTGCGCGCGAAGCGAAGCAATCTCGCCTTGCGGCAACGGGCGGCGTGCTTATGTGATTCGCCGCCATCAACAGGGAGGGCTGACCATGTCGCTGAGGATCAATTCGGAGGCTCCGAATTTCACGACGGAGACGACGCAAGGCACGATTAATTTCCATGACTGGATCGGCAATGGATGGGCGATCCTGTTTTCCCATCCGAAGGATTTCACGCCGGTCTGCACGACCGAGCTTGGCTACATGGCCGGGCTGATGCCGGAATTCCAAAAGCGCAATTGCAAGATCATCGGGCTTAGCGTCGATCCGGTCGGCGACCACAGCCGCTGGGCGAAGGACATCGAGGAAACCCAGGGTCACGCGGTCAATTATCCGATGGTCGGCGATCCCGAGCTCAAGGTCGCCAAGCTCTATGACATGCTGCCGGAAGGCGCCGGGGACACTTCGGCGGGCCGCACCCCGGCCGACAATGCGACAGTGCGCAACGTGTTTGTGATCGGGCCCGACAAGAAGATCAAAGCGATGCTGACTTACCCGATGACGACCGGGCGGAATTTCGACGAGGTGCTGCGCCTGCTCGAGTCGTGCCAGCTCACCGCCAAGCACCAGGTCGCCACGCCGGTCAACTGGAAGCCGGGCGAGGATGTCATCATCGCCGGTTCGGTGACGGACGAGCAGGCCCGGCAGCGTTATCCCGGCGGCTGGAAAGCGCCAAAGCCTTATATCCGCATCGTCCCGCAGCCGCGCTAAACGTATAGCCGCTCACCCCGCCCGTCGCCCCGCTTGCGGGGAGAGGGTCAGGGTGAGGGGCACCTCTGGCAATCCGAGTAAAAAATCCGGCAGGCGTTGTCGAATCCGGCGGCGTGGGCGCGTCTATAGGCTGCCAGGGCCGCGATGCTGCGGCCGTTCAAGGAGGGAGAGAGCGATGCAATACGCGCTGCTGATCTACGCGGACGAGAAGACCCGCCCAGCCGAGAACAGCCCGGCATTTCGGGAAATGGTTGCCAAGCATATAGCGCTCAACAGCGAGCTGGGCGCCGCCAGGATCGCCGGTGCTGGGCTCAAGGGCACCGCTCTGGCGACGACGGTTCGCACCACTGCCGGCAGCAAGACCGTCCATGACGGCCCCTTCGCCGAAACCAAGGAGCAGCTTGGCGGCTTCTATCTGGTCGAGGCGGCCGACCTCGATGCCGCAATCGCGGTCGCCAAGAAAGTACCGCTTTCCGGCGATGGCGCGATCGAGATCCGGCCGCTTCTCGGGAGCTGACGGGCGACGCCCTTGGTCCCGCGACCGCGGAGCGTGGAGAGGGCCTGGCTGTCGCTTAGAGTAGATTTCGACCGGACCGGAGCGGTGTCATTGCGAGGAGCGCCTTGCGCGACGAAGCAATCTCGACCGGCGGAGGCTCAGGAGCCCGAGATTGCTTCGCTTCGCTCGCAATGACAAAGAGGTCCTTCGTTTGATCTGATGGAAACCGGCTCCTCGAGTTTAGGCGGATATGCCCGCTTCACGCTCTACTATCGCGCAATCGACGGCGTTTGCTCGGATCGGCGCCGCAGCGGCCGAGAATGACGTGCGGGCGGGAGCGCCCGCCGCAGCCGCCGCGGCAAGCGCGGCGGAGCCGGCTCGGCAAGCTCCCTATCCGCGCGGGAGCCCGGACGGGCGGTGATCCAGGCGCGGCCTTCTTCGGCCCGAATGGTCGGGAATACCCGTATCTTGCAGGGTATCAGGAAGCGCAGCGCTTTGACGGTGAGACGCACCCAACCGATGTCGGTGACGATCGCGACCCTCTCGCAGCACGCGGCATGTTTCGAGCCCAAGGTCGAGATCGTCCCAGGCGGAGCCCGGAAACCGGGAGTTGAGCTCGTAATAGAGCCGGATCTTGTCGTGCCGCCTGCGCGATTTCTTGAGCGCCGGCAGCAAGACGTCCTGGCAATCCCGCATCGTCACCCGGCCTGTCGCGAGGATGCCAACGACGCTCCTGGGAAGGCCCTCGATGAGTTCGAGCATCGCCTCTCCCTAGAACGCGACGCGCCACTTGCCAATGATCACCTGCTCCTGGCCCTTGGCATTGGCGATCGTGATGCGTTTGCCGTACATGTACTGGACGCCGGTGGTGATGAACGCGACCGGGTTCCACACCAGATTGACAAAGGCGTTCCACTGCTCTTTGTTCGCCGGGCCGTTGTTCGCCTGCATTGGCCCGATCAGCCGCGAGTTAACGTCCTGGTGAGCCATGCCGGCTGCAATCGTCGACCGCAGATTGGGCAGCCACCAGTGCTGATAGCCGCCATTTGCGCTGTAGCCAAAAACCGTATTGAAGAGGACATTCGATGCCGCGGCCCCGCCGATGCAGCCCGGCCCCGGCGTTGCGCACGCGGTCTGGACGGTGAAATTGGTCGCCAGCGGCACGGCAAGGCTCCATCCGCCGCTCTCGTAATTGCCTATGGCCTGGCCGGCGACGAAACTGAACAGGAAATCGTCCTTGGCCCAGCCGAACCAGCCGGGCTTCACGTCACCGCTGAAATGCCCGCCGTAACCGACGTATGTCCGGTCGATAAACCGGCCGTCGTTGACCCGCAGCGGCCGTACTACGGCGGCAAAGTCGACATGACCCCAAGGCTGCGCCCAATAGGATGCAGCGGTAAGCGTGGGCGCAAAGCCCTGGCCCAGATTGCCGAAGACCGGGTTGCCCGCACCCGTGCAAGGAACGCCATTGCAGATTGGGCCGATCGGCGTCGGAGTCCCGGGGCCGGCTGGCGGTGTCGAGATATTCGAGTCCGAAGATAGAATACCGGCCGGCGTGAGCATCGAAGTGAAGGGTTGCTCTGCCGATACCGACCAGGCGCTGCCCCATGGGCCGACAAGCGTGTAGCGCACCTGCGGGATGCGCAGGCCGCCGGTCGAGCCCATCGCGCCGCCGAAGTCCATCGATTCAGTGTCGGCGTCGGCATCTGAGAAATTCGAGAGGGCCTGGCCGCCGAGGAATCCACCCAGCGTGCCGTAGGCGAATCTGAGGCGCAGCAGCCGGCTGTCACCCCCGGCCTGCTGAGCGGTTTGTTGCGCGAATTGGTTGTTGGCGCCGCCGGGTCCGGCAAAGTCGAATGCCGTAAACGTCCGCGCCTCTCCCCAGGCAGTCGGGGTGCGGGTTTCTATGTCGATCCTCGATTGCTCCGGGCTGAACAAGAAGATCCCGTTGCCGCGCGAGTGGTTGACGTTTTGCGCGACCGAGCCCAGGCCGGGGACGAAATTCTGGCCGATCGGCACGCTGTTCAGGTTTCCGTTTTGGCCGGCGTTGGACGAGGGGAGGCCAGGATTGGAGGCGTTTTGCCCCTGCAGATAGTAGAGGCCGGTAAGGTCGATGAAGCCGCCGATACGGATCGAGGTGTCGGTGCCCGGGATCAGGAACGATCGCGGGAAGCTGCCGCCCAACGCCGTTGCAGTCGGCGCCGCTTGGAACCCCAAGGGCTGCGCGGCGCCTCCGCCCGTGGTGCCGGGCGGAGGCGGAGCCTGAGCCAGCTGGTCGATGCGGCGCTGTAACAATTCCTGATTGGCGCGCAGATCGGCCAACTCGTCAGCTTGTGCGGTAGGAAGGCCTGTCAGCACGGCGATCGCCGCGGTCAAACCGCCGACCGCCGCAAAGCTGCGCATGCCGGATGTATTCGTCATCGCCAGCCGCTCCCCCAGTGACCAACCTTTGAAATCACAGGTTGACCTTGACGGAGTGTGGGCTTCCGGCACCATCCTTCGTTCGGTGGAAAGTAGTTGGAGGCGCGGAGCTAAATTCTGACGGGTTGAGAACTAAGATTAACTTAGATATAAATAATATAGCATAGTTTATCTATTATGTTGTCGACTTCTCTACTTGGAATTGAAAGGCCAGCACGGATTTAAATCTAGCCCGCAGTTCTCAATCTCCCTTGCGCTCACGTGCCGCGCACGGTCGTTCAGGGAGCCCGAGATTTGTCATGGACCGAGGAGCGGGCGCCGCAGCGCGGGTTCGAAGCAGCCTGCCAAGCCGGCCAGCCTCGCACGATGCGAAGCCGTAGGGCGGGCGGTCGAAACGAAGCAGTCGGCCCTCTTAATCGTTCGTGGCCGGGCTTGGCCCGGCCATCCACGAGATGAGGCGCACGCCTTGCGGATTTTCGTGGATGCCCGGCACAAGGCCGGGCACTAACGATGGGGATTTACGGCGCTGTCGCGCGAGCGGCGGCGTTCGCTTGCGCTTGCTGCCGCAGCGGCCGAGCATGGCGGACGCGCCGCGCCGCCGCATGCGACGGGGGTCGCCTGACGCGCCGCAGCAAACGCGGCGGCGCCGGCTCCGACAGCTCGAGATCCGCGCGCGAGCCCGGACGGGCGGTGATCCAGGCGCGGCCTTCTTCCGCCTGAATGGTCGGGAACACCCGTATCTTGCAGGGGATCAGAAAGCGCAGCGCTTTGACGGTCAGCCTCACCCAGCCGATATCGGTGACGATCGCGACCCGCTCGCAGCATGCGGCGTGATCGAGGCCGAGATCGAGATCGTCCCATGCCGAGCCCGGAAACCGCGAGTTGAGCTCGTAATAGAGCCGGATTTTGTCGTGCCTCCTCCGGGATTTCTTGATCGCC
>Ga0126378_10002688_pt1 | contig 13240 bp, 8 predicted proteins | sample PanSoiMetPlot_23_FD_92587 | JGI IMG/M metagenome (GOLD analysis project Ga0126378, IMG submission 92587) | Tropical forest soil microbial communities from Panama - MetaG Plot_23 | ecosystem: Environmental > Terrestrial > Soil > Tropical forest > Bulk soil | place: Panama | collected 2016-02-17
GCCGTCAAGCAGCACCTGCTGAGGCTCTACTCGAAACTAAGGATCGTCGAGGGTCCGAACCGCCGGGTCAGGCTGGCGAACGAGGTGATCTCGCTCGGCCTGGCCAAGCCCGAGCTGCCAGGTCACGATAACGGCGCCCGGACGCCTCAGCCCACAGCCCGCCCCCCGACCCCACAGCCCCCGATGGCTGCCCCGCCACCAGCACCTTCGGACCGCTTATGCTGCAACATTGCAACACGTCGGCTAGCACCCGGCTCCGCGCGCTGGAGCGACAGCAAGGGTTCAGCGCTGTCGCCCTGGCAACAGCAAGGGTTCAGCGCTGTGCGGATCGGCGCGCTGGTGCGACAGCAAGGGTTCACCGCTGCGCGGCGGCGAGGGCGTGCTGTTTCCTTCCGATCGCGACAGCAGCCGTCCGCTGTTGTCGTCCGATCCTCGAACGAGGGCGCCAGGCACACGCAAGGGGTGACGTGCGGACGGTGGGTTACAGGCCGATCTGGTGGGCCAGCTTGATCAAATTCTGCCGAAGGTCGCTGACCATGGTGCGAAGCAGCGGGAAATGCATGACCTGGACGTGAACGTTGTGTATCGGCCAGTAGGCAGGGGCGGGCGACTGGTACCACGCGCTGACGCCGGCCCAGATGGCGATGGCGAGCACCCCAACGTACGCGACGGCGAGCAGGGTCGGGCTGCGCGCGGCGGACGTGTACAAGCTGGCCAGCGCGGACCGGCTGCCCGAGGAACCCGGCCCGAGCCCGACCACGGCGACTAGCGCACCGGCGCCAAGCGCGACCGCCTGCGGAAGCGGGTGGACGGGTATCGCGATGATCGCCGCCGCGGCGACCACACAAAACGCGAGCAGCGCGACCGGTGCGACCAGCAGCAGGCCGAGCACGGCGCGCAACACCGCCAGCGGGTAAAGCGCGACCGCGAGCAGCGGGCCGCCCGCCGCGCGCCCGTCTCCAGTCCGGCGCCTGGCCAGTTGCCGCCCGGTCGTCGCGACAGCGCGCAGCGCGACAAGCACGGCGAGCGCTATCGCGGTGCCGACGATCGGGGCCATCACGCTGACGGCAACAACCATCGCGACGGTGGCGATGACCAGAGGGCTCCACGCCGATATCGGGCCGACGGTCCTGTCGGCGCCGCCGACTGCCAGGCGGTCGGGCCCCGCGCTGTCGGCCGGACCGACCCCGCCCGCCAGTCCTGCCACGCCTGCCAGCCCAGTGCCGTCGCCCGCGGCAAAACCGTCCGCGAAGCCCGCGCCAGCCGGCTGGCCTCCGTTCGCCTGCCCGGTGAGAGCGCCAGCGGAGCCGACCGGCTGGTAGCTCACTGGTGGCAGCACATCTCGCAGGTCTGACGGGCTCGACGAGGTCAGCGGCTTGGTCGTCACAGATCCGGCCGGCCACGGCACAGGCGAACCATTGCTGCCCGGCCAGTCCTGGGTTAGCCCGTCCTGGGCAGGCCAGACCCGGCCATCGGTGACCGTCCGCTGGAACTCGCCCACCGCCGCAACCGATGCCGGCGGGCTAGGTATCAGCATGGTCGGGTCGAGCGCGGCGACTCTCGCGCTGAGTTCTGCGGCCTTCGGACGCTTGGCCGGATCACGCGAGAGCGCGGCGAGCACCAGATCGCGCAGCGGCTCGGGGAGGGTGTCGAGGTCAGGCGCCCCGTGCATGATCCGGTAGAAGATGGTCTCGTAAGGACCTGTGCCGTACGGCGGCCTGCCGATCGCCGCGTACGCGACGGTCGCGCCCCAGGAGTGCACGTCGGAAGCGGTACCGCTGTCCTTGCCCTCGATCACTTCTGGTGCGAGATAGCCGGGCGTCCCCATGAACATGCCCGTCATCGTCAGCCTCGTGGTCTCGGGCAGCTGCGCGATCCCGAAGTCGATGACCACGGGCTCCCCGTCAGAGATCATCACGTTGCCCGGCTTCAGGTCGCGGTGCACTACCCCCGCGGCGTGCACGGCGGCCAGCGCCTCGGCCAGCCCGTAGGCCAGCCTGGCCAGCGCCGGTCCGGTCAACGGGCCGCCCGCTCCGACCACCGCGTCGAGCGTCAGCCCGGGCACGTACCTGGTCACGATGTACGGCGGATCGCCGTCCAGGTCGGCGTCGAGCACCTCGGCTACGTACTGGCTTCGAACCAGGCGCATCGTCTCGACCTCGCGGCCCATCCGCCGCCTGGCGTTGCCCTCCTGCGCCAGCCCTGGGTGCAGCGCCTTAATCGCGACGCGACCGCCAGCGTCGTCCACCGCCAGGTAGACGACGCCCATGCCGCCTTCGCCGATCCGCCTGACGACGCGGTATGGTCCGAGTCGCTCAGGCGTACGGTCCTGCACCTTCATGACCTCATAGCTTACGGATCGACTTCCGCTGTCTACTCACCCCGATGAAGATAGGGCCGCAACGAACTCCTCCAACCGAGTCCGGCCACCTGGGGCCAGTGAACATTCCCCTGATAACACTCCAGCGAACATGCCGTGACAGTCTGGGCGCACTTGCGAGCCTCGAGCTTGAGCCACGACACGGGACCAAGCCGTCGTTGGCTGGACGTTCCTCTAGCCGCCCGCGACCAAGCGGCGCAGCGCGGTGGCTGCCGCGGCGTTCTGCTCGGCATGAGCGACCAGGCCGCGAGCTAGCTCGGCCGCCCATTCCGCGATCGGAACGACATTGCGGGACAGCACGATGCCTCGCACTTCGTGACAGATCTCGGCGACCGGAGCGCCCCGTTGCGTGCCGAGTGTCATGGTTCTCTCACCGAGTCGGACCGAGACCCTGGTCACCGTGCCAGGGCGATTCTGCATGCGGTCGGAGATGCTCCTCGTGCGCTCGACGCTCACGCAGCCAGGGGGCAGGGACTCGCCGAGCGACTCGGTCAGGACTTTCGCGTAGATCGCGATGTCCGAACTGTCGGCCCGAAGGGCCGCGGCTACCATCTCGAGCGAGAGACCCTCATCGGCCTGGCTGCCGTCACCCGCCTGTGTCATCCTCGTTCCGTCCCTCCCGGACGCCCATCGGCGGCCGCAAGCGGCGCCTCGTGCGGTGGGCCGTCGATCTCGGCCGGACAGTGCGGTGCACGGACCCGCGCCGCGCTACCGTCCGGCGAACGTTGCCTTCCCTGGCCCATTCTCCACGAAGCTGCGCATTCCCGTCCGCGCGTCCTCGGTCGCGAACAGGCCGGCGAACTGAAGGCGCTCGATCTCCAGACCGGTGTCCAGGTCGGCCTCCAGGCCCTCGTCGATCGCCTGCTTGGCAGAGCGCAACGCCACCGCGGGCCCGCTCGCGTACCTAGCGACCAGGCCGACCGCAGCCTGGTAGACATCGCTGTCCGGCACGACCTTGTCCACAAGGCCGATCGCGAGCGCCTCGGCCGCACCGACGAACCTGCCGGTGAAGACGATGTCCTTGGCGCGGGCCGGTCCGATGAGCCTGGGCAGGCGCTGGGTGCCGCCCGCGCCGGGGATCAGGCCGAGCAGGATTTCTGGCTGGCCCAGCTTCGCGCCTTCGCCGGCCACACGGAAGTCGGCGCAGAGCGCGAGCTCGAGCCCACCACCGAGCGCGTACCCGGTGATCGCCGCGACGACCGGCTTGCCGATCCTGGCCACCGCGGTGAACGAGTCCTGGAGCCGCCTGCTATCGGCGGATATGGCCGTGTAATTGGCCTCAGCCATCTCCTTGATGTCCGCGCCCGCGGCGAACACCTTGTCGCCGCCGTACACCACGACCGCCCTGACCCGCGAGTCGCCAGAGACCTCGGCAGCCGCCATGGCGATCTCCGACTGCACCTGCGCGTTCAGCGCGTTCATTGGAGGCCGTTCGAGCCTGATCGTAGCGATCGCCTCATCGATCTCCACCCGGACGAACTCTCCCATTCCGGCCTCCTGCTTTGCTCACTGCCTGCCATGCTGACCGCTGCCCGCGCTGCCGCGGTCTTTCCCGGCACCCGCTCGCGCACGGGCGATATTACGCAGGCGGGGTCGCGCAAATGCCGGAGGGCCCGCCCGTTAACCAACGGGCAGGCCCTCCTCTACCGTGCTGAGAGCGGCCGTCACTCACCAACGGCGTGTGGCAAGCTCACACCCTGCCAGCTGGTGAGGAATCCGCGCACCTCGGTTTCGCTGTACCGGCGATGCCCGCCAGGCGTGCGGATCGAGGAGAGCTTGCCGCCCCGCGCCCACCGCGTCACGGTCTTAGGGTCGACTCGAAGCATGGCCGCAACCTCGGCGGGGGTGAGGAGCCTATTGTCCGGCTTGATCTGAGTTCTCACTGCTGCAGATCCTCTCGTTGTTTACGTACGTGACCATTTCGTGACCGACAGTAACCAGCGCTGGCACTACTCGTTGGAGTCAACGAATCACAGGATGTCACATGTCCATCGATTTTGCTGGCGTTCTCACCGGCAAGGCGACAAATTTCGGCTCGGACTGCCTTCGCCGTTTCCAGGACATCGCGGTAGGTCGATGTTGGCTTACTCGGTACGGTAACTCCTCAATTACAATGCGTTGCAAACAATGGCTCAATAGCCGACCGATTGGAGGAGTTCTCGACGCAGAATACACCGATTAAAGGTAATGTGCGCCTTTCAGGCCGCTACGTTCGGTGAACTCCCGCATGCGCCACTGCGGTTCCACGCCTTAGCGCAGGTCGCCGCTAAGCATTCCTGGCGGCGCGACCGGCTCGGCGACCAGTCCCATCTCGGCCGGGGCAGACAGCAGCGGGTGGTTGGGCAGCACTCGGACCGTATAGCCGAACGTTCCTGGCTTGCCAAGAACCGCCTCACCGGTATACCAGGCGACCGAGCCGTCCTCAGGGGACGACTCCAACTGCAGTTCCGAGCGGACCGGGTCAGCAATCTCGTCGTCGTCGCCAGCCTGGCCGTACAACACCTCCACACGGACATCGGCAGGCGTGAGCTGACCGAGCGCAACGCCCGCGCGAACGGTGAGGCGCGCACCCGGCGACTGTTCACCGTCGTTGGTCTCGACGTGCTCGACCCGCACCGCGGGCCACTCGCTCGTGACACGCTCCTTCCAGGCCGCGAGTTCCGCGGCGCCTGCGAACGGCACAGCGTCACTTCCGGCTAGTGCCCTCGACGACGCGCAGGCGGCAAGGTACAGCTCAGTCGTGTACTGCCTCACCATCCTGGTCGCTTGCGCCTTGGGACCAAGTGTTCGCAGGCTGTGCGCGACCATCTCAAGCCACCGCCGCGGCAGCCCGTCGGCGTCCCGATCATAAAAGGTCGGCGCGACCGACCGACCGAGCAGATCGTAAAGCGCCGCGGCCTCGACCTCGTCGCGCCGATGCGGGTCGGCGACCGAGTCGGCCGAAGGGATAGCCCAGCCGTTCTCCCGGTCGAACCATTCGTCCCACCATCCGTCGAGGACGGAGAGGTTGAGAGCGCCGTTCAACGCCGCCTTCATGCCCGAGGTACCGCACGCCTCGAGCGGGCGCAGCGGATTGTTCAGCCAGACGTCGCAGCCCTGCACCATTCTCCTGGCCAGCGCCATATCGTAGTCGGGCAAGAAGACGATCCTGTGCCTGACGGCGGCATCATCGGTGAACCGCACCATCTGCTGGATCAGGGCCTTGCCGCCATCGTCGGCCGGATGGGCCTTGCCAGCAATGACGATCTGAATGGGCCGCTCAGGGTCGAGCAGCAGCGCGGTCAGCCTGGCCGGGTCCTGCAGCATCATCGTCAAGCGCTTATACGACGGCACCCGGCGGGCGAACCCGACGGTCAGGATGTTCTCGTCGAGCGCGCCTTGGATCCATGCCAGTTCGGCCTCGGACGCGCCGCGTTGCTGCCAGGACGTCGTCAGCCTCGCCCTGGCCTCCGCCACCAGGCGCGCCCTGAGCGCTCGTCGGATGTGGAAGATCCGGGCGGGATCGGCCGAGACGGCTTCCCACGCCTGCGCGTCGTCGGCGAGCCATTCTGCCGCGCCAGCTTCGTGTCCGCGCTGGGCCACCTGCAAGATCTCGTTGGCCACCCAGCTTGGGCCGTGGACTCCGTTGGTGATCGAGCCGATCGGCACCTCGGCGGCGTCGAATCCTGGCCAGAGGCCCGTAAACATCGCCCGGCTGACTTGTCCATGCAGCTTGCTGACGCCGTTGACTCGCTGAGCGAGCCGCATTCCCATCACGGCCATGTTGAAGACCGCCGGGTCGCCGCCCGGATAGGTCTCCGCGCCGAGCCCGAGCAGCTGCTCGATCGGCAGTCCAGGCTCGCCGCCGCCGAGGCCGAACTGCGCCTCGATCAGCTTCCTGTCGAACCTGTCGATACCGGCTGGCACCGGCGTGTGGGTCGTGAAAACCGTTCCCGCTCTGGTTAGCTCCATGGCCTCGGCGTAAGAGGCGCCCTGCCTCAAGTACTCCCTGATCCGCTCGATGCCAAGGAAGCCGGCGTGACCCTCGTTGGTGTGGAACACCTCGGGCTGCGCGTGGCCGGTGATCGAACAGTAGAGCCTGACGGCTCTGACCCCGCCGATGCCAAGCAACAGTTCCTGGCGCAGCCGGTGATCACTCCCGCCGCCGTACAGCCGGTCGGTTACCTCGCGGAGCAGCGGATCGTTGTCCTCGGTATAGGAGTCGAGCAGCAAAAGCGGAACCCTGCCGACGTCGGCGATCCAGATGTGCGCGGCGAGCTGAGCCCCGTCGGCCAGGCCGACCGTCACCCTAGCCGGGGATCCTCCTGCGTCGCGGAGCAACGCGATCGGCAGGCCGGCCGGATCCCAGGCCGGGTACCGCTCGGCCTGCCAGCCCTCAGCGGATAGTGACTGGGTGAAGTAGCCGTGCCGGTAGAGCAAGCCGACGCCAATGACCGGAACGCCCAGATCGCTGGCGGATTTCAGGTGATCGCCGGCGAGAATGCCAAGCCCGCCCGAGTACTGCGGGAGCGCCGCGGTGATCCCGTACTCGGGAGAGAAGTAGGCGATCGCGGCCGGCCCGGCTGCGTCTTGGCCGGATAGCTGGTACCAGCGGCGGCCGCCCTGGTACTCGCTGAGCGCGTCCACCGCGGCGCCCAGCCTGCGCAGGTAATCCTCGTCAGCGGCGAGTTCTGCCAGCCGTTCCTGAGACACTCGCGCGAGCAGACCCGCCGGGTCGTGCCGCGCGCTTTCCCAGGCCGCCGGGTCGATCTCAGCGAACAGCGCCCTTGTAGGCGCGTGCCACGACCAGCGCAGGTTGAGCATCAACGTCCGCAACGGGGCAAGCGGCACGGGCAGCGCGGGATGGATGGTGAACCGGCGGATAGCTTTCACGGTGAGTGACCTTAATGCGTGCCTAGACCAGGTAGGACCACGGCCCATGCACACGGCCACGCCCTGCAGTTGACGATGGCGTTTCCTGCGCCCTGGCGTGGCCGCCCGCGTGCATGCGGCCCGCCACGATTGGGTAGTTTTTCGTGGTGATCGGCAGGATTCCCATTCGCGACATCCAGCCCATGATCGACCGCGGGCAGCGGCCAGCCAAGGCGGTCACCGGCGAGACCGTGCGGATCACCGCGACAGTGTTCCGCGAGGGACACGAGATGCTGGGCGCCGGTGTTGTGCTACGAGATCCAGCGGGCAATTGCCGCGCGATCGTGACCATGCGTCCGCTCTCCGAGGGAACCGACAGCTTCTACGCGGACGTAACGCCGACGAGCGAAGGGCTGTGGCACTTCAGGATCGAGGCATGGGGCGATCCGATCGCGCACTGGCGACACGACGCCGCGATCAAGGTGCCTATCGGCCAGGACGTCGAGCTGATGCTCGCCGAAGGCGCGCTGCTCTTCGATCGTGCCGCCCGCGAAGCGGGCGACACCAACCCCGCCCCACCGACGCCCGCCCGCGAAGCGGGCGACAAAATCCCCGCCCCACCGACGCCGGCCCGCGAAGCGGGCGACAAAATCCCCGCCCCACCGACGCCGGCCCGCGAATCCGGCGGCACGAACCAAACTGCATCGACGCCAGCCCGCGAAGCGCGTGGCACAAACCCGGCCCCACCGACGCCAGCCCCTGAAACGGACTCGAGTCCCGGCCCGCTGTACAAGAAGGTCGCCCAAGCACTACGCAGCGGAAAGGGCGCGCCGGTCGACCGGCTCGGTGCCGCTTTCACCCGCGAGGTAACCGATGCGCTGGCCGAATTTCCGCTGCGTGAGGTGACAACCCACTCGGCATGGTGCGCGCTGATCGTGCACAGGCAGCGTGCGCTGTTCGGGTCCTGGTACGAGTTCTTTCCCCGCTCGGAGGGCGCCAAGGTTGACCCACTCGGCCGGCGCCGGTCGGTATCGGGAACGCTGCTCACCGCCGCCAGGCGGCTTGACGCGATCGCCGCCATGGGCTTCGACGTGGTCTACCTGCCCCCCGTGCACCCAATCGGAACGACGGCGCGCAAGGGCAGGAACAATGCACTGACCGCCGGCCCCGACGATCCGGGCTCGCCGTGGGCCATAGGCTCGCCAGCGGGCGGCCACGACACGATCCACCCTGACCTTGGCACCATCGACGACTTCGACTACTTCGTGGCCCGAGCAGGCAGGCTGGGCCTTGAGGTCGCGCTTGACCTGGCGCTGCAGGCGTCACCGGACCATCCGTGGGTCGCCAAGCACCCTGAATGGTTCACGACACGCGCCGACGGCTCGATTGCTTACGCCGAGAACCCGCCCAAGAAGTACCAGGACATCTACCCGCTGAACTTCGACAACGACCCCGAGGGGATCTATGCCGAGGTGCTCAGGATAGTGCGCCACTGGATCGCCCACGGCGTGACGATATTCCGCGTCGACAACCCGCACACAAAGCCGCTGCCGTTCTGGGACCGGCTGCTGCGGGAGATCGCGGCGACCGATCCGCAAGTGATCTTCCTGGCTGAGGCGTTCACCAGGCCCGCGATGATGCACACGCTCGCGGCCATCGGATTCCATCAGTCCTACACGTACTTCACCTGGCGCAACACCAAGTCCGAGCTCACCGACTACCTCACTGAACTGGCCGGGCCGGCTGCCGCCTACATGCGTCCTAACTTCTTCGTCAATACCCCGGACATCCTCAGCGAGTATCTTCAGCATGCGAGCCCTGCGGCGTTCCGGGTCAGGGCGGTTCTAGCCGCGATGCTCTCGCCGTCCTGGGGGGTCTACTCAGGTTTCGAACTGTGCGAGAACTCGCCGCTACGGCCGGGGAGCGAGGAGTACCTGGACTCAGAGAAGTACCAGTACCGACCCCGAGACTGGGCGCTGGCGGAGCGAATGAACCTCGGAATCTCGCCCTTCATCGCACGACTCAACGCGATCAGACGATCCCACCCGGCTCTGACTCAGCTGCGCAACCTGCGCTTCCATTTTCCGGATCAGCCAGAGATTCTGTGCTTTTCTAAGCGTGTGGACCCGCCAGCCGGCCCCGCTGGCGGCGATACTGTCTTGGTCGTCGTGAATCTCGACCCGCACCAGCCGCGCGAGGCGACGGTGTGGCTGGACCGGACCGCCCTCGACGTCGATACCGACGCAGGGTTCACGGTAACCGACGAGCTAACTGGCGAGTCATACCGATGGGGAGCGGCGAACTACGTCCGCCTCGATCCGACCAGCGCACCAGCGCACATCTTCACGGTTTCTGCCGACCAGCCAGGGGACGGGAACCGGCCGGCCTGATGCACGCCGAGCACGGCGCGTTAGGAACAATACGGCAACAACACCGCGGCGGAGTCTATCCGCGCTCAGCCGACGGCACGGGCTCGCAGATGGCTCGGCGTCCCAGCCAGGCCCCAGGTCACCCCACACTAGATCTCAGGTACGTAAGGAAGCATCAGGAGAGATCCGTGGCACAGCAGGAACAAGCGTCGCACGTATCCCCCGCAGCGCTCGACGCCGATGGTCAGGGAGGTCGGTCCCCCGACCAGGACCGCCCATTCCTGCTCGGCACCGCCGCGCTCAGCGAACCTGTGCCGAACTCGTTCTCGTTCGACAAGCCGCGCGACCCGCAGTGGTACAAGCACGCGGTCTTCTACGAGGTCCTCGTGCGCGGCTTCCACGATTCGAACGGCGATGGCACGGGCGATCTGCGCGGCTTGATCTCGCGTCTGGACTATCTGCAGTGGCTCGGGATCGACTGCCTCTGGCTGCTGCCGATCTTCGACTCGCCGCTGCGTGACGGCGGCTACGACATCGCGGACTTCATGGCCGTCCTGCCCGACTTCGGCACCATCGGCGACTTCGTCGAACTGGTTGAGGAAGCGCACGCTCGCGGCATCAGGGTCATCGCCGACCTGGTCATGAACCACACAAGCGACCAGCACCCGTGGTTCCAGGCGTCCCGCGCGGATCCCGGCGGCCCATACGGCGACTTCTACATGTGGTCGGACACCGATGACAAGTACCCGGATGCGCGAATCATCTTCGTCGACACCGAGCAGTCCAATTGGACGTTCGACCCGGTACGCGGCCAGTACTACTGGCACAGGTTCTTCTACCACCAGCCCGATCTGAACTACGAGAACCCGCTCGTACAGGACGCGATGCTCGAGGTGCTGCGGTTCTGGCTCGACCTCGGCATCGACGGCTTCCGGCTTGACGCGGTGCCTTACCTGTACGCGCGCGAGGGCACGAACTGCGAGAACCTCAAGGAGACGCACGAGTACCTGAGGCGGGTACGCGCGGAGGTGGACCGCCTCTATCCGGACCGCGTGCTGCTCGCCGAGGCGAACCAGTGGCCTGACGACGTGGTCCAGTACTTCGGCGATGCCAGCGTCGGCGGCGACGAGTGCCACATGGCCTTCAACTTCCCGCTCATGCCGCGCATCTTCATGGCCGTGCGGCGTGAGCAGCGCTATCCGATCTCTGAGATCCTCGCGAAGACGCCGCAGATCCCGTCCGGCTGCCAGTGGGGAATCTTCCTGCGCAACCACGACGAGCTAACCCTGGAGATGGTCACCGACGACGAGCGCGACTACATGTACGCCGAGTACGCCAAGGACCCGAAGATGAAGGCCAACATCGGGATCAGGCGCCGGCTCGCGCCGCTACTCGACAACGACCGCAACCAGCTCGAGCTGTTCACTGCCCTGCTTTTGTCCCTGCCCGGCTCTCCCGTCGTGTACTACGGCGACGAGATCGGGATGGGCGACAACATCTGGCTCGGCGACCGGGACGGAGTACGGACTCCGATGCAGTGGACGCCCGACCGCAACGGCGGATTCTCACGCTGTGACCCGCAGCGGCTGTACCTGCAGCCGAACATGGATCCGATCTACGGCTACCAGGCGATCAACGTCGAGGCGCAGGAGCGCAACACCGGCTCGCTACTGCACTGGACCCGGCGGATGATCGAGATCCGCAAGCGTCATCAGGTCTTCGGCCTCGGCCAGTACTCCGAGCTGACCAGCTCCAACCCCAGCGTGCTGGCGTTCGTCAGGGAATACGTCGGATCCGCGCCTGATCAGGCCGCGGGGAACCCGATCCTGTGCGTCAACAACCTGTCCAGATTCCCGCAGCCGGTCGAACTTGACCTGTCCAGGTTCAACGGCTACACCCCGGTTGAATGCATGGGCGGCGTGGCTTTTCCTCCGGTGGGCGAGCTCAACTACCTGCTCACGCTGCCCGGGCATGGCTTCTACTGGTTCGTGATGGAACCACCGGCCAACTGAGGCTGCCCGACGCGGCGCGATCTGCCTAACCCTGGAGCGGACCGTAACGCAGGCGGATGCTTGACTCGTCTGGTGACCCGGAGCGCGCTCGCCGATCTGCTGTCGGCGTGGCTGCCGGCCCAGCGCTGGTTCGCTGGCGGCGCTCGCGCGTGCCAGGTCGATATCACCTCCGACGTCCGGCTGACCGATGCAGGCGCCGAGGGGACCGAGGTGCCCGAGCTGCGGCACCTGATGGCCGACGCCTGGCTGGGCCAGGAGAAGGTTACTTACCAGGTGCCGGTCGGCATCCGGACACAGATGCCAGCCGGACTCGCCGCAGCTGAAATCGGCCGCCTGCCTGACGGGAGGATCGCGTACGACGGGACGGCCGATCCCCACCTGACAGCGGCCTTGCTTCGAGGCATCGCGGAGCAGCGCACCGCGGGACCGCTCCGGTTCGCGGCAGAGCCAGGCGCGATCATCGACGCGACCGCCGCAGGGCGCACGCTGCCCCCACTGGCGAGCAACACCAGCATCGTTTTCGGCGATAGCGCGATACTCAAACTGCTGCGCAGGCCATTCACCGGGCACCACCCCGACCTGGAAGTTCCAGCGGCGCTCGCGAGGAACGGCTCGCAGCTGGTCGCCGCTCCGCTCGGCTGGATCGACATGCCCGGCAGGGGTGGCGGCGAGCCCGCGGTGCTCGCGATCTTGTCGGTCTATTTCCCTCACTCGACCGACGGCTGGTCGCTCGCCACCGCCAGCTTGCGGGCACCCGACCAGGACTTCGCGACCCAGGCCCGGCTGCTCGGCGAGGCCACGGCGAAGCTGCACGCCGAGCTCGCGGCGGCGTTTGGCACGGGTGTCCTGGCACGTCACGCTCTGGCTGACCTGACCGGTGCCATGCAGACTGAGCTCAGCAAGGCGATCACCATCGTCCCCTCGCTCCGCGAGCACGAGATGACGGTCCGCGCCTGCTATGAAGCGCTGGCCGGGACGCGCGCCGACATCGAGGTCCAGCGGATCCACGGCGACTATCACCTCGCCCAGGTGCTCGGAACCGACCGTGTTGACCCAGGCGCGGACGAACTCCCCGCACCCCGCCGCCGGCCCGACCTCCCGGCCCACCCCCGCCGGCCCGACCTGCCGGCCCACCCCCGCCGGCCCGACCTGCCGGCCCACCCGCGCGGGCCCGACCTCCCCGCACCCCGCCGCCGGCTCGGCCCACGGGGAGACGAACCTCCGGCACCCCCTGGCCGCTGGGTCGTGCTCGATTTCGAGGGGGAGCCGTCGGTGCCGCTGGCGCGGCGCAGGTCTTTCGCGCCAGCGCTGCGCGACGTAGCCGGGATGCTCCGCTCGTTCGACTATGCGGCCAGACACGAGGCGTTGCGCCGGCCGGCCGACAGGCCGCTCGCGGACGCGGCCTCCGTATGGGTTAAGCGATGTCAGGACGCCTTCTGCTCGGGGTATGGGCGGATCACGGGCTGCGATCCGAGGACAAGCGGGCCGCTGCTTCGTGCCCTGATCCTGCAGAAGGCGGTCTACGAGGCGGTCTACGAAGCCAGGCACCGGCCTGACTGGCTGCCGATTCCGGTCGCTGCGATCGCGGAGGCAACTCGATGACAAGCGCAGGCAACCCGAGCGGTGAC
>Ga0126378_10002689_pt1 | contig 13240 bp, 13 predicted proteins | sample PanSoiMetPlot_23_FD_92587 | JGI IMG/M metagenome (GOLD analysis project Ga0126378, IMG submission 92587) | Tropical forest soil microbial communities from Panama - MetaG Plot_23 | ecosystem: Environmental > Terrestrial > Soil > Tropical forest > Bulk soil | place: Panama | collected 2016-02-17
ACAGACTCCGAGTACGCCAACCTGTTCAACTCCGGCAAGATCGGCATGCTGGTGACCGGCCCGTGGGACTTGTCCGCCTTCCCGAACGTGAAGTACGGCGTGCAGATCATGCCTACGTTCGCTGGCACCGCCGGCGGCCATCAGACGATCTCCGGACCTGACAACTGGGTGGTCTTCAACAACGGATCGCAACGGGTGGCGGCGGCGGAGCAGTTCCTGCTCTGGATGACGGCCACGCCGCAGGCCACGTACTTCTCCCTCCACACGGGCGACCTGCCGATCCGCCAGTCCGTGCAGAACTCGCCGGGGTTCTTGCAGCAGATGGATCAGGGGCTGCCGCAGGTGGACACGTTCGTGACCAACCTCGGGAACGTCCAGCAGGCACGACCGCAGCTCCCGAGCTACCCCAAGGTCTCCACCATTCTTGGCAACATGATCGTGTCGGTGCTACTCGGCAAGAGCCAGCCGCAAGCCGCCCTTGCTTCCGCGGCTGCGCAGGTGAACGCGGCCCTGGCTGGGGGCTCGGGTCAGTGACGTGACGGTACGCGACACCGCGGCTCGGTACCTGGGCATCCGCGGGCAGGTGAGTAGCCGGAGGGTGCGGGTAAGTGCTGGGGAGCAGGTAACGGGGTGGGCGTTCGTAACACCCGCAGCAGTGTTGCTCATGTTGTTCGGCGTGGTCCCGATCGCGTGGTCGGCGATCATGTCGTTCCAGCGCAACAACTTGTTCTCGCCCAACACCCCGTTCGTGGGGCTGACCAACTACCGGCAGATGCTGCACGATCCCATCGTGGGCCAGGCGATCGAGCACACCGTGGTCTACACGGCGCTGTTCGTGCCGGGCACCATGCTGGTCGGCCTGTTCCTGGCCGTCGCGATGAACCGAAAGATCAGGTTCATCTCGGTTTACCGAACCGCGGCGTACGCGACCATGGCCATCTCCGCCATCAGCGAGGCGCTGGTCTTCATCTGGCTGTTCGATCCGTCTTACGGCATCGTGAACTACTTCTTGAACCTCGTCGGCATCCCGCAGCAGCCGTTCCTGAACTCGACCTCGCAGGCGCTGTTCGTGATCGCCATCATGACGATCTGGGGCTGGACCGGCTTCGCCGTGGTGATCTACCTGGCGGCGCTCCAGGGGATTCCCCAGGCTCTCACCGAGGCAGCGGCGATCGACGGGGCAGGCCGGTGGGCCACGTTCCGCCGGATAACGCTGCCGCTGCTGAGCCCAGCGTCGCTGTTCCTGGTGGTCTGGCTCACCATCAATGCGTTGCAGCTCTTCGACGAAGTCTACCTGAGCACGTCGGGCGGGCCGTTGAACTCAACCACCGTGCTCGTCTACTACCTGTACCAGCAGGCGTTCGGCGGCACGAGCTTCAACTTCGGCTACGCGTCGGCCATCGCGTACTTCCTGTTCCTGATCATCATCGTCGTCACCGCGGTCCAGTTCCGGGTCGGCCGCCGACTTGTCCATTACAGGTCCTGACATGGCTGCGTCTACTGTCGCGCTTTCTGGGCGTGCACGGCGGCGGCTGCCGTTCAGCCCGTGGCATCTCGTCCTGATCCCGGCCACCATCGTGCTGATCTTCCCGTTCGCGTGGCTGCTTATTACTTCGGTCGAGACGCCCGCTGAGGCGCTGCACTTCCCGCCGATCCTGGTGCCGCATCACCTGGATTTCAGCAACTACCCGCACGCGCTCCAGGCGGAACCGTTCGGCCGGTTCTTCATCAACAGTGCGGTCGTCGCGGTGGTCACGGTTATCAGCAATCTTGTGATGTGCACGCTGGCGGGCTACGCGTTCGCGCGGTACCGGTTCCGCGGCCGCGGGCTCTTGTTCGCGTTGATGATGACGACGCTGATGGTGCCGCTCCAGGTGACGCTGATACCGCAATACATCATCACGAAATGGCTCGGTATCCACCTGCTAGGAGCCGTCGGGCTCAACCACATCGGTTCGCTAATCCTGCCGGTCGCGGCGACAGCCTTCGGTGTGTTCTTCATGCGCCAGTTCTTCCGGACACTGCCGGTTGAGTACGAGGAGGCCGCCAGGGTCGACGGAGCAAGCAGGCTCACCGTGTTGTGGCGGATCGTGCTGCCACTGTCTGGACCTGCGCTGTCAACGCTGGCCGCGCTGACGTTCCTCGACTCGTGGAACAACTTCCTCTGGCCCCTGATCGCGGTTAACCAAACCGATCAGATGACGCTGCCGCTAGGTCTCGCCACGTTCCAGGGCGCGCACAGCACCGAGTGGACGCTGCTCATGGCCGGCAACGTAATGACGCTCGTTCCGATAATGATCGTCTTCTTCGCCGCGCAGCGATATTTCGTCCGGTCGGTGGCAGCCACTGGCCTCTCGGGTACGTGAGGCAACTGGTGTGCCGCGGACGAGCTAGCAAGCGGCCCGAGGAAGTCTGGGCGAAGGAGCGAAGGTGACAGTTCGGGCGGATGATTTCGCAGGCAGCATCGAGGCTGAGATCGCATCACAGCCGGCGTGCTGGCTGCGAGCAGCCGAGCTCGCCGCCGGTACGCGTGGAGGTTTGCCGGAGCCGGGCGAGCGCGTCGCGGTGGCCGGTTGCGGAACCTCCTGGTTCATCGCGCAGTCATACGCTGCTGCCCGCGAGGCAGCAGGTCATGGCGAGACTGACGCGTTCGCGGCATCGGAGATGCCTGCTCTGCGCCGGTATGACCGAGTGCTCGTGCTCTCCCGATCCGGCACCACTACGGAGATCCTGACTTTGCTGGCCCGGCTGGGCGGAACGGTTCCGACGGTGGCGATCACCACGGATCCGGCGACCCCGGTGGCGACAGCGGCGGACGAAATCATCGCGATCGGTTTCGCCGACGAGCAGTCAGTGGTGCAGACCAGGTTCGCGACCACCGAACTCGCGCTCTTGCTGGCGCACCTCGGCGAAGACATTACGCCGATGGCCGCTGCGGCGGAGGCTGTCCTTGCTGCGCCGCTGCCGCCTGAGCTGACAGGCGCCGAGCAGTTCACCTTCCTCGGCACCGGCTGGACCTGCGGCTTGGCCAGCGAGGCTGCGCTGAAGCTGCGGGAAGCCGCCGGCTGCTGGACGGAGGCTTATCCCGCGATGGAGTACCGGCATGGGCCGATCGCGGTCGCCTGTCCGGGCCGGGTGGTATGGCTGCTCGGCCAGGCGCCGGATGGGCTGATAGACGAGGTCGCGGCTGCCGGTGGCATTGTCTGGCAGCCGCCTGAGGCGCGCGCTACACCGCTGGCCGAGCTAGTCCGCGTGCAGTTGCTGGCCGCTTCGATCGCCCGGGCGCGCGGGCTCGATCCGGACCGGCCCAGGAATCTGACCCGGTCAGTAATCCTGTCATCGCTGTAGCCAGGAGCCCGGCAGTGATCCTCATCGTCGCGCTCAATCCGGCGCTGGACATCACGCACCACGTCGACGGCGTCGACTGGGTGAGCGTCAACCGCCCGTCCGCGGTGCACGTACGCCCTGGTGGTAAAGGGCTGAACGTCGCGGCAGTCCTGCGCACGCTGGGCGGAGACGTGCACCTGCTGGGCTTTGCCGGCGGTCACGCCGGCGATGTGCTGGCGGGGGAGCTCAGCGCTGCCGACATCCCGGCGGGCTTCACCAGGATCGCGGGCGAGACGCGGCGGACGTTCGCCGTGGTGGATACCCGTCGCGACGAGACAGCGATCTTCAATGAACCTGGCCCCGTCGTTAGCGGCGCCGAGTACGCGACGTTCCTGGCGTGCTACGCCGAGGCGCTGCCGGGTAGCGCTGTCGTCGTGCTCGCTGGCAGCCTTCCGCCGGGTCTGCCATCCGGGACCTATGCGGACCTGATCACGATGGCGGCGCGCGCTGAAGTGCCGGCGCTGTTGGACACGTCCGGCGATGCCCTGCTGGCCGGCGTCGCAGCTGGTCCGGCCGTCGTCAAGCCGAACGCGGCTGAACTCCTCGCGGCTCTCGGCCGTGGCGGGCCATGGCCCGGGTCAGGACAGTCGGGGCGGCACCTCCCGATGGCCACCCGAAACTCACAGTCGGGTGATCGTCCGCCCGTGCGGGTGCTGGCCGACGCCGCCAGCGAACTGCGCGATCGGGGCGCCGACAGCGTAGTCGTGACACTCGGAGCCGACGGCGTGCTCGCAGTAACTGCCGACGGCACCTGGCTGGCGAGATCAAAGCCGGTCGCCGGGAACCCGACCGGCGCGGGCGACGCCGCGGCCGCTGGGCTGGCGTACGGCCTCGTGCATGGCTACTCGTGGGCGGCGCGTCTGGCGCACGCCGCCGCGCTCGGCGCTGCTGCGGTCGCCGCTCCCGTCGCTGGCCAGGTCAGCCTGGCCGCCTACGAGCGTGCCCTCGGCGAGGTCGAGGTGCAGAGCTGGGAGCGGTCGTAATGCCGTTGGTATCAGTAGCGGAGATCATCGGGACGGCGCGCTCGGCCGGCTGCGGCGTCGGCGCATTCAATGTGATCGGGATCGAGCATGCCGAAGCAATTGTCGCCGGCGCGGAAGCGGCGGATGCGTCGGTAGTGCTGCAGGTCAGCGAGAATTGCGTCGCCTACCACGGCGCGCTCGCGCCGATCGGCCGCGCCGTGCTGGCGGTGGCTGAGGCGGCGACCGTGTCGACCGCAGTCCATCTTGACCACGCCACCACCGCCGAGCTAATCCAGGAGGCGGTCGCGCTCGGCTTCGGCTCAGTCATGTACGACGGCTCCACGCTGTCCTATGCCGACAACGTTCGTGCGACAGCCCGGATCAGCGCATGGTGCCACGACCGGGGAGCGTTCGTGGAAGCCGAGCTTGGCGAGGTCGGCGGGAAGGACGGCGTGCATGCCGCAGGCGTCCGGACCGATCCGCTCGAGGCTGCCGACTTCGCGCGCGGCACGGGCATCGATGCGCTCGCCGTCGCGGTCGGCAGCTCGCACGCCATGGTGACGAAGGACGCTGTCCTCGACCTCGACCTAATACGGCGGATCCGCGCCGTGGTACCCGTTCCGTTGGTATTGCATGGCTCGTCGGGAGTACCCGACGATGCCCTCGACGCTGCCATCGAGGCTGGGCTCACGAAGATCAACATAGCCACCCAGCTGAACAAGGTGTTCACGGCTGCGGTGCGGGACCGTCTTGCCGGCGACGGCACGGTGACCGACCCCCGGCGTTACCTGGCTGTCGGCCGGGAGGCCATCGCTGCGGAAGTTGCCCGACTGCTTGGCGTACTCCGGGCTAGCGCAGGGAGCCGCGTATGAGCAGGTACAGCCGGTGGAATCAACTGCTCGAGCTGCTTGCCGCCGAAGGCCAGCTGCAAGTCGAACGCGCCGCGAAAGAACTCGGCGTGTCGACCGCGACGATCCGCCGCGACTTCGACGAACTAGCTAATCAGCAGATGCTGGCGCGGATTCGCGGCGGTGCCCTCGCTCGTGGCGTGACTTACGACCTGCCGCTGCGGTACAAGTCCGAGCGACATCCATCGGAGAAGCAGCGGATAGCCGCCGTCGCGGCCGGGCTGGTGCTGCCTGGCCAGGTGGTCGGCCTCAACGGCGGTACGACCACAACCGAGGTGGCCCGGGCACTGGCCGTTCGCACCGACCTGACTACCGCCGCTGGGGCGCCTGCCGTGACCGTTGTCACCAACGCCCTCAACATCGCCACCGAACTTGCGGTCCGCGAGCACATCAAGATCGTCGTCAGCGGTGGCGTGGCGCGGCCGCAGTCGTACGAGCTCACCGGGCCGCTGGCTACCGGCGTGCTGGATCGGGTCAGCATCGACATGGCGTTCCTCGGCGTGGACGCGATCGATCCGGTGGCTGGCGCAATGGCCCAGCACGAGGGCGAGGCCAGCATTAACCACCTGATGGCGCGCCAAGCCGCACAAGTTGTGGTGGTGGCTGACAGCTCGAAGATAGGCCGCCGGGCCTTCGCCCGGATCTGCACGGCGAGCGAGATCGACGTTCTGGTCACCGACACCGGCCTGGCCGACGAGGATGCAGCCAGGTTCACCGAGGCAGGCGTGCAGGTGATGACCGCGTGAGTCGGGACGCCGCGGGCCCGCAAGTGGACCTGCTCGTGATCGGCGACTGCAACCCTGACGTGCTCGCGCTCGGGGGCGATGTGACGCCCGAATTCGACCAGCGGGAGAAGCTCGTGGATGTCATCTCGCTGGTCGTCGGCGGATCGGCCGCGATCACCGCACTGGCCGCAGCCAGGCTCGGCCTGCGCGTAGCGCTGGCGGCCGCCGTCGGGCCTGACCCAGCCGGCGAGTTCATGCTCGGTCAGCTGGCCGCCGAAGGTGTCGACACCTCAGCGGTCGTGACAAGGCCGAGCATGGCGACAGGCATGACCATCGCGTTGTCGCATGGCAACGATCGCGCGATCCTCACCGCGACCGGCGCCATGACGTCGCTGACGGCTGACGACATACCGCGCGGCCTACTGGACCGGGTCGGGCATGTGCACGTCAGCTCGTATTTCCTGGTTGAGCACTCGCTCGGGCCGGGTCTCGCGGACCTGTTCGACTACGCACATCGGTGCGGTGCCACCACATCGCTCGACCCGAACTGGGACCCGAGCGGACGCTGGGGCGGCGACCAGTTGCTCGGCGTGCTGGCGAACACCGACGTTCTGCTGCCCAATGACCAAGAGGCCAAGCGACTGTCCGCCCGGGACACTGTCGGCGAGGCGCTGCCAGTGCTCCGCGCCGCCGGGCCGAGGGTTGTGGTGAAGCTGGGACCAGGCGGCGCCATCTGTCTCGACGGCCCGCAGCCGCATCGCATCCACGCGCCGTCTGCGCTCACCGGCGACTTCGTCGACGCCACCGGCGCTGGCGACTGCTTCAACGCTGGCCTGATCACTGGCTTGCTGGACGGCCTCTGTTTGATGGCCGCTGCTAGCCTCGGCTGCGCGACCGGATCGGCCTCGACCCGCGGAGCAGGCGGTACAGCGGCCGCGCCGGACCGCGCGGCTGCGCTGGCGCTTGCCGCGACCGTCACCAGCGAGCCCGCCTAGTCTGCGTCTCGTCGTCGGCGGGAGTCGACCAGCGGGCGGCGTCGACTCAGCATCGGGGCCGGCGTCGGCAGCGTGGCTAGCCGTGATCCTGCAGCTTGGCGGCCGGGCTATCGGCCGGGTGGAACACCCCGAGTACGCGCAGCACCTCAGCCCCGTTGTTCTCCAGGCAGTGGAGCAACCCGGGCGGCAAATGCAGGCAGGTTCCCGGCGCCAGCGCGTGCTCCGCCCCGCCAATGTGGGCCACCCCCTCGCCGGCCAGGATCAGCACGACCTCGTCATACGGGTGGCTGTGATCAGGCGCCTTGCCCGGCGGGATCTCTCCGACGAACTGGGTAGCCACCGAGCAGCCGCGGCCGGGGCCGAACAGGACACGGAACTTCCGGTCGCCGGTCGTCTCGACATCGCAGTCGGCCAGGTCACTGCTGCGCGGCGTACGCGGATCGGCGGCGGGGTCGGCCTCGCTGGCGGGCTCGCTGGTCGCTGTCGGCAAGGTCACGATGTCCAGGCGCAGCTCCGCTTCGTGCGCGCCGACCTGATAGGCGGCGCAGGCCGGGATCCAGAGGCCTCGGTCCTGGCTCAGCGATGGTCCCGGCTCGCCATCCAGGTCAAGGCTGGCCCAACCGGCGACGACGAACCACAGCTCACCGCCCGCGCCCGCCGTGCCGGCAAACGTGCGATGCGCGGGAATCTCCACCATCCTGCGTACTAGCCCAGGTTCGTTGCGGCCAGTGTCGAGCAACAGCTTCAGACTGGCGCCTGTCTCCGTGCGCTCGGTCTGGACCTCGGTTGCCCGGACGACCGCGCCGACGGCGCTCACTGCAGCCTCGCCGCAGTCGGCGACTGAGCTGCCACCAGGCCAGCCAGCGCCTCGTTAAACTGGTCGATCTCCGCCAGGGTGTTGTAGTGCGCGATGCCGATGCGCAGTGCCTCGCCCCAGCCGATCCGGTCGTGCAGCCCAAGCGCGTAGTAACTCCCATGACTCCAGACGCCGAAGCCAAGCTTGGCTAGTTCCTCACTCAGTAGCTGCGACGAGATGCCAGGGAAGTTGACGAGGAATACTGCGACCCGGCCGGTCATAGAAGGCAGCCCCCACAGCATGGCCCCGTCCGGCAGCCCGGCAAGCAGCCGCTCACCAAGCTGACGTTCCCACGCCGCGAGTCTGGCCATCCCGCCGACGCTATCGAGGTAGTCGAACGTGGCGAGCAGGCCACCAAGCAACTCGTACGGCAGCGTGCCTGTCTCGAACCGGTGGCCGACCGGTTCCATCGGGACCGGCCTGGCCTTGTAGGGCCGGAGGGACTCGAGTAGCTCCCGACGGCCGTAAGCGATGCCGAGGTGCGGTCCGCAGAACTTGTACGCCGAGCAGGCGACCACGTCGGCGCCGATGGCGCGTACGTTCATCGGCTCGTGTGCCGCGTACTGGACAGCGTCTACCCAGCTCAGGGCTCCGGCCGAGCGTGCAAGGTCACAGACTGCGCGCGCGTCGACGAGGGTGCCGGTCGCGTTTGCGCACCAGGGAAACGCGACGACCTTGGTCCGCGGGCTGAGCTTGCTCTCCAGGTCGGCCAGATCCAGCGTCGTATCGGCGTGCACATCCGCATGTCGCACCTCAAGTCCGAGGTCGCTGGCCAGGTCCAGCCAGGGCGCGACGTTGCCGTCGTGGTCGAGGCGGGTGACGACGATTTCGTCGCCTGGCTTCAGGTCCCGGCCGAGCGTGCGGCTCAGCATGAAATTCAGCGACGTCATGTTCGCGCCGAAGATGATCTCCTCGGCGGCGCAGCCCATGAATCGGGCTGACGCCGCCCGCGCATGGTCAACTAGCTCTTCGAGTCGTCTGCTCGTGGCGTAGGGAGCGCCAGTGTTCCCGCTTGCTTCGAGGAAGACCCTGGCTGCCGCGGCTCCGACCTCGTCCGGCGTCTGGGTACCACCGGGGGCATCGAGGTAGACGAAGTCATCGGTCAGCGAACTGAAGCGGGCGCGGATCGCAGTGACATCTGCAGAGGTGATGGGGTGGTCGTCGGCGACTGGGACGCTGGGGGTGCTGGCTTGGCCGGCGGCAATAGTGCTCATCAATCGGACGGTAAGTGCTGACCTCCAAGCAGGTCAATCCCGGCCGCGCGGGATGTTATCGGCCGAGGTAAGCGCGCTTAAGGTCCTCGCTGCGCAGCAGTTCAGCGGCCGGCCCTTCAAGCACGATTTCGCCCGTCGACAATACGTACCCGCGGTCCGCGATCGACAGGGCCATCGCCGCGTTCTGCTCGACCATCAGTACGGCAACGCCCGACTGATGGATGTCTTTGATGATCTGGAAGTTCTGCTGCACCAGCGCGGGCGACAGGCCCATCGATGGCTCGTCCATCAACAGCAGTCGCGGCCGAGACATCAGCGCCCGGCCCACTGCCACCATCTGTTGCTCACCGCCCGACAGCGTCCCGGCCAGCTGACTCCGCCGTTCCAGCAGGCGCGGGAACAGGACGTGGATGCGGTCCAGGTCGTCGTCGAGCTTCTCGCCTCCTCGCAGCACCCCGCCCAGTTCGAGGTTCTCCCGGACCGTCATGTCCCCGAACAGCCGGCGGTTCTCCGGCACGATCGCGACGCCGCAGCCAATCCGGTCAGGTACGGACCAGCTCGTGACGTCCTTGCCGCTCAGCATGACGCGGCCGGAGCGCGGCCGGACGATGCCGAGGATCGTCTTCAGCGTGGTCGACTTGCCTGACGCGTTTCCGCCCAGCAAGCAAACCAGTTCCCCGTCGCCCACGTGCAGCGAGATGCGCTCCAGGATGCGCATCTGCCCGTAGTAGGTCGTGACGTCCTGCAGACTCAGCAGCGGCGCTGCCGCAGCCGCGGCCTCAGCCGACACGTCAAGATTCGTCTCGCTCATCCGGACTCTGCCAGGGCCTCAGGGTCGCGGCCCATGTAAGCCTCGACGACTGCCGGGTGATTCGCCACGTCGTCGAACCTGCCTTCGGCGATCTTGACGCCGTGGTCGAGCGCTACCACGCGATCCGAGCAGCCGGCCACCACGTGCATGTCGTGCTCAATGACGAGGATCGCCAGGTGCCGCTCATCACTCAGGCGTCCGATCAGGTCGGTGATCTCGTGGGTCTCGGCCGGGTTCATGCCCGCGGCCGGCTCGTCCAGCAACAGGATCCTCGGCTTTGTCGCCAGCGCTCTGGCAATCTCGAGACGGCGGCGGTTCGCGTAGGACAGCGAGTATGCGGGCTGATCCCACCGGTACCCAGCCAGCCGCTGCCCGAAGAACGACAGCACCTCTTCAGCGAGGGCGCGCGCCTCTCGCTCCTCACGCCGCGCCCAGGGCAGCCGCAGGACCGACTCGACGGGCGTTGCCCTCGTGTGGCCGTACGTCGCCGCCATCACGTTCTCGAGCACCGACATGTTCAGGAAGAGGCGCAGGCTCTGGAAGGTGCGCGCGATCCCGAGCTGCGCGATGCTGTGCGGCGACCGGCCAGCAATCGCGTGGCCGGCGAACCGGACGTCACCCGAGCTCGGCTGGTACACGCCGGTGATCACGTTGAAGACCGTGGTCTTGCCGGCCCCGTTCGGACCGATAATGCTGACGATCTCGCTGTCGTTCACCGCCAGATCGAAGTCCGCCAGCGCTCGCAGGCCGCCGAACGACAACGACAGCTTCGACAAGCTCAGCACTGGGCTGTCCGCGCGCGGTGTGGGCACGGCGTCTTTGCCGAGAATTTCAGCAGGAACGGGCTGTGTAGGGTCCGCCGCCGTCATGCCGGCACCTCGACTCGTCGCGTTCCCAGCAAACCCTGTGGCCGGGCGTTCATCATGACGATCAGGATGGCGCCGATCATGAGCTGGCGGGTCACCGACGGGCTGGCGATCAGCACGGTCTCCCAGGTGAACGACGCCAGGTACAACGTGGGCACCAGCAGGATCGTCCGCCAGACGCCCTTGACCTGCACAAGTGCAATCAACATGCAGATCAGCAGGACGAAACCGAACTTGCCCGGTGTCTGCGGGTTGGCCGGGACGATGACCCAGTCCCGCAGGGCAGCGCCGACGAAGCCCGTCGATTGCGGCGCGCCCGCCACCCAGGTGTGCGAGATCGCTTGCGCCACGGCGTGCGCCAGAAATCCGAATGCCACCGTGCTGACCAAGACGAGACCGAGCCGACGCCACGGGCGCAGCTTGGCGAGCAGCGTCAGCAAGATCAGCCCGTAGAACATGAAGCCTGAGTAGGTCGGGCTCCGCAGCAGGCCGTCGTAGATGACGTAGACGACCAAGGCTCCGGTCGCCGCGCCTGCGATGCTGCCGGACCCGCCGAGGACAAGGGCCGCGTAGACCACGATCAGGATCGGCGTGTCGAAGTCAGTGGGAAACACGCTGATCTGCTGCGCCGCGAAAATCGTCCCGGCCAGCCCGGCGACCACTGCGCCGAACGCGAAAGCCATGAGCTTCACCCGATCCACCGGGATCGTCATGGACGCCGCGGCGAGCGGATCCTCCCGCACGGCGCGCCAGGCACGGCCGGTGCGGGAGGTGTCCAGCAGCCGCAGCACCGCCATGGTCGCCACCAGCACGACGACGAGCAGGTAGTAGTAGCCCGCGTTGGTCGAGATCTGGTGGCCGAAGGCGTGAACGGTGTCGATCCCGACGATGCCGTTCGGCCCGCCCAGCACACCAGGCGCGACGTTATTGGTGAACTCGACGAATGCCTCGCCGAAGAACAGCGTGACGATCGCGAGGTAGTCGCCGATAAGCCGGCGGGACGGCAGGCCCACCAGCAGCCCGAGAATCCCGGTCGCGATCATCACGATCGGTATCGACAGCACCGACGGCAGGTGGATCGCGTGCGAGCCCAGTTGCGCGGAGGACAGCAGCGCGAAGGTGTACGCGCCAAAGCCGAAGAACGCGACGAAGCCGAGGTCGAGCATGCCGGTCCAGCCGACGACGATGTTGAGCCCGACGGCAAGCAGCGCAATGACCAGCGAATCGATGCCGACCTGGAGCTGAAAGCCACCTAGGCCCAAGAGCGGCAGCAACGCGCCGGCGAGGCCTGCGACGGCCAGCCTGGGCCACCAGCCCACTCGCTCTGCCGCCCGCTGGGCGGCACCGAGCCACGACGGCAGGTACTCGTGCCGCTGCGCTCGCCTCGCCACCCATTCGTCGGCGCCAACTTGCGGCCCATCGACGTCGGGTGCGGTGGTAGGGGGCAGCGCTTCTCCGCTCACACCTGCTTCACACCTTCCGCAGTTGCGGGCGGCCGAACAGCCCGGTAGGCCGGACCAGCATCACGGCGATCAGGAGACCGAATATCAGCAGGTTGGTGTACGTCGACGAAACGTAGCCGGTGATGAACGACTCGGCGATGCCGATGAGCAGGCCGCCGAGCATGGCGCCAGGCAGCGATCCGATGCCGCCCACGACGGCAGCCGTAAAAGCCTTGAGCCCGGCGGTAAATCCGATCATATTCGTCACCTGGTTAAACAACAGCCCGGCCATCACCCCGGCGACTCCGGCGAGGGCGGAGCCAAGGAAGAATGTCGCGGCGATCGTGAAGTTCACGTTGATCCCGAGCATCTCGGCCGCTTCGCGGTCGGATGCCACCGCGCGCATCTGCTTGCCGAGCGTGGTCCGGATCACCAGCAATCGCAGTCCGACCATCAGCGCTAGGCCCATCGCCAGCACCATGATCTGCACCGCGTCGATGCTGACTGAGCCGATCTGGATGCCCGACGAGAACGAAATGAACTCCGAAGTGTTGTAGACGCGGTACTGCGCCCCGAACAGCAGCAGGGCCGCGTTCTCCAGGAAGAAGGAGATGCCGATCGCAGTGATCAGTGGCGCTATCCGGGGCGCATCTCGCAAGGGTCGGTACGCGAAGCGCTCGATCACGACGCCAAGAAATCCGACCACCAGCGCTGCAAGCACGAACATGATCAGCAGCACCACCGGAACGGGGATGCTCAGCGCCGCCGGCCCGCCGAACCACTGGATGACGAAATAGCCGATGAAGGCTCCGACCATGTACAGGTCACCATGGGCGAAGTTGAGCAGCTTCAGCACGCCATAGACCATCGAGAAACCCAGGGCGACTAGCGCGTACAGCGCACCAGTAGTGACGCCGTTCACCAGTTCCTGGAAGAAGAAGCCCATGCCGCGCGGTACCGCCTCATCAGTCACGCCAACCCGGCGCGCGCTGTCCATCCAGCCGGATGGGCAGCGCGCGCCGGGGCAGTTCTGTCAGCTCAGCCGGTTAGCTGGGAATCAGGTTGTACTTACCG
>Ga0126378_10002690_pt1 | contig 13239 bp, 6 predicted proteins | sample PanSoiMetPlot_23_FD_92587 | JGI IMG/M metagenome (GOLD analysis project Ga0126378, IMG submission 92587) | Tropical forest soil microbial communities from Panama - MetaG Plot_23 | ecosystem: Environmental > Terrestrial > Soil > Tropical forest > Bulk soil | place: Panama | collected 2016-02-17
ACCCAGGATGGCAGGATCCTCGATAATGGAATCTCTCACCGGAGTCGCAAACAGCCTGTTTGCACAAAGCGCCGGTATGGGCGCGCTGCCGACTCTGTACGCGGCGACCTCGCCCGAAGTGCGGGGCGGCGACTACATCGGGCCCGACGGGTTCGGCGAGATGTGGGGAACCCCCGCTAAGGTGGGGCGCAGCAGCGCCGCCAGCGATGCCTCAACCGCCGCGCGTCTGTGGGAAGTTTCCGAGCAGCTCACCGGTGTCCACTATCCGTCGGCGAACTGAGGGCAACGGGGGCAGTTAGTGCAACCCCAGGTCGGCGCGGGTGGTCGGGCCGTCCTTGATGCCGTCGGCATTGAGTTTCGGGGCCACGACCGACAGTCGCTCCGCCGGGACCGTCGCACCAAGGTATTGCCGCACCATCTCGGCGCGCCCGTCGGCAAGTTTCGGCAAATCGTCCTTGCTCACGGGCGCGTGCTCGATCATGAGCTTCTTCATCTGGTCACGGGGAAGGTCTTTGGCCAAGCCAACTACATTACGCGGCTTGGGAATTTTGGCCTTGTAATAGGCACGCTCGAGATATCTGTCGTAGTCGCCCTGGGTTACCTCTACGCTTTGCGGGTCTTTGCCGATGTCCCGTGCTTTCGCTGCGCGGACCTGATCGTTCACCCACGCTTCGCGCAGTCCGTCGAGATCTTTGTCCGGGTCCACGCGGCCGCTGATGCTGAGGCGAAGAGCAGGACGATCGCGGAGCGCGTTCCCCAGCGTAGTCAGTCCGTTCTTCGCGCTTTTAGTCAGAGTAGCGAGGCCGGGGTCGAAGGCGACATAGGAAAGGTCCTGGGTACTCCCGCTACTTCCGCCGCCACCACCACCACCCGCGATTCCTCCGATGGTGGACGCCAGCAGGCTGAACGGCGCCGTGATGGCCTTGGTGAGCACGTTCATGAACGCACCCCAGATAACCGAACCCAGGCTGAATTGCGGATCCGACAGCGAGCCGGAGACGGGAATATTCAAGTTTATCTCGCCGCGCGAGTTCTTGAGTATGGCGACCGCTAACCGGACCGGCAGGTTCCTGGCGGTGGAGTTTTCCACCCGATCGCCGAAGGTGAGCTGGTCCAGGAAAATGTGATTGTTTGCGGTCAGCGCTCCCTCGTTCAGCAGATAGTGAACATCCACGTTGAGGGAGCCTTTTATGATCGGATAACCCGTATACTTGGCCGAGTAAGCGGAGAGCCCGGTAAGCTCGATCCCTTTCGCGGTGGCTTTGATATCCACGTAGGCCAGCGGGGTGAGCGGATTGACCGAACCACTGATATTCAGTGGCGCGCTGCCGTTAACCTGTCCCTGCAGCTCGACGTCCGCCGGCTGCTGGGTCGAGGTACCGAAAGCCCCAACCGACCCGGTGATTTGGGTCAAATCCGCAGAATAGTTCGGTTTAATGAAATCGTCCGTGTAATACACGTGTCCGCCCTCGAGCGTAACCTTGTCGACCATGAGGTCCGCGTTCATGGGGTGGGCCGCCGCAGTAGCCGCTGCGCCAGGGGCTGGCGTGGCCGTCGGCGCAGGCGTCTTAGCGCTTGGCAGGACTTCCGCCTCCTGCAGGTTTTCTCGCGTCAGCGACTTGGGCGCCGCACTGGGCTGGGCGACGATATCGCTCAGGTTCAACCTGCCGGAGCTGTTCAAGATCACGCGCCCGTCGAAGTTTGACAGCGCGATCGATCGCACGTGAACTTTCGGCACGCCTTCGCCCACTGCGGCATCGACTCCCCTGATGCTCAGTGATTTCCAGTCCACGAAGTTGTCGCCGGTGGCCTTGTCGATGGCGGCGACGTTGGTTAACGCGATGTCGCCGCGATATTTGACGTGGTAGTCATCCTTTTTAACCTGCTGGACGCCCGCCTGAGCCTTCATCGTAAGCTCGGCGCTGGTAAGCTGGGCATTCAGCTTCGTGCTCACGTAGTTGTTGATCGCGGCGAGATCGAGGTTTTTGGTCTCGACGGCCAGTTCGGTGTTGAGCGGATCGATGGCCGCGGTGCCGTCAATCTTGAAGGTGCCGCGCCGGTTGCGGACACCATCGACTTGGACCCCGAAGGGTTGGGCGAAATCGTTGGTTACGTCCTTCAGATGGATGTTCAGGGGCGTGAACTGGGCACGCACCACTTTCGGGGTCGAATAGTCAACGAACCGCGCGTCACTGTTTTCCAGTGCGATCGATTGGACCTGGTAGTGCCACTGCGGTGCGGGCGGCTCCGCGGCCGGTTTCGCCACGCTGCGTTCCTCGAGTGCGGTCCTTGAGGTTTCTCTGCGGCGTGATTCCGCAGCAGGCGGTGCGGACTTTTTCATCAACTCGGTCAAACTCAACTCCCCGCCCTTGCTGCGCTGGACGAAAAGCTTGATTCCGTTGCTGCGAACCTCCTTTACCCCAACCTGCCGTGACGCGAGATCGAACTTGTCCAGGGTAAGCCCGAAGTGCGTCCACGCGACCGGTGGATCCTTCATGCGCGGCTGCTTGATGGCGAGGTCATCGATCGCAAGATCGGCGGGTTCCGCGTGAAGATTGAACTGATCGCTGGCAAAGTGGGTTTGCAGGGTTCCGTGGGCGCTCAACTTTCCCGAACTTAGCGTTCCGGCAAACACGCTCTGCGCGAATGCCTGGAGGCCGGGCAAATCGATTTGATCGAGCGCCAGATCGGTACTCGCATCAGACTTTGGAAGCTGGAGCGTGCCCTTTAACGTGACGGTGCCACCCGTATGTACGTTCGCGGCCAGCTGATAATCCGCGGGCAACTGACCGTTGAGCCGCAAATGCTTGACCTGGGCGTTCAATCCGTCCAAAGCGACGTTAGCTGGGCTACCTGCGCCCAGATCGGTGTAGCTTGCGGCGCTATCGATGACCTTGACTGAGTCGACGGTGAGGTCGAACTGGGAGCTTTCCTCCTGCGTTTCGGCCGGGTGCGCAGCGGTTCCTGGTGCGGCGACAGCCTTCTCCACCTTGCGTGTGGTGGCGGCCACCTCATGGGCTGCAGTGGCCTCCACCTTGCGCGCCGGTGGTGTGGCGAACATGGTGACGACGTTGAGCGCTCCATCCTGACCGCGGACCAGGTTTGCCTTGAGCCCCATCAGCGCGATCTCGCTTAAGTCCGCCACCCCATCGAGCGGCCCCAGCTGATCAACCTTGACTTCGCCGTGATCGAGAGCCAGCACCGGCGCGTTTGCTGAATCGCGCAGGTCGAGCTGGTCAACCGCGACCGCGCCATTGAGCACGATGCTCGGGCCGGTGTCGGCCTGCCGGAAATGGAGCAGCAGATCAGTCGACAACGCGCCCGAGGGCAACTTGAGCGATATCGAAGGCGGCACGTAGCTGATGAACTGCGGCAGATCGATTCGGTGGAAGGTCAGACTGAAAGCGGAATCGCGGGTCCCGGCAAAGGGCCGCGAAGCACCCTGGACTCGTACCAGCGAACCATCGACGTTCATCTTCAGCAGTGGCTGAACCACATAATCGATCTTGCCGGGCAGGTTTGCGATGAACGGCACATCAAGTTCGAGCTGCTTGATCTCGTGGTGCGATCCCACCTTCTCGTCATCGAAGGTTATGTCGCCGTCGTGGATGCGAATGTTGGACACCGAGAACTTGAGCGGCTTGGAGGGCGCCTGCGGGGTGGGCGCTGCGCTCGGGACGAGCAGGTCGGAGAAGTTGAAAGTGCCGTCGGCCTTGCGAACGACGTTGATCGCCGGTTCATCCAGCGTGACTTCCTTGACTATCGGTTTGATCCGAAAAAGAGAGCTCCATCCCGCTTTCAGGTCGAGGTGTGCGAACTCCGCCAGCGGCTTCTCATTGCCGTGGCCTGCGACCCGCAAGTCACTGACTTGGAGGCGAAGCGTGTACGGGTTGAAGCGAATCTTGCCGACGGTTACTGGCCGATGGAGGCTGGTCGCGACCTGGCCGGTCAGGATGCCACGAAGGACATGCGGCACTACGAGAAATCCGCCAATAGTGAAGGTCAGCAGGAGCACCACGACCGTGATGCCGATCCGGCGGCCGCGGCGCGTTTTAGCCAGCTCTGCCGCACGTCCAGCGATCATCGATCCGTGTTGCAGATAGACGTTGTCGGACTCGGCCATTGGGGATTTCCGTCTCTCGGGATCCGATCGAACCGGCCCTGCGGCCGGATGGTCCGTATCGGCGATGGTAGGCAAACCTGCGCGGGATTGCCATATCGGTATTACGCAGCTTAGAGCGTGACGGGGTCGAAGAATGCGCAAAATCTAGTCAGAAACGATTGCGCAGCCCTTTGCTGGGTCAGGTATCGGGAAAAATTGTCCCTTATGACTAAAAGACACTTGTTCGTCGTAGCCAACGAATTGCCGGGCGAAACCTCCTGACTCGAATTTGGGCTGCGCCTCCCACGTTCGAAGGCGACTCAACGCGTGGCGAACCCCGGCGCGGGAGGCTCCGGCACGAAGAACAAAAGGCCCATCCACTTTCTATCGTGCTTAACTGTAAAAGGTTCCCGCGATTGATGTCCGCTCTTACAAAAAACTCTCACTTTCTAACGGTTTTCGGAGCCTTTCTCCGACGGCATAGCACTTGCTGCCCACCTGCGGGGTCGACGGTGGTCGTGCCAACGACTCCCGAGAGGTCACGGAGCATTGAGTTGGTCCAGTCCGGGCGACGCTGGATTCGGAGCTGCGACGTTGGTCGTCGTGTCCAGCGGCCTTTCGCGAGAAACCGACGCCAAGTTGTCCCGATTGGCCCAGAAGTGGGGCATCAGGTCGGTTTTCCTCGATTCCGAAAGTGGTGCGCTAATCGATCTTGTCAATCGAATCGATAAGCAGGGGCCCGTGTGCCTGGCCGCAAGCGCAGCTTCGCTCATCAGACTGCTTCGCACTCGCAGCGCCCTGCTTGACAACCTTATCTCGGCGTTTCCGGCCTCGCTGCTTTATGGCTTCGACGGTTTGTCTGGGACCAATGCGGTACTGTCGTGGCTGACTGGAAACGAGCAACAACAAACCGTCGCGCTTTCAGACTCGGCGCTCGAGGTCTCGTTTTCAGCTGATTTGCCAGCCGGCTGCGAGCCGCTCCGCGGGCTCGGCTTCCGCCTCGACGACTCCGGCAGGCGATGGCGTGGCTTTCCCAGTCTAAACGGCACGGCACTCATGAAGATAGGTGAGCTTGCGTCGTTTGTGAGTTTTGCACGTGGACCGTCGCGGGTTTTCCTGCTTGCGGGAAGTGCGCTGCTCGATGTTGCTGCTCCAGCGTCCCCCTCCGACCCGGCGTCAGAATTCTACGCGCAGCTTGCGCCATGGTTGATGTTCCTGCGCAGCGGGTTTGGAGAGTGGTGCTGGCACAATCCGAACCTGCGGGCGGGATGGGTCATTGACGACCCGCTGCTCAAGGAGACTTACGGCTTTCTGCGCTACTCCGATCTGATCGAAGCGCTCGATGCCGACGACCTTACCGCATCCATCGCGTTCATTCCCTGGAATTCCGGGCGCTACTCGGCCGACACCGTGGCGTTGTTCCGATCCCGCGACGATCGGCTCTCGATCTGCGTTCACGGCTGCGACCATACTCTGAACGAGTTCGGTTCGGGGACTCCCGCAGCACTGCGCGCCAAAGCGAGGATGGCGGTGGCGCGGATGGAGGAGCTGCGGGTGCGCGAGGCACTCGCGTACGAGCCGGTCATGGTTTTCCCGCAAAGGGGCTTTTGCAAGGGTGCCCTCGAGGCGCTTGCAGCCGAGGGCTTTCTGGCCGCGCTCAATACTTCGGTTTTCGCTGAGGACCACCAGCCGGGCGACGTGGTCGTCGGGGATCTACTCGATCCGGCAATTTCGCGTTACGGAAGATGTCCCCTGTTTTCACGAAAATACCCGCTCAGCATTTTCCCAGTGGCCTTCGACCTGTTTGTCGGCAAACCAGCGCTGCTGGTGGAGCATCACGGCTTCTTCCGCAACGGATGTCGTCCGATGACCGATTTCGTGCGGCGGCTTAAAGTTCAGTCACCGGACCTGCTCTGGTCCTCGCCGGGCGAAATTCTCACCGAGGCGGCTTTGCACCAAAGGATTAGCGATCACGAAACCCGGGTCCGCTTCTACGCCGATCGGTTCCTCCTGCAGAACGCTTCGGATCGCCACACGACCTATCGGCTGCAACGGACCGGGCAATTTACCGGGGTCTCTCATATCCTGTGCGACGGCCAAGCTTTGGAAGCTTCGGTCTCGGCGTCGGAGCTGACCAGCGAGGTCGCGCTCAATCCGGGCGAGGTCGTACGCATCGAGGTGCCGGGCGCACCGTTGCCGGATTCCGCCTCAATGCGTCGGTCCCTCGCCTACCGAACCAAAGTCGCGGCGCGCCGCTACCTCTCCGAGTTTCGCGACAACTACGTGGCCCGCAACGAGTGGCTGCTCTCGGTTTTCCCAAGGGTCAAGCGTCATCTGACCCCGCCGCGGCGATCGCCCGACCCGGCCCTGGATTGAGGTGGAGCGAACCCCTTGAAAACCGGCTCGGGAGCAAACCTCTCGCTGATGGTGCGGAACGGCCGAGCTGATTGGCACTCATGGAGCGGCAGTATGCTGGTAAAAAAATTTCTTCATCAACCGGGTGCGCACAATTGAATTTTCCGAGAGCGGATGACGGAGCCGCTGCACCTCAATCTGGCCTCAATACTGGTGGCCGTGTTTGGCAGGGTGCGTTCGAAGATCGCGTTCGATCTCATTCAGCGTGCCCACTACGCCTACGGATTGCGCGAAGGCCGCCGATCAGGCCAGCAAGGCGGGACTCGCCGCCTTCACCGCGGTGGAGTTCGGGGTCGCCGCCGGTGAAGGGCTGATGAATATGTGCCGCGTCGCGGAGTTAGTCACCGGGGAAACCGGGGTCGCGGTTGAGGTTGCCGGCTTCGACAGCGGCGAAGGCATGCCGCCGGCGCAGAACTTTCGCGACCATCCGGAGCAGTTTGGGCTCGGCGATTTCCCGATGGACCGTGCCCGGCTCGAGGCGAAACTGCCCGCAAATGGCAGGTTGGTACTAAGCTACGTGAGCAAGACGGTACCCGAGTTCCTGAAGTGGAATCTTAGTCCCGAGGTGCCGCTTGGCTTTGCCGCGTTCGATCTCGACTACTACACCTCGACCCAGCATGCGTTGCGACTGCTGTCCGACGCCGACGTAGCCAACTATCTGTTTTTACCGGTTCTGGATTTCGACGATATCCCATTGCCGCATTATTCGGACTGGGCGGAAGAGTTGCTCGCTATAGTTGGGGATCCTACCGCGCTTCGTCTCCGGTATAGAATTTCCTTTCTGATCCGGCTGACGCTCAACGCCGCTAGTCCTAATGCGCCAGAGGAATCGTGACTCGTCGATGCAGTGTACAGCACTACCAGAGAGTAAGTTTTATGATCAATTAGTATCGGCCGGCAAACTGGTATATCTAGCACTACCAGAGAGTAAGTTTTATGATCAATTAGTATCGGCTGGAACCGACACGTCTAGCACTACCAGAGAGTAAGTTTTATGATCAGTTAGTATTGGTCGGCAACCTCGAGCTGGTAACGATCAGAGCTGTGCTGCTATCCACACTATCCAAAAGCTACTTTTAATTCATGGGCTCGTATGGGTTGATGCCTAAGCGACAAGCATGAGTTACAGCAACCAATGCAACGAAACGAACCGTTCTGACCACCCGTTTGATATTTGGCCCTTCTCTGACAGTCATAAAATAAGACTTCAACTAAGAGTAACGACCTCGCAACAGATTACTCCTAAGCCGTCTGCTTTAGTTCTCGCTTGGTTCGAGTCATTTTCGCGATGCGATCGCGCGAGGTAGGCCTTTGACACGCGTGATATTCAGCATTAGCATTCAATCGTCAGCGTTTTTACAGAAAGGGGGGAGGATTATTTCTGGCAGTCGCCGCCTGGACGCGCGATTTTTAGTAGGCACTACGTTGTTCGTGCGTGGTTAATCGATGTCGACCCACAGTCAAGCCAAACCGGAAGAAGTCGCCCCTCGCGTCGTTAATCTAGTCGGCCGACGTGAAGAGTTCGATCAACTCAGAACGGCGCTCGCTAATTCGCTCTCGGGCCGAGGAGAAGTCTGCTCTCTCACGGGTGAGCCCGGGATAGGCAAGACGCGACTGGCAAGCGAGTTTGTCGTAAGCGCAAGCCGAGGCGGCGCGATCCCGTTGTGGGGCAGATGCGCGAGGCTGAGCGCACCCGTGGGCTGGCCCTGGATTCAGATCAGTCGTGCCTATCTGTCGTCGGGGAGCGAGTATCTGGCTGGCGAAGTGGGAGAGGTTATAGAAGCATTGGCCGGCGCCGATCGGCACTCGGATGTGGAGCGCTTTCGCGTTTTCGATCGGGTCGCAGCGACCTTCAGGAGCTTGGCGCGCAGTCGGCCGCTGATTCTGGTATTCGACGACCTGCAGGCCATCGACCAACTGTCCCTGGCCCTGCTCAGTTTCGCGGCACGCGAGCTTTGTGACGTGGGGGCATTGATAGTCATCAGCTACCGGGAACCAGAAGTGGGCATGTCGTTGGCGGCTCTGCCCCACTGGCGAGCCCTCGCGTCGGAAGAAAGCCGTCATCTTGCCTTGCGTCCCTTTACCTGTCCCCAAACCGCGGAACTCATTCAGCAACTCGTCCACAGAACGCCGGGACCGGATCTGGCTGAAGCATTCGAGCGCAAGACTGGCGGCAACCCGCGGCTTATTGAGGCTATCCTTAGTAGCGATCTGGTGGATTGGCCACGCGGATGCTTGGAGGAACGAATTCCGTCTCAAGTCCGCCGGGCGGTGGATCATCATCTCACTACTCTGTCGGCTACGACTAAAGAATTACTGACCATTGCGGCGGTGATAGGAATCAGCTTCGATGTCACGGCAGCTCAGATGGTATCAGGACTGAGCCTGGCGCAAATCCTGGACGCGATGGCCGAGGGCGAGCGTGCTGGAGTGTTGCGCCGCATCGATCCGGTTGGCGGACAATATCAATTCAAGATCGAACTCGTCCGTGATGCGTTGTGCGACGGGCTGAGTGGAGCCCGCCGAGACCGACTCCACATCGAGATCGCCGAAGCTCTGGAGACTCTTTATCACCGCGGCGCAAGCGTATCCCTCGAGGAGGTGGCCTACCATTTCGCGCAGGGAGCGGCCCTAGGTAACGCACACCGAGCGGTTGAATATGCGCGGCACGCTGCCAGCAAGGCGATGAGGAGGGGCACGTTTCGCGAAGCAGCCCGCCTCTACGCACTTGCGTTGTCGGCGGCCGAGTTTGTGCAAAACTATGATGAAGCAAAACGGTGGGATCTGCTGCTCGCGCTGGCGAGTTCACAGACGAGGTGCGAAGATCTCTCGGGAGCGCGGATAACTTATCAGCGCGCTCTCGAACTTGCGGAGCGGCTCGGCGACCCTGAACGGGCCGCGTTGGCTGCGCTCGGGGTAAATCAGTTTACCCGGTCTGCGCCGCCGGCCCCCAATTCAAGCCGGTCAGCGGACGAGCCGTCTTCGTCGTCGGCAGCGAATCGGGAGCCCCCAGAACCGCACGCGGCGAACGGAGGTTCAACAATTCGCGACGCCCACGGCGAGAAGCGCGAGGGGCCAGTCGTGTCGGTCGCCGGTGCAAGGACGCCCTCGAGCCCCAGTCCGGACGCTCGTGGGACGAGGTCGTCGTCAATCGCAGAATCCATAAATCCGGGAGAATTGTCAGGGCCCCAGTCGCTCAGCCAGACCGATCAGATTCCAGACCGAACCTTCCGACGCGAAGGTGAATATTGGACTATCAGATACGAGGGGCGAGTGATTCGAATCAAGCATGCCAAGGGGCTCGCCTACATCGCGCATTTCTTGGCTCATCCGGGAAGAGAATTCCACGTGACTGATTTGGTCGCGTTCGGTAGCGGCGTCTCCGGTGGGGTGGCTAACGCTAAGACCATCGACGAGCCTACCAGAAGCGATCTGGGTGATGTTGGTCCGGCCCTCGACGCGACGTCAAAGTCATCATACCGTCAGCGGCTTCGGGACTTGCGCGCAGAACTGGATGAGGCCATTTCCATCGGGGACGCTGGAAGGGTCGAAAGAGCCCAGGAAGAGATTGAGTTCCTTTCGAAAGAACTAGCGCGTGCGGTGGGTATCGGTGGTCGCGACCGCAAAATTAATTCCGAATCCGAGCGCGCAAGACTACGAGTCACCAACGTGGTCCGTTCAGCAGTGCGGAAGATAACCAAGGAGCATCCAGCGTTGGGACGCTATCTCGCGCTGTCGCTTCATACCGGTAGCCTGTGCTCCTTCGAACCTGACGCGCGTTTCCCGGGAGTGTGGCGGATCTGAAGAGGGTGCTCATTATCCCTTGCGTCCCGACCAAGGGATGGCCTTTAATCGCCTTTTCACACTTTCTGCCGTTTGCCTTCCTGCCCCGGCGCAGACGGCCGGCGCAGAGGATCGTCTGGTTCGTAAAATTCGCCCGCCTGCTCGATGATCCGAGCACGCTAGCACAGCAATCGGTAGCCAGCATTTGTCAGATTTCTCGACCGAAGGCCTAGTAGGTAAGTGGCTGAAAAGCGATTTTGTCATCGTATGATCGCTTTTTGGAGGTGCAGTCGCAGTTTAACGTCCACTACTCACTTCTGATGATCAGAATTGTTAGTCTCCGAATTCAAAATGTATGAGCAAAACTAACCAAGTTAGGGAGGTCTTAACGCAGATATGGTTGGGTGGTGCGGCGATGAGGGGGAGGTGACTATTCGCCCAGATTATGGGAGGGCGGACGCCTACTCACCATAGGTCTCTGGAATTCGGCCCCGCCGAGATTCCTGCTCGATAACAATGTCGATTGAACGGGGTCATCGGAAGCTCGACCAAGTGACGGCGACCTTGGTTACGCCGCATCCACCCGCCACAAACAGGGCGCAAGCCCCAACGAACGGAGCCAGTCACAAGATTTCCGCGGACCGAAGAACCGTCGGCTCCGAAGTGATCACTTTGGGCGAGCTGGCCTGGTACCTTCGGATCTCTAAGTCTACGGTCTATCGTTGCGTGCGCCTGGGCCAATTGCCTGCATTCAGGGTTGGTCGTCAGTGGCGGGTCAACCTAAAGGTGGTGCAAGACCACCTCATCGAGAGCTACGAGAGAAAAACCGGCAGCAAGGAAAGCCCTTGCTAGCCGGCGAGCGACCTAGGGCGACCTTCTCATTTCACCGACGTGAAATGTAGCCGGAGCCCTTCCTTCCGCGTCCATCCCTGGAAGCGAAGAGTTTCCAACACGCTTCATCGTTATCTTTCAGCTCGTAACCGATGTCCCCTCCCTTTCGTGTAAGCAGTAGCTGCGGATCGCGGGTTGATAGCCTCGGCGAGCTGACCGCGAAACTTCTTCCGCCCGCACAGAGCACCTTCTCGGCATCAGTCGGCCTCCCCGGCCTCTCAAAAAACAGGATTCACGAGCACCTCACCGGTTGAGGGATCGACAAGTTCTAAACCGAGTAGTTTGGCGCGCTTGCGCAGTGACTTGAGTTCACGGGTGCGGTTGAGCTGATGGTAAGCATCGGCGCCGGGGTCATTATAGACGAGCTTGCTGGCCAGCACGCGGTAGACCAGGACAGCGAGTTTGCGGGCGGTGGCGGTAAGAGCTTTAGCCTTGCCGATCCGCATCGCGACGCGGCGGTAGAAAGCGCCGAGTGCAGTCGAAGTCTTGGTCAGACTCATCGCACAGCGCCGTAGGATAACCGCAGCGCGATTGGCCGAGGGTGGCGTGCGGGAGCTGAGCAGGCGACCGCCGGAGATTTTGTTGTTGGGTGCCAACGCCAGCCAGGAAGTGAAGTGCTTTTCGGTCGGCCAGCGGGTCATGTCGGTGCCGATTTCACCGATCAGGTGCAGCGCGGCCTGCGGACCGATGCTGTCAATCTGGCTCAGGTCGGTGCCGCCGGTGAGCCGATGCAGTGGGCCGCGGATATCGAACTGGGGTTGATGCTTGGAAACCCGCTTGCGGCGCGCCGTCGGCAGTGGTGCGGAAGGTGGTGGCTGCTGGGCGGCCAGGGTAGTAAGCAGGGCTTCGATTTCGCCGTCACATTCGGCGATCTGCTTGAGCAGGAATTCGTAGGCGGCGAAGTTCTGCCGAAGCGCGAACAGATGCTCGGTGCGATAGTTACCGGTCAACGCGGCCACGATCTCCGCGTGCGAGGCATGGCAGCGATAGTTGCGATAGGCAGCCAGCTGCTCGGGGTCACGCTCCCCGTCCAGGATGCTGCGCACGATCTTAAGCCCGGTTTGCCCGGTGAGATCGGTGAGCACGGTGTGGAGTTTGAGGTTCATCTCGGTCAGCGCCTTCTGCATGCGCTGAATGCGGGTCGACGCTTCTTCGACCAGGGTCTCGCGTTGACGCATGAACGAGCGCAACGGCACGGTAGCGGCGCTGGGGCGGAAGCTGGCGCGTAACAGCCCGACGCTGTGAAGCTCACGCAGCCATTCGCAGTCTTTGACATCGCTCTTGCGCCCGGGCACGTTGTGCACATCTCGCGCGTTGACCAGCACTACCTGCAAGCCGCGCTGCTCGAGGATCTCGTAGAGCGGGATCCAATACACCCCAGTCGACTCCATGGCCACCGTCTTCACCCCGCACTGCACCAGCCAGTCCGCCAGCCGGTACAGGTCGGCGGTGAAGGTGCGGAACTCGCGCACCGGCTGCGGGTCGCGGTCGGGCGGGACTGCTACGAAATGGCTGTTCTGTCCGCAGTCGATGCCGGCCGCGTCGGGCTGGATGCGTTCGAGCAGTGAGACTGATAGCCGTTTTTCCTTACGCTCACGCGTTGAGTTGTGCTTCATCGCCGCCTCTTCCATAGTGAGATTGGCGCAAGGCGCCGCAGACAGGGGTGGAAAAGGTACTGACAATCTCTCAAACGGGATCCGCCAGCTTGCGGCTGGTCGGTCACCAATGTCGCTATCGCGACACCCCATGGACCACGCTCCTAGACGGGCTCTCAACGGCACCAGGGTACGGACGGTCTCGGTCTGCGGTCGCCTTTCGCCGTCCTTCCTTATACACCAGCCTGTTTTTGATCTGACGTGCCGGGCCAGCGGCCCGTAACCCGCTCCTGGGAAACAGGTTATACAGAGACCTCGCCGGTTGTTTGATCGACGAGGTGGAAACCGAGTAGTCGTGCGCGTTTACGCAGTGACTTGAGCTCTCGAGCGCTATGGAGTTGGTGGTAAGCGGTGGCGCCGGGATCGTTGTAGACCAGATTGCCCGACAGCACC
>Ga0126378_10002692_pt1 | contig 13228 bp, 11 predicted proteins | sample PanSoiMetPlot_23_FD_92587 | JGI IMG/M metagenome (GOLD analysis project Ga0126378, IMG submission 92587) | Tropical forest soil microbial communities from Panama - MetaG Plot_23 | ecosystem: Environmental > Terrestrial > Soil > Tropical forest > Bulk soil | place: Panama | collected 2016-02-17
AGCGCGAGACCAGCAAAGACGAACCGTTTACCGATAGCCATTTCGAAATGGAAGTCCTCGGCGCGAACGGCATGAAGCAAGTTGTAATCGGCAAGATCACGCAATACGCCGACACGACAGGCCATCGCCGTACATGGTCAACCGTGCAAACCGACACGTACGAAAGCGGCGCCGACAAGCCGGTAAACTCCGACACGATCACAAGCCACAGCGTCACGAAGCGGATCGATTCGACGACCGATCAGATCACACTCACGTCATCGATCAATGGAAAGATCTACACGAACACGGTACGCGCCGCGGTTCCGGCGGTTCGTCCGACGACCGAAGGTTTGAGCGACGAAGAGATGATTCAAAAGTTCTTCCTCGACAAAGTGCATCGGGGGAAGCCATGAAGATCAAGCCGCGAATCACGCCTTACCTCATGGCGCCTGATCCTGAATGCTTACAGCTTTGCCGGCTGTATTGCCTTCTGTTCGTCGTCGCCGATCCCTTAGCCTTATTCTTTTGCATCGTCGGATGCTATCAACTTTGTGTCGCATGAACTACACACGAAAACCCCATCATGCCGTCGCGACTTGCTCACACGGCGGTAACTGCTTTGCTCGGATCTTTTGGACGGCCGACGCCGGTTTGTCGCTCTTTGCTACCGCGGCCGATCGGCTTCGCCGGCACGCCAGGGCGAAGCATCCGAAGGCTCACGGCGAAATCGGATCCGTGTCGATGTCGAATCACCGCGCGGTCATCGTTCGAAGGCACGCATAGGGCCAAATCGGACAGGCATAAAATCGGAAATAAACGGGTTATTTGACCCGAAGCGGGCGAGAAGGGGGTAAAAAGGGGTAATCGTTCCCGCAAACGAAAAAACGGCCGGCGCGCTTTTTCAGGGGGCACGCCGGCCGATCTTATCTTCAGGTGTAGAGATTAGGTGGAAGCTTTGTACTAGCCTTCCGCGTACTTCTCAAGAACTTTTTCCGTCCCGATCTGGCCGATGATCTCGCGGCCCTTCTCTTCGTCGTACCCTTTTTTTTTCAACACTTCGAGCGCTTCGCGTGTTCCCGGCCCTTCTTCCGCTTGCGGCGTTTCAGGCGTAACATCGATTCCAATAAGCGCCGGCACTTCCGGCGCCGGCACGGGCGCCGCTGATCCTACGCTCAAATGTGCTTCGTGAAACCAGTACTCCCGCCCGTCGGCGGTCACGACGAGAATGTTCGTCCCGACGATATCCCGCACGGTCCCGGTTAGTGTTACCTGGTCGCCCTTTTGCATCCTCTTTATCCCCCTGTATATGGACAGGGGATCGGAAAGGTCCGAAGCTTTCCGATCCCCCAAAGCGTCTCGAAGCGTTCTTCCTTTAGAAAGGGAGAAAGAACGTCCGAAGGTTATCATTGCCAAGCGTTTGTGCGCAATTGTGCCGCGAGCCGCGTCGCCCTGGCGCCGACTTGTCCCGCCCACGTCGAGCCCTCGAGCTCGACCGCGGCGGCGTTCCAATCGCCTTCGCTCATGTAATTCAGCGCTCGGTGAAAGCCGAGAAGCCCATGCACGCCTAGATTAAATGCCATGTTGCAGAGTACGCCTTGCCGCGGTTCGTCGATGGAGTTGAACCAGGCGAGCGAAGCTTCGAGCGCGGCGCGCACTTCGGCAACGTCGTTCGTTAGCATGAGCTCGCTTTCGGTTTGCCGGATCCCGCGGTCGGTCAAGTTCCGGCCGACGCCGATCGTCGTCTTTCCGCGCGTATCTTTATACGGGAAAAGCTTTTCGTCTTCATCCCTGCGGAGTTGGCTGTATATGTCCATCGTCGGGTTTCGATTCCTGTCTTCTAAACCGTAGCGTGCCGGCGGCGAGCAAAATCAAGCTTTCGCCGATATGCGCAACGCCGGGATCACCTTTCGCGCGCCATACGAGCAAGATGCCGAGATGCAAGATATACAAAGCAACGAGATCGCCCCAATGTTCGTCAACGATCTTCCCGATCTTCGCTATTTGCAATGTCCGCTTCCGCACGTTGCCGCGAGCGCGATCCCGCCGCCGATCGCTCCCGACTTCAAAGCGCTCGCCGTCCGAGACCAAAACGTTCCCCGCGCCGCTTTTTTCCATGCGTCCCTTTCGGCGGTAAGTGATCCGGAGATCTGCTTTTCCGCCTCGAGTTGCGCTTTCTGTGCTTCGATCGTTCGTTGATTGATCGCGGCTTGCTTATCCGCCGCGGCAAGGTTCACTTTGCAAGCTTCACATTGCGCAAGATAATCCTTGAACTTCGGGAGATCGGGCGCCGAGATATCGACGCCGCCGGCCGGCGTCACTTGTGCCGGCACGGGAAGCGCGACGACCTTCGTCGTCGTGTCGGCGATCTGTTGCGGCGTTTTTGCGGCCGCAAAGACCGCGGCAAGGTTCGACAGTTGCCGGCTTTGATCCGTTTGGATCTGTATCAATTGCCGGTGAAGATCCTCGATCGTCTTTTGCTCGGCGGCGACGAGCTCGGCGGCTTTCTTCGCCGTCGCATCGTTCGCCTTTTGGATCGATTCCGCCTGGTTCCGCGCGTCGTGCTCGGCTAACCAGGCGCGCCCGACTCCGACCGCTATCAGTAAGGCGCCGGCCGCGATGGCGATCCGTTGCCCTGTCGTCATCAGAGTTTTATGGTCTTCAGGCGCGTTTCAAACCAGGCTTTGAACTCGGAAGGCGCGAGCTCGACTTCTTTCTTGATCTTCTCGAACTCCGTCCGCGCCGCGGTGATCTTCTTCGATTCGTAAAGACTCCGCGCCATGACGCCGACGATCGCGCCGGCGACGAACATCACAACGTATAGAACGTCGTGCATCTATTCCCCCTTTGGCTTCGGCTTTGCGAGCTCGAGGATCTCTTCGGGCTTGATCCCTTTCGCTAACAATTGCTTAAAGATCTCTTGCCGGCTTACCTGTTCCGGCCCGAGCAATTGCTTCGAGCCGGCGTGCTTCGTGCCGAGCTCTATTCCGGAATTGACCGCGGCTTCCCGTACCTCGACGTTTTTCAAGTTGTGAAGTTTGTAAAGAAGGGCTTTGTCGTCGCCGACGGCATCGACGAGCTCGGGACCATTGGCGCGGACGTACCGGCGAATTTCCGGATCCGGATAGCGTTCTTTGATCGGATCGACGGGCTCGGGCGCCGGCTCGGCCGGCGTAATCGGTCTCAATTGTGCCTTCAAGGGTACATTCCTTTGAAGCGGCTTAACGCCGACCGCCTGATTCACGACACTGTCGATCGTCGGCTTTGCGGCTACGGGCCGCAATGGGCGGGAAGTACCAGGGCTTTCGACGGGGATCGTATTTGATTGTCCTGTACTTTGCGGCTCGGGCTTCGGCGACATCCATCCCGCGGCGCCCGGTCTCGGCGCTTGCGGCGTAACCCCTTCAGGCGAGCCCGTTTCCCATGCGGAGAGATCCCGGGCTTCGGCATAGAACGGCCCGAACGGCCCTTCATTAAACATTTTGTCGGCTTCGTTTGTGGCGGCCGGAAGCTTCTCGGGCTCGGGCTTTGCAAGAGTAATCCGGCTTTCGGGCGCCGCCGGAAGAAGCTTTCGTTCCGGCACACGTACGCCGGCGGTCCCTCGAGTGCCGAGCCTTTCCGGATTCTCGACCGTCCCGATCGGCTCGAGTCGATGCGCCGTTTCGACGGGCGGCGGCGAAGTCGGCAAAGGCTCGGAGATCCCCGGCCGGCGAATTTCCATCGAAGGAAGCGGGCGAACGGGCTTCGGCCGAACCGGCGTTGCTTCGACCGTCGGGATCGGCGCCGCCGGCTTCATGGTCTGCTCGACGGCCGGCTTTGCCAATTGTGCCGCGCGCTTCCCGAGCCCGAAGGCTTCCGGTTCCTTCATGCTCGCCGGGAGCCCTTCGGCTTCCGGCCCGACGATCAAAGGGGAAAGCGCGGTAATCATGCCGCCGAATTGCTTCGCGCCGCGAGTTATGTCGCCAATTCGCGCGAGGATCGGATGCTCGCGCCGCCCTTCCGGCGTGTAATTCTCGTATTCGGGCGGCGCCTGGTTCGCGAAGCGCTCTTCTCGACGCTTGCCCGGTACGGCAAGACTCTCGAGTTTTTCCATAAAGGAAGGTTGCGCGCTCATGGTCGCGCCGCGGCTCATCGGCGGCGGAAAAAGCTTTTGCATCGCGCCTTGAATCTCTTCGGCTTTCATCGTCGAAGGGAAGCGGATCGTCGAACCGTCGGGCGCGCTTACGTTCGTGTATTGCTGATCTGTATCTGTACCAGGCGGCGGCATTATTTGACCGTCCCGGTCGCCTGGTCATAGGTTAGAGTTTTGCCGGCCGCCCCTTCGACTTCTTCGCGGTAATGTCCCGGCAACTTCAAACCGGGAAGGTTTTGCGGGAAGCCTTCCGCGGCGCGGTCAATATTTATCTGAAAAGCGCCTTGCTTCCGAATGATGTCTTCCGCGCGCATCGACGGATCGCCGATGTTGTGCAATTCAAGATCGAGCATCTCTTTATTCGTGCGCCCGATGTTCGTCAAAGCCTTTTGATACGCCGGGACGGCCGACATCGTTCGCAAATAGCCGTCGAAGAGCGCTTTCCCTTGTGGCGAAAGTTCGTTGTAAGCGGAAGACTTCGATTCGCGGTTAAGGGCTTCGACCGCGGCGTCGATCAGCGGGAGTTTAACTTCGAACGCCTTGCCGCCGAGTTTTAGATCGAAGATCCCGGCTTTGTTTAGAATGTTGTGAAGCTTGGCTTGATCATCGAGCGCGGTTCGCGTGTTGATCTCGCCGCTTTGCTGTGCCGCCTGATAATCGCGCGCCGCCTTCGTGTATGCCGACACGTTCGATTGAACTTCGTTAAGCATCCGGATCGCCTGTCGATCCGCCTTCACGTCGCCCGGTTTCATCTCTTCGAAGGTCGAGCCCGCCTTCTCGGCGTCGTACCGGCTCACATACATCAGTTTGCCGTTTGCGTCGGCGGCGTAACCCATCGTTCTCTTATCTTTGCGCTCTTGAGCGGCTTCGGGCGCGCCGGCGACACGTTCGGCGTTTTTGCGCGCACGTTCGGCGCTTGCCTCTTGCTGTGCCGCTTTCAAAGCTTCCGCGGCTTCCGCCTTCGTCGAGTCTTTCGTTACCGTATAACCGCCGGCGTCGATGTCTAATCCTTTGAGAACGTTCGCGATCTGCGAAGTGTATTGATCCGCGCGTTCCTTGCCGATCGGCCCGGTTCCGCCGTAAGCGTCGAGCGCCGCTTTCCGGTTTACCGCGGTATCCGCAAGCTTGTTGTCTTTCAAATAGTCGAGAACGAACTTTTCCTTATCGTCGGCGGCTTTCGGCTTTCCGACGACCGCGCCGGCCGGAAGCCCGGCTTGTGCGGGAGCGGGCGCAATCGACGGCAAAGCGCCAGGTTTCGCCGGTTCTGTCGGCGCGCCGACTTGAGGAAGCCCGGTTCCCGCGGGCGCCCCAAGCGTCGGCCGTTCCCCTTCAGGCGCCCATATCCGCGGGCCGCCTTGGCCGACTTGCCAAGCGTTGTATCTCGTCCCATCGACGACCGCGGTGTCGTTCTCGCCGGTCAAAAGCTTCGGCCCTTGCCGAGCCGCGACTTCGCTTCGAAGGTTCTCTTCCTGTGCCTTGCGGAAGCCTTCTTCGCTTTGTTCTTTTTCCTGTTCGCCGAGCCGGCGAGAAAGGTTCGCTTCGGTCAATTGACGGTGAAGTTCGGTTCCCGGCGTCGATGCCATGATATTAGGCGCGACGAACTCGCCGGCAATGTTCCCGATCTTCCCGAGCACGTGACCGATCTTTCCGAAGGTCCCGGGATGCGTCGAGCCCGGCGTTCCCCACGGATGCGCCTTTTCCCATTGGATCGTCGCTAGGCGGTCTTTCGTGTCTTCGATCGATCCTGGTTCGGCAACGGGCCGCAATGGCCGTCCCTCTGGCGACGGCACGATCCCGGGAGTTCCGCCGGCCGCGGCGATGGGTTTAAGCCCTACGTCGGGCGCCGATTCGGCTTCCTCTTTCGATCCTTCGGCATACGACGGCCGGGAATCGGCCGCCCGGGCCGCGGTAACGTCGTTCGGCGGCGTTATGGGCACAAGCCCGCGGGCGGCGCGATCGGCGAGCTCGGCGGCCGCCTGGCGCCGCATTAGCTCTTCGTCGGTCAATTCATTCGGATCTCGGACTAGATCTGTCGCCATTGTTTTTCCCTATAGGGTGAAGCCGCCGCCGCCCGCGCCCTTATAGCCGGCGCCCGAAAGCGACGCGAGTGTTTGATCGACGTTTTGAACCCAACCTGTTTTATTGGCGTTGCTCCAAGCGTTGATATCTTCGGGAACGAGCCCTTGCGCCTTCAATTGGGCTTCGACGTCGGTTCCGTACAGACCGCCGAGCTCTTTCAGGGCGCTCGAGCGTTGCGCCTGTTTTGCCATCGCGTTTTTCCCGGCGACATCGAGCCCGACGGCGGCGCTTGTGCGCATCCTTTCCCGGGCCGCTTCGTCGAGTGCGCCCGCCATCCCGCCGACGTTCCGAGATCTTGCCGCTTGCAAAGCCGCCTCGCCGGCGATCCCGCCGGCCGCGCCGCCCGCGCCTTCAAGCCCTGAAACAAGCATCGCGTTCGACTCTTCGGGCGAAAAGCCTTGCGGATGCGCAACGTCGGCTTGTAATTGCGGAACGAGCGACGAGCCGATCCCGGCCGCGTTTTCGCCGTAACCGGCCGCGGTCGATGCCGCGGTTCCGGCGGCTTGCGAAGCCGCCTTCGTTGCTGCCCTAATTCCCGCGATCGGTTGAGTATTCCCGAACTCGTCGCGGATAACCCTTCGACTTGTGTGTCTATAGCTCATACTTTCCCCATTCTCACGGGCGCCGCCCGAAGCGCTTTATACAGCCGGTAATTTTTGATCGATTGAATCGCTCGCGTGACGCCGACAAGCGCCGGCGGGATGCTCGCCCACCATCCGCCGATTACGGTCGCCATGAGCCCAATGACGACGAGAAGCGCGACGGCGAGGATGAACGTCAAAACCGGAAGGCTCACGTGTAGCTTTTTCAGAAGCCAATTCGTAAACGGGTTTCCTTCCGAAGCGCCCTTCCCGATGCACATTTCCGTTGTGATGTAATCGCCGACAAGCCCGAACAGACCAAAGACGGAAGTACCGAAAAGCGTGAATGCTTGCGGATCGGACATTTGACCGAGCATCATTCCCCCTTTTAAGTAACTTTCGGCGCCGCGGATCGTTTCGGTCCTGGCGCCGGTCTCTGCAAAACGACACCGAGCCCGCTTCCGCCTTGCGATCCATCGGCCGCGCCCGTTCCGGATCCGGTCGAGGGAAGAAGCGTCAACGAGCTCGAGCCCGAAAGCGTGACCGCGGTCGGCGATCCTAGCGTTCCGTAATAGATCTTCTTTGTTTGCGGGTTGCTTCCCGCGTATTGCGAATAGGCGCGGAAGTAGTAATTTTGTGTGACGCCGAGCCCGGTCTTTGCCGGCAACGGAAGGACTTTCCCGCGGCTTGCGCCCAAGTGTTCGACGTGCGGATTCGCGAACGTCGGCTCGGTCGCGTACTCGAGGAAGTATTCGATGTTTTTCGAAACTTGCGAGTTGTCGGTAAGCGTCACGTGAACGTGATCGCTTCCCGCGGCGATATTCAACGCTTGAAGCGGTGTCGGCGGCGTGACAAGCCCTTTCGTCGATACGCCGAGATGATTAAACGCCGTGTCGATCTGGTCGAAGATGCCGTCGAGCAGCATCCCGAGATGCGGATCTTTGTTTTTTACTTCCTTTAGGAATTGGCTTCGATCGAGCATTACGCCGTCACCGCGTTATAACCGCGAATCGGCGACCAGGTATCCGGAAGCAACGGGACGACGATCTTCGAAACGCGGAACGCCGCGCCGACCGCATTCGTTCCGAACCTGATAAAGAAGCGTTGACCTTTCACGTTTGCGGCGATTTCGATGTCGCCTTGCGTGACAGCCGGAAGCGTTTGTTGATCGAGCGCATAAGGCGGATTCGATGGCGATTCGGGATAGACGTAAGTGTTGAGCGTGCCCGATCCGACCGCGAGGATCGTCATGTATGGCATTTCCATTCGGAAAAGCCCGAGCCCTTTCGCGTCCGCCATTTCTGGTTTAACCCATCCGTACGTAATGTAAAACGAATTGATCGCGGCGCCATCGTCGGAAAGTTGCGAAGCGGAAAGCGCAAAGATTTTATAGTCGGTGTATCCCGTGCCGAAAAATTGCGGCCAGGTATTATCGGCGCGATCGATGTAATCCGAGTATGGACAAGCGATGTTCCAAAAAGACCACTTGCGCGCGGGCTCGGGCGCCATAAGCCGCCCTTGAAAGGTTGAGCGGATCGGCGCGGTTTGCGCGACCGCGGCGCCCGACGAGAGTTCCCGATAGTTACACATCAAAATCACGTTCGGGCTCGTCGGATTCGTGTTTACCGGGAATTCCGGCATGTAAGCGTTTGGCGTGCTTATCGGAACGCCGATCGTGAAGCGCCTTTGCTCGGGATCATTGCGAAGCCAGATCGTGTAACCGGCTTTCCAGTTGATCAGATCCCAAAGCGGTTGGATCTCTTCGGAGATCTTGAGCGGCTCGCCGCCTTCGAAAAAGAAAACCCCTTCCCGGTTCGCCGTGAGCGCCCATCCCTCGCCCGAGTCGTAACTATTGATCCCGATCGTTCCGACCTTTGCGCTTACTTCTTTCCAATTCCATTTGAAGGGCTCGGTGACGCCGTTATCGTTCGTCGAGTACCAGGATCTTTCCTTGAGCGCGTAAAGAAGGTCGAAGAGAACCATTCCGCCGTTTATAGGTTGCTGATTTTGGCTCGGTCCCGAGACGCCGGTCTGCAAATCGAAAGCTTCTTGATTCCCGGCATAAGAAGCTTTGAACGCGGTCGAGATGACCGGCGCGAGCGTCGGGAACGGTTCGATACGATCAATGAAGACCGTCGTGTTATTCAAAATGTTTTGCGCCCATACGCGAATTTGAAGATCGCCCGGAACGGGTTGTAAAAGCGACGTGAGCAAAGTTCCCGTAAAAATTTGCTGATTCGCGCTCAAAGAAGAAAGCGGGATCGAGAAGGTTCCGAGCGCGACGCCTTGCTTCGGCGAGTACAGATCGACGACCAGGTTCCCGCTTCCTGTAATCGCCTGAAGGTACGCCGTCACGCGAACACTGTAGAGTGTCGAAGCATTCACGATCGGAACGCCGAACTCGTCTTGATAAGCGTTTTGCGTGATCATGCCGTAAACGCTTTGCGTGCTTCCGCTTGTGTTCGTGATTACGTAAGCCTTGCCAAAGACGAGCGAGTTTTGGATCCCGCCGCCGCCGCCGTTTGTCGGATCGACATTCCATCCCGCGGGCGAAGTCGTATCTGTTCCGCCCGAGCTCGTCGAGCCGCCGATCCCGCCGTCGAAACTCATGTTTCGAAGGTTCGTGATCTTCGCTTGTTCCGACCAGGCGAAAAGCCGCGTCGCGTACGTAAGCAAGCCGCGGCAAGATCCTAATTCGATGCAATTGAAAAGATTATTTCCGGGGATATCGCAAGCAAGCCCGGTAAGCAAGACCGCATCGGAAAACGAGAACGTCGCACTCGTCGAAGTGTTGTCGTTCACGATCGTCGAAGTATTTATGATCGTTTGACCGCCCGATTGCACGGTGACGGGTTGCGGAATATAGAAGAAGTTTCCGCCGTTTGCTCCCGTAAACATCACAATTCTCGCGACGACGTTTGGCGGGCCGGTTAAAAGCCCGGTAACAAGGATCGAGCTCGAGCCCGAAATAATGTTTGCGGTATAAAGCGGCGCGGGTTGCGTGATGAATCCGGATCGCGTCAAAAACGAGTAAGAAACTTTTCGGATGCCCGCGGCAATTAAGCCCGCGGTCACGATCGAGCCGCCGGTCTTGTTCCCGACGACTTGAAGGGGATCAAACAAAAAGATCGTGCCGGCGATTGTTCCGACCGCTTGCGGAATGTCGCCCGACTCGTTTGCGCTCGAAATGTCAACGTGGGAGATCCCGACCGAGAACGATCCGCCGGCGCCAGGCGAGCCGCCGCCCGAAGCCGCGGTGATCGCGACTTGCGACACATTGAAGATGCCGTTCCCGTTTAAGGTGTTTGCGACGGTAATGAATTGCCCGGGATGCGGCGCGGCGCCCGAGATTTGCAAAAAGCTATAGGTCGCGATGTTTCCCGACAAGACGGTCGCGGTGATCTGCACTTGCGCGGCGTTCGGCGTTTGGATGACGGTAAAATTCCCGTCATAGCCGGCCGGCGGCGATCCGCCGGTTCCGCTGATCGCGAGTGTTCCGCCGACCTGTAGGTTCGGCACGGGAACCTGGCTCGTCAGTGTTGCGACCGTCGATTGATAGAACCATCCGGAAGTGGGAGTTCCGCCGGATCCAAAGTCGCTCGAGTAACCGTACGCGACGCCGGGCGCCTGTATCGTGAAGACCGGGCAAATCTCCGATCCTCCGACGACCGCCGTCGTCACACTCAAAACGGTATAGGTCCCGTTGATATTAAACGGAATCGTGCCGCCGTCTTTTTTCGGAAAAGGATTCGGTATTCCGGAAAGCACGACCGTCGTCCCGGCGCCGAAGGTCGTACTGTAGGGCGCGAGTGTTTGATAGGTGTTCGAGCCGGTTCGCCCTTCACCAAAAACGACGAGCACGTTTCCCGGCGTCGAATCGTTGATTGCGTTCGCGCTTGCGCCCCATGCAATCCGGCGAATCTGTACGGAAGCGGTTTGCGTGATCGTTTGGATCGCGCCGGCGCCCGATTGTGCCGCGGCGCTTAGAGCCGCGCCAGGGCCGACCATTGAGATTCGATCGAGGTTTGTCCCGTTCCATTGCCGCGGGACATCGGTTCCGTTGACGAGATTCGAAAATGCTATGTATTCGATATCGGAAAACGTCACCGACTTCGCGAACGTGTTCGGCAAAATGTTTTGATAGATCGACGTCAAGACCGTCGGAAGCGAATCGACATCCTCATCCCATAGGATCCCGTTCGAATCGAGCGCCAGGGTATCGACTTCGCCGTCGGTCTGTTCGTACGTTTTCAGATAGTTAAAATTTGCGGGCGGATTCGGCGTGAGCCATAAGTACAGACGTACCGCATAGATTTGAAAAGTTGCCGCGACATTGCTCGATGCGACGACGTTGATCGAAAAACTAGGATTGTTTAAGACGGCCGCCGTGAGCGGAAATCCCCATATTGTGCCGAGACCGCCGAAGGTGAGCCCGGCATCGGCGCCCGGTAATTGCGTTGTAAAAGTCGGCGCGGCCGTTTGTCCCTGTACCGAGACGGTAATTTGCGCGCTTGCATCTTGCGTGTTTTGATGCCCGTAAACTTGAACCGCCATCCCGAGAACGACTTGGCTCGCCGCCAAGTTCAAACCAAACTTCGAAGCTTGTAAAACTTGCGAGTGCGGCGTCGGTTGGATGGCAAGCGAGCCGGCGGCGATCTCGAGCGCAATGATCGCGCCGCCCTGATTCGATCCGGCGGTTATGATCATGTCGGTATTTCCGCCGTGAACGTTTTGCGCGATGTAGTTGAAAATGCCCATCGTCGCGCCGCCGCCATTCGAAGCGCTTACGTTTAGAAACGCACTAAACCCGTCATTGTTCGAATTCGAAGGCGTGTAGCCGCCGAAGACCGTCGCGGCGCCGGTAGACCATAAAACGAGAACCGTGCTTCCAGCGGTAAGCGGGCGCGACCAGACAAGGTTTTGCGTGCCGTTGTTTACCGAGCCCGTGCCGGTCGTTTGTATAATGTTTGGCCCGCCGATGCCGATCGCCGGAATGCTGAAAGCGCCGGAAAGCCCTGGCGTGCTATTCCCGCCGGGAATAGTAGCGACGACGGCGGTCGAGTACGTTCCGGCCGTCGGCGCCGGTAGTCCATAAAGGCTTCCCGAGCCGCCGAGTATTGACGAGCCGACATATCCGAGCGGCGGCGTGACCGTCGGATAGCCGAAGTTATTCGTGAAAGCGGTCTGGTAAAAAATGAACTCGTTCGCCTGGTTTGTCGTGATCGATGGAAAAGAGATCGTCGTTCCGCCGGTCGAAGTGTTTGAAGCCGTCGCATCGACACCGAAGGGAAGAAGACCATTCACGCCGACGGCATTCGTGTTCGTCATCTTGAGCGTAACCCAAGCGCCGACCGAATCGACGCCGGTCACGTTTCCGCTGTTCGTGATCGCGAGCGTCCCGGCGGGATTCGATGGAAGGTTAGTTCCCGCGAGCGCTTGCTCGCGATAATTGCCGCTCGAATTCTCGATGTCGTTAATGATGCGCATGCCGCTTGTCGGCGTGCCTGTATAAAATACTCCCGGCATCAAAAAGCCGTTCCATGTCGCATCGGTCACTTGAGTGACGCCGATAAAGAGCTCGTTCGCTTGTGCCGTCGTGACCGTCGTTTGCGTGCTCTGGCCTAGCTGCGCCGTCGTCGCCGTCACCGCGAAAAGCTGATCCTTCGGATCAGCGCCGGCCGAGTTCGCCGTGTTGATCACTTCACACAAGCAATAGGCGTAATTTGACGCCGTGACCGTGCCCGAAGCGTTCGTGCGAATCGTGAAGGTGTAGGTCTGGTTTCCGCCGACCGCGCTTTTATAGAGAATCGCAAAGGCGACGTTGACATTGTTCGGCGAAGTGATGTTCGCGACGATGTAATCGGCGTTTTGTGCTTTGTTGTCGATGCACGCGGTACAGTTCACGCCTTCGGCGACGCCGTTCGGATCGTGAACGAATAGCGCGATGAAGACGCAAGAGCCCGCGGTCACGGGCGCGTCGAACGCCGCGGTGAACGTCGTTCCCGACGTGTTGATCATCACTTGCTTGTATTGCAAGATGTTCGAAATGTTTACGCCTTGATTGAGTTGTGCGGTCGTGTAGGTTCCCGGCGTCGCAAGCGTCGCGTTCGCGGGCGCTTGCCAAGCGACTTCGGTCGGCGCAAATTGCCCGGGAATCGACTTTGCGAGGGTCGTGTTCGGATTGAGAAAGAGATTCTGATAGGTGTACTGAGTGACACGACCGCCGCGTGTAAACACACTTCCCGGGCTGTAATCGACATCCTGATTCCAGGGAGAAGCGCCTTCAGGCAAGTCTTCGGGCGCCATTTCGGGAACGGCGCCGCCAAAGACAGTTAAAGGGACGCCGGTTGTACCTTCGGCGTTATTCATTTATCGCCGCGGAAAGACCGCTTGGAAGGCGACCGAATCGGTAAAGATGTTCGGCGTCGCGGCGTTCAATGCCGTGCCGTTTGTGAGC
>Ga0126378_10002693_pt1 | contig 13228 bp, 12 predicted proteins | sample PanSoiMetPlot_23_FD_92587 | JGI IMG/M metagenome (GOLD analysis project Ga0126378, IMG submission 92587) | Tropical forest soil microbial communities from Panama - MetaG Plot_23 | ecosystem: Environmental > Terrestrial > Soil > Tropical forest > Bulk soil | place: Panama | collected 2016-02-17
AAAATTAGTAATCGATCTCTCGAGCGGGAGACGCTTCTCCATGGCCGTGCTGTACTACAACTTCCGTACCCTGTACGCTGGCTCCGCCGAACCATTGAGCTCGACGGGTCCGCCGCGTAGTGTGCCAGAACGGGTTGGGGGCCGCGCGGGGACAGCGGCCCCGAAAGGGGCCGTGTGCGAGCTACCCAACCCGCCAAAACTAACCCCGATCATTCTGTTGCCCTTACGTCGCCAAATGGGTCATTTGGCGTCACAAATGGCGCCCTTCCGCGCGGGGCAGGGCTTGCCTCCGATGCCGTTGAGTTTTCGTGCTGCCAGGATGTTGCTGCGAAGGGAATTGCGTATTTCCGCTGCTCATCCATTAGCGTCTTCCAGCGGAAACGGGCTGACACAATGACACAGCCTTACGACATACGAAGGTACTCCAGACGGGGGATTCCTACAGGAAATCGTTCACTTCAGCAGCGTCAGCGTCCATTTCCCCAAATCAAGGAACACTTGCGAATTCGCCGGATCGTATTGAAGGAGTACGTCGAGCAGCAGAAACCCCGTCCTAACACTTTAGGGAGGCCAGGAGTGCATTATATCCCCGCCCTGAAGGGCGAGGTTTTACGACCGCGGATAAATTGCAGGTGCTCCGGTAGCGCGAGTCAGCCCAACATCCGCCTGATCAGGTGACCTAGCAGAACTCGGTCCCGAGGACCCATGTTGGTAAATTCCACACCCATCCCCTCGCCGCACGAAATGCTTCGCACAATCCCGTCGGCTTGAACGAAGCCTCCGGGTACTTCAATGACCAGTTTCAGGCTGGTACCTACCGGCACTACGCGGGATAGGGCGAGGAACAGGCCTCCCATGCCCAGCGTCGCGACGCGCGAAACTTGTTGGTCGCCGCCGCCGTACCAAGCCGCGCACATGCTCTTCTGCAGTGAGATACGCGGGTAGCGACGTGTCCCAGGAGGGGTTTCAGTACTCATTAGATGGCCGAAAAGCTGCTAGTTTGATCGGCGAGGAGCCAATATAACGAAAGTCTTATTTATCACCTCCAGGGCGACAGCATCCCACAAAGCTCACGTGGGGGCCGATTTTCCCGGCCTTCAAGAAATAGAACAGGGGAACCACTGACATTCCTGGCGGCTCCCCTCGATGCGTGTGATCGAGCTGTGGCTGTGCTTAGTGGCTGTGACCTTTGGCCTTGTGTTTGCCGTGGGTCTTATTCGTGCTCGCGGCTGGGTCGCTGTCTTTGTCATGCTTTTTGTTCGTGTCTTGAACCGCCTCGGCACGTGCGCGGCCTGTCATTGCACCGCCCTTGTTGGAGCGGCCCCTTTGTGCCAGAGCAGGCGTTGCCAGCACCGAGAGAGCGAGTATCGCTAAGCATAGGTTCTTCGTCGTCTTCACGGAGCGGTGCGCCTGCGGGGATACCTAGGCGCACTCATTCTCCTCAGTCCGAGAGCAAATCAGGTTCCAGGAAGTAACTCCATGCCTTTAAAGCCACTTATGTTCCCCGAGTCTCCTGCGGACTGAGGCGTTCCAACACAACAGTGGAGCGCTTCGGAACCACCGAGCAGTTACATCCTGAAGTAGGGCGGAGACTGGTTAGCGTTGTAAGCGTGGAACCCCTTGCCTCGTCGCCCAAGCGGTGTTCCGCGTGATCTCGGGGAATCTTTCGATAATCTATCAGCCGCGGCAGCGCAAGCACTTACAGACACCCTGACGGCGCGGTTTTTGGGAAGGTTCACCGGCGCGTGATGGAACCGCTGCTGTGCGCCGGAGGCTAGTCTATGTGTCGCATAGTGTCAGACGCGTTCTTGCTTCCGCTGGCAGGCTTCAAAGTATTAAGCCAGCACACAAAGGCCCGTTCCTCGGGCGGCGGATTTCTTTCTGTTTACTCTTGGCCTTGGTTGACCGCTACCGTCATGCGCATCCATGGATGAATGCAGCATTGCCACTTAGAAACCTCTTGAGGCAGCGCGGGAGTACCTGCAGTCGGTCCCGTCCGGGACGTGCCAGCTTCCACGATGACGTTCGTGTCGCTTTCCGGCTGAAAGCACTCCGGTGCCGGGACCGGATTCCCCGACAGCGCGTTAAGTGGCGGGACCTGGCCACCGCCGAACTCCTTGACCCGGGTAAATGTGTGAATTTCGCCACCCAGGTTTTGGATCAGCGTTTGCTGCCCAGCAGTGAGATTGAGGGTCACCAATTTAAAGGTTCCAGTGGAAGCATCTAGCAGGGGATTGAACCGCCACGCGCCAGCAATGTGGTCTTGTTGTAGCTCCGCAATGAATACCGCGAACGGCGTCGTTCCATGCTGTCCAGCAACGCAGGTGTTCGGGCCGACGGCGGCGTTAAACGTATCAGGATCGCACGCATCGCGCATCGTGATGGTCGTCGTGGTATTTGTCTGCTCGACAGTTGCACCGGGAAACAGAAACAGAGCACCAATCGCGAGCACGACACTAATGGCAGTTACAGAAAACAATCTTCGGGAACTCATAATTTCTTCTCCTTATTGAAACTTAACGCGGAAGGAACCTGCTGACGGGGTGGCACATTACACTATGCCTGCGACTGGAAGGCGTCAAGGCTCAGTACGGCGAGACTGTGATGGTTTCGTGATTGCGAGGGACGCTGAGAATCGTCGTTCCCAGGCGCGCTAGCTAGCCCCCGCGAAGCTGGGTTCCATGTCAAAAGAAATCCTTTCGATCCGGAGTCTGCGATGGGCGTCGGGGCCCGCAGGATGTTGGGATGTACGTTGGTGTTTGCTGCCGGCGGTTCCGCGCGCAACGCGTCCAAGGCAGCGATCGCGGCCTCGCGCGTCTCCGAGTTTCTGGAGCGCTGATGTGATCCCTGAGACTCAACCGTACTAACTCTTCTTAGAGGTCACCGCGTAGAAGGTTGCCCACCGCTGTTCAACATCCTTGCTTTTGCAGTGCGGACAGACGATCTTGCCCTTCTCGTACTGCGAGATTGTCACGGTTTTCGAGAATTCTTTGTTGCAGGCCCGGCAAAGAAAACTGTACTGGGGCATGACTACCTCCCCGACCGAAAAGCTCAGTTAACAGAATCGTAGTCGCACACGCAGCTGACGTCAATCCTTTGTCGGCGCTTCGCGGTATCAACTTCGACCTCGACCCTATGAGAACTCCGTACGGCATCGCATACAGCGGAATCCGCCTAGGCGTCTTTGCTGGCGGGTAATTCTCGTTGTGCAGTCCCGCTGTCACTTGAGCTCGATGGGTCCGTAAGATGAGGACCGGAGCGGCGCGCCGCTTGCATCCTAGCGAATCGCGACAAACCGATGCGGGATCGACTGCCCTTCGAAAGCAATAGGTTGCGGGATCCGGCTGCTGGTTCACAATAGCAGGACGAGGCGACAGGTGAACGGTAGGTCCGACAGACCGGGCATGGCCCGGGCAATCATCCTGGCAGCCGTGATGCTCTTGCCATCGATCGCGCACGCCGAAGGCGCGGAGCCCGAGCCGGCCGAGTTGCGCGCGAATACCCTCGCCGCGTTCGACCGCTACGTGCAACTCACCGAAGCTCGGAATGCAGCAGAGCTCGAGCGCGGAACAAATCTCCTGTGGATTGACGAGTGGCCTCGAACGGAACGCGAGGAAGCTTACGCGGCGCTCGAGCGCGGCGAAGTGAAAATGAGAAAAATGGAGACGCGCGACGGCGGAAAGCAGATCGCCTGTCCTGGCGGCATCATCCATCATTGGGAGGGACTCGTGTTTATCCCCGGAGCGCGGCTCGATGATGTTCTGGGAATCCTTAAAGACTACGACAAGCATTCGGTGTATTACGCGCCCGACGTGGAGCGCTCAAAAATCGCATCGAGAAACGGCGACCATTTCCGCGTTTTTCTGCGGTTTCGCCGCCACAAAGTGATCACCGTGGTGCTGGACACCGAGCACGACATTGAGTATTTCCGCGACGGGCCGGAGCGGGCTCACAGCCGCAGCTCCGCCCTGCGTATCGCGGAAGTGGAGAACCCCGGCAAACCCGACGAACGCGAGAAGCCGCCGGGCCAAGACGGCGGCTTTCTGTGGCGCATGGAAACGTGGTGGCGGATGGTAGAGCGCAACGGCGGCGTGTACGTGCAAAGTGAAGTCGTGTCACTGACACGCGACATTCCGGTCCTGCTGCGATGGACGATCGAGCCCTTTGTAACCAGCATCCCCCGTGAAACTTTGACCGCGACGCTAGTGGCCACTCGCAAAGCGGTGGAAGAGCGCGTGGCAAGACGCAGAGATTAGAAGTTCGAGGGGCTCAACTTCCTTGCGATACCGAGGCTCGTCCTCCTTCGTCAGATCCGCTAACCACAACCAAAAAGGGCAGCTCGGTCAAGAGCTGCCCTTCGATCGCGCCCTCAGGGATGACCGGGAGTGCCGGTCTTAGACTATGGGAGGTAATAGCGGAAAGAGGTGAACACCATATTGTTCACCGCCTTTGGGCTGATGCCCGGGGTACCCGGGCCGAGTCCACCGCTGCCAGACCAGCCATTGCGAACCAGGTAGGAATATTGGATGCCCCAGCGCAGACCACCCTTCGGACCCTGGTAAGGCTTGTGCCAGAACCCGACGGTGCCTTCTTGAATGTTGCGGAGGTCGCCGGTGCAGGCGCCGGCTGCGGCGCTGCCGCCAAACCCGCCCGTACCTGGGTTTGCCTCCCCGACTTCGCAGGAGGAGTTGTTGAAGAGCGGGGAGCCGAAACCAACCGGCACTGTCGCACCGACCAGATTTGTGAATGTGTAGGCAGTGCGGTGGGAGAACTCTATGCCGTAGTTCAGGTAGAGGTCCAGCTTTGGTGAAGGATGCACTTCGACGGTGCCAAGGCCTCCGCCGCCGCGGATCAGAGCCAGAGTGCCGTCCGGCCGGGTGGTCACGTCGGCGATCTGCGCGGCGCTATATCGTCCAATGCCGTCGCCGAAAAGGCCGTGGGCGCCGACCTCAAATTTTCTTGCACGATCGAGAGGCATCCGAATGTTAACGCCGCCGCCGCCGCCGGTGCGCGTGTCACTGAAGGCGCCTCCTGAAGATTGGACTCCACCGCAGCTAGCCGGCAGGGGGTTGGTGTTAACAGGGGTGGTGACGACCACAAAGCACGGATAAACGCGAGCGCGGTAATTGGCGACGATTCCGAACACTTCGTAGTGGCCGCGGCCGGGCTCGAAGGCGGCCTTGACGATGAAGTCCGGCGTGGAGTTCGCAGCGTAGCCGGTTCCATCGGTGGCGTTGAGTACTCCGCCACCCGAGGCCGGAGCGCCGACAAAGAAAGAAGTCGGGGACCCGTGCGTGGTTATCGTGAGTTGAGGATTCTCGACCGCGAAACCGATCCAGGCCTTGTCACTGAAGTTCTTGGCGACGCGGAAGCCGTACTGACGCGCCCAAGTAAAGCCGACGTTATATGCCGCGTCTATGGTCATCGGAGGCGCCTCGGTACGGTTGTCCAAGCCCTTCTTGGTTTCCGTGGCCAGGCTCCACATTTGTCCGCCAGTAACTGTCCAGCCGCTCGGGAAGGCCGCCTGACCCCAAATCTGCCGCTGGCGCATGCAATAGCTGTTGCTTTGACGACTGTTCGAGGACGCGCAGGCGCCCAGCCAATCTAGCTCGTAGTAGCCGCTCAACTTCACTAGGTCGGCCTTCCCTTCGGCCAGAAAACTCAAGCGGGACTGGCGGCCGGAGGCGTTGAATTCCGATACCCGGCTCATGTTGTTATTGGGGAAGGGAGTGGTAGTGAACGGGCTGTTGACGTCGGCCTGGAGCGTCCGCTGGCGCCACGCCGTTTCCGCCGCGAGGAACCCGCCTGGCGTAAACGTGATGCCCTTAAAGTGGATCTCCGTGGCATTTTCCTGCTGGGCTTTAGCCGCGGCCGTATCTTTCGCGACCGTCGCAACCGAGGTGGTAAGAGCGGCGTTGCTGACCTTCAGGTCGCTGACCGTGGTGTTCAACGTCGCGGTAGCGCTCTTCACCTCGGCGGAGGAGTTCGCGGCCTCTGTGGCCTTGTCGCTCGCCTCCACAGCCCGCGCATTCGCAGCAGCAGCGGCCTCACGGGCTTCGTCAATCTGCCGGTCGCGCTTGGCAAGCTCTTCCTTCAGGAGTTGCAGTTGCTCTTGCTGGGACTGAATGGCCTGGCGAAGCTCCTCAATCTCGGCGGCAAGCGCCGAGTCGGATTTCGCCTTTTCCTTGGCCGCTTTGGGCTTAGCGGCGTCGGCCGTTTTGGCTGGCTTGGCGTCGGCATCTTTAGGTGTATCGGCAAGGGCCAAGCCCGTGGTAAGGAACAGGAGTAGTAGGAATGCTGCTAGTTTTTTCATATCGTCTCTCTTTTCGAGCAAGAATCGAGGTTGCTACCGAAAAATTTTCAATTTCACCACAGCGGCAAAAGGTAAAGAGCCCGTCTTACAATCGCGTAAACTAATTATGAATATCCTGTAACAAAGCGGCATAATTCACAGCAAGCCATTGACGTATAAGAAGTTACGGATTGTTAGAGGACTAAGAACAACAGGCGGGGGCAAGCGGAAATCTGGCGCTGCGGGAAGGTTTCGGCCGTGCGCCAGTCGTAACGAACGGAGCCACCCGCAGCTCCCTCAAGACAACTTTTTCCTTTTGTTCCGCGGGGCGTAAGGCCTACTTCGGCGCTGCGATGGTAAAGGCCAGGACCATCTGGGTCAACCGGTATTGGTAGGTAGCGTTAGCGTCAGCGATGTCCGCCTCGGTTTTTTGGAGCTCGGCTTGAGTCAGTTCCACAATAGAACCGAGGCCGAGATTGTAGCGAGCTTGAGAGAGGTCGAGAGCTAAGTCGGCCTGCTCGCGAAGCTGTTCGGTGACGGAAAGCCGTTCATAGGCTCGGTTCGTGTCTTGCCAGGAGACCCGGACGTCTCGAGAAATCGTGTCTTCAAGATCACGGAGCCTCTGACGATCAGCCTCCGTTTGGAGGTCGGCGGCTTTAGCCCTGGCGTTGTAAAGGAAGCCGTTAAAGACCGGGATGTTGACGTTGACGCCGACCGCTCCGTACCAGTTTGGAATGTGGTCGTCGCGCACGGGAGCTTCGCCGACGACGCCGAGGGCGTTCACTGTGGGTCGCCAGAGGTCGTGTTCGGCGCTGCCAAATTTCTGTGCCGATTGGACTTCAAATTGTAAAGCTTTGATTTCCGGCCGCTGCTGCAAAGCTTGCTGAATGAGCGGCAGTACGTCGGAAGCCGGAGAAGTGAGGGGGCTGGTTTCCTCGACGAGCTTGAAATTCTGCTCGTTAGAATAACCGAGAATCGCGGAGAGCGCAGCGAGAGAAGCTTGAAAATTGTTTCGCGATTCGAGCAGTAGAAGCTTGGCGCGGGCAAGCTCGACCTTCGCGAAGCTCAGATCCAATTCCGATTTGAGTTTGGCGTCGGTTAGCGCTTGGACTTTATCCACGAGAGTTTGCCTGGCCTGTACCGTTTCTTCGGCGACGCGGACCAGGGCCTGCGTGTCCAGCGAGTTGTAAAACGCCTGGTCGACGGCCAAGAGAACGTCCGCGCGTGTAGCCGCAGCGTTTTGATCTTCGGCTTTGGCGCTGAATTCGAAACTGGAAAGCAGATTCGTGGTGCGCCCGAAATCGGTGATGAGTTGGGTGACAGTTGCACCCTCGGCGGCACGAGGGAAAAGCGTAGGGTTATTGAGAAAGCCCGCAGCGATGCGGCTTCCGGGGTTGGCGTCCACGCCCGTAAGGCTCACATAAGCATTAGGCAGAAGAGCGGAGCGGGATTCGCGCATGTGCTGCTGCGCCACGAGGGCGCGCAGCCTTCCCACGGTGATCTGAGGATTGTTCTTAAGGGCGATGGCTTCCGCATCTTTGAGAGAGAGGGCCTGCGGCGCGGGTTGTGCCTGGCCGAAACAGCACAGTGGCATCGATAGGAAAATTGCCACGCACCGGAGCGTATTTCGAATCAAGCCTTCACCTCCTGACCTGGTTGATCCTTGCGATGATAGAGAAGGAGGTAAGCGGCGGGCACCAAGAAGACCGTCAGAACTACGGAAACGGTCAAGCCACCGATAATGGCGCGGGCGAGCGGAGAGTATTGCTCGCTGCCAGTCCCGAATTTCAAGGCCATAGGAATCAGGCCGATAACGGTGGCCAGCGAGGTCATCAGAATGGGCCGCAGGCGAATGCGGCAGGAGGAAATAATGGCATCCCGAACCGACATGCCATCTTCTTCTAGCCGGCGCGCGAATTCCACAATGAGAATACTGTTTGAGACCACAATACCGACCATCATAATGACGCCCATAAGCGACATCACGTTCAGCGTGGTGCCGGTGAGCAACAGGGTGAGCAGGACCCCCATCACTCCCGTGGGTACAGCCAGAAGAATAAGAACGGGGTCAAGGAATGACCGGAATTGCGCCACGAGGATGAGATAGAGCAAAACCAGTGAAAGCAGAAGGCCGAATCCAAAACTCCGGAAGGATGCCTCCATGCCCTGGACCATCCCACGCACGTTCACGCGAATCCCTTCGGGCAATTGCGTGCTGGCTGCGATGCTGCGAACCGCCTTGGCCACACTGCCAAGATCCTCGGTGGCAGGACTCACGTACACATCGAAGACGCGCTGAATCTGGTAGTGGTCAATCTCCGTGGGCGCGTTGAAACGCGACACTTTGCTAACGGCGTCGAGCAAGGCGGGGGATTTGGCTTGCTCGGAGCGCAGGGGGATGCCCCTTAAGTCGGCCAGGCTTTGAATACCCTGTTCAGGATATTGTACGGTCAACATGTAATCATTCCCCGTTTTCGGGTCGATCCAGTAGCTCGGAGCAATCATGCTGTCGGAAGTCAGCGCGGTTATGACATTGTCGACGACTTCCTTTTGCGAAAGCCCGAGTTCGCTGGCCCTGGTGCGGTCCACGTCCAGATGAAGCGAGGGATAGTCGATGTCCTGGGGGATATAGACCTCGCTGACGCCTGACGTTTTGCGGATCTGACTGGCCAACTGAGTTGCCGTTCGATAGGCGGCCTCCAGATTCGAGCCGCTTACCTGAACATCAATGGGGGCTGGCAGGCCTTGGTTCAGCACCGCGTCTACGATGCCGCCGGATTGGAAATAGATGGTCAACTCCGGCAGGTCTTGCTGGATCTTTTTGCGCACGATATCCATGTATTCAAAGCTGCTCACTTTGTGCCCATCGTTCAAAGCCACTTGGATCGTTGCGGTGTGGGGCCCGGCATTGCTGGTGTATATCGAAGAAAACCCCGGAATGACGCCCACATTCGAGACGATCAGATGTAGATCCTTGGGCGGCACGGTTTGCCGGATTAAATTTTCTACGCGGGCGACTTCCTCATCTGTGATCTCCACGCGTGTGCCCGAGGGCGTCTTCACATTGATGACAAATTGTCCAGCATCTGTCCGTGGAAAGAACGCGACGCCTAAGAAAGGATAAAGAAGGAGACTCACGGCGCAGGCCGCAAGAATCCCTGCGCCAACCGCCTTCGGCCGCGAGAGCGCGTTCCGGACGTACGATTCATAGAATTCAAGCAGGCGATTGAAGTGTGCGGCGAACCATTCGTTAAAACGGTCGCCCCAGCCGCCACGTACTCGCGTTTCCTCCTCGGAAGAGTGCGCGGCCGACGAGGCGTCGGTTTCATGGCCGTGAGCCGGAGCTTTGATGTACCGGGCGCAGAACAAAGGCACGACGGTCATAGCGATAACATAAGAAGCAAAAAGCGCCAAAACAACCGCCAACGCTAAAGCCGAAAAGAGAAATCGGCTGACCCCATACAGAAAAGTCACCGGGAAGAAAACCACCGCACTCGTCAATGTCGCCGCTAGCACGGCGAGCGCAACTTCCTGCCCACCTTTCTCGGCGGCCACCACCGGCTTCTCGCCGAGCTCGAGGTGGCGGAAAATGTTCTCGAGAACAATTACAGCGTTATCAATCAGGCGGGAAAAGACGAGCGCCAATCCGGCAAGAATCATCGAATTGATAGAACTTCCTCCAAAGTACAAGGCAATGATGGCCGCCAATGCGGAAAGCGGGATCGAAAGGAACACAGCCACCGTCGCACGAACGCTTCCCAGAAAGACCAGGACCATCAATGCTGTGAGCAGCAAGCCAACTCCGCCCTCGTGGAGAAGTGTCTCGATAGCTCGCTTAACGAACAGGGATTGGTCGAACACCAGGCGGGGGACCAGTTCTTTGGGAATGTCTGTGAGGCGGGAAAGGACCTCTTTCACTCCGTCTACGACCTGAATCGTGTTGGTGTCGCCGCCCTGCTTCAGAATTGGCAAATAGACGGAGTGCTGCCCGTCCACTCGAACAACGTTGGTTTGGATCTGGTGCGCATCTTCGGCGCGCCCTACGTCCGCGACTGTGACCGTGGACTGTGCGACAGTCTTGAGAGGGAGAGTGTTGATACTCTTGACGTCGCGGAACTGGCTGTTCGAGTAGATGTTGTAATCATAGGGGCCGATTTTTGCATCCCCTGCAGGCAGAATCAGATTCGCATTGTTCACCGCGCGAACTACGTCCATGGGGCTGAGCTGGTAGGCCTGCAATTTTGCCGGATCGACGTACACCATGATTTGGCGGTATTTACCGCCGAATGGAGGCGGGACAGAAGCGCCTGGCACGGTGGCGAGTTGGTTGCGGACCTGAAATTGACCGAGGTCACGAAGCTGCGTTTCACTCAAGCCTTGGCCTTTCAGAGTGATGAGGCAAACAGGAAGGCTCGAAGCGTCAAACTTCTCGACCACGGGCGGCAGGGTTCCAGGGGGCAAACGGCGCAGGTCCGCCATTGCCAGGTTGGAAATCTCGTTAACATCCGAGTCGCTGTTTGTGCCCGGCTGAAAGTAGACCTTAATGATGCTGACCCCAGGAAGGGATCTGGATTCCATATGCTCGATGCCGCTGCCCAGAGTGAAAAATCGCTCAAATCGCCCTGTAATTTCCGTCTCGATATCTTCTGGCGGCATTCCAGAATAGAAAGTGGCGACGACGACTTCGGGTATGTTGATGGTGGGGAACAGGTCTACCGGCATTCGAACCAGGCTGGTAATGCCCACGACCGCTATGATCAAACAAACCACCACAATGAAATACGGGTTGCGAATGGAGAATTCGGACATCACATTCCTCCGCTCGGCTGGGCGCTGGGAATTATTTTGGGTTGAACCGCCATACCCTGCTGAAGTTGACTGCGATTCCCCACCACCACGAGGTCGCCTTCCTCGAGCCCGGACAGAATCTCAACCTGATCAGGCGTCTCGATCCCCGTTCTTACGGACTGCTCTTGCAGCTTGTGTTGTTTGTCGATCAACAATACGCTCACGCTATCCTCGTTGCGCGTGAGTGCCTGGACCGGAACGGCAAGCGCATGTCGCTCATCACTGAGAACAAGCAATACAGTGGCGTACATCCCGGGAACCAGTTCGCCCGTCGGATTGGGGACGTCCACTTCCGTGTGCATTGTTCGCGTGGATAGGTCCACTTGATCCGCAAACCGCGCAACCTTTCCTTGGAACTTCTTTCCCAGCGCCGAGACCGTTACATCGACCGGGCTCCCCAGGCGGATCTTCGAGACAGCGGATTCCGGGACAGGGATGACTAGACGCAAGAGGTTTTCCTGCGCCAGCGTCACGAGAGGCATCGATTGTGTTTGCGAAGAGATTCCTGTCTGAATCATGGAGCCCGTGTCTGCGTATCGTTTCGTTACTACGCCTGTGAAGGGCGCCTTGATCTGCGCGTAGGCGAATAAGGTGCGAGCTTTCTCGCGGCTTGCTTGCGCCACTCGGAGCTGCTGCTGGGCAGCCGATAGCGAGGCTTGGGCAGTTGCCACTTGAGCTTCACCAACGCGGTCGCGTCCCAGCGCGTCGTCTATCTCTTGTTGGGCTACCAACCCTGGACGGGTCTTGGACACATCAGCGAGCCTTGAATAAGCCAAGTGAGCGACTTGGTGCGCAGACTGCGCGCGCTCCAGGTCCGCTTGCGCCAGCCGGATTTCTTCCTGGCTCTTGCTGACGGATGCTTCGGCTGTCTGTACCTCGTCCTGGAGCTCTGGAATTTCAAGAACAGCGATCAGTTGCCCTTCTTTGATCCGGTCTCCCACGTCGACATAGATGCGCTTTACGTAGCCGGCAACTTTTGCGTGTACATCAATTTCTTGATAAGGCCGGAATTCTGCGGTCAACGCGAGCGCCCGAGTGAGGTCCGTTCGGTGAACTTTGGCCGCAGCGACAATAGGCACAGAAGCGGGATCGGTGCCGCCTTTAGCAGGATTGGAAGAGCAGGAAACGACCAGAAGTGTGCTCGCCAGGAAGGACAGAAGTGCCGGTGCCATTTTGAGGCTCCACCGGGTTCGATGTTCCTTCATAAGCATGAGATTGCACCACCCTATTTCTTGACCCTGCCGAAATTCACTACCTTCGGCTCGGAGTTGAGACTGCGGAACAGTTCGCGGAGCTTGTCCAGCGAGAAATCAGCTGACCTGCACATGGCGATGAGACGTTCTTCTTTCTCCTGAATCTGCCGGGCAACCGCGGGAATTTCCGCAGCTATTTCCAAAGGCACTTTCAAAATGCCATGCCGGTCCCCGTGCAGCAGATCGCCTGGTTCTACTTTCAGACCGCCAATCTCCACAGGGATTCCAAACTGAAAAATATGCGCGTAAGCGTGAGAGACAGCCACGTTACCCGCAAAGAACTGGAAACCCGTTGTTCGGGCCTGCTGCAGATCGCGAACCGCTCCATTGGTGACCACCCCGACGCAGCCCAGCGCACTCAAGATGTTGGCGTGTACCTCGCCCACGAACGAGCCCAGTCCGGGGCGTTTCTCGACATCTTCAACGACCACGATGCGAGGCGCGGGAATCTGGAGAATCGCGTTCCACCAGTCTGTGCGATCGAAATAGTTGTGTCCCTGCATGGGCGGCAGGGAGGTGCGCACCCGCGCCGTTGCCGCGTAACCAACGATTGGCGGGAAATCTTCAAACATGCACCGGATCGTGGCGTCAGCAAAGCCGGAGTTCCGCAAGCGCACATCGAACGCTTCAATCGCGTTCGACACCATGCAGGTGCCAAGACGGCGCAACGCCTCCAATTGCTCGGGGGCAAGGACACTTTGCAATGCGTGGCTCCTTTTTCTGCGAAAACCTGCAGAACCACAACCTGGCCCGATCTGCAGGATAAGAAATCAGGGGGCGGGCGGCGGCCTGAACCACAGACCGGGACCGTAAAACTGCTGCGAGGAGGATGGGA
>Ga0126378_10002694_pt1 | contig 13226 bp, 9 predicted proteins | sample PanSoiMetPlot_23_FD_92587 | JGI IMG/M metagenome (GOLD analysis project Ga0126378, IMG submission 92587) | Tropical forest soil microbial communities from Panama - MetaG Plot_23 | ecosystem: Environmental > Terrestrial > Soil > Tropical forest > Bulk soil | place: Panama | collected 2016-02-17
GAGGTCGATGGCCTGGCCGACCAGGAACGGGATGAGCAGCGCGCCGGAGGCGCGCACCGTGATGAGCAGGGCGGCTGCAACCAGGCGCCAGCGATAGGGCCGGACGAGCGCCGCGAGCAGGCGCCGTGAGCGCCGGCGCAGCAGCGCCGTGACGTCGGCGGGAAGGTCGTCGACGTCCTCGCCCGCGACCCCCCGCCACCGGTCCCGCTGCTCGATGGCCATGTCTAGGCTGCCTCCTCGGCCAGCAGCGAGCGGTACCGTGAGGAGCGCCGCAGCAGCTCGGAGTGGGTGCCCACGTCGGTCACCCGGCCGCCCTCCAGCAGGGCCACCCGGTCGGCCAGGGCCAGCGTCGACGGCCGGTGCACCACGAGCAGCGCCGTGACCTCGCCGAGCACGGAGGCCAGGGCCTCCTCGATCTCCGACTCGGTGTGCACATCCACTGCGGACAGCGGGTCGTCCAGCACCAGGACGCGGGGTGAGCCGAGCACCGCCCTGGCCAGCGCCAGCCGCTGGCGCTGGCCGCCGGACAGCGAGTAGCCCTGCTCGCCCACGCGCGTCTCGAGGCCCCAGGGCAGGTCCCAGACGAACTCCGCCCTTGCCACCCGCAGCGCCCGTCTGAGCTCGGCGTCGGAGGTGACCGGGCGGCCCATCACGAGGTTCTCGTGGACGGAGGCGGAGAACAGGATGGGGTCCTCGAACGCCACGCCCACCCGGGCTCGCAGAGCCCGCAGCTGGATGTCCCGCACATCGACGCCGTCCAGGCTGACCCGCCCCTCGGTCACGTCGTAGAGCCGGGGGATCAGCGTCGCCACCGTCGTCTTGCCGCTGCCGGTGGCGCCCACCAGCGCGACGGTCTCGCCCGGCTCCAGCTCCAGGTCGAGCCCCCGCAGCACCCAGTCGCCGCCGGCGTAGCGGAAGCCCACGCCCTGGAGCCGGACGTGTCCACGCACCCGGGCGAGTCCCCGCGCCAGGGGGCGGTCGACGATCTCCGGCCGCGAGTTGAAGACCTCCGCCAGGCGTGTCGACGCTGTGACGGCCTCCTCGCCCATGGCCAGGATCCAGCCCAGGGCGTCGAGCGGCCAGATCAGCATGAACAGATAGGTCATGAAGGCGACCAGCCCGCCGATCGTGAGCTGCCCGGCGACGACGGCGACGCCGCCGACCAGCAGGACCAGGGCCAGGTCCGCGTTGACCAGCAGGGTGAAGGCCGTCCAGGTCCGTGCGCGCACCCGCACCGCCTCCAGGTTGGTCTCCCTGAGCCGCGTCGCCTCCTGCTCGAACCGCCGGCGGAGGAGCCCGTTGCGACCGAACGCCTTGATGATCCGGACCCCGGTCGCCATCTCCTCGATGACGGTGGTCATGTCGCCCTGCAGGTCCTGGACCCGGCGGGCGATGGCCGCATACCGCCGGAAGAAGGCCCGGCTGACGAGCGCCACGGGCAGGACGACGAGGGCGCTGACCAGGGCCAGTCGCCACTCCAGGCGGACCAGGACGACCAGGACGACGACCCACTGGGCGCCGAAGAACGCGGCGAACATGAGCCCGAACCCGAAGAACCGGCGGACCGTCTGGATGTCGGCGACCGCCCGGGAGAGCAGCTGGCCGGACTGCCAGTTGTCGTGGAACGCGACCTGGAGGCCCTGCAGGTGCGCGTAGAAGTCGTCGCGCAGCTCGGTCTCCATCCGCAGCGAGGCCAGGTTGGAGTAGAAGCGGCGGGCGAAGTTGGCCGCCACCTCGAGCGCGGCCAGCCCCAGCAGCCCGGCGGCGTACGGGATCAGCTGGACCGGCCGCCCGTGCCCGACGGGCCCGTCGATCACCGCAGCGATCAGCAGCGGGATCGCAGTGGCGGCGGCCAGCGACACCGCCGAGCCGGCCACCGTGACGGCGAGCAGGTGCGTCTGCGGCCGCAGATAGGGCAGGAATCGACGCAGGGGGAGCGAGAGCACCGAGCGACCTCCAGCAAATGGCGGGGGGACGGGCCCACCAAGCGTACCGAAACGGCCGGTTGTGCGAGGCAGGCCTCGAGCTCGCGGTGGTAGCCTCACGGTAACACCCTTTCTTACCAGGAGGCGATCAGCACGAGAGCACGACAGACGTTCACCATCTCGCTTCCCCCCGATCTCGCCGCCGAGGTCGACCGCGTCGCCAGGGCCGAGCACCGGAGCCGGAGCGAGCTCCTGCGTGAGGCCTTCCGGCAGTACGTCCAGCGACGCCAGCGCTGGGAGGCGATCTTCGACTACGGCGAGGCCAGGGGACGCCAGCTGGGGCTCCGGTCCGAGGAGGACATCGCACGGCTCGTCGACCAGGACCGCCAGGAGAGGCGGGGGAGACGCGCTGGGACCGGCTGAGCGGCGAGCGGTCCTGGACACCAATATCCTGATCTCGGCGCTGGTGCTCGGCGGCAGCAACGCGCGCCGGGCCCTGGAACTGGCGCTTGCCGGCAGGATGCGGCCGGTCAGCTCGACGCACCTCATGTCCGAGCTCGAGGACGTCCTGGTACGCAGGTTCGGATACTCGCCTGCGGCCGCGCGCGAGACCAGGCTGGAGATGGAGCTGGTCGCGGTCCTGGTCGAGCCTGCCCGCGTCCCCGGGGTCTGCCGGGATCCCGACGACGACCACGTCCTGGCCGCGGCGGCAGGCGGCCGAGCGGGGTGGATCGTGACCGGAGACAAGGACCTGCTCGAGCTGAGGTCCTGCTGCGGGGTCGAGATCCTTACCGTGGCTCACTTCCTCGAGCTGGCTCAAGGCTGGTGACGCTCCCGGCCGCCGGTTGTGCGAGCATGGGCGGTCTTGAGGATCGGCCTGCAGATCCCGACGTTCACGTGGCCCGGCGGAGCTGCCGAGCTGGGTGCCCGTCTGGCTGCCATCGCCAGGACGGCGGACGAGGTCGGCTTCGACTCCATCGGGGTGATGGACCACTTCTTCCAGATCCGCGCCTTCGGGCGGCCGGAGCGGGAGATGCTGGAGGCCTACACCACGATGGGCTTCCTCGCCGGGCAGACCCGCCGCGCGAAGCTGATCGTCCTGGTCTCGGGCGTCACCCACCGCCATCCCGGCATCCTGGCCAAGATGGTCACCACACTGGACGTCCTGTCCGTCGGGCGGGCCTGGCTCGGCATCGGCGCCGCCTGGAACGAGCAGGAGCACCGCGGGCTGGGCGTGCCGTTCCCGCCGCTGGGCGAGCGGTTCGAGCGGCTGGAGGAGACGCTGCAGGTCTGCCTCAGGATGTGGGCCGGCGACGAGAGGCCCTACGACGGCCGCCACTACCGGCTGGAGCGGCCGCTCAACTCGCCGCAGAGCCTGAGCCGCCCGCACCCGCCGATCCTGGTCGGCGGCGGCGGCGAGCGGAAGACCCTGCGCCTCGTCGCGCGCTACGCGGACGCCTGCAACCTCTTCCCCACCCCGCAGATCCCGCACAAGCTCGAGGTGCTGCGGCGTCACTGCGAGGCAGAGGGACGCGACTACGACTCCATCGAGAAGACCAGCCTGTTCACCTTCGACGTGGCGAAGGGCAGCGGCCGCCTCCTCGGCCGGCTGCGCTGGCTGGCCGGCATGGGCATCGAGACCGTGATCGGGTCGGTGGTCGGCGTCGAGCAGCTGGAGCCGCTCCGGGCGATCGGCGAGGAAGTCATCCCGGCGGTGAGAGAGCTCTGACAGAAGCCCGACTTAACCGGCGGCGTTGCTCCCGGACGGGCCCATGCCAAACAATTGTTCGGTCACCATGACGTCATCGTCGCCGCCGAGCCCGGAGCTGCTGGACCGGCCGGTGCGCCTGCTCGCGGGGCCCGGCGCGGGTAAGACGCAGGCCCTGGTCGACCTGTACGCCGCGCTGGTCGAGCGTCGGCTCGCCGGCCGGGGCGAGATCCTCGTGCTGACGTTCTCGACCGCCGCGGCGGACGAGGTCGCCCAGCGGCTAGATCGCCGGCTGGGCGACTCGTACGACGAGGCGTGGATCAGCACGTTCCACAGCTTCTGCGCGCGGCTGCTGCGCGACCACCGGCCCGATCCCGGGCGCCTGCTGATGAGCGGCTTTCAGGAGTGGCTCGCGATGCGCCGCACGCTGCAGGAGCTGGATTCGCCCGCCCTCGGCGGCCTGGCCCGGGTGGCCAGGACGGACGGCTTCGCCCAGGACGCGCTGGCCTTCGTGGCGCTCCTCAAGCAGAACCAGGTGCACCACGCCGGGCTGGCGCTGCTCGCGCAGACGTCGGGCACGCCGCGGCTGCAGGCGCTGTCCGAGATCTACAGCGCGTACCAGCGGCGCCTGGACGACGCGCACCTGCGCGACTTCCGCGACCTGGTGGCCGACGCCATCGCGCTGCTGGAGGCGCTGCCGGCGGTGCTGGACCGCTACCGCTCCAGGTTCCGCTATGTGCTGGTCGACGAGTTCCAGGACGTCGACCCCGCTCAATTCCACCTGCTGCGGACGCTGGCCCCGCCGGACCCGGCGGGGGGCGGCCCGCGCCTGCTGGTCGCGGGCGACCCGGACCAGTCCATCTACGGCTTCCGGGGCACGGTCCCCCGGCTGCTGGCGGAGGACTTCGAGCGCGTCTACGGCGGGCGCTCGGTGGAGCTGGAGGTCAGCCATCGCTGCCCGGCGGCGGTCCTGGAGGCCGGCCGCCGGCTCCTGACCGCGACGCAGCCGGTCAGGTGGGGTGGCCGGGTGGTGCCGTCGCCGCCGGCCCCAGGCGACACGGGCGAGCCCGCGGTGACCGTGGCTCACGAGGCGACTGCGGTCGACGAGGCGTTCTTCGTCGCCCGCGAGATCCGGCGCGAGCTGATCGACCATCCCGGCCTGCGGCCGGGCGACTTCGCCGTCCTGCTGCGCTCGACGACGTCGCTCGCAGCACCCTTCGAGGAGGCCCTGCGGGCCATGGGCCTCACCCCGGAGGTACGCGGCCTCGGCGCCCTGGCCCGCAACGAGGTGGTCCGGTTCCTGCTCACGTACCTCCGCGCCGTCCACCAGCCGGAGGAGCCGGAGTCCCTGGAGCGCCTCCTCGCGTCTGGCCTGAGCGGCGTCGGGCCTCGGGCTGTCGGGCGCCTGCGCCAGTACGCGATCGAGGAGGGCCGGGCCTTCCCGAGGGTGGTGCGCCGCCTCCTGTACTGGCTGCACTCCTGCGATCCTGCCGCCTGGCCGCTGCCCTGGGACGCACCCGGCCCTGCCGGAGGGGCGCCACCGGCGGTCGAGTCCCCGGCCGAGCGGCCGGCCGAGCAGCCGGCCGAGCGGCCGGTCGAGGCCCCGGCCGAGGCGGAGACCGCGGAGGCGTCGGCGGAGCTGCCCGCGCCGCCCCCGCAGTTCGCGGAGCACCTGACGCCGGACGAGCTCGGCGCGCTGCACCGGGCCGTCAGCGCGTACCACGAGGTCGCTCGCCGGGCCCGGCGGCTCCCCCTGCAGGCGCTCGCGTACTTCGTGCTGATGGAGGCCGGCGTGATGGAGCGCGTCCTCGCCCTCCCGATGACGGAGGACGAGCGGGCGGAAACGCTCGACGAGCTGCGGGCCGCGCTCGGGGCGTTCGCCGAGCTGGACACCGTCTGGACCCGGCTGGACGGCCGGCCGCCGCTGCTCGCGGACGTGGCCCCCCGGCTGGATTCCCTGATCGCCCGTGCGGTCGACGAGGCGGAGCCCGCCCTGCGCTCGCGGGAGGCCGTCCAGGTGATGACCGTGCACCAGGCGAAGGGCCTGGAGTTCGACTGCGTGTTCCTGAGCGGGTTCGCCCAGGGGATCTTCCCCGTCGCCTCCCGGCCCCACCCGCTGCTCGATGAGGCCGACCAGCGGTGGCTGGAGCGAAGGCTGCCGGGCTTCCGCCCGTCCTGGCCCTCCAATCCCGTGGAGCACGCGGCCGAAGAGGCCCGGCTGGCCTACGTCGGGATGACGCGCGCGCGGCGACGGCTCTGGGTGACCCACGCCGACGAGTACGACGGGACCGCGGGGCCCTCGCCCTTCCTGGAGCCTGCCCTGGCCGGCGCTCCGCGCAGCGACCTGACCCGCTCCCGCGCCGACGTCGAGGCCGGGGCGCTGCTCACCGTGGCGGAGGCAGAGACGTTGCTGGCGGGGGTGCCGCTGGACGAGCGGCTCCGCGAGCGGCTGGCCGGGCTCGGTGTCGACGTTGGCTTCGTGACCGATCCGCACGCAGGGCGCTCGTTCGAGCCCTATCGCACGCGGCCCGAGGCGGTCGACCCCGGTCACTTCAGCCCGACCAGCCTCAACGACTACCTCAAGTGCCCGCGACTGTACTGGTACAACCATCACCCGGGGCTGACCGCGGCCCCGCGTGGCGTCGAGATGGAGCGCGGCAGCTTCCTGCATCGCGTCCTCGAGGACTTCCACCTCCGCGAGGGCGAATGGCGGCACCTGCCGCCCGACGAGCAGCGGGAGTGGCTGGAGCGAGCGCTCGCCGGCCACCTGGACGCGTACCTGGACCGGGTCGACTCGATCCTGGACCGCCGGGCCGAGGAGCAGGAGGTCCGGCGCATCCTGGAGAACTACGTCAGGTTCGCGACCAGCCTGCAGCCGATCCGGAGGCTGGGCACCCTGACAGTGGAGCGGACGTTCACGCTGCTGCTCGACGGCGCCGAGGTGAGGGGCAAGATCGACCGGGTCAACGACACGGGAGACGGCACGTGCGAGGTCGTCGACTACAAGACCGGTCGCGGACGCAGCGCCCAGAACGCGTACGACGACTACTTCGGGCCCGACCTGGCCGACGTCCAGCTGGTCATGTACTACTACGCGTGCCGGGAGGGGCTGGACGAGGAGGGCATGGCGATCGGGCTGCAGCCGCGCTTCCTGTCGCTGTGGTACCCGAAGGACACCGTGTTCGGGAGCATGCGGCAGGTCCTGTTCCCGCTCGGCGAGCCGGCGCTCGGAGTCCGCGACTGGATGCAGCGCGCGGTCGCGCGCGGGGACCTGGAGCGCGGTCGGGCCATCGCCGCCGACGCGATCAGGCGGATCCGCGAGGGGGACTTCGCGCCGGCGCCCAGGCCCTCGGTCGGCACCTGCCTGAGCTGGTTCGGCTGTCCGCACTCGCAGGTCTGCCCGTACGGAGGTCAGCCGCCCGAGTGAGCGCCGCCTCCATGGCCGGGATCCGGCCGGTCCTCACCGCCGAGCAGTCGGCCGCCGCCCGGGCCGGCCCCGAGGGGGCCTTCCTGATCGCCGCCGGACCCGGCACCGGCAAGACGTACACGATGGTCCAGCGGTTCCGCTGGCTGGTCGAGGAGCAGCGCGTGGCCCCCGAGGCCATCCTGGCCGTGACGTTCACGGAGGCCGCCGCCACGGAGCTGCGCGAGCGCCTGTCCGTCGAGCTGGGCCGCCCGCTGGACGACGCCTGGATCGGGACGTTCCACGGCGTCTGTACCCGCCTGCTGCGGGAGGACGCCTACCTGGTCGGCATCCCGCGGGAGGTGCGCGTGCTGGACGACGTCGGCCAGCGGCTGCTGGTCGAGCGGCTCCAGGCGCGCCTGCGCAGCGGCGCCGAGCCCGGCCTCGACCGGGACTTCGAGGCGCTGAACCCCGACGAGGTCTTCGACCTGATCAAGCACGGGCCCACGTTCGCGCTGAAGCTGAAGGGCCGCGGCGTGTCCCCGGACGAGTTCCTCCGCCGCTCTCTGGAAGTGCACGCGGCGGCGGAGCCGAACCGCCTGGGGCTGGCCGCCACCGCCGAGCGAGAGGCCATCCACGTGCTGGACACCGTCTACCGCGCCTACGACTCCCGGCTGCAGGAGGCCGGTCGCATGGACTTCGACGACCTGATCCTGGCGGTGTCGGGCGCGCTCCGTTCCATCCCGGAGTTCCGCGACCGCTGTCGGGCGAGATTCCAGCACGTGCTGGTGGACGAGTTCCAGGACACCAACCGGATCCAGCTCGAGCTCATCCGGCTGCTGGCCGCGCCGGGCTTCGCAAACGTGACGGCGGTGGGCGACGCGAAGCAGTCGATCTACGGCTGGCGGGACGCCGAGATCGAGAACATCCGCACCCGCTTCCCGGGCCGGAGGCTGCCTCTGACCGTCAACCGGCGTTCGGTCCAGGAGATCCTGGACGCCGCCACCTCGTTCATCCGGCGCGACCCCGACTTCGCCCACGAGCCGGACCTGCTGGCCGCCAGGGGCCCGGGCGGCCAGGCCGTCAGCGTCGTCATGGCGGCTGACTCCAGGCGAGAGGCGCGGCTGGTCGCCCGCGAGATCCGCCGTCTGGTGGAGTCGGGCCGCCGCCCCGGCCAGATCGCCGTGCTGGCCAGCTCAGTGAAGCTGCTCCCCAGGGAGTTCGAGGAGGAGCTGCGCCGGCAGGGCGTCCCGTACGTGACGACCGGCGGCTCAGGCTTCTTCGACCGGGAGGAGGTCAAGGACGTGCTGGCGCTGGTGCGGCTGGTGGCCGATCCCATGGACGACGGCGCCCTGGTCCGCCTGCTCCAGGGCCCGATCGTCCGGCTGGGCGACGCCGACGTCTACCGGCTGGCGTCCCGGCGGTTCGGACAGTACAGCCTCCGGCTCCGGGACTGCATCGACGCCGCCAGGGACGAGGGCTGGCCCGAGCTCGAGCCGGCGGCGGCGGGCCGGGTCGAACGGGCGCTGGCGGTCACCGACGCGCTGGGCGCGGCCAAGGACGGGATCACAGTGGCCGACGTCCTCAACCGGCTGCTCGAGGGGACGGGGTACCTGCGTCACTGCCAGGTCAGGGCCCGCCGCGAGGGGCCGCGGGCGCTCCTCAACCTGCGCAAGGTCTTCCAGCTGGCCAGCCGCTTCGATAGGGACGCCGCCCTGGCCGGGATCGCCGACTTCGTGGTCCACCTGAACCGGATCATGGAGGCGGTGGTGCCGGTCGCCGAGGCGGAGGTGGAGGCCGCGGACGCGGTCCGGGTGCTCACGGTCCACGGCGCCAAGGGCCTGGAGTTCGACGTGGTGTTCCTCGTAAACCTGCGCCGGCCGAACGCGCGCGACCTGGAGCGACTCTTCTTCGACCCCGACCATCTCGGCTTCGTCATGAAGTACTGGCGCGAGGGGCGGCACCCTCGCTTCAAGGAGCACGCCCCCGGGGCGCGCTCGGTCGAGCTGGCCCGGCAGGAACGCAGGCGGGCGGTGTACGTGGCGCTGACTCGGGCCCGGGACCTGCTCTACGTCAGCGCCAGCCGGCCCGAGGAGGAGCCGGCGGGCGTCAGCGCGGAGAACGACGACCACTTCGGCGAGCTCCTGGAGTGGGCGCTCGCGCACCCGGAGGCGGCGCGCGTAGTCCGGGCGGAACAGCTCGAGCTGCCCGGGGCGGGGCACGGGACCGGCGGGGCCGGCGAGCCGTCCGAGGCCGTCGTGGGCCAGGTGCTCGCCCGGCTGGAGCTGCTCCACGCGGCGGCCAGCCGGCCCGCGGCCGGGCCCGGTGCCGCCGGCGCGGTGCGCCTGAGCTTCTCCCAGCTGCACCAGTTCGAGGTGTGCCCCGTCCGATACCGCTTCCAGGAGGTCTGGAGGGTCCCCGGGCCGCCCGACGACCTTCTCCCCCAGGCGGCCCGGAGCGGCGGAGGCGCCGACCTGGGGGCCGCGGTGCACCGCGCCCTGGACGCCTGGCACACCACCGGGGGCGACCTGCTGGAACGCTACGACGGCCCGGACGCCGGGCGCGACATGCTACGCGCGTACCTCGGTCATCCGCTGGCGTCCGCCCGCACCCTGGGCACGGAGGTGGAGTTCAACCTCCGGCTCGGCGACCGCGTCCGCCTGCGCGGCCTGGTCGACCGGGTCTGCGAGGTGGACGGGCGCAGCGTGCTCGTCGACTACAAGACGAACGCGCGCCTCGACCGGCGCCTGCGCGAGGCGTACGCGACCCAGCTGCGCGTGTACGGCCTGGCCGCCCGCCGGGGCCTGCTGCCCGGGGGCGACGCCGACCCGCGGCTCGTCCTCTTCGACCTGCGTCGGGCGGAGGCCGTGGAGGTCGCTCCCGATCCCGAGGAGGCCGAGCGGCGCGTCCTCGAAGCCGGGGCCCGGATCGCGGCCGGGGACTTCGAGCTGCGTGCCGAGCACCGCGACCGGCCGTGCTTCCTCTGCGCGTACCGGCCACTGTGCCCGAGCCGCAGGTAGGGGTTCCTGCCGCACCCCTGGAGGAGCGCTACTTCGAGCGCCGCCAGGTGCGGGAGGCGATCGCGTTCGCCGAGCAGGGGGGCATCGCCGTCCACCGGAACTTCGACTTCTACGACGGCCGGCCGTCGCCCCGCGGGCTGCTGATGCGGCGGCCGTTCGTGCACGTCATCGGGCTCAGACCCCGGCTCGAGGACTGGGGCCGCCGGCACGGGCTGCGGCCCGAGTGGATCCAGGCCGAGCGGCACCGCCGGGTGGCCCACTACGACGTGTTCGGCGAGTTCGCCCAGCGGCTGATCGACCGCCTCGATCGCTCGTGATGCACCGGCCCCCGGCTGCTGATCCCGCCACTCGTGCGGTGCTAGCCTGAGGTGCCGATGACGGTAGTCGCGACAGGCTCCGTGGCCTACGACCACATCTTCACGTTCAGGGGACGCTTCGGGGACCAGATCGTCCCCGGCAAGACGCACATCATCAACCTGAGCTTCCTGGTCGACCGGATGGAGCGGCGCCGCGGCGGCGTTGCCGCCAACTACGCCTACACGCTGGCCCTTCTCGGCCACCCGGCGGCCGTCCTCGCTACCGCGGGCGCGGATGGCGCCGAGTACCGGGACTGGCTCCAGGGCCTGGGCATCGACTGCCGGGGACTGCGCCTGCTCGCCGACGAGCACACAGCCACCGGGTTCACGACGACGGACCTCGACGACAACCAGATCACCGGCTACTACGGAGGCGCCATGCTGCGCGCCGCCATGCTGGGCCTCGAGGACACGGTCCCCGCCCCCGAGGCGGTGATCATCGGGCCCAACGCGCCAGACGCCATAGCCCGGCTGGTCCGCGAGTGCCGCGAGGCCCGCGTGCCCTGGGTGTTCGACCCCGCGCACCAGCTGCCCCGCATGACCGGGGCGGACCTGGAGGACGGCAGCCAGGGGGCCTGGATCGTGGTCGGCAACGACTACGAGCTGGAGCTGATCCGCCAGCGCACCGGCCGCGATGCCACGGGCCTGCTGGAGCTGGCCGAGATCGTCGTGACGACCCTGGGCCGGGACGGCTCGCGCATCGCGACGCGGGACGGCGAGTTCGTCATCCCGCCCGCCCCGGCCAGGCGCGAGGTCGACCCGGTCGGCGCCGGCGACGCGTTCCGGGCGGGGCTGGTCCACGGGCTGCTGACGGGGGCGGGCCTGGAGCTGGCGGGCAGGATCGGCTCGCTGGCCGCGACGTACGTGGTCGAGCAGACCGGGACGGTCGAGCACCGGTACACCCGCGACGAGTTCGCGGAGCGGTTCCGGGAGGCGTTCGGCGACGAACCCTGGTAGGCGGGCCCGGCCGTGAGCGTCGTCGTCCAGCTGGACCACGTCGGCAAGCGCTACGGCTCGGTCGTGGCCCTCGACGACGTGAGCCTCACGATCGAGTCCGGGGAGGTCGTCGCGCTGCTGGGCCCCAACGGCGCGGGCAAGACGACCGCGATCAGCCTCATGCTCGGCCTGCGCCGCCCGACCTCGGGGCGCGCTCGCCTGCTGGGCCTCTCCCCGACAGACGTCGACGCCCGCAGCCGGTGCGGCGTCATGCTGCAGGAGTCCGGCGTGCCCGAGCTGCTGACCGTGCGCGAGCTGGTCCGCCTCTTCTCGACGTTCTACCCGCGGCACCTACCCTCCGCGGAGGTGCTCCGGATGGCCGGGCTGGAGGAGCAGGCCGGCACGCGGGTCGACCGGCTCTCGGGGGGCCAGCGGCAGCGGCTGTTCTTCGCCTTGGCCGTGACCGGCGACCCCGAGGTGCTGTTCCTGGACGAGCCCACGGTGGGCATGGACGTGGAGGGTCGGCGAGCGTTCATCGTCGCCCTGCGGGAGCGCGCGCGGCGTGGGACCACCATCGTGCTGACCACGCACTACCTGGAGGAGGCGGACCAGCTCGCCGACCGTGTGGTCGTGATCGACCGGGGCGCGGTGATCGCGGACGACTCGCCGGCGGCCATCAAGACGCGGGTGGCCGGCAAGCGCGTCGAGCTCCGATTCGACTCGGACGTGGGCGAGGAGCTGTTCGCCGGGCTGCCGGTGACGGGCCTCCGGGTCGACGGGAGCTCGGCCACGATGCTCAGCCCCCACCCGGCGGTGGTCCTGCGCCGCGTGCTGAACGCCAGGGACGACATCGCCGACGTCGATGTCTCGGGCGCCGACCTGGAGGACGCCTTCATCCACCTGACGAGGGAGGGCGGCAGCGATGGTGCCGGCGACGGCTAGGAGCGCCGCCGGCAGGATGCGCGCGCCGGTGCTGCGGATGCTGGCGGAGGTGATCAGGACCCAGGTGCTGACGCTCCTCCGCTCGCCCATCTACAGCATCTTCAGTCTGGCCCTGCCCGTCATCTTCTGGCTGTTCTTCGCGCTTCCGTACGCCCACACGAGGGTCGGGGGCGTCAGCGGCGGCGCCTTCCTGCTGGCCTCGTTCGGCGCGTATGCGGTGGCCAACGTGATGCTCTTCACGTTCGGGATCACGATTGCAATGGAGCGGGGGCGCAAGCAGGACCTCCTGCTCCGCGCCACGCCGCTGCCGCCCTGGGTCTACCTGCTCGCGCGCGTGGTGGCGGCCACGGTCTTCGCCCTCGCTGCCCTGCTCGTGCTCTCGGTGGTCGCGGTGATCACGGGCGGGGTCAGCCTGTCCGCCGCCCAGTGGGTGACGCTCGTCTCCCGGCTGCTGGTCGGCTCCCTGCCGCTGCTCGCGCTCGGCCTCGCCATCGGCTACCTGGTCAGCCCCAACGCCGCGCCGGCCGTCGTGAACCTGATCGGGCTGCCGATGTACTTCGCGTCCGGCATCTTCGTCCCGGTCAGCGCGCTGCCCGTCTTCATCCAGCGGATCGCCCCGTACCTGCCGACCTACCGGTACGGACAGCTGGCGTGGGGCGCGATCGGGGCGCCGGCCGACCCGGCGAGCACGGACCTCCTCTGGCTGGCCGGCTACACCGTCCTTTTCCTGGCCGTCACCCTGCGGGCCTACCGCCTGGAGGAGTCCAGGAAGTTCACGTGAGCCGGATCGCCTGGCAGGGGTGCCGCACCCCTGCTAGGAGCGCGGCCGAAAACCAAGCCGGATCTTTGGGGCCCATGCACCCCATCTCCGGCGTTGCCTCCTGCGGTGCTCGCTCACGCCCTGGAGGGCGCTCCCTGCGCTCCTCGTCGGCGCCA
>Ga0126378_10002695_pt1 | contig 13222 bp, 10 predicted proteins | sample PanSoiMetPlot_23_FD_92587 | JGI IMG/M metagenome (GOLD analysis project Ga0126378, IMG submission 92587) | Tropical forest soil microbial communities from Panama - MetaG Plot_23 | ecosystem: Environmental > Terrestrial > Soil > Tropical forest > Bulk soil | place: Panama | collected 2016-02-17
GTATAAGTGTTGGAAGCAGGCGATCGCACTCCAAAATCCCCCACCAGCATGTTTGAGTGAGATGGAGATTTTTTCACCCGCAATAAGGAATCGCTCGTAGGCGTGATGCCCGGTCCTCCGCAGCGCGTGGTGTTCACTCCCCGCACGAAAGGCTGAAGTACGGTATGGCTGAAGGGGCATGGGTAAGGTCGTTACCAATAGCCAAATTGTGCGGAAACGACAGGGGAGGTATGAACTTCGGGCACTTCAATTCTGTAAGAGTCGGCTGATAGGCTGCTTAGATGTCGGTGATCGTCAGTGGCGAGAAAGTTTCGGAAACCAAGGGCGGCGAAGCCCAAGCTTCCGACAAAGTCTCGGCGCTAGCGGAGGTATTGCGCAAGTATTCTTACGTGGAGATCCGGCAGCGGATGTATGACAGTCCTCCCGGGAGTCCGTGGTGGACGGCGTGCCGGGCTGAACTTGATCTGCGCAATGGACAGCAATTCGGTGAAGCCGCGCTGGCCTTGTCGAGGACCTCGGACAAAATGAGGGCATCGCTGCAGCACTTTGAGCAGTTGGCCGATACTCTGCAACAATCCACGAAGGATGTCGCCGACCTGCTGCGTGGGACTCAAGAGGCGGGTCGCCGGCTGGAGATTGCGATCTATGTCACCATCGGGGTAACCCTGGTGCAATTCTTCAATCTGATCTTCGAAATCTTCCGCAAGCATCGGTAAGCGCCGTCTCGGTAACCCCCTCCCAACTGGTCGATGAGTGATTTGGCGATTTTCCGACCAACGAGACGGAACTTCGCCCATCCCAGGACAGTCAATCACTACTGATGGAACTTTTGACGGTTGAAACCGCATTGTCGGAAATCAGACCCCAACGATCCACATGGTGCCGACCAAAATTACGCAAATTACGGAAGAGCATCACGGCATACTCCGCGACTCTCTGACCCATTTCGGTGATACCATTTCGCGGTGCGAGGCGTCTGTCTCATCGTGCTTTCTTGTTTACTGCTTCCCCTGGGACAAAGATCCTCCCAGGACCCACTGCAACATCTGCCGTCCAACATTGAAGTTCTCACCCATTTTGGCGAGCGCGCCGATATCTCGCCTGATAACCAGCGCGTTGCGTTCATGGCGAAGAGTTTCGGCGATGCGATGGTCATTGACCTCAAGTCGCGCGTGATTCAATGCCTGACGTGCAACGTACCCGCCGCCGTTTTTCTCCGCGTGATGCATCTGTCTACAGGAGACTACATCCTGATCGGTCCCGACCACTTTGAAGACATGCATACCAGCCGCACCCGCGACAACGAGCTTTGGTTCCTCAGCAAGGAGCGCGGATCGAAGCCCGTCAAACTCAATCAAAAGATGAGCGAAGGCGCGGCCATTTCCAAAAAGAGTTTGAAGGTTGCGTTTTCACAAACGGCGGCGCAGGCGCCAGATCTTGCTCCAGAAGTTTCGCGGCTGATCGTCGCCGACGTCGACCTGGCTGGTACACCCCGGCTGATCAACAAGAAGACCGTTTACGAGAGTAAAGATCGAAGCTGTACTCTTGAAGCCCAGGACTTTTACGATGACGACCGCAAGATGACTTTCACCTGTTATGAGCCCCAGGGACGCGCTTCGGTGATGGGCATCGATTTGCAAACTGGAGCGGTGACGAACCTTTCGAAAGCGCCCGGTACCTACAACGAAGTCGAGGGAATCTTTCCCGATGGTCTTTACGCCGCTGTGGAGGCGGATCGCCAGTGTGAAGAACTTGGCGGGCAGCGGGGATCCGGAAACATTGACATATGGAAGCTCAGACTGGACGGAACCGGAAAGGACTTCACCCGGCTCACACACTTCAATGACTACGAAGGGGGAAAGGCGTCGAACCCGGTGATTTCCACCGACGGTCGATTCATGGCTTTCCAGAGTGCGCGCACCACCGATCCAGCCGGGGTGGGATACGGAATTCTGCTGTATTGGTTCAACCCTTGATGCCGAAAACCATGCGTTTGCGTTCATAACCCCTGCCGAGGGATTTTGAGTGTTGAAGGGAAATATTTCACCACTTGAGTGCTCGCTCTAGACTTCTCTCCTCATTGGAGAATACTGCGGCCATAATTCCTATGGTAAGACCGTCGCAAGAGTCCTCGGCAGTACTGTGGAGTGATGTGGGCTTGCTCCACGCGGTCGATCACAAATAACTCGACTGGACCGGTTGTCGGGTTAAGTTGCAGCCTAGCTGCTGTTCCAATGCTTCCAAAATCGATGTAGCCGAATTCTGCGAGGGTGTCCGAAAAGGGTGGGGCCACGGGTATGAATTCCAAGCGAAAACCCCAAGAGCTATAGGTCCGTGGCACCCGCCAAGAAACGAGAAAGGTGGGCGATTTAGCGCAGGACATTAAGGATAAGTTGAACTACGGCGATAGCCAAGAGCAGCCCCAAAAGACGCTTGTGATTATTCCTCGGTGTGGTGGACTTTTGCGGCCCAGGGCGCAGCACGACGTCTAACACCACCCAAGCAGCCACCCCCCTGGCCGACAACGCGCGCCATATCCCACGGGTGTTGCACCTGCTGATCTCGCTATGGAAGGAGATTGCGGATGCCTCGGAAGCGGCGAGTAACCAATCGAATGGTTACCTACGACAGCAGGGCTCGCACCCCGAGAATCGCCTAATCTACTTTGAATTCAGGCGGTTGCCTTGCATTACTCCGGTGGTTCTACTCCCTTCGGAGAGATTGTCGGTCCTTTCGGCCACGCCTATAATCGACCTACTCTGGCTGTAAGATTCTCCGTTCAGGTTCCGGGTGGGGCGCGTGAGGGTTCCTTCGTCTGGAAGAGCCTTTCAAGCGAAAGATTGGTGAAAGGACTAACGCCCGGATATGCGAAAACGCCTGCAACTGACCTGGATGCTGACGGCTTCGACTGTACTCGCGACCTCCTTCACCCTCAGTACAACGGTGTCGGCTGCCGAGGGGGATGGACCTTCCCGCGGCATCGCCACGACCGAGGACCACGGCCGCACGGTTTACGTGAACGATGACGCTCCGGTGAAGGAGCGTCCGGCAGTGGCTCCGCAACCCCGACGCTCCACGCTGGTTTATTGGAGCAGCAAGGAGAGTCGCTGGAAGCCTGTTCCATCGGCCAATACGGCGTCAGGAAGAGCAGCGCGCTCGGCGGCTGCGGAAGTCAGCCAGTATTACGGCCCCGACTCAGTGCAATCGGCCAACGAACAGATTATGCAGGCCAATTCGCATGGGCATCATGCGTCGCCGGAGGAGATCGACCAGTCGATCGTGATGGCGGCGGCCCGGCACAATATCGATCCCAACCTGGTGCGCGCCGTGATCAAGGTGGAATCCAACTTCAATTCGAATGCTGTTTCCCGCAAAGGGGCGATGGGGCTGATGCAGTTGATGCCCAAGACCGCCCGCGAATTGAGGGTTAAAAACCCGTTTGACCCGGAACAAAACGCCGATGCGGGGGTTCGACATCTCAAGTACCTCCTCGAGAAATACAATGGAGATGTGAATTTGACCCTGGCCGCTTACAACGCGGGCGAGGGCGCAGTGCGGCGCAGTGCGGGCGTTCCGCATATCGCCGAGACGCAGGATTATGTGCGCCGGATTACGCACCTGTATTACGGGGGCTATGATCTTTCGCAGACGGGCGCCAGCCGCGATACGGTTCGTGTGCAACGGGATGCGCGGGGCGTGCTTTACATCAGCAACACGGAATAGACTGGAAGCATCTGTTGTACGTAGTGGGGTGACGAAAATCCTCACCCTGAAATCGCAATAGGGGCGATTTTAGGATGGGGCACCCAAGAAAGTTTGTATTTGGAATCTCTCAGGTACCCAGGCATTTCAACGGCAACGACGGATCGAGACTGTTAACGGACCGGCGACTTTGAAACCTACATCGAACCGGCGCATTTTGTGCTGGGCAGTGCTGCTGTCGTTGGCAGCGCTGTCGGGGATACCCGCGCACGCCCGCCCACGTCACGGAGAAGCCTGGGCCCGCGAGCACTTTGCAGCGGCCGAGCGGATGCGCGAAGCACTCAATGGCCGCCCACCGGACGAGCGCACCCGGCACGACTACCAGCGCGTGCTGAACGCTTATCGCAACGTCTACTTCGGAGCGCCGACGTCTACGAAGGCCGACCCCAGCGCGGTCGCGGTTGCCGAGACGCTTGTGGAGATGGGGCGCCGCTTTGAAGACGACGAGATCCTGCATGAAGCGATCGATCAGTACAAGTTTCTGCGCCGCGAATATCCCGGCAGCAAATACCGGTGCGATGCGCTGTTCACGATCGGCGAAATCTATAAAGACGATCTGGACGATCCCGAAGAGGCCCGCGCGACGTTTGAAGAGTTTCTGAAGCGCTATCCGCATAATCGGTTGGCTGAGGATGCGGAGCATGCCATCGCCGAGCTCAAGCAAGAATCAGTTGAAAAGAAAACCGAGGCAGAGAGAGACGCGCAATCGGAGAAAAAGGCCGAGGCGCGGTCTGGTGGCGGGATTGGCGAGAGGCCGAAGACCACGACTGCCACTGCTCCGCAAGCAGAAGGCAAAGCGACCGAGAGCCAGACAGCACGTGGGGAAGATTCGGAGTCTCAGTCCGGACGTCTGCCACGGGTCACGGCGATCCGGCACTGGTCCACTCCGGACTACACGCGGGTGGCGATTGATCTGGAAAGCGAGGTCAAATTCGGGTCGTCGCGTTTACCGAATCCCGACCGCATTTTCTTTGATCTGCGCGACACGAAACTGGCTTCCACGCTGGTTGGCAAGACGTTCGAAGTGGATGATGGCTTCCTGAAAAAGATCCGCGTGGCGCAGTTTCAGCCGGGGCGCACACGGGTCGTGCTGGAAGTGGACAACCTCTCGACCTATGAAGCGTTCTTGCTGCCGAACCCTTACCGGCTGATCATTGACATCCACGGCAAGAACGACAAGCTCGCGCACGCCAAGTTGACGAAGGAGGAGGCGGCCGCTCTCGCGGACGTGGAAGTGCCGCCGCAGGCCGAGGCGAAGACGCACGTTCCGCAACCCGTGGTGAAGGCCGATATGAAGGCTTTGGCGGGCAAGCCCGCCACGAAGAAGGAAGAAATTCACGATCAAAAGGCGGCGGGCAAAGAGGATGTACCGGATAGCGGGACTACGAACAAGTCCGAGTCCGCTAAGAACACTACGCCGCCGGTGAAGAAAGTCATCGTCTACAACGACGATGACGATGATCCAGACTCTTCGACCGCGAAGACCGAGACTCCGATGCGGCGCAAATCTCCAGCGGCCAACGATAGTTCTGCTGATGAGGACTCGCCGGCGGAGAGTGCGTTGAACGACGCTCCTGCGGCGCCCGCGCACCGGAAGTCTTCCTCGCGAGCGTCCCCCCGCAAGGATCCCGGCCCGGATATCCGCATCGCCAAGCCGACCGCCCGTGGCGACCGGTCGCTGATTCGCACCCTGGGGCTTAAAATCGGCAGGATCGTCATCGATCCGGGCCACGGCGGGCATGACACGGGAACCATCGGTCCGAATGGACTTCGGGAGAAAGACCTGGTGCTCGAAGTCGGGCGGCGGCTGGGCAAGCTGCTCGAGACGCGCCTCGGGGCCGAGGTGGTCTATACACGCAAAGACGATATCTTCATTCCGCTCGAAACGCGCACGGCGGTCGCCAACCAGCAGCGCGCTGATCTCTTCATTTCGATCCATGCCAACTCCAGCCGCGATCCTGCTGCGCGTGGAGTCGAGACCTACTATCTGAATTTCACCTCCTCACCGGATGCGCTCGAAGTCGCCGCGCGCGAGAATGCGGTTTCCGAAAAATCGATCTACGAACTTCAGGATCTGGTCAAGAAGATCGCAATGAAGGAGAAGATCGAGGAATCGCGCGAGTTCGCGGCCGATGTGCAGGAGTCGTTGCATAGTGGGCTGTCGGCCAAGAGTCCGGGAATCCGCAATCGCGGCGTGAAGAAGGCGCCGTTCATCGTGCTGATCGGCGCGAATATGCCTTCGATTCTGGCGGAGATTTCATTCGTCTCCAACCCCGGAGATGAGCATCGGCTGGAGACCAGCGAGTATCGGCAGAGGATTGCTGAGTCGCTTTACCGCGGGATTGCCAAGTACGTGGATGGGTTGAGCGGGGTGAAGATGGCCAGCAAGCTCGATAAAGCAGCCGGGCAGTAGCAAACCGCGATTCCAACGCGACGAAGCTCGCCCAAGACCTGCGTTTACCCGCTGAGATGTCATCCTAAGAAGGGCGACAGTTCTTCGGGGGACCGAACGAAGGCATGCAGCGGCAGAGAAGTGAAGAAGATCATTTCCGCTGCCCGCGACGCTTTCATTCCCCTCCGCAGCACGAACGCTTCCGGCTGACGTGCGGTCCCTCACGCCGGTTTCGCTGGCGTTCAGGATGACCTGGATTCGTGTTCCACTTCTCCATTCGTGTTCCACTAGTGTTCCGCTTCTAACGCGCACACGAGCTTCGCTCGCGGAACGGACGAATGCGTCCGTCCCTGCACAAGCTACGTCGGCATAGCTTGAGAACTACCAGAGTCGAGCCGATACCAGATTGTGCTTTTTGTTCTCGACGCTGAGGAAAGTGATTTCCTGCTTCGGTGTCACGCACACATCGGACCAATCCAGATCCGGTGGCTGAGAGGAGCCGGTGGCTTCGCCCGTGTTTTCGTCGAGGACAAGATAGCAGCGTTGGATCCGGTCGTCTCGGCCAGACTTCTTGAAAATATTGAGCACCACTACCAGCGCTCCTCGGAAAACACAGAGCTTTGTCGCGAGGGATTCCCGATTCGGCTTAGGCTTCTACGCCTACCTGGCAGACCCGGCCTACTACGTAGTCTGAGGGGGATTTACTTTGATCTATGGGGACCATTTCGAGGGGGATCGAGTGATTGTGGGGGCGGAGGATTAGTTCACTTCCGGCCACTTCTACGTAACGCACCTCACAATGATCACTTTTCAGAACGGCGTACATGTTGGACTCGCCTTTGCGATAGGGCTTCAGGGAGTTGTAGTGTCGGTCGATCAGGAGCAGGGCTCCGGCAGTGAGACGGGGAGACATGGCCTGGGCGTCGCGGGGGTCGAGCTTGATCAGGACAAAGCGCTGCCAGGAGGAGCGGTCGCCCTCTGTTTCGGGCTTGAGCTTGTGGAGGAAGGATTTCTTGAACTTCAGGATTTCCTTCACGTGCATGCTCACGATGCGGGGCTCCATGGCCGCAGTGGCGTAGTCGGTGAGGATAACGTTTTCGAAATCGTCGGAGCTGGGAGGCAGGATGGAGGCGCGCTTGTTAACCTCAGAGGGATCGAGGAGGTCGAGGACACTGAGGTGCTGAACCTGGAGGACTTTGTCCATGCCCTCGATCGAGAGGCCACGCTTGCGGTTCAGGAAGTTGGAGATATGAGCTTGCTTGAATCCGGTTTGTTGGGCGAGGCGCAGGCCCGTGAGTTCGCCTGACTGAACTCGCTGCCAGAGGATTTTTCGGAGATTATCTTGCAGGACCTTGAACTTCATTAAGCGGAGTATAGCACTCGGTTATGAGAGGTCGGATAGTAGGGGAAACACCGTAGGTCGTTGAAACAGACCTGAAACGGGGTGTCGGTGGGCACGATGCAGAGTGCTCGGGCCGGTGTCGTAGGTCTTGGGTTCAGGCAGTTATGGCGAGATCGGTGCGTGAGAAGGCTCAGGGTAATAGGGGCGAAGTTCTAGTCAACTAGGCAGTCGAGCCGGGAGTAGGGATCGTTCGACTGCGGTTGTTCCTTGCGCTCGTTGCGCAACGAGCAATCCTCGTTCAGGATGACAATATTTTGAGTATGAGTGAACCTGTGACCCCTCGTTGAGAATGACTACTAAGCTGAGAATCCATGCTCACGATCGGAAATATCACTGAACGAACTCGATGAGTTCTCAGGGGAGATTATCGCGCGACACATTCAGGAGCATGATCAGGAAGCTACTGCGAGGCTGCCGCACTGCGGAACGAGGACTGTCCAGAGATATATTCCGATCGCGCTGGACTTGCTCAGCGAAATCTTGCTTGATGCAGGACTGCTGGAGCGAAGCTCAGGGGGCGAAGGAGTGTGCGCGAGAAGTCGTACCGTCCCTGCGGGACTCGGTCCGGCGTCTCACTTACCCCGGGCTGACGCCCTGGGCTAAAGCATTTTCGCCCCTGTGAATTCGCCCGCTAATAAACTACAGCCCCGCCAGCCGAGAAAAGAAGAGGCGGCGGAGGCGGAAAAGGCGGAAGAAGAAGAAGAAGAAGAAGAAGAAGAAAAATCGGAGGCAGTCACGGTGCATTAGGGACTGGCCCCACGTTCTGGGAATGACGCGGGGCTTTTTTACAGAGGTTCCGGATGCAGGTATCTTGCTTGAAACTCACCACAGAGAACACAGAGAGGGACCCGGGAAATCTTGTGCGACACACGGATCCCCACACTAAACGCCGCAACATGCGCGACGCACCCTCGAAGTATAGCGGCACCGACGCGGCGGCATACCGTAGAATTGGAGGGCGCGTGGAGCGGGAGTTGGTGGCGGTTTGGGTGGGCGGGCGGAGCAAGAGATCCGCACTTCGGCAATTCACTGACGAACAGGCACCCTCCTCTTCCCCCTTCGCTTCGCTCAGGGTCAGAATCGGGGGGACGAAACAATGGCTCCGTCCCTACACAAGAATTACGGAAGACGGATGGATATTACCTGGTTGACGGATCGGATCGCGGTGGGAGGTGGGATCTGGAACTCCGAGAACATGAAGACCGTGGCGCGGGAGGGGATCACGCACGTCATCGATATGCAGATTGAGTTCGATGACACGCCACTGGGGTTGGAGCATGGGGTGGAGGTGCTGTGGAATCCAACGGATGACGATTTCACCGCGAAACCAGCGCAGTTGTTCCGAAAAGGTGTGGACTTCGCGATGGAGGCGTTGGACAAGCCTGGGGCAAAATTATTTGTTCATTGCGCGGCGGGGGTGCATCGGTCGCCAATGATGACGCTGGCGCTGCTTGGGTCGATGGGATGGAGCATCGAAGATGCGATGCGGATGATTGAGGAGCGGCGGCCGGCGGCGGATTTTGCAGATGTGTATGTGGAGAGTGTGGAGAAGTTTTTGAATCATCGTTGAGAAGGAACTCACCACGGAGTTGATCATGAGTGGTAGTTCACAACCGAGGATTAAGATCGTCCGACAAATCGCGAAGACAATTGGGCAGACACAAGGGTCCCTCGGCTGCGCTCGGTATGGTGCGAAGGGATCGCAGAGCGCGGTACTGGTGCCGAAATGCCGAGGCTACGCCGGAATCGAAGGGCCGCTGGGGGGCGATCAGGGGCCGAGAAAAAAGATGCAGTGATGGCGTTTTTGGAGAATGAGCTCGCCACCGTCGACGCCATCGCTGCGCGAGAGATGGTGAATCCAGAGCAATTTAAATCGGGCATTTCAAAAACAATGGATGGAACCGTTACCCTGCCTCAATGCCTCGCCTTGGGCGAAGGGAGGGGCTACATCACAAGATTCCAGCGCAGCTTCGAATTAGACCAAAGTCAAAATCCCCACCCTAAAATCGCAAACTACGTGATTTTAGGATGGGCATCCTCGAGAGTTTGTCGGGCTTCAGCCGATTTCTTCGCTCCAGGTTTCGAGGTTTTTCTTCACTTGCGCCATGAATTGGTCGGCCACTGCGCCGTCGAGCAGGCGGTGGTCGTAGCCCAGCGTTAGGTGCACTACGGAGCGGATTGCAATCGAGTCGTTGCCATCTTTGTCAGTCACGACCATCGGCTGTTTCATAATTCCGCCTACGCCCATGATCGCCGAGTTCGGCTGGTTGATGATCGGCAGACCGAAAACTGCGCCGAACTGGCCAGGATTGGTGATCGTGAAGGTGGAGCCTTCGACATCTTCGGGCTTCAACTTCTTGTTCCGGGCGCGCTCGCCAAGGTCGGTGATGCAGCGCTGCAGGCCTAAGAAATTGAGATCTCCGGCGTTCTTAAGAACGGGGACAATGAGTCCCCAGTCGAGAGCGACTGCGATGCCCATATTAATCTGGCGGTGGTAGTGGATGTTTTCGCCTTCGATGTTCGCGTTGACGATCGGCCATTGTTGAATGGCGATGATCGCCGCGCGAACGAAGAACGGCATGAACGTGAGGCGGGCACCGTGGCGCTGTTCGAATCCGGACTTGAGCTTGTGGCGCAGGTTCACGATGCGAGTGAGATCGACCTCGTACATGCAGTGGACGTGTGCGCTGGTGCGGCGGGACTCGATCATGTGCTTGGCGATCAGCCTGCGCATGTTCGACATGGGCACGAGATCGCCCGGATAAAGAGCGGGAACTGCCGCGCGCGGAGGCGCCGGAGCGGGCGCTGCAGGCTGAGCGGGTGGCGCCTCGCTGCGCTCGGCGGGACCCCTCGACTCCGCTCGGGGCAGGCTTACGGATGCGTCGGCGCCTACACGAGATTCCTGGTTCTCGATGAACTGCATGATGTCTTGCTTCGTGATGCGGCCGCCTAGTCCGGTGCCGGTGACTTGCGAGAGGGCGATGCCGTGCTCGCGGGCAATCTTGCGGACTAGCGGGGAGGAACGCGCATCTTCGGCATCTTCATCTTGTGCCGATGAGGCGGGTACTGGCATGGGCGGCGGAGCGGGAGCGGCCTTCGCTTCCTCTTTCGGCGGAGTTGTGGGAACTGGCGCGGATTTCGCCGGAGTTGCGGCCGGCTTCGTTGCTGCCGCTTCGCCATCGACGGCGATCGTGCCAACGACCGTATTGACTCCTACCGTGGTTCCTTCCGCGACCTTGATTTCTCGGAGAACACCGGAGGCAGGGGCAGGAATTTCTGCGTCCACTTTGTCGGTCGAGATCTCGAAGAGCGGCTCGTCGCGCTGGACTTTATCTCCGGGCTTCTTGAGCCATTTCGTGATGGTGCCTTCGACGATGGATTCGCCCATTTGAGGCATGATGATGTCAGTTGGCATGATTCTTCCTTGAGGCCCACGGATCTTTGGAGAGGGTTGGGCGCAAACGAATATTATAGCGTTCCCGACTCGACTTGATCTTAGCGGGCAACATCAACGGCTCAGCCGCCGAGTTCGGGGAGAAAGACTATCACAACGTTGACAAGTCCCTTCTCGGAGCCGCTCGGCTTCGCCCCTTCGACTGGCTCAGGGCAGGCCGAGGCGGCTGTCTTTACGCGGTCAGTGGTGATCGTGATCCGACTCTTTCATTGGTTCCTTCTTTTCCGGAGTGGGGCTGGCGCCGAAGCTTGTCTTCCAGTAGTCCTGAACGGCGGGTGGGAGTTTGTCCATGTGGGAGAGGAACATGGTGACCTTCCACATGTCGTCGGTGCTTAGCGTTTTCTCCCATGACGGCATGCCGGTGTAACGGACTCCGGTGCGGATGGTGTAAAAGAGATGCCATTCGGGATCGTCGGGCCGATCGGAGACGAGATTGGGTGCCGGCGGGTAGAACGACACCCCGAAAGTGTTCGGCTTGCGGTCGAGCGTCCCGTGGCAGCCTGCGCAGTTCATGGTATAGAGCTTGATGCCATCAATAAGATTCTGGTCGTTCGGCATGAGCGGGTTGGTAATCCGCGGCGCATGGCGTTCCATGGAAGCATCTGAAGCACTCATTGCCAAATGTTTCTCCCAATGGGGAGGATCGACGTTGGCATTGGTTGGGAAGAAACCTAGAAGGGCGAAGCCGAGTCCGCCGAGGATTAAAACCAAAAGCGTGACGATGATGCCGAGAAGGAATTTGCCCATGAGGGTATTTTGGCAGAAGGCTGGGGCAGGAGGCTAGCCTGACAGTTAGGCGGGGCCCTGCTTCAGCCAGCTTAGGAGCAAAGCAAACATCGCCGTCCCGGCGACGGTGATGGGGAACGCGACGGCGAGCCGAAGGCTGGTCTTGAAAATTCCCGAGAGAGGGCTGTTACGGAAGCGGATCAATGTAAAGAGAATCATGATGGCTGCGGCCTCGAGAACGATCACGCTCCAGCCATTGAACGAGGCGCGGATACCAGCCGCATTCCATTGCGCGGCAAGTTTCGGGATTCCGGCCCAGGCGCTGTAGCAGGCTGTCCACCAGAGATATTTCAGGAAGCAGTTGGCGGCTAGTGCCATGAGAGCGGTGGCCAGCAAGATGCGGATTGTGCCTGTGGTTTTAGCGGTCATGGTTACGAACAGTGGCCCTCAGCGGCTGAAGCCGACTTCTTTTGCGCGGATCAATCGGCACGACTGAAGTCGTGTCCCTTCCCGGTCATTCAATCAAGGCATTCGCAACCATGCTAGCTCGGTTCGCGCGACGACAGCCGAGGCGACCGACTCTACGTGTTTCAATATGCTTTCAGGCGGCGTGCTTCTCGAACTACGTCTTCCAGCTTCGGCAGGTAATGATGCTCCTGGGGAGGAGAGAATGGGACAGCGGAGTCCAAGCCTGCAATGCGGACTATGGGGCCATCGAGGTCATCGAAGGCTTCTTCGTTGATGATGGCAGCGATCTCTCCGGCGAGACCACCGGTGCGGGAGTGCTCGTGCAGGAGGATGACCTTGTTGGTCTTTTTCACCGTTTGCGTGATGGCTTCGCGGTCGATCGGAGAAAGAGTGCGCAGGTCGACAATCTCCAGATCGATCCCTTCCTTTGCAAGAATTTCTGCTGCTTCCAGCGCCGTATGGACCATTGCCGCGTACGTGATGATGCTCAGGTCGTTGCCCGCCCTCGCTACCCGCGCTTTTCCGATCGGGACCACGTAGTCATCCTGCGGCACTTCTTCTTTGATTCTGCGATAAAGATACTTGTGCTCGAAGAAAACGCAGGGATTGTTGTCGCGGATGGCGGCTTTGATCAGGCCTTTCGCATCGTAGGGCGTTGCGGGGCAGATTACCTTCAGGCCCGGATTGTGAACGAACCACATCTCGGGATTCTGCGAGTGGAAGGGACCGCCGTGGACGTATCCGCCACTGGGCCCGCGTAGGACAAGCGGAGCGGGCACGCCCCATAGATAGTGGGTTTTCGCCACCATGTTGGAGATCTGGTTCATGGCGCAGGCTATAAAGTCCATGAACTGAAATTCGGCGACGGGGCGCATGCCCGTGAGCGAGGCTCCGAAAGCAGCGCCAACAATGGCGGACTCCGCGATGGGAGTATCGATGACACGCTCCGGACCGAAGCGGTCAATGAATCCGTCGGTGACTTTGAACGCGCCGCCGTAGATGCCGATGTCTTCGCCCA
>Ga0126378_10002696_pt1 | contig 13219 bp, 11 predicted proteins | sample PanSoiMetPlot_23_FD_92587 | JGI IMG/M metagenome (GOLD analysis project Ga0126378, IMG submission 92587) | Tropical forest soil microbial communities from Panama - MetaG Plot_23 | ecosystem: Environmental > Terrestrial > Soil > Tropical forest > Bulk soil | place: Panama | collected 2016-02-17
GCGGCCACGTAGGCGTCTTGCACGCATTCCTCGGCCGCGTCCAGGTCCCGGGTGACGCGCACCGTCGCGGCGAGCACGAACGCCCATTCGCGACGGTGCGCTTCGGCGATGGCCACTGCGACCGTCGCCCGGTCGGCCGGGGGCTGACTGTCAGCCACGGGCGGTCCGCATTCAGCCGCCCGAGGTGTCCATGATCGGCCGCACCTCGACCCCGCCGTATGGCGCCGGGCACTCCCGGGCGATGGCGATGGCGTGGTCGAGGTCACGAGCCTCGATGAGGTAGAAGCCGCCGAGCGCCTCCTTGGTCTCGGTGAACGGGCCGTCGGTGACGATGTCTCCGCGAATCGATGTCGCGGTGACGGCGGGCTGCAGGGCATCGCCGCCGGTGATCTTGCCACCGAGCTCACCGACCCTGGCGGCGAAGCGCCCGTGCGCCTCCATCGCCTGCTGCCACGCCTGCTCCCCGCCGCTGGCGTAACCCCCTTCGGCCTCGTAGATCAAGATGGCGTACTTAGCCATGGTCCTAGCCTCCTTCGGTCTGCCTCGGGTGAGGTCCCGCCAGCTACGACGAACGGGCCGATCCCGATTCGACAGCCGCCACGCGCGGTCTCTTGAAGTCTCCCGCAACGCCCGTCACGGCCGGATCCGGCACCGGCAATGTCATGTTGGCAACGATCGGACAGGTTGGTTGACGCCCAAGTCCGGTTGGTCTAGCTTGTGGCCTCACAGCAGTTATTCCTCCTGATGTGAGCGCTCACATCGCGAGGCAGATCGGCAGGGCCAAGTGTGGGAGGCAACGCCGCGCCAAGGTGGTCACCGCGCTGTGAACGTTCACTTAGGGCTTTCGCCCCTTCGCCGCGGCGGACACAATGGAGGCGAATGTGCCTTCCAGGTTTGCCATCGGGCCACCCCCGGCCCTATGGACGCAATGCAGACTGGAGGTCCGCGATGGGCAAGGTCGACCCTAAGGTCGATGAGGCGATCCAAACACTGAACATGACGGACGGGCCCGCCCGTCGCAAGCTGCTCACCGGAGCGGGACTGGTCAGCGCGTCTGCTGCCGCCTCTGCCCTGCTCGCGGCCTGCAGTTCGTCATCGAGCGCGAGCACGGGAGGGGGGGCCAAGAGCACGGCAGGCAATTTCCCCAAGACGCCGCCGTGGCAGTTCTGGTTCGTCAACCATGTGACGACCAACCCGTTCTTCGTCCCGACGCAGTACGGGGCCGCTGACGCCTGCGCGCTGCTCGGCATCCCCAACATCAAGTGGGGCGGCTCCCAGACCTCGAGCGTTCCCGAGATGGTCAGCTACCTGAACACGGCCGTCGCAGGCAAGGCGAACGGGATCGCGGTCGCGGTCATCAGCGCCACCGCGTTCACCCAGCCCGTGCTGAGCGCGATGAATGCGGGCATCCCCGTGGTCTCCTACAACGCCGACGGCGTGGTCAACGCCGCGGGCGTCGCGACCACCGGTACCAACCGGCTCGCCTACTACGGCCAGGACCTCTACGCCTCGGGCGTCGCGCTCGGCACCCGGATCGTGCAGCTGATGTCGGGCGGCGGGGCGGCGGTCGGCTTCATCGCCACCCCGGGCGCGGGCAACATCCAGCCGCGCATCAACGGCGCCAAGGCCGCCATCGCGGCCTCGGGCAAGCACATCCCCCTGGCCGAGATAGCGTCGGGCGCCCAGCTGCCGCAGGAAGTCACGACGATCGACGCCTACGTTCTCGCCCACAAGTCCACGCTGAAGGGCATCTTCGCGGTGGACGCAGGCTCGACCCAGACGGTCGGCCAAGCGGTCGCCAAGTACGGCCTGACGGGCAAGGTCGCCTCTGGCGGGTTTGACCTGACCCCGGTGACGCTGCAGGGCATTTCGAACGGCTCGCTGGCCTTCACCATCGACCAATCGCCGTACCAGCAGGGCTTCCTGCCTGTGATCGGCCTGTACATGTTCAACCTGTCCGGCGGGCTGGTCCAGCCGTCGACCACCGACACCGGCCTGACGTTCGTCACGAAGAGCAACGCGGGCCCGTACTCCACCACCAAGACCAGGTTCGAGGGATCGAGCACCGCCGAGATCGTCGTCCCGAGGTCGGGAGCGATCGCGTAGCTGGCTCCCGGCCCAGCCTGACCCGGACCCAAACGGGCCAGGCTGGGCCGGGCCACAATCCCCCCGCAGTACCCCGAGGAGGACCGTGATGGGCGAGGTCGTTCAGGACAGCGCCGAGGTCGTCGGCGCGCCTGTGCCACGGCCAGCGAGGCAGCGCAGCGCGCTGGGCAGCGCCAGGCACGGCGCGGCGGTGCTCCTGCGCCAGCGCGAGGCCACGGTCTTCATCGTCGTCCTGCTGCTGGTGCTCTACTTCTGGCGGCGGACGCCGCTGTTCCTCACTCACGACAGCCTCGTCATCATCACGCAGACCGCCGCCCCGTGGGCGATCATCGCGATCGGCGAGGTGCTGCTGCTCATCTGCGGCGAGATGGACCTGTCGGTCGGCTTCGTGTTCACGTTCTCCCCGTTCCTGATGTACTTCCTGATCAGCTATTACGGATTCCCCGCGCTCGCCGCGATGGTGGTCTGCCTGCTGTTTGGGCTGCTCGTGGGCGTCGTCAACGGTGTCTTGCGCGTGGTCGTCGGGGTACCGGCGTTCATCACCACGCTTGGCACCGGTTTCGTACTGTCCGGAATCACGCTGGTGACCTCGCACGCGTACCCCGAGCTGATCCCGGCGTCCGCGCAGGGCATCGGCAGATGGCTCGGCACGGCCGGGTGGGCCGAGGTCAGCTGGGCGATCATCCTCGTGGCGCTCTTCCAGATAATTCTCACCAGGACCCGGTGGGGCCTGCATACGATCGCTGTCGGCGGCAACCCGCTCGGGGCCAGGGAAGCGGGCATCAACGTCGCCCGGATCAAGATCGGCAACTTCATGATCTGCAGCATGCTCGGCGCGTTCGTCGGGCTGCAGGAGATGTTCCGCGCCCAGTCCATCGACCCGCACTCCGGCGATTACACGCCGATGTTCTTCGCCGTCGCCGCAGCCGTTCTCGGCGGCACGGCGATGACCGGCGGCTCGGGCAGCATCATCGGCGCGTTCTTCGGCGCGTCGGTACTCGCGATCGTGCAGGGCGGCTTCAGCCTGATCGGCATCAGCGCGAACCCGCTGCCGATCATCGTGGGCGGCGCGATCCTGGTCGCCATGATCGCCAACGTCCAGCTTGAGCGGTTCAGGAAGGCAGGGAGGCTCACGTGACGATCGCCGACGCACCGACCCCGGCGGCCGAAGCGGCGACACCGGGCGCGGACATCCTCCGGGTCGAGCACGTCACGAAGCGATTCGGCGCGGTGACCGCGCTCGTCGACGTGAACCTGCGCCTGGCGCGCGGTGAGGTGCTCGGGCTGATCGGCGATAACGGCGCAGGCAAGTCCACGCTGCTGAAGATCCTTTGCGGATTCCACTCACCCGATTCCGGGCGCATCGTCCTTGACGGCCAGGACGTGCACCTGCGGTCGGTCGTGCACGCCCGCTCGCTCGGCGTGGACGTGGTCTACCAGGACCTGGCCCTCGTCGACCAACTCAGCGTCTACCACAACATGTTCCTGAACCGGGAGCGGCTGCGCTGGCCGCTGCTGAGCAACCGGAAGATGCGCACCATCGCCCGGCAGCGGCTGGATGAGATGGGCATCGGGCTGGGCTCCGTGGACCTGCCCGTCGCGAACCTGTCCGGCGGCCAGCGGCAGGCCATCGCCGTGGCCCGCGCGGTCTACGGCCAGGCGAAGATCCTGCTGCTGGACGAGCCGCTCGCGGCCATGGGCGCCAAGGAGGCCGCGCTGATCCTGGACCTGATCCGCGACCTCAAGCAATCAGGCAACGTCTCGATCATCGTGATCGCGCACAACTACGGCCAGGTCCTCGAGGTCTGCGACCGGGTGAACCTGCTGCAGCACGGCATGATCGCGCTGGACAAGGCCGCTAAGGACACCTCGGTCCAGGAGCTCAACGACATCGTGATCGAGGAGTACCGGCGCGCGCTGCAGGCCCGCCAGCGCAGCGCTTAAGCGGCGACGTCAACCCGCCGCGGCCGGGCGTCCGCACCATGATCACGGTGAGTTGACCGCACTGTCAGACCCGCGTGGTAAGACGTCATCTAACCGTGATCATGAGATGGTCCGGCTGCCGCGCCTTCGGGCGCGCCGGGGTCGGCCTGCCCCCGTAGGCCGACCCCGGATCCCTGCCGGGCGATCAGACCTGCACGAACTCGATCCCGGTCAGCTCGCAGAAGGCGCTCCACGCCGCGGCGTGGTGGCCCAGGTTCATCACCTCGTGGTGCGGGCCCCCGGCCCGCAGCCAGCCGTTCAGGCAGGCCCGCACCCCGGATGCGGGCCGGAACTGGCCGTACGGCATCTCCAGGGCGGGCAGCGGCTCGGTGTCCAGGTTCTCCCCCTCGGCCACGACCAGCCGGAACCTGGTGCCTTCCAGCGACACCAGCGTCGCTAGCGTCGCCGGGCCCGGCTGATACTGGAACAGGAAGGTCGGCGGGTCGTCGAGCCTGCCGATCCCCAGCGGCCGTTTGATCAGGCGCACCGGCCGGTCCGTCCGCGCGATCTTCCAGTTCCCCTCCCCCATATGGCTCATCAGGACCGAATCCGACGGGAAGTCCATCGCGTACATCTCGGTGAAGTGCGCGTCCCCGATCAAGGTGTGCCCGGCCGACACCAGGCACGCGGTCAGGACGTCGCCCTCGGCCCCGTACCCGTAGCCGCGGGCCATCAGGGTGGAGGCCGCGGCCAGCGGCAGCCGGCTGAACCGGCCGTCCTCGCCGATCGCGTCGAAGTGGGTCGAGTAGGCGCCGAACCCGCGTTCGGTGAGGATCCGCTCGATCGCCACCTGCATCCGGGCGTGATCAGCGCGCTCGGCCTGGCTGAGCCGCGGGTCGATCTCGAAGGTCGCGTCCTCGAACGCGATGACCTCGGCGACCTCGGCGTCGGTCGCGGCCTGCATTCCCCGGTACAGGTCGCCGGGGGCGACCGCCAGTATCTCCGGGCCTAGCGAGCGGATCAGGGCGCTCTCGTCCACCCGGATATCGCCCATATCGTTCATCGCGTACCCGAACAGCGCGACCTTCAGCCGCCGCCACCCGGTGACCGCCGCCGCCGCCCGCGCCCAGCGGCCCACGTCGGCGCGGAAGGACCCGGACCGCCAGTCGTCGGTGAGCGCGCAGAACCGCCGGCCAGCCCGCACCATCGCGTTCGCCGTGTCCTGCGCGCCGTGCACGCCCTGGTTGTAGGTCATGTCAGCCATGTCCCAGGCCGCGGTGACGTTCGGCTCGGGCTGGATGTTGGCCAGGCATACGGGCAGCCTTGACTCCGACAGCAGGCGCGCCACCCGCATCGCGGGCCCGTACGTGAGCATGACCACGAGCACGCCATCCAGGTCCGCGTTCTCGAACTCGCGCATCACCCTCTCGGCATCCTCGCGGTACTTGACGGGCTGCCCGACCACGAAGTCAGCGACGTCCGCTAGCTGCCCGGCAATCTCCGCGGCGTACCCGGCCTGGCGCTGTGCGATCCCCGGGATCATGTCGTCGTACAGGTCCTGCATGATGCCCAGGATCCCGATCCGGGGCTTGCGGACGGTCATGACTCCTCCTGCTCTGCTATGCGACCCCTGGTCATCGTTGGCCGTACTCGGTGGTGAACCTGCGGTACAAGACGTCGATGTGCTCGCTGCGGATCGGTGCTGGCTCGCCGAGCACCCGGGCCAGGTGCACCGTCCGCGCGGCGTCCTCGCACATCACGGCGGCCTGGACGGCGTCGCGGGGGGCGCGGCCGATCGCGAAGACGCCGTGGTTGCGCAGCAGCACGGCCGGCGAGCGGTGGCCGGTGAGGGTGGCCACCACGGCCCGGCCGATCTCCTGCCCGCCGATCAGCGCGAACGGCGCGACCGGGATCTCGCCGCCGAACTCGTCGGCGATCGCGGTGATCACGCACGGGATTGCCTCGCCGCGCGCCGCCCACGCCGTGGCATACGGCGAGTGCGTGTGCACGATGCCGCCGACGGCCGGCATGTGCCGGTAGATGTACGCATGCGAGGCCGTGTCGCTCGACGGGCGGAAGTCCCCGTCCACCCGAGTGCCGTCCAGGTCGCACACCACCATCGACCGAGGTGTCAGGTCGGCATAGCCGACCCCGCTCGGCTTGATGACCATCAGGTCGGCGCCTGGCACCCGCGCGGATACGTTGCCTGAGGTCCAGGCCACCAAGCCGGCCTTGGGCAGCTCGGCGTGCAGACGGCAGACGGCCTCCCGCAACTGGCCGATGTCGGCGCCGACGGTCACCGCGCGACCCGGTCAAGCGCTCGGTCGCGCACCATGCGCAGCCTGTGCATCACCTCGTTGGCGCCGCGGCCGAAGTGGTCGTGGAGGAGCAGGTACTCGGCGTAAAGCTGGTCGTAGACGTCGGCGCTGGCGGGGTCGGGCAGGTAGCTGCCGGTGTGCTTGCCGCCCATCGCCGCCGCGGCGGATGGAACGTCCGGGTAGGCGCCCGCCGCCACCGCCGCGTGGATCGCCGACCCGAGCGCAGGACCCTGGGCCGAGCCGATCAGGCTGAGCGGGCGCCGCGTGACGTCGGCGTAGATCTGCATCAGCACGGGGTTCTTCAGCAGCCCGCCAGCGATCACCAGTTCGGTCACGGGCACGCCGGAGGCGGCGAACGCGTCGATGATGACCCGGGTGCCGAACGCGGTTGCTTCCATCAGCGCCCGGTAGACGTCGGGCGGCCGCGTGGCCAGCGTCAGCCCGACGATCGCACCGGACAGGTGGTGGTCCACCAGCACCGAGCGGTTGCCGTTCATCCAGTCCAGGGCGATCAGCCCGTGCGCCCCGGCTGGCTGCGCGGCAGCCTGCTCGGCCAGCAGGTCGTGCACGCCGATGCCGCGCAGCGCCGCCTCGTCCCGGTAGCCGGCGGGCACCAATTGGTCGGCGAACCAGGCGAAGATGTCCCCGACGCCGCTCTGCCCGGCCTCGTATCCCCATAGCCCGCGCACGATGCCGCCGTCGACGACCCCGCACATGCCCGGCACCTCTGCCAGCGTGGTGCCGTTCATCACGTGGCACGTGGACGTGCCCATGATCGCGACCATCTGCCCAGGCCCGATCGCGTTCGCGGCCGGCGCGGTGACGTGCGCGTCCACATTGCCCACGGCAACCGCGATGCCCTCGGGCAGGCCGGTCCACGCCGCAGCCCGCGCCGCGAGCGAGCCCGCCCGCCCGCCGAGATCGCTGATCGGATGCTCCAGCTTGTCGGCGGCGAAGCCGGCGAACGCCGGATCAAGCGCCGCGAGGAACTCGGCCGACGGATACCGGCCGTCCTGGAAGATCCCCTTGTATCCGGCCGTGCAGGCGTTCCGCGTCTCGGCGCCCGTCAGCTGCCAGATGATCCAGTCGGCCGCCTCGATCCACCGGTCCGCCCGCTGGTACAGCTCGGGGTCCTGCTCGAGTAGCTCGAGCGCCTTGGCGTACTGCCACTCAGCCGAGATCTTGCCGCCGTAGCGGGCGATCCAGGGCTCACCGCGCTCATGCGCGAGCTCGTTGATCCGGTCGGCCTGCCGCTGCGCGCCGTGGTGCTTCCACAGCTTCGGGTACGCGTGCGGCCGCCCGGCCAGCCCGGGCACCTGGCACAGCGGCGTCCCGTCGGTCAGTGCGGGCAGCACTGTGCACGCGGTGAAGTCGGTGCCGATCCCGATCACCCGCGCCGGGTCGAGGCCCGCATCCGCTAGCGCGGCGGGAACCGCACTGCGCAGCGCGTCGCGGTAGTCTTCCGGGTCCTGGAGCGCCCAGTCCGGCGGCAGCTGCTCGCCCGTGGCCGTCAGCGCTTGGTCCATCACCCCGTGCCGGTACTCGTACACGGCCGTGCCGAGTTCGGACCCGTCGCTGACCCGCACCACCAGGGCGCGCGCCGACAGCGTCCCGAAGTCCACCCCCACCACGCAGGCCTCAGCGTCAGTGCGGAGTTCATCACCGTTAGGGGTGATGAACTCCGCACTCACTGCTCCGCTCCAGGCGGCATGTTAGCGCTCACAGCCACCATAATGGCCCATGCTCGCCCAGCCTGTGTAGATACCACTTATTACGCACCCACCTGGCCGGGGCCGCTGGCCCGAAGACTCAGCGGAACAGGCCGCCCACCCATCAACACCATCCCCTAACGGTTCAGGCGTTGCGACAATCCCTTGAGCCCAGGGGCGTCATTTGACGTTAAGTCTTCGGGCAGTCGCTTTGTCTTCGCTCTATGACGGCGGAGCCCGCCTCGGGCGGCTACCGGATCTGGCTCACGACGCCTTCGCCGTGCTCGCGCGCACGATCAGGTCCGGCACCACCGGCTCGGCCTGCTGGCTCTGGTGACCCGAGATCCGGTCCACGAGCATGGCCACCGCCCGCCTGCCGAGCTCCCCGAAGTCCTGCCGGACCGTCGTCAGCGGCGGCCAGAAGAACCCGGACTCAGGGATGTCGTCGAAGCCGATCACGCTGACGTCTTCGGGAGTCCGCCTGCCCGCCTCCGCGAGCGCCCTGATCAGCCCGAGCGCCATCTGGTCGTTGGCGCAGAACACTGCCGTCACATCCGGCCTGGCCGCAAGCTGGAGGCCGATCTGGTAACCCGACAGGGCTGACCAGTCGCCGCGTAGCATCTCCGGCTCGTCCGCGCCTGCCGCGGCGAGCGCCCGTCGCCAGCCAGCCACCCGATCGTCCGCGTCAAGCCAGGTGGCGGGCCCCGCGACGTGGTGCACGGTGCGGTGGCCCAGGTCGAGCATGTGCCGCGTGGCCTTTTCGGCCCCGGCCGCATTGTCGATGGCTACCGATGGCAGCGATGACCGCGTGCCGCACTTGACGGCGACGAGCGGCACCTCCGCGGCGACGCTGGTCAGCGCGGCGATCGCCGCGGTGTGCGGCGCGATGACGATCAGCCCTTCCACCGCCTGCTCCAGGCAGCGCTCGACCGCCTCAAGCATGCCCGTACCGCCCGGCGCGGGCACGTTCGCGACCACGACCGAGTAGCCGGGATGGGCCGCCCGCTCCACGCCGTACAGCATCGACGCTGGCCCGAAGATCGTGGTGTCGAAGCTGATCACGCCGAGCGTGTGAGTGCGGCCGGTGACCAGTGCGCGGGCGGCGGCGTTACGCCGGTATCCGAGCTCGCGGATCGCGGCGAGCACGTCCTCCTTGGTGGCGCGGCTGACGTTGGGATGCTGGTTGAGAACGCGCGACACCGTCTGATGCGACACCCCAGCCAGCCTCGCAACATCGGCCATGACGGGTCGCGTCGACTGGCCGCCCGGCGGTGGTCTCACGTGGCGCACCTCGATCTCGGGTCGGGCTGCGTGTTCCGGCTGGTCGCAGGCCCGGGCCCGGGACGGTCACCCCACTATAACGTGGTCAGGCCCGGCCCGACCGCGTCGCGGCTTCTGCCGTGGACCGCAGGAATTCCACTGCGGCGGCCGGGTCCTGCGCCCCGAACACCGCCGTTCCGGCCACGAAGACATCGGCGCCGGCCTCGGCGCAGCGCCCGATCGTTTCCTCGCTGACGCCGCCGTCCACCTGCAGCCAGATCTCGCCGCCGTGGCCGGCGATCAGCTCGCGGGCCCTGGCCACCTTCGGCAGCGTGATGTCGAGGAATTGCTGGCCGCCGAAGCCCGGCTCGATGGTCATCACCAGCAGCATGTCGATCTCGGGCAACAGGTCGCGGTACGGTTCCGCGGGCGTCGCCGGGTTGAGCGCCAGCCCTGCCCTTGCGCCCACGGCCCTGATCTCCCGCAACGTCCTGACCGGCGCCGCTGAGGCCTCGGCGTGGATCGTCACGTTCCTGGCGCCGGCCTCGGCGTACTGCGGCGCCCAGCGGTCAGGGTCAGCGATCATCAGGTGGCAGTCGATCGGCAGGGGCGTGTGCTTGAGCAGCGCCTCCACCACTGGCAGGCCGATTGTCAGGTTCGGCACGAAATGGCCATCCATGACGTCCACGTGCAGCCAGTCGGCCACCTCGGCGACCGCCGCCGCCTCGTCGGCAAGCCTGGCGAAATCCGAAGCGAGCAGGCTCGGAGCGATTTGCGTGCCCATCACGGCGGAGTCTACGAGAAGCCACGCGACACGGTGTCGCGGGAGGCGTCATTTGGCAGGCCGCTGTCACACCCCTCCGCTAGCTTCGCTCAGGTATGTGACAGCCGACCGAGGGAGGCCCGCGTGCAGCTTACCGACGAAGACCGGCGGCAGGGCGAGGCGCCAGACCGACTGCTCGACCGGGTGCGCAAGCTGCTCGCCAAGGCCGAGGCCGAGGGCGTGACGCCCGCCGAGGCGCAGGCGCTGACGGCCAAGGCCGCCGAACTCATGGCCAAGTACGGCATCGACCGTGCCCTGCTCGCCGCCGAGCGGCCGGAGACTGACCATCCCGCCAATAGGATCGTCGACCTCGACAGTCCGTGGGCGCGGGAGAAGGCGCACCTGCTCTGCGGGCTGGCGTCAGCGCTGCGCTGCCACTGCATCCTGCTCGGCACCGGCGCGCGCGCCCCGCGGCGGCGCGGGCCGTCAGGCAGCCCCCGCGCCCAGCGAGTCCATTTGTTCGGCTTCACTTCCGACATCGAGCGCACCGACGTCCTGTACACCTCGGTGCTGCTCCAGATGTGGCATGGGCTGGCCGCTGCGCGGGTGCCCGACGTGGGCACAAGCCCGCGCGCCTGGCGGCGAAGCTGGTTGCTCGGATTCGCCACTGCCGTCATCGCGCGGGTCCGTGAGGCCGAGCACGCCGCAGTCACGGCGGCCACGACCGCTCCCGGCGCAGCGGCAGAGCGGACCGCGCTTGTGCTCGCCGACCGTTCGCTCATCGTGCGCAGGCAGTTGGAGCAGGCTTACCCGGTCACCAGGACGGCGCGGGTGACCTACAGCGGAAGCGGCTACCGGGACGGCTACGCGCAAGGGCAGCGGGCTGACATCGGTTCCGCACGGGTCTCGGCCAGGCGCGGCAAGGCCCTGGCCCGCTGAGCACCGCGCCGGAGGCGCGCAAATCAGCACCGCGCCGGAGGCGCGCAAATCGGCACCGCGCCGGAGGCGCGCAAATCAGCACCGCCGCAGTAGTGCGACGAACATCGCGTCGGTGCCATGCCGGTGCGGCCAGAACTGCGCGTACCGCGAGAACGGCCCCGGGCACCGCAGGCCCGGCACCTCGCCGAGGATCGCGGGGGCGTCAAGCACCTCGACGTCGGCGTGCCCGGCAAGCACGTCGGCGAGCACATCTCCGGTCTCGGCCAGGTGCGGCGAGCACGTGACGTAGCCGACCACGCCGCCTGGGCGCGCTGCCGCCAGCGCGCTTGCCAGCAGTGCCCGCTGCAGGCCCGCCAGCGCCGTGATGTCGTCAGGGCCGCGCCGCCAGCGCGCGTCTGGCCTTCGCCGCAGGCTGCCGAGCCCCGAGCAGGGAACGTCGGCGAGTACAAGGTCGAACGTCGCAGGACGCCAAGCCGGCCGGGTGCCGTCGGCCACCACCGCTCCAGTGTTACCTGCTGTACCTGCCAGGCCGACGGCCTCAGCGGCCAAGCGCGCGCGATGCTCGTGCAGGTCGGCCGCGATCAGGCTGGCGCCGTGCGCTGCCGCTAGGCCCGCTAGCAGGCGCGCCTTGCCCCCTGGGCCTGCGCACAGGTCGAGCCAGCGCCCGCCGGGCTCGACCGCGCGCGCCCGGGCCACGGCGAGCACGGCAAGCTGGCTCCCTTCGTCGACGATCGCGGCTCTGCCCTGCGCTACGGCCGCGATCCCGCCCGGGTCGCCCTCGGTCAAGGCGGCGCCGAACGGCGACCAGCGGGTCGCTGCCGCCCCGGCCGCCGTGAGCTCTGTCCGGTCGCACAATCCCGGCACCGCTGCCAGCGTCACGGCCGCGGGGACCTGGTCGGCTGCGAGCGCCGCCTCGGTCTCGGTCAGCTTGCCCGCCGCGTCCTCGCCGAGTGCCTCCGCCAGCGCGCCGACCATCCAGCGCGGATGGCTGTACCTGACCGCCAGGTGACCGACCGGATCGGCCGACCGCTGGGGCGCCGCGATCTCGATCCACGCCTCAAGGTCCCGCGCCGCGATTTTTCGCAGCACGGCGTTGACGAAGCCGGCCCGGCGGTGACCGGCTAGCCCGGCAGCCAGGTCCACCGACGTCGAGACGGCCGCATGCGGCTTCACGCGCATTCCGAGCAGCTGGTGCGTGCCTAGCCGGAGCACCTCAAGCAGGGGCGGGTCGATCCGGGCTAGGTCGCGGTGGGCGCACACGCTGATGATTGAGTCGTAGGTGCCTTGTCCGCGCAGCGTCCCGTAGACCAGCTCGGTGGCCATGGCGGCATCCTGGCCGGTGACGCCGCGCTCCCGGAGGGAGCCCGCCAGCTGCAGGTTCGCGTAGGCGCCGCGCTCGCTTACCGCGCGGAGCACATCGCATGCCGTCTGCCTGGCCAGGCCAGCCCCATGCCGTGGACGAGCGGTCCCGCGCGGGCTCACCTTACTCGAACGCCAGCGTCCGGGCCGGTGCCCGCAGGCCGCGTGCCCAGTCCGCGGCAGGCATGGCGCGCTTGCCCTCCGGCCTGACGTCCCCGAGCAGGACTGGCGTCGTCGCCGTGCCCACCGCGACCTCGCCTCTGCCGAGGCTGAGCTCGCCCGGGGCAAGGGCGGGCAGCTGAGCCGACTCAGGGAATGTGATCGGGCCGAGTTTGAGCCGCGCGCCGTTCAGCGTCGTCCACGCTCCTGGCGCGGGCGTGCAGGCGCGGATCAGCCGGTCGATCGCGGATGCCGGATGCTTCCAGGTCACCCTCGCGTCATCGATGGTGAACTTGGGTGCGTAGCTGATCCCGTCGCCGGGCTGCGGGCGGGGGGTCAGGTTGCCCGACTCGATCCCGTCGAGCGTCGCCACGAGCAGCTCCGCGCCCGCCGCGCTTAGCCTGCCGAGCAGGTCACCTGCCGTGTCCTTGCTGGCGACCGGCTCGGTCAGGACGCCGAACACCGGTCCCGCGTCGAGCTCAGCCACGAGGCGGAACGTCGTGGCGCCAGTAATCTCGTCGCCATGCAGGATCGCGTGCTGCACCGGGGCGGCACCGCGCCAGGCCGGCAGCACGGAGAGGTGCAGGTTGACCCAGCCATGCCGCGGGATGGCCAGCGCGGCACTGGGAATCAGGGCACCGTACGCGGTCACCGGGCAGCAGTCGGGGGCGATCTGGGCCAGC
>Ga0126378_10002699_pt1 | contig 13215 bp, 7 predicted proteins | sample PanSoiMetPlot_23_FD_92587 | JGI IMG/M metagenome (GOLD analysis project Ga0126378, IMG submission 92587) | Tropical forest soil microbial communities from Panama - MetaG Plot_23 | ecosystem: Environmental > Terrestrial > Soil > Tropical forest > Bulk soil | place: Panama | collected 2016-02-17
GCCCTGGAACGACGCCGTCGCGATCAAGCAGTTACTGGACGCCGGCGTCGATGGCCTGGTTTGCCCGATGGTGCGCACCGTGGAGGAAGCACGGAGCCTGATCGCCGCCTGCCGCTATCCGCCCGCAGGCACCCGTGGCTTCGGGCCGCGCCGTGCCTCCGACTACTACCGCCGCGCCCGCGACTACGCGGCGACGGCCAACGACGAGCTCGTGATCGTGCCGCAGATCGAGGATGCGCGCTTTCTCAACGAGCTCGACGGCATCCTGGCCCTCGACGGCGTCGACGCGATCTGCCTCGGACCCGCGGACTTCTCGGGCTCGCTCGGCCACCTGTTGGACTGGACGCATCCGGAGGTCGCGCGCGCCCTCGACACCGTGCTCGCCAAGGCGAAAGCGAAAGGCATCGCAGTCTGCACGGGGATCGTCGTGCCGCCTGACAAGGTGCCGGAGTGGGTCGCCAAAGGCGCCCGCATGCCCCTCGTGGCGGCGGACACGGGTCTCCTGATCGAGGGTGCCACCGCTCTCTTGAAAGACACGCGCAGCATTTTGGGGACAAGCAGAAACTAAAGCGTTTACGTTTTTCTTTTTAGAACTGCCGCACGGTCCTCGGCTCACGGCCGGGGAATTCGCCGTCGAGGTATCGGTCGACGATGCGGTTCTGGTAGACGTCGTAGATCGCGTGCAGGTGCTGCGGACGGAAGTCAACGCTGCGCCAGAGCCGGCCGGTAGTCTTCTGCGGCTGCGGCGGCTTTAATCTGCCATCGAAGGCGCGGATGAGCACCTCGGGGAGTTCCGCAGCGAAGCCTGCGGTGGTGCGGCAGGAGAATTCGTTGATGCCGTCGCCGCGGACGAGTGCGCCCACGGACTGATGCACCACGGCGCCGCCGTCGATCGCGTCGGTCAAATCGTGCATCGTGACGCCGGTCATCTGCGGCTCCAGCAGATAGCTCGGCCAGAAATGCGGGCCGCCGCCCCTGTAGAAGGGCACGAGCCCGCCGTGGATGTTCCAGCGATGGCCGCGCGCATGCGCCAGCGTCTCTTGCGTCAGCTTGCCGATACCGTAGGTCAGCAGCAGGTCCGGCTTCATCCGGTCGATGATCGCCCAGCACCGGGGCCCGTTCATCTCCTCGCGCGGAATGGTGGCGGCCTCGACGCCGGGCAGCCTCGCGTCGCTCTCGCTGCCAAAAAAACCCACCTCCGCGGCGGCGCGCTCCGCATAATGCCGCTCGAAAAGCGCCAGCGTGCGCGGCGGTGCGCCTGCCGGCGCCCCGGTGCGACGCCATCCCCGCGTCTCCACGATGATCCCCTCGAGCCGCCCCGACGCCGCCACCGCACGCGCCATGTAAACGTGCCGTGGCGTGCTGCCCATGATCATCAAGATGCCCATCGCGCCCCCGCGTGCGAAGCCACGGCATCATGATAGTCAGGCAACGACCGACGCCGAATGCGGTTTCCGATTGGCTGCCATGAGTCCGCACTCCTCCATCCTCTGTCGTGCTGCGGTCAGGTTTACGGAGGCTTGAGGAGCGAAGCGAGGACTTAGGCGGAGCTGGGTGAGGGGGATGCCGCTCGAAGCTCTCTTGTCCGCGTGACATCGACGCGACCCTTGGCGTCGATCGCGACCCCGTAGTCGCGCGCGGCCTCCTCGCGCGTAATCAGGCCGTCGAGCACGTCGTCGAGCACGCGGGCGGGGTCGCGCTCCCTCGGATTGCCGAACCCGCCGCCGCCGGGGAGACCTAGGCGGATCGTGTCCTTGGGTGGCACGGTCTGGCGGCCCTTGGGGCGGATCGGCTTGCCCGAGAGGAGCTCGACGCTGCCGGGGGCGCCCTTGCCGCCGCCGTTTCGACCGCGCGCGGGGTTTTTAACCCGCTCGAAATTGCAGAGGAGGGCGATCGGCGTGCCCTCGGCGCCGCTGAGCTCGATCACCTGACCCAAGCCGCCGCGCTGCTTGCCGGCGCCACCGGAGCTCTCGCGGAACTCGCGGCGGCGGAACACCACGGGCGCGATGCTCTCGGTTGCTTCCACCGGGATGGTGCGCACGCCGCTGGGGAAGGCGGTGACGCTCAGCCCATCCTTGCCAGGTCGGGCGCCCGCGCCGCCGCAATGGAAGATCACGCTGCTGAACTCCGGCAGCGAGCCCGCATCGGTGCCGTCGCCCACCTCGTCCACCAGCGATCCACCGCCGAAGATCTGCGGGTTCCAGAGGGACGATGCGCCTTCGGCGGGGACACCACCCGGCAGCACCTGATGCAGGCAGCCGAATACGACGTCGGGGAGCATGTGGCCCACGGTGTGGCGCGCCGCCACGGCCCAAGGCCGCTTCACGTTGAGGACGCACCCCTCGGGCGCGCTGATGGTGATGGGCGCGAGCGAGCCCGCGTTGTTCGGCACCTCCGGCGCCACCAGGCATTTCACCCCGAAGGCGGTATAAGCCAGCGTGTAGTTGTAGACGACGTTGATCCCAAATGCGGAGGCCGGCGTCGTGCCGTCGAAATCGACGTGGATACCGTCGTCGGAGATGGTGAGCGCGGCGTTGAGCTGGAGCGGCTTATCGTAGCCGTCCATCGGCACGCTGTTGCGGTACGTGCCCTTGGGTAGCGCGCGGATCTTGGCGAGCGTCGCCTCGCGCGAGGCCTCGACGATGGTCTCGCCGAGATTGTCGAGATCCACGATCTCGAACTCGTCCATCATCTCGACGAGGCGCTTCGAGCCCTCCTCGTTGCAGGCGCAGAGCGCGTAGATGTCGCCCTCGACCTGGAGCGGCTCGCGGACGTTGGCGCGCACCATCTGCAGCAGGTCCTCGTTCATCTTGCCCTCGCGCGCCAAGGGCATGATCGGGATCGCGAGACCCTCCTCGAATACCTGCCGCCCGTCCGGCCCCATGCCGAGCCCGCCGATGTCGACGACGTGCACGGTGCACGCGAAGAGCCCCACCGGCTTCCCCTCGTAGAAGCTCGGCGTCACCACTGTGATGTCGTGCAGATGCCCGGAGGTGAGCCAGGGATCGTTGGTGATGTAGTGGTCGCCCGGCTTCATTTTCTCGAGCGGATACACCTTGAGGAAATGCGTCACCGCATTCGCCATGGAATTGACGTGGCCCGGCGTGCCCGTGACGGCCTGCGCCAGCATCCGGCCCTCGCGGTCGAAGACGCCGGCGGAGAGATCGCCCGCCTCGCGCACCGAGGTCGAGAAGGCCGTGCGGATCATGGTCTGCGCCTGCTCCTCGACGACGGCGATGAGCCGGCTCCACATGATCTGCGTATGGATCTGGGCGAGGGCGGTATTGGGGCGTGCAACCATAAGTGTTTCTCTGTGTGGTGGCTCTATTTCCTGGTAAGGGGCGGCACGCCGGGTGTCAATTGGGACGCCGCAAGTGCGCGCCAGCGTCATCATCTCGCAACGTCAACGACCTAATTCGCCATGGTAGGGATGGAAGCCGGATCGCTCTCGGAGGAAGACATGCTGCGGAGGTTCTTGTTTTGCGTGCTACTCAGTATTGCGGCGGTCGCGGTGGTGCTGGGTTTGCCGCATCAGGGAATGGCCAAGACGCTCTATCGATGGGTCCAACTCGGGCCCGAAGGTCCAAGCGCCCGGGCGATCACCGACGACGACTCCTGCCCGGCTCTCATGGTCGACGGCGTGGCGTTACCGATGATGGATCGCGCCGATCCGAAGCAGGTATTGGCGAACGTGCCGCCAGCGCAATTCGCCGTGCGAAGCTGCGAGCGCGTCATTCCCGCAGGCACCGTCGCCGTCACATTGGAGGGCGCGGCCTTGCCGATCCCGCGCCCCAATCCGAGCCGCATCCTGATCATTGGCGATACGGGCTGCCGCCTCAAGGAGGGCGATCCGATCCAGGACTGCAACAGCGAAGAGGGCTGGCCGTTCCCGCATTTGGCGGCGTCCGCCGCGTCGAGCCGGCCGGACCTCGTCATTCACGTCGGCGACTACCACTACCGCGAGACCGCCTGCCCCGCAGACCATTCGGGTTGCCAGGGCAGCCCGTCGGGCTATGGGTGGGATGCCTGGGCGGCGGACTTCTTCAAGCCCGCGAGCCCGCTCTTCGCTGTCGCGCCCTGGATCATGACGCGCGGCAACCACGAGGATTGCGCGCGGGCTGGGGAGGGGTGGTGGCGGTTCCTCGATGCGGAGCCTCTCAGGGAGGCTTGCATCGATCTGAATGGATGCTTCCTCGCTCGATTGGGCGAGTTTGGCGTGGTTGTGGTGGACGGCGCCAACGCGCCCGACCCCAAGCGCGATCCGGGCGCACTCGTGGACAGACTCGCGCGGCAATTCGCGGGAATCGGCGACCGGATGCCGGCCGAGGTGTGGCTGGCGACGCACCGGCCTCTCAATGCCATGCGGGGCGAGATGGGCAAGCTCGCGGTGGACAACCGCGTCGAGCAGCAGGCGCTCGGCCCCTTGATGCCCGAGGCGGTCAGCATGATCGTGTCCGGGCACATCCACTTCTTTCAGGCGCTGGATTTCGGCGCAGCGCGGCCGGCACAACTGGTCGCCGGCGTGAGCGGCGACAATCTCGAGCCGATGGTACCGAAGCCGGTCGCGGGCGAGATCATCAATGGTGCCACGGTGGTCCATGCCACCACCCGCTCGGCCTTCGGCTACGTGGTGCTGGACCGCGCCGGCCCCGGCGCCTGGCTGGGGGTGGTGTTCGATGACCGTGGCAAGCCGGTCGAGCATTGCCGGCTCGACGGCCGCTCCCTCACCTGCGGGTGACGCGCGCGCTCTAGCGGCGCGTCAGCGCGATATAGCCAAAGCCGTCGATCTCCGCGTCGAAGAGCGGGCTCAGCACGGTCGAGGTCTCATCCTCGGCGATGACGGCTGGACCTTTGATGCGGGCGCCGGGCGTGAGGTCGGGGCGCCAGTAGATCGGTACCTCAAGGAATTCGCCGGTGTTGGGGTCGAACACCTTCCGGCGCGAGCGGGGCTTGGGCTCGTAGGGCTTGACCGGGACGGGTGTCGCGAGGCTCCCCTCGGCGGGGGTGCTCACCGAGACGACCCAGCTCAAGATCTCGACGTCGACGCCGGGGATCGCGCGGCTATAGAGCCGGCGGTAGGCGGCTTCGAAGAGCTCGGTGAGGTGGCCACGGTCATCGCTCGTGAAGGCGCGCACCGGCAAGATCACCGCGATCTCGTGGCCCTGGCCGCGATAGCGCATGAAGGCCGAGCGCTGCTCGGTCAGCTTCGCCTCGGGCGCGCCGCGGCGGACGATCGCCTCGGCCTCGGCGCGCATCTCGCCGAGCAATCGGTTCACGACCGTCGCGTTGAAGGCGCTCACCCGCTCGAGGTGGCTGCGCACGATCTCGTAGGCGACGGGCGCGCGAAGGAATCCCACCGCGGAGCCGACGCCGGCATTTGCCGGCACGAGCACGCGGGCGATGCCGAGTTTCTCCGCGACGCGCGACGCATGGATCGGAGCGGCGCCGCCGAAGGCGATGAGGGTACGCGGGCGCACGTCCTTGCCGCTCTCGATGGCGTGGACGCGGGCGGCGTTCGCCATATTCTCGTCCACCATCTCGCTGACGCCGAGCGCCGCGAGCTCGGTGTTGAGGCCCAAGCGCTCGCCGAGCCGGGTCTCGATCTCGCGCTTCGATCCCGCGACGTCGAGGCTCATGGAGCCGCCGGAGAAGGTGGCGGGATCGATGCGGCCCAGCACGACGTCGGCGTCCGTCACCGTGGGGTCGACGCCGCCGCGGGCGTAGCAGACCGGCCCGGGCTCGGAGCCCGCGCTGTCCGGACCCACGGCGATCCGGCCCATGGCGTCTATGCGCGCGATCGAGCCGCCGCCGGCGCCGATCTCCACCATCTCGATCACGGGAATGCGCAGCGGCAGGCCGCTGCCCTTGAGGAACCGATAGATGCGCGCGACCTCGAAGAGCCGGTTGGTCTGCGGCTGCGCGTGGTCGATCAGGCAGATCTTTGCGGTGGTGCCGCCCATGTCGAAGGAGAGCACGTGGTCGAGCCCGTGCTGCTTCGCGATGCGGCTCGCGAAGATGGCCCCGCCGGCGGGACCGGACTCGACGAGCCGAACCGGAAATCGGATCGCGGTCTCGACTGTGGTGATGCCGCCGCCGGAGGTCATCAGGAAGAGCGGACAGCGGAAGCCCGCGCGCTTGAGCTCTTCGTCGAGCTTGCCCAGGTAACGTCCCATCGACGGCTGCACATAGGCATTGGCACAGGCCGTGGAGAGCCGCTCGTACTCGCGCATCTCCGGCGAGACCTCGGAGGAGAGCGTCACCGTCATGGTCGGAAAGCGCTTGGCGACGGCCTCGCCGACCCGCTGCTCGTGCTCGGGATTGGTGAAGGCGTGGAGGAAGCCCACGGCGACGGATTCGATCTCCTGCGCCGCGAGCGTGTCGAGGGCTTGCACGATGCTCGCGGGATCGAGCGGCGTGAGCACCCGGCCTTGCGCGTTGATGCGCTCGCGGATCGGCAGACGCCAGCGCCGCGGCACCAGCGGCGGCGGCAGGTCGATGTTGACGTCGTACTGCTCGAACCGGTTCTCGTGCCGGATCTCCAGCACATCGCGAAAACCCTCGGTGGTGAGGAGCGCCGTGCGCGCGCCTTTGCGCTCGATCAGCGCATTGGTCGCGAGCGTGGTGCCGTGGATCACCAGCGCGATCTGGCCAGGCCCGATCTTGGCCTCCGCGATGACGGCGCGGATCGCCGCCAACACGCCCTCCTCGGGCGCCTTGGCGGTGGTCAGTACCTTGGAGGTAAGGCGCCGCTCGCCGAGCTCGAGCGCCACGTCGGTGAAGGTGCCGCCGATATCGACGCCGAGGCGGGCAGCGGGTGCGGGAGAGGTCAAAGAGAATGGCCCTAACGAGTCGGCGGTCGCAAAAGCGTCATGCCAGCGACCATCATGGGAAAGTGAGCGATATGATCGACACATTCGCGCCGAAGGACAACGGCCTCAGAGCTGGGTTGAGTGGGGAGCATATAACCGCGGCTCGCTGGACTCGGCTTTGATCCGTTTGTCAGGAGCGGGCGCCGGCAACCAGATCAAGGAAATGGATGGGCACCAGAGCCTTGCGCCCGCTGGGCAAGCACTGCAAGACAAGGGTGGAGAACTCCTTGAGGTCATTCAGATGCAGAATGCCGATGGTTTCATGGGGCGGGCGCGGCATGACGAACCGGGCGTTGTCGGTGTCGATCCACGGTAGGGCATGGTTCATCACGTAGTTGCTGGTCATTGGCTGAGGTGCCACCGCGATCCTGCCGCTACGGATCGCAATATTGAGCGCCTGCTGTTCGACGAGAGGGTGCACCGAGCGCGAGAGCCCGGCCTCGATCAGCTCACCATAGACCGCCCAGCTCGGTGACTCCCGTCGAAGCGCCCACACTCCGCCGTTAAAGTTAGCCATGCCACCATATTTCGCTTCTGCCTCCGCTCCGAAACAGTCCCGATAGCATCTGCGCACTGCGCGCTCCATCGATTCTGCGGTGATCTTGAAGGGACGGGTCGTCCCGTCCGGCTGCACAGTTTCAATGGAGACACCGGGGCCGCGTTGTTCCTCGACGATAGCCATTCCGCCTGATCGGGCGTCGGCGATTAGGGTAGCGACCGCGCTCCATTCCTGGACCCACGTATCCGCGTCGAGCCAAACGAGAATCTCGGCGTCATTTACGTAACGTGGTAGATGGGGCCGCGCGGTGAGGCCCCGGAAAGTCAACGGCAGATCGCGCTCGGCCTTCGAATACCACTCCGGTCGCAGAATCTGCTCGACGAGGGGCGTCAAGGTCTGAACCTGCACCGGCGAGAGTCCAAGGTCGAGAACGCGGATTCGCGGCGGCGTCCGCGCCAACCTCAACAATGAGAGCACCAGCCCGAGGCACATGCTGAAGAACCTCGTGTCGGCCGCGGTAAAGATGACGACATCACTCTTGGCGACGGACAAGGCGTTCCTCACTGCCGCACCCAATGAGCCCGGGTTTCTCCCGGTCCTTATCGCGAGAGACCGTGTCTGGCAAGGATCGTGGGCCCGCCCAGGGCGTCCCGGCTCGGTGCTCTATTCCGGTCTGGGACAAAGCGAAGCGGCGGGAACGCCGCGCCTGTTTCGTCCGTGACGACCGTCAATCGCGCGGTAATATCAAGGCCAGCGAGTCCGACAGCGGAAAGCCTTCATCGTGCGTGGCGCGAACCTAAGCCTGGCGCAAGCTCTTCAGCACGCTCATTCCGCGCATCAAGCGGGTCATCTCGCCGAGGCCGAGCGGATGTACCGGCTCATCCTGCGCGCTGCGCCCGACCAATTCGATGCGCTGCACCTGCTCGGCGTGCTTGCGGCCCAAACGGGCAAGCATGACGAGGCGAACCGATTGCTCGGTCGAGCGCTCAACGTCAATCCGCGCTCGGCGGACGCCCTCAACAATCGCGCCAACGTACTGCGTGCCCTAAAGCGATTCGAGGAAGCTTTGGCCAGCTGCGATCGCGCGCTGGCGATCAAGCCAGACTTTGCCGAGGCACTCAACAATCGTGGCAACGTGCTCCACGACTTGAGAAGGCACGAGGAGGCTCTGGAGGGCTATGAGAAGGCACTCGCCATCAAGCCCGACTATGCGAAAGCGCTCGCCAACCGCGCCGACGTGCTGCGGGATCTCAAGCGGTACGACGAGGCGCTCGCAAGCTGCGAGCGCGCGCTGGCGGTCAACCCGGATCTAGTGGAAGCCCTCAACAATCGGGGTCTCGTGCTCCATCACCTGGGTCGTCGCGATGAATCTCTCGCAGCGTACGACAGGGCGCTCTCTATAAAGCCGGACTACGCTAGGGTGTTAGCGAACCGCGCTGGTGTCCTGCGCGACCTGGAGCGGTATGCCGAAGCGCTCGAAAGTTGCGACCGCGCGCTGGCGATCGAGCCCCGCTCGGCCGTGTTTCTGCAAGCGCGCGGCGATGTGCTCCGGGCGACCAAGCAATACGCAGAAGCCATCGCGTGGCTCGACCGCGCGCTGGCAGTCGAGCCCGCGAACGCCCACGCGCTGTCCAGCCGCGGCGACGCACTCCTAGGCATGAGGCGGTACCAAGAGGCACTGGAAAGCTGCGACCGCGCGCTCGAGATTACGCCGCGCCTCGCCGACGCCATGAATACCCGCGGAAACGTGTTTAGGGAGCTGGGCAAATACAATGAAGCGGCCGCGAGCTACGAGCAGGCGATGCAGATAGAGCCAGGCCTCGCCGGGGCGCATTACAACCTCGGCGGCGTGCTTAGGGATCAAGGCAGGCGCGAGCAGGCGATTGCGCACTACGAGCAAGCGCTCGCGCTCAAGCCCGATTTCGCCGAGGCCGAGTTCGCGCTGTGCATGGCGCAACTGTCCATCGTCTATCGAGACGAGCCCGAAATCGCGCGGCAGCGCGCGGAATACACAGCCCGGCTTCGAAAGCTCATCGACGCTGTCGATGGCGGGCGTCCAGCCGGGAAGCTCGCCGCAGGATTGAGCTCGAACCTGCCCTTCTACCTTGCCTATCAGGGCCAGGACGACCGCGAGCTCCAGGGCCTCTACGGCGAACTCGCATGCCGGGTCATGGCCGATCGGTTTCCGGCGGCCCCTCTAGCGCCGCCGGCGCACCGTGGAGAGCGGGTGCGGATCGGCATTATCAGCGGCTTCTTCCGGCACCATTCCGTGTGGAAGATTCCCATCAAGGGCTGGTTGACCCAACTCGACAGTCGCCGCTTTGAGCTATTTGGCTATCATACCGGTTCGAAATACGACGCCGAGACAGAAATCGCTGAGGCCCTATGCCAGCGTTTCGTGCGGGGCCCGCTGCCGGTCGAGCGCTGGCGAGAGGAGATTCTCGCGGATGCACCGCATGTGCTGATCTACCCGGAGGTCGGCATGGATGGCATGTCGCTGACCTTGGCCGCGCAACGTCTGGCCGCCGTGCAATGCAATGGCCTGGGCCATCCAGTGACTAGCGGGCTGCCAACGATGGATCACGTACTCAGCAGCGACCTGATGGAGCCGCCGAACGGAGCAGAGCACTACAGGGAGCACCTCATTCGGCTGCCCAATCTCGCCGTCTATTATGAGCCGCCCGACGTGCAGGCGGTTCCGCTCGACCGCGGAGTACTCGGGTTGCGTGATGATACGGTTACCTATTTCAGCGGCCAATCACTCTTCAAGTACCTACCGCAATACGATCACATTTATCCACGCATCGCCCGCGAGGTCGGCGCTTGCCAGTTCGCCTTCATCTCGCATCACGTTGGGAGCGAAGTCAGCGACATCGTTCGCAAGCGCCTCGACAATGCGTTCACCGAGTTCGGTCTGAGAGCCGCAGACTATTGCGTCTTCCTGCCGCGGCTCGAGCAGGATCGCTTCATCGCCGTGTTCGGCCTGTGCGATGTCGTCTTGGACAGCATCGGGTGGTCGGGCAACAACTCGACCTCTGAGAGTCTCGAGCATGGTCTCCCCATTGTGACGCTCAGGGGCCGGTTCATGCGCGGTCGCCATTCCGCTGCCATTCTCGAGCGGATGGGCGTTACGGACACCATTGCGGAATCGCTCGACGACTATGTTTCGATCGCCGTTCGGCTAGGTCGGGACGCCGGATGGCGGAACGAGGTGAGGCGGCGCATCGCCGAGCGGAAACATCGCGTTTATCGCGACGCGGATTGCATCGCTGCTCTGGAGGATTTTCTCGAGAGAGCCGCGCACGGCGGGCATTGAGCGCGGGCGTATAGTCGTGCCCGCGCGGCTGTTCTCCGCGGAAGGCGGCGATCGCCCGCGGGGACTGGCCGCAGTACTGAAGAGAAGAGGTATTGGTGGGCGTCATGCACCGATCGTCGCGGGTCTAAGAGAGGTCGTATCGACATGCCGAGCGCTGGCCCAACTCTGTTACGGGTGCTGCAGCAGGGGTTCGCCGCACATCAAGCGGGCAATGCTGCCGATGCCGAGCGGCTCTATAAGCGCGTGATACGCGCCGAGCCAGACCAGTTCGACGCGCTGCATTTGCTTGGCGTTCTGAAGGCCGAGCATGGCTCTCTCGAGGAAGCGGACAAGCTCATCAAGAGGGCGCTACAGGTCAACCCCCGCTCGGCAGAGGCGCTCAACAATCGCTCGAATGTCCTGTGGAGCCTGAAGCGTTTCGAGGATGCGCTCGCGAGCTGCGAGGCGGCACTGGCGATCAGGCCCGACTATGCCGAGGCCCTGAACAACCGCGGCAACATCCTGCACGACCTGGCGCGGCCGGAAGACGCACTCGTGAGCTACAACACGGCGTTGGCACTGAGGCCGAACTACGCCAACGCGCTGGCCAACCGGGCCGACGTGCTGCGCGATCTTCAGCGATTTGAGGAGGCGCTCGAGAGTTGCGATCGAGCGCTGGCGATTAGCCCCGACCTCGCCAACGCGCTGGCCAACCGCGCCGACGTGCTGCGGGATCTCAAGCGGTATGACGAGTCGCTCGCGACTTACGATCGGGCGCTGCTGATCAGGCCCGGCTTCGCCAAGGCTCTCGTCAATCGCGCGATCGTGCTGCAGGATTTGAGGCGATACGAGGAGGCGCTAGCAAGTTACGAGCAGGCATTGAAGCTCGATCCGAGCAATGCCGATGCGTACCATCATCTCGGAACTGCACTCCATCAGCTTCGTCGCCTCGACGGCGCCGTCGCGAGCTATCGCCGCGCCTTCGAGCTTGATCCGCGTCACGGCACGGCTCGCTCGCTCTATGTCCTGCTCAAGCGACAGATTTGCGACTGGACCACAGCCGCTGGCGATCAAGCGAATTTGATCGGGGCGCTTCGCTCGGGTGCGAGATCGATACTGCCCTTGGTCGTCATCTCAACGGTCGACGATCCCGCGATCCAACTCGAGGCCGCGCGGCGATACCTCGCGGACAACAAGCTCGCTCGAGAGATCACCCTTCCTCCTCCCGCGCCGGTGGCACGGGACAAGATTCGCGTCGGCTATCTGTCGGCAGATTTTCGAGATCACACGATCTCAGTCTCGACAGCGGAGCTATTTGGTTTGCACGACCGCAGCCGGTTCGAAACCTACGCGTTCTCACTGGGGGTCGACGACGGCGGCGCCATGCGCAAGCTCATGATGAGCTCGTTCGACAGATTCCTCGACGTCCGATCCATGTCAGATCTCGAGGTGGCGCGTCTGATGCGAGCGCTCGAGATCGATGTGGCGGTGGATCTCGCGGGTTTCACCGACGGCTGCCGGCCGGCGATCCTGGCGCGCCGGCCGGCGCCGATCCAGGTGAACTATCTCGGCTACGCCGGTACCATGGGCGCCGATTTCATCGACTACATCTTCGTCGATCGCGTCCTCGTCCCGGCCGACCAGCAGACGTTCTTCTCGGAGAGACTGGTCCATCTGCCCGAATGTTATCTGCCGAGCGACACCACGAGAGAGATCGCAGAGCCTGGCGCGCCTCGATCGGCATACGGATTGCCCGAGCACGGGTTCGTGTTCGCCTGTTTCAACAACAGCTACAAGATCACGCCGGCGATCTTCGACGTCTGGATGCGTCTGTTGCAGGCGGTTGCCGGCTCGGTGCTCTGGGTGCGCTCGGACAATGAGTGGGCGGTCGCAAATTTGCGCCGGGAGGCCGAGGCGCGCGGCGTTGCATCGGATAGGCTCATCGTCGCCGGGCGCTGTCCGTTGCCCGAGCATCTGGCGCGTTATCGGCTCGCCGATCTGTTTCTGGATACGCTGCCGTATACGGCTCACTCGACGGCGGTTGATGGCTTGTGGGCGGGCCTGCCGGTGTTGACCTGCGCGGGAAGAAGCTTTGCCGCGCGCTCGGCGGCGAGTTTGCTGTCTGCGATCGGACTTCCGGAGCTCGTAACCTCCACCCTCGAGGAGTACGAGGCCCTCGCACTCAAGCTCGCCCGCGATCCCGACCTCCTGGGTCGGCTGCGCGAGCGGCTGGCACGGAACCGATCGACCACGCCGCTCTTCGACACGAAGCGTCTCTGTCGCCATTTGGAGTACGCCTATCAGGAGATGCATGAGCGCTGGCGCCGAGGGGAGCCGCCCCGCTCGTTCGCGGTCCCCGCGATGCCAAGCTAGGTCGGCTGGGCTTCTGACGATCCCCAACGCGTTTTGCTGTACCACTCCAGGATTTTCTCGCCGGTCCAGAACACGACGCCGGGGTGCCGGGTTGCGTAATCGAGGAAGGCCTCAAGTTGGCCAATCCGGTGCGGCACGCCCGTGATGTAGGGATGGATGGCGAAGGAGAGGATCTTCGC
>Ga0126378_10002701_pt1 | contig 13212 bp, 12 predicted proteins | sample PanSoiMetPlot_23_FD_92587 | JGI IMG/M metagenome (GOLD analysis project Ga0126378, IMG submission 92587) | Tropical forest soil microbial communities from Panama - MetaG Plot_23 | ecosystem: Environmental > Terrestrial > Soil > Tropical forest > Bulk soil | place: Panama | collected 2016-02-17
CCTGGGCATCGGGGTCGCCGGCGATAGCGGCAACAACGTCGCTGTCGGCCAGCAGCTCCGCAGCGTTCTGGATGTCGCGGACCATCGGCAGCTTCGCGTAGGTGAACGTGCCGATCACGTTCCTGTCGATGATCGCGAAACCCGGTACCTCCGCGGCTTCTGCCGCTGCGGTCAGGGCCCGATACAGCCGGCTGCCGCGCAGGTCGGCGAGCTTATCGGTGGCCGCGCCGTAGACGGTGGCCAGCTTGTGCAGCAGAACGGGATTCACCTCTGGCTCGTCGTCAAGCGCGAGGTCGAAGTCGTCGTGCCTGGCCCGGGTCGGCGTGATCGTCAGTCCGCGCAGCAGGACCGGCGCGGCCGGCTGCAGGAACAGCTCGTCCCAGCGGGCCATCCCTGTTGCCAGGTAGCCGGCCCTGATCCCGCGCTCCTCGAGCAGCTCACGCGCCTTGCGGTAGATCACCTGGATTCGCCTGATCGCGTCGGCGCGGGCATCGACGTCCCGGAAGAGCCTGGTGAGTCTGATCGACCCGGACTCGGTGAAATGGCGGAACGCGTCAGGGTCGGCGGTGGCGAGGTCCAGCGTGCCTGACCGCCGGTCCTTGAAGTACAGCAGCGTGTTCCTGCCGCCCAGGTCGGTCAGCGCCGCCGCCCAGTGCGTCTGGGCGACCGCGATCAGCTCCGCGCGGCGGTCACCGTCCTGGCCGGGCTCGATCCTTCCGGCATTTGCCTGGGCGGTCTCGGCGCGGTCCGGCTGCGTCCCGCCGGACTGGATCTGGCTGGGATGGATCTGGCTGGGCTCGATCCCGCCGGGCACGATCCGGCCAGGCACGATCCGGCCAGGTCCGCCTGGTCTGCGGTCCAACTCTCCGGCCGGTGGTTGCGACATGGGCAAGATGCACCTCTGGCTCGCGGCGGTACCGCTACCGCCGGGAATTTCGCGGGCTGACGGCGCCGGATGCGGCTGGCGATTCCGGCGATTCGCGGCGCACGGCCAGATACCCCGTCGGGCCAAGATCACTCATCGGGCCGGCCGCCCCCGGCCGGCCGGATAACCCGGGCAGCATCGGCGGATCTGCGTGCCGCCGCGGTGATACCAACGGTCAGCGGTCGCCGCAGGTTCCCGCTCAGGCGTCGCGTAGCGACAGCATCACCCCTCCTGCCAGCAAGGCGCCGGCCGCCCAGGCGGCAAGCACTCCAAGGCCCTGCCAGGGGGTCAGCGGCAGCGACCGCAGGTTCGTTGTGGCCTGGATGTACAGGCCGGCCGTCATCGGGCCGATCTGGTCCATGTGCCGCTGCCAGTGCGGGTCGGCGACGAAGCTGGTGATGATCGGGAACAGGTAAAGCAGGCCGAGCGCGACCCCGATCGAGGTCGCCGTGTCCCTGATCGCCGTGGCGATGCCGAGGCCGAGCAGGGCGATCAGCACCAGGTACAGCACCGAGCCGGCCGCGGCGCGCAGCACAGCCGCGGTCCCGAGCGACAGCGGCTCGTATCCGTGTGCAGGCGTGAAGCCGTGCCCGTACAGCAACAGCCGGCCGGCCAGCAGCGATCCAAGCACAGCGACCGCCCCCGCGGCCAAGGTCGCGGCGCTGACGACGGCGGCCTTGGCGGCCAGGACCTGCCACCGGCGCGGGACCGCGGTCAGCGTCAGCCGGATCATCCCCGTGCTGTACTCGCCGCCGACGACGGTCACCGCGACGATCGCGACAATCGCCTGGCCGAGGTAGATCCCGGTCAGGCTGACCTTGGCCGGGTCGATCTGGCAGCCGCGGGCCTGACAGCCCGCCGCGTTCGCCGCGATCGCGCCCAGCGCGGCGGTCAGCGCGATCGCGGCGATCAGCGCCAAGCCGGGTCCGGTGATCGTGCGCAGCTTGGTCCACTCCGAGTGCAGCGCGTCACGCGAGCCGGCCCACCGCGCCTGCGGCCTGTCCTGGCTGGCCAGCACAGCACTCACGCGTCGCTCCGGCGCAACCGGAACGCGGCCAGGGTTACGAGGACCGCGGCCCACGCGCACAGCACCGCGAATCCGGCCCACGGCGCCAGCGGGAAGTACCCGGTGCCCGGCGTGTAGGTGGCCACGACCTGATGGTAGGCAGGGGCGCCCTGCTGGACCGCGAACCCGGCGGCGGGAGTAACCCGGACCAGCCATTCCTCGGCGCCGGCCGGCAGCACGCCGGAGATCACCGCGAGCAGGTAGGGCAGCACGACGCCCGCGATCACCGCGGTGACCGCCGCCGCGCTGCGCCGCAGCAGCGTGCCAACGGCGACAGCGAGCACGGCACCGACCGCGAGCAGCGCCGCCGTGCCCGCGGTGACCCGCAGCAGCGTGGCCGCTGACAGCGGCGAGATCGGGTTGCCATTGGCCCGAAGCAGGTGCTCGCTGATGGGGATCGTGATCGCCGCCGCGACCAGCCCGGCCACGAACGTGACCGCTGCGAGCACGATCGCCTTCGCGGCCAGCACCCGGCCGCGCCGCGGGCTGGCGGTGAGCGTGGTGCGTATCAGCCCGCGCCGGTACTCCGCGGTGACGAACATCACGCCGATCACCACCATGGCGATCAGCCCGGCGAACGCGCCGCCGAGCGTGTGCTCGACCTGGCTCGCGCTATCGGCCGGGGCGATGTCGCCTGACCCGGACACCGTGAACCTGCCTCTGCCCTGCGTGAACCCCTGCACCGACCGCGGCAGCGCCGAGTCGACAGGTGCCTGGATGTCCTGGCCGGTCCACCGGCCCGCGGGCCAGGTGCCCTGCCGGCTCACCCGGTCGAAGGTGGCGGTGGCCAGGGCCGGGCCGCCGACCGAGGACGTCCCGCCGAGCGAAGTGGAGTTCACGGTGTACCCGGGCGTAGCGGCGAACAGGCCGGCCTGCGCAGTGGCCGGCAGACCGGCAAGCACGGCTCGGCCGACGAGCGTCCAGTGCCTGCCGTCGGCGGAGTCATAGCCGCTGATCACGTCGCCTGACCTGGTCAGCCGCAGCCACCTGGGCGACGCGGCTGACACCTTCCCGGCCGTCCCGGCTACGTCATGGGTGAAGTTCCACTGCATGCGCACGCCGTGGCTGCCCGTGACCATCATCGCCGCGTAAGCCGACCCTCGCCTGGTGCTCGCCTTGATGATGATCCCGGCCTTGGACCAGGGCTGCACGCCCCGCGTCATGCCCGCCAGCAGATTCCCGCCGGACGGCAATCCGCCGTGGGTGGAGTACAGGCCGGTCAGCGAGGTGATCCTGACCGTGAGGCCGCCGTTGCCTGCCAGCGGCTGGCGGACAAAGTAAAAGCTGTCGGTCACCCATTCCCCGCCCGGACCGGTCGCCGGCGCCGGGCAGGCGTGAAAAACGGGGTTCGGATTTTGCCTGGTCACCGTCGCGATGCTGCACATGCTCTTCGATGCGGTGAGCACGCCGAGCCCTACGATGATCAACGCCCCGACGACCGTGCCGATGACCCAGCCGCGTACCGTGCGGAATTTGGTCCACTCGGCCCGCAGCAACTGGGCGAAGCCATCGCGTGATGAACTCAGCTCCGTGCGGTACGGCGTGATCACGCTCATCGCGCTGCCTCCGCCCGGAACTCGACCGAATCCCTCGTCAATTCCATGTACGCCTCCTCAAGGCTCGCCCGGTGGGCCGAGAGTTCGGTGAATGGGATCGCGTTCTCGGACAGGAGCCCCACGATCGATTCGGGCGTCAGGTTGGAGACCGTCAGCACGTCGGGGCCGGTGGCAGCGACCTCGGCTCCCGCCCTCGCCAGCGCGGTCATGGCGTCGCCGCGCGCCGTTGTGCGGACCGTCACCCGGTCGGCAGAGGCGGCCGCGATCAGGTCCGCGACTCCGGCGTCGGCGATCACCCGGCCACGGCCGACAACGACCAGGTGGTCCGCAGTGTCCTCAAGCTCGCTCATCAGGTGGCTGGAGACCAGAACCGCTCGGCCCTGCGCGGCCAGCGCCTTCAGGAAGCCGCGCATCCACACAATGCCTTCCGGGTCCATGCCGTTGAACGGCTCGTCGAACATGAGCACCGGCGGGTCGCCGAGCAGGGCGGCGGCGATGCCAAGCCGCTGCCGCATGCCAAGCGAGTACCCGCCGGCCCGGCGCCGCGCCGCCGAAGCCAGGCCAGCCCGCTCAATCACCTCGTCGGCGCGCTTCGCGCTGAGGCCCTGCGAATGGGCCAGCCACAGCAGGTGGTTGCGGGCGGACCGGCTCGGCTGCAGCGCGGCGGCATCAAGCAGCGACCCGACGTGGCTGAGCGGGCGGCGCAGGCTCGCATAGGGCTGCCCGCCGATGAGCGCGGAACCCGCATCGGCCTTGTCCAGGCCGAGGATGACCCGCATAGTTGTGGACTTGCCTGCGCCGTTCGGGCCGACGAAACCGGTCACCTGGCCGGGGGCGACCAGGAACGTCATCCCGTCAAGCGCCAGCGTCGACCCGAACCGCTTGCGCAGGCCGGTGACTTCGATGGTTGCTTCCATGTCCCGAAGGCTAGGGAGTCAGGCGTGCCGCGGTCGTCACGCCGTGGTGCGCACTTCGCGACCCGCGATGTAGCTCATGCGAGGGACGCGCGGACCACCGCGATGAGCGACGCGGCGACGCTGACCAGCCGCGACAATGGGGAGATGGACGCAAGTCGGCTGGTGGTCGGCGTGACGCTCGGGCTGGCCGCCGTGTTCGAGCTGGCCGGCCGGCTGGTCGTCGGCGAGACCGTGCGCGCCGGACTGGGCGCCACTTCGGTCACTCACGCCGGGGTGAGCGCGCCGACGGCGCTGTTGATGAGCGCGTTCTGCCTGCTTGCGACGCTGCCGGCGACATTGCTCCGCCCGTTCCCTGCGGCCGTGACGGTGTCCGCGGCGGCGGTGCTTTCGCTCGTCTTGTTCGGGCTCGTAACGGCCGCCGGCGCGGCCGCGCTCCTGCTCGTGGCGTATCGGCTTGCGCGCAGCGGGGCGCGGCTACCCGCCGTCGCGCTCACCGTACCGTTTCTCGGGTTCGCGCTGGCGGTGGCGGCGTTCGGGGTGATGGGCGGTGCTGCGTCGGCTCAGGGCCTGACCCGGGCTGGCACTGAGACGCGGGTACTTGCCGTGCTGCTGGCCTCGGGGATCCCGGTAGCGGCGCTGGCGGGGATGGCGCTTCGGGCACGCGAGGACAGCCGCACCCACAGCGCAGTCCGAGAGCTGACCGAGGGGGTGCTGGCCGAGCATATGGCCCGCGGCGAGCGAGCGAGGATCGCGCGCGAGCTGCACGACGTGGTCGCGCACCATATCTCGATGATCGCCGTGCAGGCGGAGACCGCGCGGCTCACGACGCCGGGGCTGACCGGCGCCGGGGCGCAGCGGTTCGCCGCGATCGGCGACACGGCCCGCGCCGGGCTGACCGAGATGAGGCGGCTGCTCGGCGTGCTCCGCGAGGACGCGCAGCCGGCCGCGGGCGCTGACGAGATTCCTGAAACAGACGCAGCCCGCTGGCCCGCTGCTGACCGCCATCCGCAGCCCGGGCTGCCGCAGCTTGCCGAGCTGGTGGACGAGACCCGAGAGGCATCAGGCGGCACGGCCAGGCTGATCGTGTCAGGCCCGGTCACCAGGCTGGATCCCGGGATCGAACTGGCCGCCTACCGGATCGTACAGGAGGCCCTTACTAACGCCCGCAGACACGCCCCAGGCGCAGCGGTCGACGTGGAGCTGTGCTACACCGGGGACCTTCTGCGGCTGCGGATCCGCGACAACGGGCCTGGTTGCCAGACTCGCTCGGCCGGCACCGAGCCCCCCGCCGGGCACGGCCTGCTTGGCATGCGGGAGCGGGCGGGGGCGGCCGGCGGGTCGCTGCGGGCTGGCAACGCGCCAGGCGGAGGATTCTGGGTCCAGGCGGAACTGCCCGTGACGGCGCCCGACATCGTGACGGGAGCGGCATGACCATCAGCGTCATCGTCGCCGACGACCACGAGGTGGTAAGGGCCGGGTTCGCGGCGCTGCTCGAGTCGCAGCCAGACTTCACGGTGCTCGGCACCGCCGCGGACGGCGCAGAGGCGGTCCGGACCAGCCGGGAACGCTGCCCCGACGTCGTGCTCATGGACGTCCGCATGCCCGGCATGGACGGCATCGAGGCCACCAGGCTTCTGACCAGCACGGACTCGGGGCCGCGTGTGCTCATCCTGACGACGTTCGACTTGGACGAGTACGTCTACGACGCGCTGCGGGCGGGGGCGAGCGGGTTCCTGCTCAAGGACGTCACCGCGGAGCGCCTGTTCGACGCGGTGCGTGTGATCGCCGCGGGAGACGCCTTGCTCGCGCCATCGGTGACCCGTCGGCTGATCGGCGAGTTCGCGCGCCAGAGGCCGCGTGCCGGGGGCACGCAACCGTCGACCGCGCTTCGCGCGCTCACCCCGCGGGAGACCGAGGTGCTCAGGCTGATCGCGGAGGGGCTGTCCAACCCCGAAATCGCGCGACGGCTCGTGGTCACTGAGGAAACGGTCAAGACCCACGTGAGCCGCATCCTCGGCAAGCTCGGCTTGCGCGACCGCACCCAGGCTGTGGTCGCCGCCTACGAATGCGGGCTCGTGGTGCCCGGAGGCTCATAATGCGGGCCGGGAGCCGCTCAGCTGCAGCTAGGGTCGTTCGATCTATATAGATTGGATCTAAGTAGATTCGATCTATATAGATCGCAGCTTGGAGTTACCAAGTTGACCGCGGGCATTCAGCCGTGATTCTGGCCGCCGATTGGCTCGGCCTCCTCGGGCGGCGGAGAGAAGCGGTTGATCACAATGCCGACGATAATTATCAGGATCCAGATGTACGGCGCATTCCCCGGCGTGACAAGCGCGAAAGGAATGGAGATCAGGAACACGGCCGGAACGCGCGCGATGCGCAGAGCGTAATGCCGCCGCACCGCCGCGGCGGACGGGTCGGCCAGGCCCGATCCTGGGCGTGTCGCGTACAGCCAGATGGCGCCTTCGGCCAGTCCCGCGGCGGCGCCGCAGGCGGCGTAAAAGATGACTGCCGCATAGTGCGGCTGCGCACTTGACTGGCTGAGCAACCGGGTCGGGTAAGGCAGCAACGCGATGAAGCCGAGAAAGAGCAGGTTGATCGAGATCAGGCGGCGGTCCAGTGCGGTGATGTACCGGAAGATCGCGTGATGGCCGAGCCAGAAAAGCCCGATTACCGCGAAGCTAATCCCGAAGCTGAAGAGCCCGAGGAAAACATGGCGAAGGCCCGATTTCGGCAGGTCGAAGGCGAGCAACGTGATCGCAATCGCGAACACCGCGTCAGAGAAGAACAGGACCCTGTCGTACTCGAGATTCCCGGAGCGAGCCAGCGGCCACGTCCTCGCCGCGCGGCGTCCGCCAGCACCGTGCCCAGCGCCTCGTGCCTCGTTCTCGCCGTCCTGGCCCGCAGTGGCGGTGTCGGTCATGTCCGCAGACAGTAGCCGAACGCCGCTCCGCGCGACCTCGCAGCGCGCCAACCCGGCCGACGGCCAATGTGCGACAATCCAGCGACTTGGTGCATTTGGAGGCGCCGGTGACGCGACCAGTTGTCGCAGGCCTGATCACGGCCGGGTCCGTGTCGGCGGTCTGATGCTTGACGCGATCGTTCCGCGCGGTGTCTTCGTGGCCGAGTCGTTCGGCGCGGCGGGTGAGCAGGCGCCGCTGTTTCCCGCCGAGGAGGCAGCCATCGTCGGCGCGGCGGCGAAGCGGCGTGCTGAGTTCGCTGCGGTGCGTGCCTGTGCCCGACGGGCGCTGACCAGCCCGGGGTTCGAGCCGGGCCCGGTCCCGCGTGGTCCGACCGGCGCGCCGGTCTGGCCGGCTGACGTGGTCGGCAGCATGACTCACTGCGAGGGATACCGCGCTTGCGCGATCGGCAGTTCTGAGGCTTTCGCCGCCATCGGCATCGACGCCGAGCCGCATCAGCCGCTGCCCGCCGAGGTGCTGCCGATGGTGGCCAGCGAGCAGGAACGGGTGGCGCTGGCCGTGCTGGCGGCAGAAGCGCGGGGAGCCTGTTGGGCAAAAGTGCTGTTTAGCGCAAAAGAGGCGGTCTTCAAGGCCTGGTCAACGCTCTCCGGGCGATGGCTGGGGTTCGCAGACGCGGAGCTGACCCTGGATCCGGGCGGCACGTTCGCAGCGCAGGTGCCGGTGTCGGCCGGGCCTGCCGGGGGCGGCCGAGTGATCGCCTACCGCGGGCGCTGGATCATCGGGGACGGGCTGATCGTGACCGCGGCCGTGGTTCCCGCCGCCGCGCGGGTCAGTCACCCTTCACGTTGACGACCTGGCGCAGCTCGTGCCTGATCTCGACCAGGTCCTTCGAATCCTCCATGATCACGTCGATGTCCTTGTAGGCGCCGGGGATCTCATCGAGGAACGCATCGGTCCTGCGCCACTCGATGCCGGCCATCGCCGCCTCGAGCTGCGCGCGGCTGAACGCCTTGCGTGCGGCCGACCTGCTGTACTCGCGGCCCGCGCCGTGCGGAGATGAGTTCAGCGCGAGCTGGTTGCCCTTGCCGGCCACGACATAGGACCTGGTGCCCATCGACCCGGGGATCAGGCCAGCCCGCCCGGCCGATGCGTCGATCGCCCCCTTGCGCGACAACCACACCTGCTCTCCGAAGTGCGTCTCCTGCTCGGTGTAGTTGTGGTGGGTGTTCACGGTCTCGGCTGGCTCGACGGCGGTGCCGAGCCAGTCCGACACGCAAGCAGCGACGCGGTCCATCATCTCCTCGCGGTTCAGGAGCGCGAAGTGCTGCGCCCACCGCAGGTCCCTGATGTAGTCCGAGAACTCCGCGGTGTCCTCGACCAGGTAGGCGAGGTCGCGGTCGGGCAAAGTGATCCGCGACTTCGCGGCGATGGCGTGGGCGATGCCGATGTGCCGCTGCGCTAGCTTGTTGCCTACCCCGCGAGAGCCTGAGTGCAGGAACAGCCACACCTGGTCGGCCTCGTCGAGGCAGACCTCGATGAAATGGTTGCCCGAGCCGAGGCTGCCCAGCTGGAGCCGCCAGTTCGGCGAGATCCGCTCGGCGCTGTCGGCGCCTTCGCGGCCCTCAAGTTCGGTGATCCGCGCGGTGGTCCGCTCGCCGTCGACCTGGCGGTTGTACTTGCCTGCCGAGAGCGGGATCGCGCGCTCGATCGACTGCCGGAGCCTCGGCAGATCGCCGCGCGCCTTGACGTCGCTGGCGGTGAATCGTGTGCGCATCGCGATCATCCCGCAGCCGATGTCGACACCGACGGCTGCGGGAATGATCGCGCGTAGGGTCGGGATCACGGATCCGACGGTTGCGCCCTTGCCGAGATGCGCGTCAGGCATCAGGGCGACGTGCGGGTACACGAACGGCATCGCCGCCGCGCGCTCGGCCTGCGCGCGTGCGTTGTCGGCGAGTATCGACGCCCAGCTCAGCAGCTTCTCGCTGATCCGCTCCATGACAAACCTCCGCTGGCGCGCGAATGTACCCGCGGGCTGGGCAGGCGTATACCCAATTTCCGGCCCGTGCTGCCCGCCGCGTACCTCGCTCATGCCGTTTGCGCGGCATCTCCGGCTGATCTCCTTGATCGTGGTGGGTTGCCGTCGGATATATAGCCCGGTCAATCCACCACGATCATGAAAACACGTCGGCGCGGGGAGCTTGCGAGCGCTGATGAACGGCCGCGTGTCGGCGGGTCGGCGCAGCCGCCCCGCCGGAGACTAGTCGAGGGCTCACCGGCTGTTACTTTGGCGCTGTGGGCAGGACTGCCGTCGTCGACGTGAGCGGCCTTCGCGCGCTCAGGCGGGCGCGGGACCGAATGGACCGCGACTACGCGGAGAAGATCGCGATCGCGGATCTGGCGGCCGACGCCGGGTACTCGCTCGGCCAGTTCATCAGGACCTTCTGCGCGGCGTACGGCGAGACGCCAGGCCGGTATCTGACCCGCCGCCGGGTCGAGCGTGCATGCGAGTTGCTGCGCTCGGTAAACCTCACCGTCACCGAGATCTGCATGGTGGTCGGGTTCAGCAGCCTCGGCACATTCAGCCGCAGGTTCGCCGACATCATGGGGCGATCGCCGTCCGCGTACAGGCGAGAGGCGGCGCATCGCGGCGGGCCCGCGCCGATACCCGGTTGCTTCGTGCTGATGTGGCGAACCGGGCTGCGGGCGCCGGACCCCGGCCGGAGCTGCTGAAGTCGTTACCGCCGACAGAGCGCAATTTCGGAGAAGCCACCGTCGCCGCACCGGCCGTACCGTCATTCAGGCTTCAACCACACTAGGGAGGACTCGATGATCACCGGCGTGTCTATCGTGACGGTCTGGGTACTCGACCAGGACGCGGCCAAGGAGTTCTATACGAAGAAGCTCGGATTCGAGCTCACCAACGACATCCAGCTCGAGGGCGGCATGCGCTGGCTGACGGTGCGGTCGCCGGGGAGCGATGGCCAGGACTTCCTTCTGCTGGATCCCGCGCACTCGATGCTCGACGCTGACAGCGCGGCGCAGGTTCGCGGGCTTGTGGCCAAGGGGGCGCTCAGCCCCGGCGTCATGGCCACGACCGACTGCCGTGCCGACTATGAGACCCTCGTCGAACGGGGGGTCGAGTTCCTCCAGCCACCGGCCGAGCGTCCCTATGGGATCGAGGCGATCATGCGGGACGATTCGGGCAACTGGTTCAGCTTCACCCAGCGCGGGGGTACGTAACGGCTCCTTCGTCCCGCTGTGGCGGTCCCGTCTAGACGAACTCCAAAGGGGTCCATGGCAGATGCTTCCACCCGCGACTGTGCGCATCGCGGCATTGCTTTAACGACGGGAAGAGACGCCGCTATCCGCCGCTGACCACGCCTTACCTAAGTCAGCCGATGCGCCGTAGGATGCGCTTGGCGGGCAAATGTGCCGGAAGGGCGGTGTGCCGGGAATGCTGGCAACCAGGCTGCTCTACTGGCGGCGGAACGAGGTCGGCTGAGTGCGAGGCGGATCAATGCTGCACCGCGGCGCCCAGATCATGCGCTGGGCCGTGACCAACAGGGTAGACATCGCGCTGGTGGTCTTCATCGGGCTGAATTTGATCGCCATGCACCTGATTCCGGACTGGCAGACCGTCCCGTTCCTGATCATCTGGCTGACGCTGACCGCGATCTATGGCGTCCGGCTGTGGCATCTCGGATCGACGGTGCTCACTGTTCTCACGGTCACTCTCGCGACGGGTGGCCTGATTGGGTGGCAGGTGCTCCGGCACAAGCAAGACTGGGACTACCTCGCCGAGGTTCCGCTGCTGGCGACAATGTTCGTGATCATGGTGTGGCACTCACGCCGGCGCGTCGCGGCCATGGAGGAGATGAAGCGGGTCTCCGAGCACAACCTGGTACTGCTCGACCAGCAGCGCCAATTCCTTCAGGATGTCTCGCACGAGCTTGGCACCCCGGTGGCCATTGCGCTCGGCCATGTCGAGCTCATCGAGCAATCGGCCACCGATCAGGCGATCGCGGCGGACGCCCGCGTGGCCGCGGACGAACTGCTACGGATGCGGCGGCTGACCAGCCGCCTGCTGCTGCTTGCCTCCACCGACGCCCCCGACTTCCTCTGCCTCGCGCCGGTAGACGTCGAGGAAATCCTGGTCGATACGCTGCACAGATGGAGTCATATCCCGCGGCGCTGGTCGCTCGGGACGCTGGCCGACGTTCGAGTGGAGGGCGATGCCGACCGGCTGACGCTCGCGCTCGACGCACTGATCGAAAACGCGGTCGACCACACAGACCCGGACGGCGTGATCGAGCTGAGCTCGCGGGTTGAGGGCGAGACGGTCGTCGTGGCGGTGGCTGACTCGGGTACCGGCATCCCCGCCCGCGAAGTGAAACGGATCTTCGATCGGTTCTCCAGGGTTGATACCGGCAGAAGCCGGGCGGCCGGGGGGTTCGGGCTCGGCCTGGCGATCGTCAAAGCGATCGCCGAGGCACATCGCGGCTCGATTCAGGTACGCAGCAACGTCGGCAAAGGCTCGGTTTTCAAGTTGCGGCTGCCGGCCCTCGTCGGCGCGGTCAGCGAACGGTCGCTGGATGGCCGGGTCTCGCTGAAGTAGCAAGGAGTCCGAGTCGGCGCAGGCGGCGGCACGGCCGGGCCAGCTGTTCAGGCGGTGCGGCGGGACTTCCTGCTGGTCCGGCTGTTGGCGCCGGGCCGAAGGCTCGAGAACAGGTCCGGTGGCGGGGCTGGCGAGGGTTCTGCGGACGCATCGGTGATGGGCCTGGCGCCGGCGGCGAACAGGTCAAGGTCTTCGCCGGAGACGACGCGGCCGGAGAAGGGGTCCGCAGCGGCGCGGCGGGCGAGGCCGGCAACGGGCAGGTCGACGCGGGAAGCGACCAGGACGAGATTGCCGAATCTGCGGCCGCGCAGCACGCCAGGGTCGGCGATCAGGCAGGCGCGGGGGTAAACCGACCGCACGGTCGCCACTCGAGCCCGCGCGTGACGCAGCGGCGGGCCGTCGCCTATGTTGGCCGCGAAGATTCCGGGCTCGGCCAGCGCGCTCGCGGCCGCGGCCGTGAACTCGGCCGTGGTCACGTGAGCCGGGGTTTGCCCCCCGGTGAACAGGTCGGCGAGCAGCAGGTCGAACGAATCGGGGCGGACGCTCTCAAGCACGGCGCGCGCGTCGCCGAGCCTGACCCGGATCCGCCCCCCTCGGCCACGTCGCTCCGGCCGTCCGAGCCGGTCCGTCCGCCGCTCGCGCTGATTGAACGGCAGGCACCGTCGCACAAGGTCGACCAGGGCGGCGTCGCAGTCGACCGCCAGCTGCGCTGACCCCGGCCTGGTCGCCGCCACGTACCGCGCCAGGGTCAGGCCGCCCCCGCCGAGATGCAGCACGCGCAGCGGCTGGCCAGCCGGCGCGGCCAGGTCGATCACGTGGCCGAGCCGCCGGATGTACTCGAATTCCAGGTACCGCGGGTCATCGAGGTCGACGTGCGATTGCGGGAAACCGTCGGCCAGCACCGTCCAGCCCGACGGCCGGTCAGGATCGGGGACCAATTCGACCGGGCTTTGACCTGACATCTCAGCCATGGTCCACGTGCGGCCCCGCCGTTGTCCAGCCATGGATGTCCCCCATGATCGTGGTGGATTGACCGGGCTATCTCACGGCAATCCACCACGATCATGGAAGTCGACCTGGGCAGCGCCTAGCCGAGCCTGCGCACCCGGTAGAACGCGGTCGGCCTCCAGCCGTGTCCGTAGTGAATGAGTCCTACCGGAAGCTGGTAGTCATGGGCTCCGAACGTGTAGCCCCACCTGCGAAACA
>Ga0126378_10002702_pt1 | contig 13211 bp, 9 predicted proteins | sample PanSoiMetPlot_23_FD_92587 | JGI IMG/M metagenome (GOLD analysis project Ga0126378, IMG submission 92587) | Tropical forest soil microbial communities from Panama - MetaG Plot_23 | ecosystem: Environmental > Terrestrial > Soil > Tropical forest > Bulk soil | place: Panama | collected 2016-02-17
TACTGCAGAATTTCGCGGCGCAGGCGGTCATTGCGATGGAGAATGCGCGGCTGTTGACCGAGACGCGCGAGGCATTGGAGCAGCAAACGGCGACCGCCGAGGTATTGCGGGTCATCAACTCCTCGCCCGGCGACCTCGCACCGGTGTTCGACGCGATGCTGGAGAAGGCGCTGCATCTATGCGATGCCGCCAGCGGCCTCATGTGGACCTTTGACGGCGAGCGAGCCTATGTTCGCGCGTCCCGCGACGTCCCCGCCGAATTCCTGGATTATCTCCAGTGCGAGCCGCCAGGAGCCCGACCAGATACATTTTTTGGCCGCGCGATCCTGTCTCTTTCTTTTCTTCACAGCGCCGACCTCGCTGCCGAAGAGCCCTACCGAAGAGGAGTTGGGCTGCCGGTTGCGGCTGTCGAACTCGGCGGCATTCGCTCTGCCCTGTTCGTTCCGCTGGTCAAGGACAACACAGTTTTCGGCGTGTTTTCGATATTTCGCAAGGAAGTCCGACCGTTCACCGAAAAGCAGATCGCGCTCTTGCAGAATTTCGCGGCGCAAGCGGTGATCGCGATGGAAAACGCGCGGCTGCTGACCGAGACACGCGAGGCCTTGGAGCAGCAGACCGCGACGAGTGAGATCCTGAGCGTGATCTCGCGCTCGCCGAGCGACATTCAGCCGGTCTTCGAGGCCATCGTCGCGCGCGCGGCGAGCCTCTGCGAGGCTGAATTCAGCGCGGTGGCGCGGTTCGAAGACGGGCTGCTGCATCTCGTGGCGCTCAACAACATGTCGCCGGGCGAGGCCGCGGCTTTTCACAGCCTGTTTCCGCGCTCGCCCGGGCGGCACTTCGCCATGGGCCGGGCTTTTGTTGACGCTCAGCCGGTCCATCTCGCGGACGTGCTGGGCGATCCCGACTACGACCCGCGCACGGTCGAAGTGTTGCAATCGGTGGCGGGCTACCGCTCGTTCCTTGCGGTGCCGATCTTCCGTGAGGGCAAGCCGATCGGCGTCGTCGGTTGCGGCCGTCGCGCGGTCAGGCCGTTCACCGCGATCCAGATCACGCTCCTGGAGACCTTCGCCGACCAGGCCGCCATCGCCCTCGAGAACGTGCGTCTGTTCAATGAGATCGAGACCCGCAATCGCGATCTCGGCGAGGCGCTGGACCAGCAGACCGCGACCGCGGAGGTGTTGGGGGTCATCAATTCGTCACCCGGCGACCTTGCCCCGGTGTTCGATGCGATATTGGAGAAAGCGCACACCCTGTGCGGCGCGGCTCACGGCAGCATGCAGCTCTATGACGGCGAGAACTTGCACGCCGTCGCGACGCATGCCGTGTCGGAAAAATTCGCCGCAGTTCTACGGCAGGGATATCGTGCCGCTGATTCACCCGCGAGCCGGGCGCTCATCGAGGGCAAACCCTTCATCCACATCGCCGACAGCGCGGAAATCGACCATCCGGTATTTCGCAGCGCGGCCGAGCTCTCGGGCATCCGCACCGTGCTATTTGTGCCGCTGCGCAAAGGCGATGCATTTCTGGGCCTGATCACCGCGGCCCGCCTGGAGGTGCGGCCGTTCACCGACAAGCAGATCGCGCTGTTGCAGAACTTCGCGGCGCAGGCAGTGATCGCAATGGAGAACGCGCGCCTCTTGACCGAGACGCGCGAGGCATTGGAGCAGCAGACCGCGACCGCCGAGGTATTGCGCGTGATTAATTCCTCGCCCGGCGAGCTTGCGCCGGTATTTGATGCAATATTGGAAAAGGCACACAGCCTTTGCGGTGTCGCCTATGGCAGCTTGGAGCTCTACGACGGCGAAAACTTCCGCTCGGTCGCAGAGCGCGGGTTGCCAGAGACCTTCGCCGAGATGCTGCGGCAGGGCTATCCGGCTTCCGACAATCCGGCGACCAGGCCGTTGATCGAGGGCAGCCGGTTCACCCACATCGCCGATCTCGCGGAAGCCGACTACGCGATAACGCAAAGCGGGGCCGAGCTTACGAGCGTTCGTACTTTGCTTTGCATTCCGCTGCGCAGAGACAACGTGCTTCTTGGCATGATCGCTTGTGGATACCAAGAGGTTCGGCTGTTCTCCGAGAAAGAGATCGCGCTATTGGAGAGCTTTGCCGCCCAGGCGGTGATCGCGATCGAGAACGCCAGGCTGTTGACCGAGACGCGCGAGGCACTGGAGCAGCAGACCGCGACCGCGGAGGTGTTGCGAGTAATTAATTCCTCGCCCGGCGACCTCACGCCGGTGTTCGAGGCGATGCTCGAAAAGGCGATGCGCCTGTGCGACGCCTCTTTCGGCGAATTGCGCACCTATGACGGCGAGCGGTTTCGTCTCGCCGCGACGCACGGCGTCCCGACCCCTTATGTGCAGCACTACGTGCGCGGCGACCGCGGCATTTATGGACCCGGCACCGGGCCGGCGCGCATCCTCGCCGGCGAGCGCGTCGTGCACATCCCCGACCTCATCGCCACCGAGCCCTATCAGCGGGGCGACCCCGACCGTGTCGCGCTGGTCGAGCTTGGAGGGGCCCGCGCCTACGTGCTCGTGCCGCTGCTCAGGGACACGATCGTCTTTGGCTACATTATGATCTACCGCAAGGAGGTCGGGTCGTTCACCGACAAGCAGATCGCCCTCTTGCAGAACTTCGCGGCCCAGGCAGTGATTGCGATGGAAAACGTGCGCCTGTTGACCGAAACGCGCGAGGCGCTCGAACAGCAGACCGCGACGGCCGAGATCCTCGAGGTGATCAGCCGCTCGCCGGGCGATCTGGCGCGAGTGTTTGACGCGATGCTGGAGAAGGCGACCCGGCTGTGCGATGCCGCGTTCGGCATCCTTTGGTTATGCGATGGAGAGCGCTTTCACGCCGCCGCCCTGCGGGGCGCACCCGAGCGCTATGCCGAGATCGCCCGCGTGCCGCACCGGCCTGTTCCCAACAACCCGCTCTGGCGAATGCTGGGCGGCGAACGCCTGATGGTCAGTCTCGACGTCGCCGCCGAGGAGCCCTACCGGGCGGGCGACCCAAATCGGCTGGCCCTTGTCGACATCGGCGGCGCCCGCAGCGTCGTGCAGGTGGCGCTCGTCAAAGATGACACATTGCTCGGCTCGCTGACGGTCTACCGCCAGGAGGTGCGGGCGTTCTCCGACAAGCAGGTTGCGCTGTTGCAGAATTTCGCGGCGCAGGCGGTGATTGCGATCGAGAATGCCCGGCTGCTGGGCGAATTGCGCGAGCGGACGCATGACCTGCAGGAGTCGCTCGAATACCAGACCGCGACGAGCGATGTCTTGAAGGTCATCAGCCGCTCGACCTTCGATCTGCAGCCGGTGCTGACGACGGTGGCCGAGACCGCCGCTCGGCTCTGCCAAAGCGAGATGGCATTTATCCTGCGGCGAGACGGCGAAGTGTACCGCGCCGCCGCAGCGCTGGGATGGTCGCCGGAATATCGGGAATTCCTCAAAGCGCACCCGATTGTTCCGAGCCGATCCACGCTGACCGGCCGTGTGGTGCTGGAAGGCCGGGCAATCCAAATCGCCGATATCGCCTCGGACCCCGAATACACTCTCGCCGAAGCAACGACATTGGGGCACGCGCGCACACAGTTGGGTGTCCCGTTGATGCGCGAGGGGTCACCGATCGGGGTCATCATTCTGTCACGCAGCAGGGTCGAGCCGTTCACCGACAAGCAAATCGAGCTGGTCACGACTTTCGCGGACCAGGCAGTGATCGCGATCGAGAACGCCAGATTGTTCAACGAGTTGCGCGATCGCACCGACGAACTGGCGCGGCGCGAGGACGAATTGCGCGTGACCTTCGAGAATATGGGCGATGGTGTGGCGATGTTCGACCGTGACCAGCGGCTCGCCGCCTGGAACCGCAATTTTCAGCAGATCCTTGATCTGCCGGACACCTTGTTGGCTGACCGCCCAAGCTATCAGCACTATGTCCGCCGCCTCGCCGACCGGGGCGAGTTCGGTACGAGCGATCTCGACGCGGAGCTGAGCCGGCGTCTCGAAGCAACCGATGAGGAATTACGCCTTGAGCGCGCGCGGCCGAATGGACGGGTCATTGAGGTGCGGCGCAACGCCGTGCCGGGCGGCGGCTTTGTGCTGATCTACGCCGACGTCACCGAACGCAAGCGCGCCGAAGCCGAGATCCGGGCGGCGCGCGACGCCGCTGAGCGCGCGTTGCGCGAGTTGCAGGCGGCCCAGGCGAGCCTCTTGCACGCGCAGAAGATGGCGGCCCTGGGTCAGCTCACCGCCGGGATCGCGCACGAGATCAAAAATCCGCTCAACTTCGTGAATAATTTCGCCGATCTGTCAGTCGAATTAATGGACGAGCTGAGGGAGACGACGGCGCCGGCGGTGACGGCGCTCGATGAGGCGACCCGCGCCGAGATCGACGAAATCGTTCAGATGCTGACCGCCAACCTCGGCAAGATCGCCGAACACGGCCGCCGCGCCGACGGCATCGTCAAGAGCATGCTGGCGCATTCGCGCGGCTCCAGCGGCGACCGGCAAAGCGTCGACATCAACGCGCTGATCGAGGAAGCGCTCAACCTCGCCTATCACGGCGCCCGCGCGCAGGACCAGAATTTCAATATCGCGCTCGAGTGTGAACTGGATCACACCATCCCTCCGATCGAGCTGGTACCACAGGATATGACGCGCGTGTTCCTCAACCTGTTCGGCAACGGCTTCTATGCGGCCAACAAGCGCCGCAGCGAGGCGGGCGACCCGCAATTCAGGCCGAAGCTCAACGTGACGACGCGCGAGCTCGGAGAGGAGGTCGAGATCCGGGTGCGCGACAACGGCGCCGGCATTGCGTCGGAATTCCGCGACAAGCTGTTCCAGCCATTCTTTACGACGAAGCCGACCGGCGAAGGTACCGGATTGGGCCTTTCGATCAGCTACGACATCGTCACGCACGAGCACGGCGGCACGATCGCGGTCGACAGCAGGGTCGGCGAGTTCACCGAGTTTACGATCCGCCTGCCGCGTAGTCCGCGGCCCGCAGTGGCAGGGCGGACAGGATGAGCGTCAGCATTCTCGTCGTCGACGACGAGCCGGATGTCGCCGATCTGTTTCGCCAGCGCTTCCGGCGGGAGGCTCGCCAGGGCGTCTATGTCCTGCATTTCGCCGGCTCCGGCGAAGAGGCGCTTGACCGCCTCGCCACCGGGATCGAGCCGCAACTGATCGCCATCCTGTCGGACATCAACATGCCGGGCATGGACGGGCTGCGCCTGCTGCGTGAGATAAAACGGCGCAGCCCGGACCTGCCGGTCATGATGGTAACCGCCTACGGCGACGACGAACGCCGCCGCCATGCGGCCGAGGCCGGCGCGCTTCAGTTCCTCGCCAAGCCGGTGGATTTCGACCGGCGCAAACAAGAGTTGCGCCGACTGCCGGGCGCTTCGGCGTGATCCGCCGGCCCCAATCCCCGCGGCGCTCGGCATTGCCGGGACGCTTGCGGGATCACTTCGAGATTGCTTTGTCGCCGCGCTCCTCGCAATGACAATCACTTTCGGGGGCGGCCGCACGACCGAAAAACCTGTTCCACCACAATCATAACATCAAACCCACAAACTAGTTCTTGAATGTATTCGAGTAATGTCCGGGATTGCATTGCGACCTGGTAACCGCCCGAGGGGAAAGACAATGGCACAACGTAAGATCACTCGTTTATGGGTCATTGTGGCGTGTGGACTGGCTTTGTTGCCTGCCGATGCATGGAGCCAGCAAAAATCACTCAAGGATCGGCTTATCGGAACCTGGAATCTGGTTTCGGTCAGTGAAGACTACGGCGGCGGGAAGATAGAAAAAAGTCCGTTCGGACCAAACGTCAAAGGTGCTTTCAATTTCAGCCCCGGCGGCGAAGTCATGTTTATGATGATCGGGGCGGACTTGCCGACGCCAGCGGCAAAGCCTCAGGAGTCGAGCAGGCAGGTTGTCGCTTGGTTCGGCAAATACTCCGTCGACGATGCGGCGAATACCGTCACTTACACCGCCGAGAAGGCGACGATCCCGGCATTTGACGGGCATCCTCGCACGGCGTCGATCACGGTGAGCGGCGATGAATTTAGCCAAAAATCGGCGCCGGTGAACGGACCCACCGGAACGTTCACGCCCACTCTCGTCTTCAAGCGAGCCAATTGAGCTAAGCACCCGCGGGCTGCAGGCCCGCGGGCAAGTACCCCGGCTGGAGGCTCGAGACTGTGCCGACTTTTGCTGGTAGCGCGAGCGGTGAGCGCGTATCATTGGTAGTGACACGTGGCACGCCGCGATCGCGTCGCGGTCGCCGCGGCGGGCTGTGACAAACATGGCAGGGAGGCCGATGGCACTGCTCGCTGACGCGCTGGCCGATCTTCGGCACACCATCGCCGCGTCCGAGCGGCAACTCGCAGAGCGCACCGCCGAACGCGATGAAGCGTTGGCGCAGCAGAGCACAACCGCTGAGATTTTGCGCGCCATCGCCCGCTCGCCCGGCGATGTCCGGCCGGTGTTCGAGACGATTGTCGCAAGCGCGGTCAGGGTGTGCGAGGCGGAGTTCAGCGGGGTGGCGCAGCGCGACGCCGCCGATGCGGCGTTTTCGCGCAGCGCTGAGGGTGACGACGCGCGATCTCGGCAATGCCGTTGCGGTCAGGGTGCGCGACAACGGCGTTGGCGTACCGCCCGAATTTCGCGACAAGCCGTTCCAGACATTCTTAACGACCAAGCCCACCGGCAAGGGGACCGGGTTCGGCCTGTCGATCAGCTACGACATCGTCACGCAGCAGCATGGCGGCGCGATCGCGGTCGACAGTGCGGTGGGAGAGTTCACCGAGTTTACGATCCGCCTGCCGCGCTCCCGCCAGGCCAGCCCCCACCTCACCCCTCCTCCGCCTGCGGGGCAGGGAATGGGAGGGGACGTGTCGCGCTCTCAATGAGGCGGTAAAGCAGTGAGATATCTTGTCCCTTGCTGGCTGTCTGCTGCACTGCTGATTGCTTCGGCGGCGGCCGGTGCGGCGCCGGAGGCCGACGAGGATGCGATGATCTCGCAGGATCTCGCCGAGATGCTGCGCGACGCGCGCACGGTCATCTCCAACAATCAGGATCTGATCAACAATCCGGAGATTGGCGACAAGCACCTCACTGGTCAGGTCGTGCTCGAGCGGGCGGTCAAGAGCTACGAGAAAACGACGGGCAGCGACCCGGAAAAGGCCGACCCGAATTCGCGGCAGGGACGGCTGTTGCGCGCGATGATGGCGGCGATTGTCGCCGCGACGGACGACAATCAGGCGACGATCAACGAGAAGGGGACCGCGTTCAAGGGCTTTATCCCAGCCGTCTTCGGGCGCCTTGTAAGCGAGGAGTTCAATCAGCGGGCGAACGGCGAGGCCGTGGTGAAGGTCACCGCACCGCCCGAGCTGGTGCGCAATCGCAAGGCGCGGCCGGACGCCTGGGAAGCGAACGTCATCAAGACCAAGCTGCTCGCTCCCGGGTGGCCCAAGGGGCAATCCTATTCCGCCGTCGTCGACGTCGAAGGGCGTCCCGCCTTCCGCATTATGGTTCCCGAATATTATGCGGCCTCTTGTCTTGTTTGCCATGGCTCACCCAAAGGCGAAATGGACCTGACGGGCTACCCGAAAGAGGGCGGCAAGCTGGGCGACCTCGGGGCGGCCATCAGCATTACTCTCTTTCACTGAAACGGCCGGGACGCAGCGGTAGCGAAATTATGGTCGGACTAACGATCCGGACGCGGCTGATCCTGCTGACAAGCGCCGGGCTTTTGGTGCTTGTGGCGACGAATGCCTACCTGACCCGCGCGCTGAGCGAGAACTCGGCGGGCATGGTCGAGGCCGCCGCTCTGCTGGCCGGCATCGAACAGGCCGACAGTGCGCGGCTCGCGTTCGGCGAGATGCGCTATTGGATGACCGACCTCGCGGTCAGCCAGCTGACACTGTCGGAGCGCAACGCTCAGGCGGCGCGCGCGCGGATGGACGAGCAGCTCGACAAGCTCGCGCCGTGGAACCCGCAGCGCATCGCCGTGGTGCGCAGCGAGCTCGCCCAGTACGACGCGTTGGCCGACAAGGCCGTCGACGAATATACCAACGACCGCCGCGTGATCGGCAATTCGCTGCTGGCGCAGGCGCGCCAGCACAGCCTCGCGGTCGACCAGCTGCTCGCCGCGATCGTTACGGACCTGACCGGCGAGGCGACAGCGGCGCGCCTGCGGGTCGTCGCCGAAGCGGCGGCGGCAAAGCGGTTGTCGCACATCGTCGTGGCCGCCGCGGTTTTGGTGGGTGCGCTGCTCACCCTTCTCGTACTGCGTTCGATCGTCGTGCCGCTGCGCCGGCTGGTTGCCGCTATGGATGGTCTGAACGCCGGCAACGTCGCTGTGCCGATCCCGGCGGCCGGAGGCGACGAGATCGGCGCCGTGGCGCGGACTTTGGCAAGGTTCCGCGACACTCTCGTCGAGCAAAACCGCCGCGAGCGCGAGCTGCGCGCCGCTCACGAAGAGCTGAAAGCCACGCAGGCCAGTCTGATCCACGCGGAAAAGATGGCCTCACTGGGCCAACTGACCGCCGGCATTGCGCACGAGATCAAAAACCCGCTCAACTTCGTCAACAACTTCGCCGGGCTCTCGGTCGAGTTGCTCGACGAATTGCAGCAGACCGCCGGACCGGCGCTCGATGCGCTACCCGCCGATCAGCGCGCCGCGGTCGACGAAGTAATTGAAATGCTGACCGGCAATCTCGACAAAATCGCCGAGCACGGCCGGCGCGCCGACGGTATCGTCAAGAGCATGCTGGCGCACTCCCGCGGCGGCGGTGAGCGGCAGCTGGCCGACATCAATGCGCTGGCCGAGGAGGCCATTAACCTCGCCTATCATGGCGTCCGCGCCCAGGATCCGAATTTCAATATCACATTGGAACGCGACCTGGACCGCAACATTGCGCCGATCGCGCTGGTGCCCCAGGATGTGACGCGCGTGTTCCTCAACCTGTTGGGCAATGGCTTTTACGCCGCCAATAAACGCCAGCGCGACGCCTGCGATGCGGCGTTTCGCGCAGTGCTGAAGGTGACGACGCGCAATCTCGGCAATGCCGTCGAAATCCGGGTGCGCGACAACGGCATTGGCGTCCGACCCGAGCACCGTGACAAGCTGTTTCAGCCGTTTTTCACGACCAAGCCCACTGGCGAAGGCACCGGGCTCGGATTATCGATCAGCTACGACATCGTCACACAGCAGCATGGCGGCACGATCGCGGTCGACAGTGCAGTTGGCGAGTTCACCGAATTTACCATCCGTCTGCCGCGTTCGCGGCAGGTCACAATGGCAGGCATGACAGGATGACGGGTTCACCTAGATTGCTTCGTGCCCCCGGAACGGCCGCAAGGCGCCCACGGATCAAGTCCGTGGGCCGAAGGCCCACGCCCGGGGGTCTCGCAATGACGTGGTTTATCCCGTCATCGCGAGCGGAGCGAAGCGATCTCAAGCGGCATGCGCGGCGGGGGCGGACGGCGATTTCCCTCGCCTACCGGCCCTCGCCGCCGAGCTGGTTCGCGACAAAGTCGAGGTCATTACGACGATGGGTTCGGCGGATTCGGCAAAGGCCGCGATGAAAGCGACCGCGACGACCCCGGTCGTTGGTTCCTCCGTCGGCGACCTCGTCGAGCACATTAATTGGCCCGAGGGCAATGTAACTGGAGTGAGAATCCTCACTGGCGACTTGACCCCGAAGCAGCTGCAGATCCTCGCCAAACCGGCTGATCTGCCGGTGGTCGCGCCGACCAAAATCGAGCTAGTCATCAATCTGAAGACCGCCAACGCACTGGGACTGACGATCCCGCCATCGATACTCGCGCGCGCCGACGAGGTGATCGAATGAGGCGACGCAATTTGCTTGTGACGCTCGGCAGTGTCGCAATCCTGCGGCCGCTCTCTGGTTGGGCTCAAGCAGGGCTCCCAGTGGTAGGTTATATCAATGCTGCATCGCCGGAAGACGCTGCAGACCTTGCCAGCGCGTTTAGGCAAGGCCTCAGTGAAGCCGGCTACGTCGAAGGTCGGAATGTCGCCATAGATTATCGCTGGGGTGAGGGCCAATACGACCGATTGCCGATACTGGCCGCCGATCTCGTCCGCGCTCGGGTCGCTGTAATTGCCGCTACGAGCACTCCCGTCGCTTTGGCAGCAAAGGAGGCGACCGGAACGATCCCCATTGTCTTCACTATTGGCGGCGACCCGGTCAAAGTCGGCCTCGTCTCGAGGCTCAACCGGCCGGACGGCAACCTTACCGGCGTCACCAGATACAACGTGGAATTAGCGCCAAAGCGCTTGGAATTGTTGCATGATCTCATGCCTGGTGTGAAGGACATCGGGCTACTTGTTAACCCGGGCAACCCGAACACCGAAACGCTATTGAAATCCGTATACGAAGCCGCACAAATGCTCGGCGTCGAGCTTCATGTCGTAACGGCTGAGAACGACAACCAACTGGATAACGCTTTTACGACGCTGAACAGCCGCCGAATCGGTGCCGTGGCAATCGGCAACGATCCATTCTTTAACAGCCGCAGCGGGCGGCTTGCCGAACTGGTTCTTCGCCACTCATTGCCGGCGATCTACCAGTACCGCAGGTTCGTCGAAGCTGGCGGCCCGATGAGCTACGGAGCGAGCAATACCGATTCGCACCATCGTCTCGGTGTCTATGTTGGGCGCATTTTGGCGGGTGCCAAGCCGGGCGATCTTCCCGTCGAGGAATCAACCAAAGTCGACTTGTTGCTCAACTTGAAAACCGCGAAGATCCTTAGCTTGCCCGTGCCGCCTGCGATTCTGGTGCGCGCTGACGAGGTGATCGAGTGAACCGGCGCGATTTCACCACGCTTTTCGCCGGCGCGGCTATCGCATGTCCTCTCGGAGCTCACGCGCAACAGAAGGCGGTGCCGGTGGTCGGGTTCCTCAGCGTTTCAAACAGCTCTACTGACGAGTTGGGCGCATTGCGCCGGGGTCTGAGCGAAACTGGATACGTCGAGGGAAAAAATTTGGCGATCGAATACCGTTGGGCGGAGGGGCGCTATGATCGATTACCCGCGTTGGCCGCCGATCTGGTCAGCCGCAAAGTTGAAGTGCTCGTGACAGCTGGCGGCCACTTTCCGGCACTCGCCGCGAAAAACGCCACCTCGACAATCCCGATCGTCTTCCTCATCGGTGTCGACCCGGTCGTGTTTGGGCTGGTGTCGAGCTTCGCTCGACCCGGCGGAAACCTCACCGGCGTCAGTATGCAACTCAGTGAGCTCACGCCAAAGCGGCTCGAACTGTTGTCGGAGCTGATGCCGCAAACCAGAGCGATCGCACTGCTCGTCAACCCGAATAATGCGGCAAGCGTCGGGCAGATCACGCAAGAGACCCAGGACGCTGCAACCGCAAAGGGCGTGCACCTCGAAATCCTAAAGGCCGGCAGCGAAAGCGAGATCAATGCCGCATTCGAAAACCTCGCTGCATTGCATGCCGGCGCGCTACTTGTCAGCATGGACGCATTCTTCGACAGCCGTCGCGAGCAGATCGTGTCGCTGGCGGCACGGCATTCAGTTCCTGCAATCTACGGAATGCGCGACTACGTCGTGACCGGCGGCTTGATGAGCTACGGGCCTAACCTAGCTGACATGTACCGCCGCGTTGGCGTTTACGCAGGGAAAGGTCCTTGACGGCACCAAGCCAGTGGGCCTGCCCATTGAGCAGCCGACCAAATTCGAGCTGGTGGTCAATCGCAATACCGCAAAGGCGCTTGGTCTGACGATCCCGGCATCAATCCTCGCGCGCGCCGACGAGGTCATCGAATGAAGCGCCGCGAGCTGATATTGCTGCTGGCCGGCATGATCACCGCAGCGCACGCGCTGCGCGCGCAGCAGAAGGCGATGCAGGTGATCGGTTTCCTCAGCAGCGAGAATTCCGCCGCGCTTGCACCGCGTTTGGCCGCGTTCCGCCACGGACTAGGCGAAACCGGCTACGTCGAGGGACAAAACGTGGCGATCGAATACCGTTGGGCAGAGGGTCAATATGATCGGCTGCCTGCTTTGGCCGCCGACTTAGTCGAACGTAAGGTCGACATAATCGCGACCAGTGGCGGCAACTTTTCGGCACTGGCGGCAAAGAATGCGACTTCGTCGATACCGATCGTCTTTGTGGCCGGCGGTGAGCCGGTCCAAGAAGGCCTGGTCGCCGGCCTCGCCCGGCCCGGCGGCAATCTCACCGGTGTTACCGCTCTCGCCATCGAGCTCTGGGGCAAGCGGGTCGAGCTGATCTCCGAGCTGGCTCCCGAGGCCAGGGTCATCGCCCACCTCGTGGACCCCAAATTTCCGAGCGCCGAGCGCGCCATTAAGGCTGTGCAGGAAGCATCACGTGCAAAAGGGTTGCAGCTCCGCATCCTGAAGGCAACCACCGAAAGCGAGATGACGGCCGCTTTCGCCTCTCTCGTCGAGCTGCAAGCCGGCGCCCTCATTGTCGGCGACCCGTTCTTTCTCGGCCGGCCGGAGCAGGTCGCGGCGCTCGCAGCCCGCTACGCCATTCCGACCATCTATGACTTTCGCATATACGTCGCGGCCGGCGGCCTGATCAGTTATGGAACGAGCCTGACCGACACCTATCGCAATCTCGGCACTTACGTTGGAAAGATTCTCAAAGGCGCCAAGCCCGCCGATCTGCCGGTGCAGCAGCCGACGCGGTTCGAGCTCGTCGTCAATCTCAAGACCGCCAAGGCGCTCGGCCTCACCGTACCGCAATCGATCCTCGCCCGCGCCGACGAGGTCATCGAATGAGGCGACGAGACTTGCTTGTGGCGCTGGGCGGTGCAGCGCTCGCCGGGCCGATTGCTGCGGTTGCACAGCGGCCGGCGGGGGTTCCGCGCATTGGCGTGTTGATGGGTAGCAGCCCGCGCGACGAAGCATCGAAACTGGAGGCGTTTCGCGAAGCGCTCGAAAAACTCGGTTACATCGATGACCAGACCATTTTGATCGAGGTGCGCTATGCGATGAGCCAGCCGAACCGGTTCGGTAGCCTAGCGCGTGAGCTGGTGGCACTGGCGCCTTCCGTTATCACCTGCGTCGGTCGGCGGGAGACGGCCGCCTTGCAGGCGGCCACACCCATGATCCCGATCGTGTTCATGCAGGTCAACGATCCCGTCGAGCAAGGTTTTGTCGCTACGCTGGCCCAGCCAGGCGGCAACACCACCGGGTTCACGCAGA
>Ga0126378_10002703_pt1 | contig 13211 bp, 14 predicted proteins | sample PanSoiMetPlot_23_FD_92587 | JGI IMG/M metagenome (GOLD analysis project Ga0126378, IMG submission 92587) | Tropical forest soil microbial communities from Panama - MetaG Plot_23 | ecosystem: Environmental > Terrestrial > Soil > Tropical forest > Bulk soil | place: Panama | collected 2016-02-17
GACCGAGACCCCGACGAGGCTCCCCGGCCGGCCTCTGCAAAACCGAAAGGCTGGGGATTGTAAAGGCAGCTACCGCGACCCCCAGCGGCTGCCTTTATCTACCTCGAGCGCCGCGCTTCCGCTTTCATCCCAGCGGGGCGCGGCGCAATAATTTTCGGCTCACCCTCCCTCGCCAGAATCATCCTGACCCGCTAGTAGTAGCGGTCGTGATGAGCCCGCCGGATGCCGCGCCGTTCACCGGCCACGACCTTCTCTGCCGACGTGGCGAGCGTGTGGTCTTCCGCCATCTGGGTTTTGCCCTCCGCCCCGGCGGCGTGCTTCTCCTGCGCGGCCCCAATGGCAGCGGGAAATCGAGCCTGCTTCGCCTGATGGCGGGGCTGCTCCGGCCCGCCGCCGGCGAGCTGCGCTGGGACGGGCAGCGGATCGAGGCCGAGCCCGAAGGCCATCGCCGGCGCCTCGCTTTCCTCGGCCATCTCGATGCGATCAAGCCGGCGCTCAGCGTGGCCGAGAATCTCGGCTTCTGGTGGGGGGCCGGGGGGGTCGGGCCGGCGCTGGCGGCGCTCGGCATCGCCGCCCTCGCACCCCTTCCTGCCAGATTTCTCTCCGCCGGCCAGCGACGGCGCCTGGCGCTGGCGCGGATCGTCGCGAGCGGCGCCCCGCTCTGGCTGCTGGATGAGCCGACCAATGCCCTCGACGATGAAGCCGAGGCCATGTTCGCCGCGGCCCTGGCTGCCCATCGCGCCCAGGGGGGCATGGCGGTCATCGCGCTCCATGGCGGCGAGGCGCCGCCGCAGGCCGAGCTCCTCGCCTTCCAGCCGGCCACGACCGACGCCTTCGACGAGGAAGGGCTTATCGAAGCATGACCGGGGTCGGGTTCGGGCGGCTCCTGCGTCGCGACCTGCTGCTGGTGCTGCGCCAGGGGGGCGACGCCCTTCTCACTTTGGCGTTCTATCTCCTGGCGGTGGCGATCTTCCCCTTCGGTGTCGGTCCGGAGCCCCAGCTGCTGGCGCGGATCGCCGCCGGGCTGCTCTGGACCATGGCACTCTTCGCGGCCCTCCTCTCCTTCGACCGGCTCTTCCAGCAGGAGCTCGAGGATGGCGGGCTGGAGCAGCTCGCCCTCAGCCCTTTGCCTCTCGCCTGGAGCTTCCTCGCAAAGGCGCTGGCCCATTGGTTGGCGACGGGTCTGCCGCTGCTGGTGGCGGCCCCGGTGCTGGCCCTGGTTCTTCAGCTGGAGCCGGCGGCAATCCCGGTGCTGGTCGCAGCCTTGGCCCTGGGCGGTCCGGCGCTGACCCTGGTCGGCGCGGTCGGCGCGGCGCTGACCCTCGGCGCCCGGCGCGGGGCTGTGCTGCTGCCCCTCCTCGTCCTGCCGCTCTACATACCGGTGCTGATCTTCGGCGTCGCCGCGGTCGATGCGGCCGCCAGCGGCCTTGCGGCCCGGCCGCATCTGATGATCCTCGCCGGCTATCTCCTCGCCACCCTGCCGCTGGCACCCTGGGCGGGCGTGGCCGCCCTTCGCCTGGCCCTCGAATAGCGTCCCCCTCAATGGCCGCCTGGACCTGCAGCGGGGCGGAAGCCTATCCTCGCCGCCAATGGGGCGAGATGCCCGCCGGGGTCCGAGCATCAGGGGTCGATCCATGCGCCGCGTTATTCCAGTTATCCTCTCCTGCCTTTGCGCCCTCGCGGGCTGCGAGACGCCGCCCGACCATGAGCAGCAGGCAGCGATCATCCAGTCCGACGTGCAGCAGACCTTCGACGGCGATGTGGGCGCGCTCATCTATCACGGCTATGAGGCGGCGCGGCTGGCGCAAGCGGCCGACGCGGCGCGTGGCGAGCTCGCCAGCCTGCCCAGCTACAGCCCGGCCAACATCAACATCAGCAACCGGGCGAGCGACATGGCGGATCAGGCGGCCGAGCAGCGCCGCCAGGCCGAGGCGGCCCTCAATCGCATCCTGGACCCCTTGCGCGACCGGATCGCCAAGCTGGAGCAGCAGCAGGGCAAGGGCCAGACTTCCGGGCTTGCAACTGGGCCCGCGGCGTTGACCGCCGTGCTGCAGTTCGCGCCGGGCAGCGCCACCGTCGCGGCCGCCGAGCAGCCCAAGCTCCAGGCCGTTGCGCAATATCTGGCACGACATCCCCGCGCCGCGGTTGCGATCACCGGCTGGCCCGACACCGGAGCCGGATCCAAGGCCGATGGCGCACTCTCCCGGGCACGGGCCGATGCGGTCTATGCCGGCCTTGTGCGCCACGGCTTGCCACCGGAAACCCAGGTCTCGATCCTGGCGGCAGCCCCGCCGGGCGATGACGCCGCGGGACGCCGGGTCGAGATCCAGGTCCGACAGGCGGATTGAGGGAGGTCGCCCCCCGCCATGGCAATGCACCAGGTGCTGGTTGTCGAGGACGAAGAGCTGGTCGCCATGATGCTCGCCGACATGCTGAAGGAGCTGAACTATGGCGTCCTCGGTCCGGTCGGCGAGCTGACCAAGGCCCTGGCGCTGGCCCAGGAGGCGGCGCCCAATGCCGCCCTGCTGGACGTCAGCCTGCACGGTGTTGCGAGCTTTCCCTTAGCCGAGGCTTTGCAGGCCAAGGGCGTCCCCTTCGCCTTCATGTCCGGCTATGGGGAGAGGGATTTTCCGCCCGCCTTCCGTCAGGTCCCCCGCCTCAGCAAGCCTTTCGATCTGCCCGAGCTTCGCCGTGTCATGGGCGGCCTGCTGCCGCGAGAGTGACCATTTCCAGCCACTCACCCGTCCTTAACGGGAACTTCATATAGCTCGTGCTGCGCTCGAAGCCGTTGGGTGCAAAGGCCCGACGGGGGATAGCCGAACGGCTCGACGAGGGGGGCAGCATGGCCTTGTGCTGGGTCAAGGTCGTCAGGAGCGACGGCGGTGGCATCGGGACGCCGGTCTATGTAGACGGCAACTACATCGACATCGCCGGCGCTGTCGGTACGCCCTTCAGGACCGAGACGGGCCTGAACACCTTCGAGACCATCGATGCCGGTTTCATCGTCACCTGGCAAAAGACCTCGGTGATCATCACCTCGCCCGGCAATGCCGGCAGCAATCCCGTTCTCGTGACCCTCAACCCCGTGCCACCCGCCCCCTCCGCATGAAGACCGGCTGGTCCCTCGCGGCGGTGCTTCTGCTGCTGGCGGCCTGCGCCTCGCCGGTGCGCACAAGCGAGCTCCCCCGCATCGACCAGAACGCGGGCTATCGCTATGCGGTGCTGGAGCAGAAGGCGCCGAAGACGATCGACAAGACGGTCGTGATCCTGACCTTCTCCGGCGGCGGTACGCGGGCCGCTGCGCTCGCCGACGGGGCGCTGCGCGCCCTCGCCGAGACGCCGGTCAAAGCGGGCGATGCGAGGCTCCCGCTGGCGAGCCAGATCGATCTCGTCTCCTCCGTTTCGGGAGGGAGCGTGACGGCGGCCTATTTCGCGCTTGGCGGCACTGATGGGCTCGGCGATCTGGAAACGCAGTTTCTCCACAGCGACGTGATGAGCACCCTCGTCTGGCGCACGCTGCTGGATCCGGCCCAGCTCGCCTATCCCCGCATCGACATCCTGGAGGGCTATCTCGACGAAAAGGTCTTCCATGGGAAGACCTATGCCGACCTGATCGCTGCCGAACAGCCGGGGCGGGGCCGCCGCCCCTTTGTGGTCCTGAATGCCGCGGATATGGCGAGCGGCAGCGTCTTCTCCTTCAACCAGGACCAGTTCGACCTCATCTGCGCCGATCTCGCCGAGCTCAAGATCGCCGACGCGGTCGCCGCCTCCGCCGCCTTCCCCGTCGCGCTCTCGGCGCTGACGATCCGCAACCGCGCGCCCTGCCCGGCCCAGCGCCAGGCCACCACCACCCCCGGCACGGGCTGGATCATGACGGAAAACGGCCCCGTGCCGCGTCGCCTGGCCAATGACCTCGGCGCCGATACGGCCCAAGGCGTCGGCTATCCCGCGGCACAGAACCTGGCTCGGTTCCGGCGCGGAACGGTGGCGCTCACCTATCTCAACCGCGAGGGGACCAAGACCTATGTCCAGCTCCTCGATGGCGGTATTGCGGACAATCTGGGTCTGACGTTACCGCTCACGCTGCTGACCTCGCCCAGCGAATCCCCGTCATTCCTGAATTGGGCCAATACGGGCAAGGCCGACAAGCTGCTGCTTCTGGTCGTCAATGCGCGCGGCCAGGCCGCCAACGACTTCGGCCAGAGCGCCCGGCCGCCGGGGATCTTCGATACCCTCCTGACGACCATCGGGACCCCGATCGATTCCACGAGCTATCAGCTTCTCGGCAAGATCGACCAGCTGGTGGACGGCCCCTTCAATCCGAAATCCCTGGTCATGGTCGATTTCGACTTCATCGCCGATCCCGGCTGCCGGGCTCATTTCCAGGGCATGGCGACGAGCTGGACCCTGCCCGGCGCCGAGGTCGACGAGCTGATCGCGCTTGGCAAGGCGATGGTCCTGCAATCCCCGGACTACAAGGCCATCGTGACGGCGCTCGGCGGCCGGGTGCCGGAGGCCAACCCGTCGGTCGAGCAGATCTGCGCCCCCTTCAAAGCAAAGCCGAGTTAGGGCAAGCCCGCGGCTTTGCCTTCCGGGCGCTCGCAGCCTATATATCGCCCCGATCATGCATCGTTTCGCCAATCCCGGCCGCTTCATGCGCTTCGGCGCGGCCTTGCTGCCCTGGACGACGGCGGGCGCCATCCTGTGCCTCGCCATCGGCCTCGTCTGGGGCTTCGTCTTCGCGCCGCCGGACTACCAGCAGGGAGAGGCGGTCCGGATCATCTACATCCATGTGCCCGCGGCCTGGATGGCGATGTTCATCTACACCTGCATCGCGCTCGCCAGCGCCAGCGCCCTGATCTGGCGTCACTCTTTGGGTGACCTGATCGCCCGGGCCTCTTCCCCGCTGGGAGCCGGCTTCGCCTTCATCGCGCTGGTCACCGGCTCGCTCTGGGGCCGGCCCATGTGGGGCACCTATTGGGTCTGGGATGCCCGCCTCACCTCCATGCTGATCCTCTTCTTCCTCTATCTCGGCCATATGGCGCTGCTGAATGCCTTCGACGACCAGAGCCGGGGAAATAGGGCCGCGGCGATCCTCGCCATCATCGGCTTCATCAACGTGCCGATCATCAAATTCTCCGTCGACTGGTGGAGCACCTTGCATCAAGGGGAGAGCATCTTCCGCATGGGCGGGCCCACCATCGATCCCTCCATCCTGATCCCGCTGATGATCTCGGCGATCGGCTTCACCTTGTTCTACATCAGCCTGCTGCTGATCCGGGTGCGCTCGGAGTTCCTCGCCGCCCGGCTGCGCGCCGCGGCTGCGGCGGCCGGTCGCTGAGCGCGCCGTCGCGCGATCGGCTAGTTTGGCGGCCATGGACAGGATCGAAACCTACCTCGCCATGGGCGGATATTGGGCCTATGTCTGGTCCGCGCTTGGCCTCACCGCCGTGGTAATGGTGGGCCAGGTGGTCACGACGCTGCGCACGCTTCGCCGGCGCGAGGCGGCGCTGGCCGAGCTCGAAAGCCGCCGGCAGCGCCGCAGGGCTTCGCATGCCGAACGGGCGGCAGGATGACCCACAAGCGCCGGCGCATGCTCTATGTCGCGATCGGCCTGGTGCTGCTGGGCAGCGCCACCGCCCTCGTGCTCTCCGCCTTCCAGGACAGCCTGGTCTTTTTCTACAGCCCCACCGACCTCCTGGCGAAGCCCGAGGCAGCCGGACATGCCGTGCGTCTCGGCGGGCTCGTGGAACAGGGCAGCGTGGTCAAGGAGAGCGACGGCGTCACCACCCGCTTCCGCGTCACCGATCTGAAGAAATCGCTGCTGGTCGCCTATAAGGGCGTGCTGCCCGATCTCTTCCGCGAGGGCCAGGGCGTGGTGGTGGAAGGGAGCCTGCTGCCCGATGGCAGCTTCCGCGCCAATGAAGTCCTGGCCAAGCATGACGAGAAATACATGCCGCCAGAGGTCGCCAAAGCCCTCAAGGCCAATGGCGAATGGCGGCCCGCGGCACAGAGTCAACAGCAGCCGGCGAGCAGCTCGCCATGACGCTCGAATTCGGCCATTTCGCCCTGGTCCTGGCTCTGCTCATCGCGGGGCTGCAAACCGTCGTGCCGCTGGCGGGCGCATCGCGCGGCGATCCGCGCATGATGGCGTTCGCCCGCGCAGCCGCACTGGCCCAGCTCCTCTGCGTCGCCATAGCCTTCGGCGCGCTGATGCAGGCCTTCATCATCTCCGATTTCTCCGTCGCCGCGGTCGCCAACAACTCCAATTCCCGCCAGCCTTTGCTCTATCGAATGGCCGGGCTCTGGGGCAATCACGAGGGCTCGCTCCTGCTCTGGATCTCGATCCTCGCGATCTATGGCGCGGCGGTCGCGGTCTTCGGCGGCAATCTGCCGGCGCGGCTGCGCGCCCGGGTGCTGGCGGTGCAGGGCGCGATCGCCTTCGGGTTCCTCGCCTTCACCCTCTTCGCCTCCAATCCCTTCGCCCGCCTCGATCCGGCACCGGCCGACGGCGCGGAGCTCAATCCGATCCTTCAGGATCCCGGCCTCGCCTTCCATCCGCCCATGCTCTATCTGGGCTATGTCGGGCTTTCCATGGCCTTTTCCTTCGCGATTGCCGCCCTCATCGAGGGCCGCGTCGATGCCGCCTGGGCGCGCTGGGTCCGGCCCTGGACTCTCGCGGCCTGGACCTGTCTCACCGCCGGCATCGCGGGCGGAAGCTGGTGGGCCTATTACACCCTCGGTTGGGGCGGCTGGTGGTTCTGGGACCCGACGGAGAACGCCTCCTTCATGCCCTGGCTGATCGCGACCGCGCTTCTTCACTCGGCCATCGTGGTGGAGAAGCGCGACGCGCTGAAGGGCTGGACCATCCTTCTCGCCATCCTCGCCTTCGGCTTCAGCCTGATCGGGACCTTCCTGGTGCGCTCGGGTATCATAACCTCGGTCCATGCCTTCGCCGTCGATCCTGCCCGCGGCCTGTTCATCCTGGCGCTGCTCATCGTCTATGTCGGCGGCGGGCTTCTGCTCTTCGCCTGGCGGGCACCGGCGCTCAAGGGCGGTGGGCTCTTCGCCCCCATCAGCCGCGAGGGCGCGCTGCTGATCAACAATCTGCTGCTGGCGACGGCGGCAGCGACGGTCCTGCTGGGCACGATCTATCCCCTCATCCTCGACACCCTCGGCGAGGGGACGGTCTCGGTCGGGCCGCCCTATTACAACTCGACCTTCATGCCCATCATCCTGCCGCTGATCGCCCTCACCGCTCTCGGGCCCATGCTGAGCTGGAAGCGGGCCGATCTCGCCGGGGCTCTGGGCCGGCTGAGGCTCGCACTTGCGCTCGCGATCGCCGCCGCACTTCTGGCCTGGTGGCTCCATGGCGGGCCCGCGCTTGCCCTGCTGGGCGTGGCGCTTGCCGGCTGGCTCTTCACCGGCAGCCTCACCGAGATCATCGGCCGCAGCCGCGCGCTTTCACCCGGCGGGCTCGCGCGCCTGCGCCGGCTGCCGCGCGCCGCCTGGGGCATGACGCTGGCCCATGCCGGCATCGCGATCGCCATCCTCGGCATGACCGGAAGTGCCGCCTGGAAGCAGGAGGATATCCGCGTGCTGAAGCCCGGCGAGAGCGCCGAGATCGCGGGCTATAGCTATCGCCTCGAGGAGGTCACGCCGGTTCCGGGGCCCAATTACGAGGCGACCCGCGCGCGCTTCACCGTCAGCGCCGGGGGCCGGCAGGTTGCCGTTCTGCATCCCGAGAAGCGCTTCTTTCCCGTGGCCGAGACGACCACGACCCAGGCGGCCATCCGCATGCTCGGGATCGCGGATCTCTATGGCGTGATCGGCGAGCCGGACGGCAAGGGCGGATGGACCGTGCGGTTCTACTACGAGCCGCTGGTGCCGCTCATCTGGATCGGCTTCCTCATCATGGCGGCCGGCGGCGTGGTGTCGCTGAGCGACCGGCGCTACCGGGTCGGCGCGCCACAAAGAGCCCGAGGCGCCGCCACGGCTGAGGTAAAGGCGCTCGCCCGATGATGCGTCATCGCCTCCTCTTTCTGCTGCCGGTCCTGGCCTTCCTGGCGCTTGCCGTCTGGTTCTGGCTCGGTCTCGCGCCGGGGCGCGATCCGAGCCTGGTGCCCACGGTCATGATCGACAAGGAGGTGCCAAGCTTCGACCTGCCGCCTCTCATCGCCGGCAAGCCCGGGCTGAAAAGCGCCGATCTCAAGGGCCGTCTGACGCTGATCAATTTCTTCGCCTCCTGGTGCGTTCCCTGCCGCGCCGAGCATCCCCTGCTCCTCGACCTCGCCAAGGACAACCGCATCCAGATCGACGGCATCGCCTGGAAGAACCGGCCCGAGGATGCCGCAGGATTCCTGGTCGATCTCGGCGATCCCTACACCCTCGCGGTGGCGGATCAGAACGGGCGGACAGGCATCGATTTCGGCGTCTATGGCGTGCCGGAGAGCTATCTGATCGACAAGGAGGGGCGCATTCGCTACCGCCAGGTCGGGCCCTTCACCGAGGACGACATCCAGAAGAAGCTGATGCCGCTGATCGCGGAGCTTTCGAAGTGAGCTTCGCGGGCCGGCTCCTGCCCGGCATGCTGCTGGCGCTTCTGCTGAGCGGCACCGCTTTCGCGGTCGAGCCATCGGAGATGCTGAAGGATCCCGCTCTGGAGGCCCGTGCGCGCGCCATCAGCCGGGAGCTGCGCTGCCTCGTCTGTCAGAACCAGTCGATCGACGATTCCAACGCCGACCTCGCCCACGACCTGCGCATGATCGTGCGCGAGCGCCTCTCCGCCGGGGATAGCGATGCCCAGGTCAAGGCCTATCTGGTCGCCCGCTACGGCGATTTCGTGCTGCTGGATCCCCCCTTCGAGGCCAAGACGCTGATCCTTTGGCTCGGCCCCGCCCTCGTGCTGCTCCTGGGTGCCGGGGGCATCTACGCCGCCGTTCGGCGCCGGCCCGCAGCCGCCGCCCGCGAGACGCCCCTCACCGAGGCCGAGCGCCAGCGCCTGGCGGAGATCACCGCGGAGGATGATGCCAAGCCGGATCAGCCCGTGGGCCGCCGCGGATGACGCTCTGGATTCTGGCGGGACTGCTCTCGGCCGGCGTCGTCGCCCTGCTGGCCATTCCCTTTCTTCGCGGCCGTTCGCCGGCGATGGCGGACCATCCCGATCTCGCCGTCTATCGCGACCAGCTCGCCGAGCTCGAGCGCGAAGTCGGGCGCGGCCTGCTGCCCGAGACCGAGGCGGCCTCGGCGCGGCTCGAGATCCAGCGCCGGCTCCTCGCCGCGGCGGGCAAGGAAGGGACGGCGGGGACCGGACAAGAGCAAGCGCGACCCCGGAACAGCAGAGCCCTTCTGGCAGCCCTCCTGCTGCTTCTGCTTCCCGCCGCGACCGTGGCGATCTATCTCGATCTCGGCTCGCCGCGCCTGCCGGCGCTCCCCTTTGCCGCCCGCGCCTCCACCGCTGCCCAGGACCAGCAGATGGCAGCGCTGGTGGACCAGCTCAAAGCCCGCATGACCGCCCATCCGGAAGATCCCCGCGGCTGGCTACTCCTGGCGGAATCCGAGGGCCAGCTCGGCCGCTATGCCGAGAGCGCCGATGATTATGGCCGTGCCATCGCCCGGCTCGAGGCGAGCCACCAGCCGGTTCCCGCGGCACTGTCCTCGCTCCGGGGCGAGGCGCTGACCGCCGCGGCGGACGGCCAGGTGACGCCCGCCGCCAAGGCCGCCTTCAACGCCGCACTCACCATCGATCCCAAGGATGCGCGGGCGCGCTTCTACATGGCACTGGCGGATTCCCAGGCGGGTCATCTCGATACGGCGCTGGCCCAGTGGGTGGCGCTGGAGGCGGAATCGCCGGCGCATGCGCCCTGGCGCGCCATGCTGGCCGCCCAGATCGACGCCACCGCCAAGAAGCTCGGCCGCGATCCGGCGAGCCTGCCCGGCCGCAAGCCACCCCCGCCTGCGCCCACGGCGGGAGCGCCACCGTCGGGCCCCACCGCCGAGGACATGGCCAAGGCCGCCGCCATGACGCCAGAGCAGCGTGCGGCCTTCATCGGCAGCATGGTCTCGGGGCTTGCGGCCCGGCTGAAGGATCACCCCGAGGATATCGACGGGTGGCTGCGCCTGGCCGATGCCTATGACAAGCTCGGCCGTCCCGACGATGCCCTTGCCGCATTGCACGAGGCCTCGACCCGCGCCCCCGCCCGGCTCGACGCCCAGATCGCCTATGTCGCGGCCGGCGCCGTCAGAGCAGAGCACGGCGCGGCACGCGCCGATTTCGAGGCGGCCGTGGCGCGGCTCACCAAGCTCGCGCCCGAGAATCCCCTCGGCCTCTATTCCAGCGGGCTGGTCGCGGAGGCGCGCGGCGACAAGGCCGCCGCCAAGGCCGCCTGGCAGAAGCTCCTGCCGCTGATGCCGGAAGGCAGCTCCCAGCGCCAGCAGCTCGAGGCGCGGATCGCGAAGCTGGGAAGCTGATCGTCAGCGCTCGACGCCCTCGGAGGGGGGAATCGCCTCCTTCTCGAGGCGCTTCATCAGATCCCGAAAGTCCGGTCGCCCGCGAAGGGCGTCGAGCTGGACATCGTGAGTCATGATTCCCAGGAGCCAGGATCGCACCCTCGGGGTCGTGGCGAAGACATGCTCGAGGCGCTCGAGAGCGGCATCGAGCTTGCCGGTGACCGCAAAGGTGCAGGCGGCATTGTAGTGCACCAGATAGTCCTCGGGACTGATGGCAAGCGCCCGGTCGGCCCATTCCTGGGCCCTCCGATTCTCGCCGAGGGTAGGCAGCGTCGCCGCACCGGCACACAATGCCATCGCGTCGTTGGGGCGTTCGATCAGGTATGCTTCTATCCGGACCATCGCCCGCCTTGCCGCGGCGGCGGCCTGCTCGTGGAGGCTCAGCGAGTCGTAGCAATCCCTGAGCAGCACCTGAGAAATGTAGTCGGTCGGCCGCAGCTCGCCCGCACGCTCGAACAGCGTGGCGGCCTTGGCATATTGGCCGGTATTCCGCGAAACCTCGCCATACCACTCATACCCCTCGAACATCTCGGGATCCAATTCGATGGCGCGCTCGAAGGCCGTGATCGCCTCCGCCGCATGTCCGCTCAAAAACAATGCCAGTCCCTTGGAGGCATGCGCCTCGGCCATGTTCGGCGCAAACGTCAGGGCGGTGGTGCTGTTCCTCAGGATCTCCTCATAGGAGATATCGGTCGCACCGATGATCCATAGAAGTGCATCGCATTCGGCGACACCCGCATAGGCCCGGGCATATCCCGGATCGATCTGGGTCGCCTTCGTGAACAGGCCCCTCGCTTCTTTCAGGGAGCGCTTGTCGCCGAAGCCTCCGAACATGACCGAACGGCCGCGAAGATAGCCCTCATAGGCCTCGGCACTCCTCGTCGAACGGCCCGCAATCGACGCCAGTTCCTGTGGCAGCAGATTCACTTTGAGAGCCAGGACGACGCTCTTTGAGATATCGTCCTGCAGCGCGAAGATATCGCCGAAATCTCGATCGTAGCGCGCCGACCAGAGATGGTCGCCCGTCGCACCGTCGATCAGCTGCACGGTGACCCGGATCCGGTTGGCCGCCTTCCTGACGCTGCCCTGAAGGACATATCCGACCTTGAGCCGCTGGGCGACCTCGGCGATCTCGACGGCCTTGCCCTTGAAGGTGAAAGCCGTGTTGCGCGGCACGACGAACAGCGCCGAGACCTGCGAGAGGTCGGTGATGATGTCCTCGGTGATTCCGTCGGCGAAATACTCCTGGTTCGAGTCGTCGCTCATGCTGGTGAAGGGCAGAACCACGACATGCCGGCGCTCCGATCCCGCCGCCGTGGAGGACTGCTCCTCGGCAGGCCGAGGCTCGGCCGGCTCACCGGCAGGTGTCGACGGGGCGTGGTCCGATGCCGCCGGGCGAGCGGTGAGGGAGCGCCACGCCATGGCGAGTTCGTGGGTCGCGTTGCCCCCGAACTCGGCGAGCAGCCTCATGGAGACTTCGCGTTGCGCCTCGGCCTCGCGCTGCCGGCCGCTGGCGATCAGCAGGCGCAGGAGGGTGGCATGGGCCGAGCTATCGGTGGCCTCGATACGCGCCAGCATGCGGCCATGGACGAGCGCCGCCTCCGGGCTTGCGGCATGGCGCTCGATGAGGGTCCTGAGGATGCGCGCCCGCATCCGGCGCGCCTCCTCGCGCTCGGCCACGCACCAGGCGTGGAAGTCGGGGCAATTCGTCAGGTCCAGGCCCTCGGCAAACTCGCCGCGAAAGAGAGCGGCGGCCTGTTCGAGCTCCTCGGTCGAAACCTCGTCGGACCGGCCCCGCAGGATACTCTGGACCGCAAAGAGATCGATCTCGGCATCCGCGCTGTCCAGACGCACGGCGTCGCGCTCGGCCAGAATGCGCCGCCGAACCGGCGTATCGACGAGCGGACGAAGCTTGCTCAGGCTCGAACGCAGAGCGCCCCGCGGATCGTCGGGGAGGTCCCAGAACATCGCGCAGAGCCGTTCCCGGCGATGCGGCTGCCGAGTGGCCGCGAGGTAGACCAGCAAGGCGCGCGCCTTCCTGGAGGCGGGCAGCAGCAAATGCTGTCCGCCGCGAACGACCTCGATCTCGCCCAACAGGCGCAAGGCGAGCTGCGTCGATTCGGACATCCTTCCCGGTCCCAGGAAAGAAACCTGCTCTGGCTGAAAGGCGGCCTGATCCGACCGGTGGACGAGATTATCCGTCCGTTGACCCGCTCCCACCATGCAATTTCCACGCCCATTGACACGCCGGCGCGCACGCCGACGGCTTAGCTATCCATTCGACCGTCGCCTCAGGCTCCAGAGCAGGCGGCAACCAGCGGCCCACCGGCGCATGACCCCATGGCATGACCCCATGCGCCGCCCGGGGGATTCGCTGCGCAAATACAGTCAGGAGACGACGCAAATACAGTCAGGAGACGACATGAGACCTGTAACATTCTTGGGGCTTCGCGCGGGGGGAGGCCCGGGCTGGACGCCGCGGGTCCGGGGAACCCGGCGGCGGCATGCCCCCCTGGCCAGCGCGGGGTGGCGTGACGCCAGCCCCGATCGCGGTCCAAAACCCGGGGCCGGCATCCCGGCTCTCGCCCGGGCCCTGATGCGCCGGGCCGTTCGCCTGCCGAGCCAGTGGCGCCAGCGGAGGCGGCAGCGAGGCCGGCTCCGGGATCTCAGCGACCACGTCCTCCGGGACATCGGCCTCCGGC